>Ga0066256_1000897_pt2 | contig 50251 bp, 52 predicted proteins | sample ThiBio_1000_biof_FD_87107 | JGI IMG/M metagenome (GOLD analysis project Ga0066256, IMG submission 87107) | Wastewater bioreactor microbial communities from Cape Town, South Africa - Thiocy_expt_1000_biof (version 2) | ecosystem: Engineered > Bioreactor > Thiocyanate-remediating >... | reverse complement strand
GCCGAACAGCCTCCTACCGCAAACCCGCCGGAAGCGCCTGCCACCGGTGAGAGAAACCGGCGGTCGCCTCAGGCGGCGCCGGAGCCCGCGACCCCGCAGACGCCAGGAGCTCAAACACCAGGAGCACAGCCCAAGCCGGCGCCGGGAACACGTCCGCAAGCGACGCCACCCCAGCCTCCAGCACCGCAAACCGCTCCGTCGCCGGAGGCTCGGCCGCCACAAGGCGGCGCACCGGCCACGCCTCCACGCCGAGAGGGCGGGGAGCGTGGTCCCGGTGACGCCAATGATCGGCGTGGACGTGGGACACGCGGCCCAGAGCCGCAAGCGCCCGCGCCATCTGCGCCAGGTGCGACCAATCCGGCGGCGCCTCAAGGAACTCCGCAGACAACGCCGCCTACTGGCGATCGCGCCAAGCCGCTGGGAAATCCACCGGTCAATCCGACTAGCCCTCAGGGTGCCGATACACCGCGTCCGGGAAACCCTGCGACACCGCCGGCTGCCGAGAATACGCAGTCGCCACGCCCGGCGCCCTCTGTCGATTCCGTATCGGGAAGAGGGCAATCGTTGCAGGATTTTCGTGGTCAGCGCCGCGAGACGACGCAAGGCAATCGGACCATCATCCAGGAGCCCGGCCGCACCATCATCCGGGAGGGTGACCGCACGATCATTCGACGTAACGAAGCTGATCGCTTCCGGTTCGATGCCCGCGATGTGCGAACCGAACGGCGCGGTGGCGAGCTATCGACCATCGCGGTGCGTCCCGATGGCACGCAGATCGTCACGATCACCGATGACGATGGGCGCCTGATCCGCCGTCTGCGGCGCGATCAGCGCGGTCGTGACATCGTCATTATCGACAACACCAGGCGTGGCCCGCGCGGGGCAGGTGGGTTCTTCATCGATATGCCACCGCCGCATGTCTCGATCCCGCGCGAGCGTTATATCGTGGAGATGGATCGCGCCGATCAAGGCTTGATCTATGACACACTGGTTGCGCCGCCGGTCGAACGCATCGACAGGCCCTATTCGTTGGATGAAATCCGCTATAGCGCGCCCTTGCGCGACAGAATGCCGAGGGTCGATATCGACACGGTGACGTTCGAAAGCGGCTCCTGGGAGGTGGCGCCCGGGCAAGTCGACAGGCTTGCCGTCATCGCCAACGCGATCAATCGGGCCGTGCAGCGCAATCCGAGCGAGGTCTTTCTGATCGAAGGACATACCGATGCCGTCGGTTCGGATATCGACAATCTCTCCCTTTCCGACCGTCGCGCCGAGTCGGTGGCGTTGACGCTCAGCGAAAGGCTCAAGGTGCCGCCGGAAAACCTGACGACGCAGGGCTATGGCGAGCAATTCCTGAAGGTGAACACGCAAGGAGACGAAAGGGCGAACCGGCGCGTCACCGTTCGGCGTATCACGCCCTTGTTGGGGCAAACGTCCAACGCAGGAGGCGCCCCGCCACCGCCGCCCAGACGTTGAGCATCGAACGTCTGGAGCAAAGAAGAAGGGCACGTCGTTGCGACGTGCCCTTCGCAATGTCAGCCGCTGCAAAGGCTATTGGTTGATCTCAGGTTCGACAACCCGGGCCAGATTGCGCAGCGATTCCTGCCAGCCGAGATAGCAAGCCTCAGGAGGAATGGCGTCGGGAATGCCTGCCTGTTCGATTTCGACCTCGGTCCCAACGAGCACTTTCTTCAACTTCACCGTCACCCGCATCTCGCCCGGCAGGTTGGGATCGTCGAATTTGTCCGTGTAGACCACGCGCTGGCCCGGAACCAGCTCGACATATTCGCCGCCAAACGAATGGCTTTGAGCCGTCGTGAAGTTGCGGAACGACATTTTGAAGGTCCCGCCGACCTTCGCTTCCAAATGGTGCACGGTGCAGAGAAAGCCGTTCGGCGGGAGCCATTTCGCCAGTGCGTCCGCCTCGATGAAGGCGCGATAGACCTTCTCCGGGCTGGTGGCCAGAACGCGGTGCAAGCGTATCGTATTGGGCATAGTGCTAATCCTCGTAACCGGAACAGGGGATGCCGCCAATCTGGCGCCAGCCTAAGGACGAACGGGCTTTCGGCCATCCGACACGAGATCCAACAAAAATTCGAGTGGCCGCGCTAAATTAATGAGGAGCTTTTCATATCAATATCTTACGGGCTCAGGGGCCAGCGGGCTTTCGCGACCTCGGCCATCAGGGCGAGCCAGTGGCGCACCTCGTCGAAGACGAGAAACGTGCCGTGGACGCGTAGCTGCGCGCTTTTTCCAAACGCCTCGCGCTTCCAGGGATTACCCAGGAGTGCGTCAAGTGCTTCGGCGATGTCCTTAGGATCCTCGGGATTGGCCACGAGCCATCCATCCAATCCGGTGCGGATCTGTTGGCGAATGCCGGTGGCCTGCGAAGCCACGATGGCCGCATGTTTCCACATGGCTTCCGTCACGGTGAGGCCAAAGCCCTCCTGCAAGGAGTTTTGTGCCACGATGTCGGAGCAACGCTGCAGCACATTGATGAGCAGGGCATTGTATTTTCGCGAACTCATGGGCATCGAAATGATCGCGATGTCGTCTTGAAGCGGCGCGTCCATGGCCGCGTAGGCGGCGCGAAGCTCTCCCAAAACCTCAAGCCCTTCTGGATCGTCGTCGACCGATTTCGGATCGGGGCCGGCGAGGACCAGACGGACCAGTTGCAGCGTCTGCCGGTGCCGTTCGCTGAGGCCGATCCGATGAGCGAAATCCTGCTTCAGGATTGCGAAGGCCTGCATCAGCGGTAGAAAGCCCTTTAGGCGATCCCAGCGTGAAACCTGTGTGATGATCGGCCGATAGAGCAGGCCAATATCTTCAGGCTCGGTCGCCGGCGCCCAAGTTCCATCTCGCTGGAGCCGCTTGGTAGTTTCCGGAAAAGGCGGCGTCAGCATTTCGCCTGGCGGTCTGATCCAGGCGCCATTGGCAAGTATCCCGACCACTTTGTGAACCGACAGTTCACGATTCTTATGGCTCAGTGGATCGATGGCCGGGTGGATGATGGCGGCGCGGCCGGTCAGGCAGCTTGGAATATACTCGGACGCGGTGAACACCGCATGGTCATAGATAGCCGCATAGGGATCGAGAAAATCCCACGCCGCTTGTGTCTCCGGCGTTTGCTGATCGAGACCGATATGGCAGCGCCAGACGGCTGCGATGTCCATGTTCGTTCTGAGGCGTGCGCCGGCACCCATCGGTTGCGGATCGTGAACGATGAGGACATCACCCGGCGAAAGGTAAGGCTGAATGGCCTCGGCATTCTCGTGGCTCACTCTGTCATAAAGTTCGCGTTCGGCCGGTCCGAGCGTCGTGTCGCCCTCACCGTGAATGAGATTATGCAGGCGCTTGGTCAGCCGAAAGAAATCCGCATCCTCCGTCTCCATGACGAGCCAACTGGCTTGGACGCCAAGCGCGCGCAGCAGGGTCAGGAAAGGCGGCAGGGATTCCGCAACACCGCCGCCGCGTTCCGTGCTGCTGACCATCCACACGCGGCGGTCCTGCAAGCTGGGAAGAACGGTTTTCGCTTCGCGACGCAGTTCGCTGACCGTCCCGTTGAGATGAGCGGTGCTCTCGTAGTCCTCGAGCGTCGCATAATGTCGCGGTTCGACGAGACGGACCATGGCAAGGATTTTCCATAACCGGCGGAGAGGGCCGTTGGGGTGATGGAGCGTGGACGTCGCGTATTGGCATCATTGCCGCTGAGAAGCTCAGTCTCAGAGGCAACGACCCGTGACTGTGATCGTTCCGGTGCCGGCCGCTCTCAGGCCGCCTCGTCCAGCGACACGATCGTGTCCGATCTGACGGGCTCGGGCGAGCCGATCAGCCTGGCGCTGCTCGGCGTCGATTGGTTCAAGTGTGCTAACGCCGCGATTTGAAAGAAAGAACGTATGGTCTCCAAATATGGAACAGAGCTGTTGCTCCACGGGCGTGGCGCTCGGGATGACCATGCTCTCCATCTGGCTCAAGGCGCGATCGATGCGCTCGGTTGTCAACTTCATGAGACCTCCTTCTGTCCTACGTAACGCGATCCTGTCGCCGCGCCGTAAGGTCTTGATTGCGAGGGTGACATCGGAGCGCAGTTCCATCGCTCCGGGTAGAAGAATACTCGTTCAAACGAGGTTCCTTGTTAGAGGGTCGAAGTGGAGAATGTTCGGATGCATTTCGAGGAGAATGCGAATTAACGGTGATCATTCTGTGTCACGAAACAATGGACGGTGATCGAGGGAACAAGCCCGTAGCGCACGTGTTGGCTTTGAAGACGGCACGCAGAAAGCGTGCGATGCAACAGAGATCCGAACGGAGTAAAGTCTCGACGGCGAGCCAGCTCCAGAACCATATTCAACGCGGCCACACAGGGGATAAGGTGTCAGCCTTCGATCCTGCGGCGGTTCCCTTGGGGACCGACGAGGAGGGCGCCGCCGCTTCCGTCCTGGCGCAGATGCTGGCGGACCGCGTCGATGCCGCCGGCAATACCGACCAGCCGCTCGGCCTGCCGATCAGCATTCTCGAGGCCAAGCCGAAATACGACACCATGGCGGTGATCTATTCCGGCGACGGCGGCTGGCGCGATCTCGACAAGGAAGTCGCCTCGGTCTTGCAGGGGCAAGGGATTCCCGTGGTCGGGGTCGATTCGCTGCGCTACTTCTGGTCGGAGCGCAAGCCGCAGGAGACCGCCGACGACCTGTCGCGGATCATGGATGCCTACCGGCGCGAATGGAACGTCAAGCATGTGCTGCTGATCGGCTATTCCTTCGGCGCCGACGTCTTGCCCGCCACCTACAACCTCCTCTCCGACAAGGACAAGGCGCGCGTGCCGCAGATCACCCTGATGGCGTTGTCGCGGCAGGTGGATTACGTCATTTCCGTCGAGGGCTGGCTGGGTGTCGACGGCGAAGGCAAGGGCGGCGATCCTGTCAAGGACATCGGCAAGATCGACCCGAAGCTGGTGCAATGCATCTACGGCACGGACGAGGACGACGATCCCTGCCCGACGCTGAAGGACAAGGGCGTCGAATCGGTCGCGATCGAGGGCGGGCATCATTTCGACGAGGACTACGAGGCGCTGGCGGCGAAGATCACCACGGCGCTGAAGACGCGGCTGGCGATTCCCTGAGGGATACGCCGCTCACCAGCGGCGGCGGAAGACCTGGACCAGCGCCGCCGCGAGGCCGATGGCCATCGCATACCAGGTAACCGCATACATCAGATGGCTGTTCGGCAGGGCGACCCGCGTCAGCCCGCCGACCGGCCAGCCGCCGGAATTGGGCGTGGCGTCGGCATCGACGAAATAGGGGGCGACATCGGCGAGCCCGCGCGCGGCGGCAATCGCCCTGGTGTCGCGCGAATACCAGCGGTTTTCGTCGGGGCGGTTGGCTTGCAGCAGCGTGCCGCCCGGCTCGTCCATGCGCATCAGGCCGGTGACGGTGACGGGGCCTTGCGGCTGCCCGGCGGCGCGGCTTTCCGGATCGCGTTTCTCGCCCGGCACGAAGCCGCGATTGACGAGGATCGTGGTGCCGTCGGCCTGCGCCAGCGGCGTGACCACCCAGGCGCCGGGACCGAGTTCGGTCGAGGCATAGACCAGCGTTTCCCTGGAATTGTCGAAAACGCCTTCGAGGCGCAGGCGGCGGTATTCGTCGTCGCGGGCGTTGATGCCTGCCCATTGCGCCTTTGCCGGCGGGGCTGCGGGCTCGGCATGGATGCGGGCGTCGATGCGGGCGATCAGGTCGCGTTTCCAGAAGAGACGCTGCACCTGCCAGGTGCCGAGCGCGGCCAGCGCAAAGACGGTGAAGACGGCGAGCGCGGCGAGGATCAGGCGGGTCCGGCGGGGACGGGCCGGTGCGGCGCTCGGTTCGGACATCGGTCTCGGTTTCGTCTGGACGGAAAAGGGCGGGCCTCGTCGGTCCGCCCGGGGATCAGGGCATGTTGCGCATCATGTCCGGGCTCATCGGCATCATGTTGGCATTGAGGTGATGCATGACCCAGAGCGAGCCGGACAGGGCGATGACGACGATGATGATGGTGAAGATCAGCGCCAGCATCGTCCATCCGCCTTCGGAGCGGCTGTTCATGTGCAGAAAATAGATCATGTGGACGACGATCTGCACGGCGCCGATCGCCATCACCAGCGCGGCGGTGACGATGCGGTTTTCGATGACGCCGGACATGACCAGCCAGAAGGGAATGGCGGTGAGGATGACCGACAGGACGAAGCCGGTCATGTAGTCCCTGAAGCTGCCGTGTCCGGCCGTGTGGCCATGACCATGGTCGTGATGCGCATCCTGGTGCGCGGGTGCGTTCGAGCTCATCCGAGGACTCCCATCAGGTAGACGAAGGAAAAGACGCCGATCCAGATGACGTCGAGGAAGTGCCAGAACATGCTGAGGCACATCAGGCGACGGCGATTTTCGGGGATCAGCCCGTGCATGGAGACCTGCACCATCAGCGTCACCAGCCAGATGATGCCGAAGGTGACGTGGAGGCCATGGGTGCCGACCAGCGTGAAGAAGGCCGAGAGAAAGGCGCTGCGGGTGGGACCGGCGCCCTCATGGATCAGGTGGTTGAACTCGTAGAGTTCGAGCCCGAGGAAGGCGGCGCCGAACAGGCCGGTGACCGCCAGCCAGAACAGCGTCTCGGCCTTGGCGCCGCGCTCCATCTGCAGCATGGCGAAACCGTAAGTGATCGACGAGAACAGCAGCATGGCGGTGTTGACCGCCACCAGCGGCAGGTCGAACAGGGCGGCGCCCGAGGGACCGGCCGCATAGTTGCGGCCGACGACGGCGTAAGTTGCGAACAAGGTTGCGAAGATCAGGCAGTCGCTCATCAGGTAGAGCCAGAAGCCGAGGCTGGTGCTGCTCTCGGGATGATGGTCTTCGGTGAGATAGAACTGCGGCGCTTCGTCGCCGATGGTCTGGACGGTCGGTTCGCTCATCATTGCGCTCCCTGCTGGGCGGCGAGGCGCGCGGTGCGGCTGTCCTCGGTCGCGGCGACGACATCGGCGGGAATGTAGAAGTCGCGCTTGTAGTTGAAGGTATGGGCGATCGAGACGACGATGATGCCGACGAAGGCAAGCGCGACCAGCCACCACATGTACCAGATCAGGCCGAAGGCAAGGCCGATGCTGAGCACGCTGAGGATAAAGCCGGTGCCGGTGTTCTTCGGCATGTGGATGGGGCGGAAGCCTTCGAGAGGGCGCACATGGCCGCGCTTCTTCATGTCGTACCAGCTGTCATTGTCGTGGACGACGGGCGTGAAGGCGAAGTTGTAGTCCGGCGGCGGCGAGGAGGTCGCCCATTCCAGCGTGCGCCCGTCCCAGGGATCGCCGGTATCGTCGCGCAATGCCTCGCGATTGCGGAAGCTGACGAAAAGCTGCACCAGGAAGGAGCCGATGCCGAGCGCGATCAGGAAGGCGCCGAAGGCGGCGATGATGAACCAGATCTGCAGCGAGGGATCCTCGAACTGGCTGAGGCGGCGGGTGACGCCCATCAGGCCGAGCACGTAGAGCGGCCCGAAGGCGAACCAGAAGCCGATCTGCCAGAACCAGAAGGACAGCTTGCCCCAGAACGGATCCAGCTTGAAGCCGAAGGCCTTGGGGAACCAGTAGTTGATGCCGGCGAACAGGCCGAACAGCACGCCGCCGATGATGACATTGTGGAAGTGGGCGATCAGGAACAGCGAGTTGTGCAGCACGAAGTCGGCCGGCGGCACCGCGAGCATGACGCCGGTCATGCCGCCGATGACGAAGGTGAACATGAAGCCCACCGTCCACAGCATCGGCACCTCGTAGCGGATGCGGCCGCGGAACATGGTGAACAGCCAGTTGAAGATCTTCGCTCCCGTGGGAATCGAGATCACCATGGTGGTGATGCCGAAGAAGGCGTTGACGCTGGCGCCCGAACCCATGGTGAAGAAGTGGTGCAGCCAGACGATATAGGAGAGAATCATGATCACGCAGGTGGCGTAGACCATCGAGGCATAGCCGAACAGGCGCTTGCCGCAGAAGGTGGCGACGACCTCGGAGAAGATGCCGAAGGCAGGCAGCACCAGGATGTAGACCTCCGGGTGGCCCCAGATCCAGATGAGGTTGATATACATCATCGGATTGCCGCCGAGGTCGTTGGTGAAGAAATGCGTGCCGACGTAGCGGTCGAGCGACAAAAGCGCCAGGACACCGGTCAGGATCGGGAAGGTGGCGACGATCAGCACGTTGGTGCAGAACGAGGTCCAGGTGAAGACCGGCATCTTCATCATCGTCATGCCGGGCGCGCGCATCTTCAGGATAGTGGCGATCAGGTTGATGCCTGACAAAGTCGTGCCGACGCCGGCCACCTGCAGGCCCCAGATGTAATAATCCACCCCGACGCCCGGACTGTAGTCGGCCCCCGACAGCGGCGGATAGGCCAGCCAGCCGGTGCGGGCGAATTCGCCGATGAACAGCGAGATCATCACCACGATGGCGCCGGCGGTGGTCATCCAGAAGGAGAAGTTGTTGAGGAAGGGAAAGGAAACGTCGCGGGCGCCGATCTGCAGCGGCACGACGAAGTTCATCAGGCCGGTGACCAGCGGCATGGCCACGAAGAAGATCATGATGACGCCGTGGGCGGTGAAGATCTGGTCGTAGTGGTGCGGCGGCAGGTAGCCTTCGGAGCCGCCGAAGGCGATGGCCTGCTGGATGCGCATCAGGATGGCGTCGGAGAAGCCGCGCAGCAGCATGATCAGCGCCAGGATCACATACATGATGCCGATCTTCTTGTGGTCGACGCTGGTGATCCATTCGCGCCAGAGATAGCCCCAGACCTTGAAATAGGTCAGCGCGGCAAGCAGCGCGAGGCCGCCGACGGCGACCGCGAGGAAGGTCACCACCAGGATCGGCTCGTGATAGGGGATCGCCTCCAGCGTCAACCGGCCGAAGATGAACTTCACGAGGTCAGGATTGGAAAACATCGGGTCAACCTGTTCATTGATGTCGTCTCGACGCGTGCCGCGCCACGAAGTCTGCGGTCATTCGGCATTGAGCTGGGCCGGGGCCGGATCGCCGCCATGATCCATGCCGGGCATCGAATGGCCCTCGTGCCCGCCGGACTGGGTGCCGGTGCCCTCCGGCTTCTCGTCGCTGAAGGCGGGCTGGCCGGTCGCCGGGAAGGTGGCGGCGGGGGCTTTCTCGCCCTGCTCGGCATGGCGGTTGTCGTATTGCAGCCTCTCGCGGTTTTCGGCGCTTTCCTTGCCTGCGCCGCCCTTCATGTCGATATGCATCATCTCGTTCATGCACATCTTGCCGGGTTGGGCGCAGAGATTGAGGATGGCGTCGAAGAGGCCGTTCTCGACGCTGGCATAGTAGCGCACCGGCTCGCGTTCGCTCGGTTTTTCGAGCTTGAGGTAGGTGTCGCGATTGAGCGCGGTGCCTTGCGATTTGGCGCGGGCCACCCAGTCGTCGAAACCCTTGGCGTCGAACCCGTGGAACTTGAAGCGCATATGGGTAAAGCCTTCGCCGCTGTAATTGGCGGAGAAGCCGTCGAATTCGCCGGGCTGGTTGATGACGGCGTGCAGCTTGGTCTGCATGCCGGGCATGGCGTAGATCTGGCCGGCGAGCGCGGGAATGTAGAAGGAGTTCATCACCGAGGAGGCGGTGATCTTGAAATCGATCGGCCTGTCGACGGGGGCGGCCATCTCGTTGACGGTGGCGATGCCGAACTCGGGATAGACGAACAGCCATTTCCAGTCGAGCGCCACGACCTCCACCGTCAGCGGCTTGACGCCGGCGGGGACGGGGCGCTCGGCATCGATGCGGTCGAGCGGCCGGTAGGGATCGAGCTTGTGGGTGCTGATCCAGGTAACGGCGCCGAGCGCGATGATGATGACCAGCGGCGCCGACCAGATGACCACTTCCAGCGCCGTGGAATGGTGCCAGTCGGGATCGTAATGCGCCTCGGTGTTCGTATGGCGGTAATGCCAGGCGAACAGCATGATCAGCGCCATGACCGGCACGATGATCAGCAGCATCAGGACGACCGAGACCAGGATCAGGTCCCGCTGTTGCGCGGCGATGTCGCCGGAGGGCGCCATCACCACCAGATTGCAGCCGGCCAGCATCAGCAGCGGCAGGAGGAGGGCAAAGCGGTAAATCTTCGACAGGCTTCTCACGGGTCCAAGCTCTTCTTCAATCGGTCAGACCGCGACTAATGCATCGTCGCGGCGAGGGATATGAGGTCTTTGGTCGCAGTGCAGCATCGCTGTCGCAATGCGAAATCGTCTCTCGGAACGCTTGGATCCGGAGTTCTGGCCACGCCGCGCCCGGGTTCGCGGCTTGACGAAAGCCAATATATCGGGAATCGCGCAGATCGCCAGAGAGTCACGCCATAATCGGGCAAATTGCCGCGCGCATGAATTTGATGAACTATTTGACGCAAGCGGGCTTGATATGCTTTCCGCTTTGTTGAACCATCGTGGCTGCGATGCTTTGACGCTGGCATTGCTGAATGAGGAGGCGTTTGTCGATATGACCGCTGCAACGAATCTGAGGCCGACGTCGTCCGCTCTCGAACGCGACGCCCGCCGCATGCATGCCGGAGAGCATGTCTCGCCGGGCAATATCGCGCTCGGCGTCATCATCGGGCGCATGTCGGAATTCTTCGACTTCTTCGTCTACGGACTCGCCTCGGTGCTGGTCTTCCCGCAGGTGATGTTTCCCTTCGCGCCGGACCGGCTGACGGCGACGCTCTATTCCTTCGCGATCTTTTCGCTGGCCTTCATCGCCCGTCCGATCGGCTCGGTGGTGTTCATGGAGATCGACCGCCGCCACGGACGCGGCACCAAGCTGACGATCGCGCTGTTCGTTCTCGGCGGCTCGACGGCTGCGATCAGCTTCCTGCCCGGTTACGAGACGCTCGGCATGTGGTCGGTGGCGCTGCTGGCGCTGTTCCGGCTTGGCCAGGGTTTCGCGCTGGGCGGCGCCTGGGACGGGCTCGCCTCGCTGCTGGCCCTCAATGCGCCGCACAAACGCCGCGGCTGGTATGCAATGATCCCGCAACTCGGCGCGCCGATCGGCTTCGCGCTGGCCAGCATCCTGTTCGCCTATCTGGTCGCCAGCCTGTCGAGCGAGGATTTTTTGAGCTGGGGCTGGCGCTATCCCTTCTTCGTCGCCTTTGCCATCAACGTCGTGGCGCTCTTTGCCCGGTTGCGCCTGGTCATGACCCAGGAATTCGGCACGCTGCTCGAGCAGCACGAGCTCGAGGCGCGCTCGGTCGTCGATGTCGTCAGCGTTCATGGCCGCGATATCCTGATCGGCGCCTTCGTGCCGCTCGCCAGCTTCGCCATGTTCCATCTGGTCACCATCTTCCCGCTGGGGTGGATGACCCTGTTCGGCAACCAGTCGACCAGCACCTTCCTTTTGGTGCAGGTCGCAGGTGCTGCGGTCGGCATCGCCGCCATCGTCGTCTCCGGGCCGATCGCCGACATGATCGGCCGCCGGGCGCAACTTTTCGTTTCGGCGATCCTCATCGCGGCGTTCAGCTTCCTGGCGCCGTGGCTGATCGGCTCCGGCAATGGCGGGCAGGACGCCTTCGTCATCATGGGCTTCGGCGTGCTCGGCCTGTCCTTCGGCCAGGCGGCCGGCTCGGTCTCCTCGCGCTTCAGCCTCGGCTATCGCTACAGCGGCGCGGCGCTGACCTCGGATTTGTCCTGGCTGATCGGCGCCGGCTTCGCGCCGCTGGTGGCGCTGACGCTGTCCAGCAAATTCGGCCTGCCCTTCGTCGGCTATTATCTGCTGTCGGGTGCGATCTGCACCATCCTGGCGCTGTTCGTCAGCGAACGCCTGCCGGTACGGCGCAAGGACAATTGATCCGGTCAATCAGCGATCAATAACAAGGGAGCCTCCGGGCTCCCTTTTTGTTTCCGCCGCTGTGCGGCATCCATTGGCTGCGTCAATCTGGCCTATCGACGCCGATTTGCGGAATTCCTATTTGATTGACTGCAATCATTCATGTAATTGTATGCATGATACGCCGTCAATGACAGGAGAAGCCGTCATGGAAAGCCAGTGGCCCCCTCTACCCCCGATGCAGACCGGCATCCGTGGACGCTGCCCGCGCTGTGGTCAGGGCCATATCTTCAAGGGTTTCCTGTCGATGCGGCCGTCCTGCGAGGTCTGCGGGCTGGATTACGGTTTCGCCGATCCGGCCGATGGCCCGGCCTTCTTCGTCATCTGCTTCGCCTGCGTGCCTTCGGTGCTGCTCGGGGTCTGGCTGGAAGTGGCGTTCTCGGCGCCGCTCTGGGCGCATCTGGTCATCACCCTGCCGTTCATGCTTGCGACCTGTATTCCGCCGCTGCGGCCATTGAAGGGATGGCTGGTGGCCAGCCAGTATTTCTACAAGGCCGAAGAGGGCAAGCTGGCGCGCTGAAAATCCGCCTGAGGGGAATCGATTTTCGCGCCGAATTTGTATAGGTTACGAACATTTGGAGGAACCATCATGGCAAATGTCCGCGCCCTCGTTCTCGAACGTCAAAACGAACTTTCCCTTCGCGATATCGACCTGCCGCTCGACACCGGTCCGGGCCAGGTGAAGATCAAGATCCACACCGTCGGCGTCTGCGGCTCTGACGTGCATTATTATACGCATGGCAGGATCGGCCCGTTCGTCGTCGAGGCGCCGATGGTGCTCGGCCATGAGGCGGCCGGCACAGTGGTCGAGGTCGGCGAAGGCGTCACGCATCTCAAGGTCGGCGACCGCGTCTGCATGGAGCCCGGCATTCCCGATCCGAACTCCAAGGCGAGCCGGCTGGGCATGTACAATGTCGATCCGGCCGTGACCTTCTGGGCGACGCCGCCGATCCATGGCGTGCTGACGGCGCATGTGGTGCATCCGGCCAATTACACCTTCAAGCTGCCCGACAATGTCAGCTTTGCCGAGGGCGCGATGGTCGAGCCCTTCGCGGTGGGCATGCAGGCGGCGACCAAGGCGAAGATCACCCCCGGCGACACCGCCGTGGTGCTCGGCGCCGGGCCGATCGGCACCATGGTGGCGATTGCCGCACTCGCCGGCGGCTGCGCACGCGTCGTCATCGCCGATCTCGCCCAGCCGAAGCTGGACATCGCCGCGCGCTACCAGGGCGTGATCCCCGTCAACATCCGCGAGAAGAACCTTGCCGGGGAAATCTCCCGCCTGACCGACGGCTGGGGCGCCGACGTCGTCTTCGAATGCTCCGGCGCGCCGAATGCCTGGGAAACAATCATGGAACTGCCGCGTCCGGGCGGCGTCATCGTCGTGGTCGGCATGCCGGTGCAGCCGATCGCCTTCGATGTCTCGACCATGTCGACCAAGGAACTGCGCGTCGAATCGGTCTTCCGCTATGCCCATCAATACGAGCGGGCGATCGCGCTCATCGGCTCGGGCCGCGTCGATCTCAAGCCGCTGATTTCGGAAACCTTCTCCTTCGAGGAGTCGATCAAGGCTTTCGAGCGGGCGGTGGAAGGCCGGCCAGACGACGTCAAGCTGCAGATCGTGCTCGACTGAAAAGGCCATTGTCCCATTTCGATATCGATCTCCCCGCGGCAACAACCGTCTTGCCGCGGGCCATTTTGCATTTCTTAAGACGCCCGGTCTACGGTGGCAGTGCAGCATGGCTCGCATCGAGCCGCCGACGAGCCGGGACGACCGATGGAAGCCGCCGATAATTTCGCCTTTCTGCTGCCTTTCATTCTCCTGACCTTCGGGAGCGCCTTCCTGTTGGTGGCGCGCTACGAGCGAAGGCCGGCGCTTTCCTGGGGCATCGGCTACGGGCTGGCGGCGGCGGCCTTCGCCGGTCCGTCTCTGCGCTTTTGGCTGCCGATCCCGGCGGTGGCGCTGATCTGCGATGCGCTGTTCATCGGCGCCTTCTATTTCTATGGCCAGGCGATGCTGGAGCATTTCCGGCGCCCGACTTACCGGCTGCTGCGCGGCGGGCTGGCGCTGGCCGGGCTTGCCGCCGCCGTCTATGCCGATCTCGTCGCTGGCGATCTCGAACTCGAACTGCTGTTCAACGATTTCGTCACCGTGCTGCTGCTGTTCGTGCCGCTGGTGCTCAGCGTCCGCCATCCACGCCGCTGGCTGGATGTCGTGTTGCTGGGGCTGGCGGGCATGGTGATCCTCGAAACCGTGCTACGCAACATCTTCCTGCTCCTGGCGCGGGTGCCGGCGGACATGGCGGACTTTGCGACATCCGACTATGCGGCGATCATGCAGACAACGGCGAGCGCCATAAGCCTGCTGCTGGCGCTGACGGCGCTCGCCACCGTTGCGCTCGACGTGCTGGCGCGCTATCGCCATGCGGCGGAGCGCGATGCGCTGACCGGCATGCTCAACCGGCGCGGCTTCGAGCAGGCGCTGGCCGACCGAAGCGGGCGGGGCGGATTTTCCGGCGCGGTCATCGTTTGCGATATCGACCGTTTCAAGCAGATCAACGATGCTTTCGGCCATCCGCAGGGCGACAAGGTGCTGGTCGCCATCGCCGCCATCCTGACCCGTTATTTGCCGGCGCAGGCGCTGGCGGCGCGTTTCGGCGGCGAGGAATTCGTCATCTGCCTGCCGGGCTATGCGCTGACGGAGGCGGGCGTGCTCGCCGACATGCTGCGGCTGGCCGTCGCCTCGCATGGCTGGCCGGCGATCGGCATCGACCGGCAGGTAACGGCGAGCTTCGGCTGTGCAGTCGCCGAACCCGGCGACCGCAGCGTCCATGACGCGATCGTCCGCGCCGACGCCAATCTCTATGCGGCCAAGACCGAAGGGCGCAACCGGGTGGTGTCGCTGGTCGGCGCCGAGCGGGGGGCCGGTGCGGCCGGCAAGGGCGTCAGCTTTTCGCCGGTTCGTTCATGCTCCAGATGACGCCGAACGGATCGCGCACCTGCCCGAAGCGGTCGCCCCAGAACATCTTTTCGACCGGCATCAGCGGCTCGGCGCCCGCCTCGACGGCGCGCTCCCACCATGCGTCGATATCGTCGACGATGACGTTCAGCGCGAAGGATTGCGGAGCGGTGAGCGGATGGCCGTATTCGGGAAAGGCGTCGCTCAGCATGATCGAGCTGCCGTTGACGTAGAGATGCACATGCATGGTGCGTCCCTTGTCGTCGTCCGGATAGGCGTAGACCAGCTCGGCGCCGAAGGCCTTCCGGTAGAATTCCGCCGCCTTGCGGGCGCCGTCGACGGTGAGGTAAGGCACGACGCCGCCGAGCACCTTGGGGTTCGGATAGGGCGCGGTTTTCGGATCGGTGGTCTCGGTCATGTTCGTCTCCTGGTGTCCAGGGGCGGCAATCCTCGCCGTCCTGATCACTTGAAGACGTCCCGGTGGCCGCGTTTCCGACAGGCGCGTCAAAAAATTTTCAGCTTTTCGAGAAGACGTAATCCGTCTCCTGGCGCAAGGTTTCGCCGGGTCGCAGGATCGAGGGCGGGAAATCCGCATGGTTGACGGCATCCGGCCAGACCTGGGTCTCCAGGCAGAAGCCGGCAAACGGCCCGTAACGCCGGCCGTCGAGGCCGGGCACGGGGGCGTTGACCTTGAAGCCGGCATAGAACTGCACGCCGGGTTCGCTGGTGCGCACCTCCAGGGTCACGCCGGAATTGAGGCTGCGGGCCAGCGCCACCGGGCGCTTCGGCATGCGGGCGCGCGACAGGCAGAAATTATGATCGAACAGCACCTGCTCGCCGTTCTCGACCCGCTTCATCGGGCTCATCTGGCGGAAATCGAAGGGCGTGCCGACGACCGGGCGCAGTTCGCCGGTCGGCACCTGCGCCTCGTTGGTCGGCAGGTAATGGTCGGCGGCGATCATCAGGTCGTGGCCGAGCGCATCGTCGCGGCCGTCGAGATTGAAATAGGAATGCTGGCAGACATTGACCGGGGTCGGCGCATCGGTGGTCGAATCGTAGATCACCGAGAGCACGCCGTCGTCGCGCAGGTGATAGGTGGCGGTGATCTCGCAATGGTCAAGCTGGACTTCGTGGCCGTCGAGCATGAAGCGGCCATTGGCGATGCGGTTGGCGTTGCGGCCGGGGCTGGCGCCGAAATAGGGAGAATGGAGCGGATAGGGCTCGAAACTCTCGAAACCGAGCACCAGCGGCGGCGCGTGGCCGTCGAGGCGCAGATCCTGGATGACCGAGCCCCAGGTCAAGACCTTGGCCCGCAGGCCGCCGCCGCGCAGCTCCACCCGGTAGACCGTTTCGCCGCTCGCCGTCGTGCCGAAAATTTCCCGTTCGCTGCTCATGGATCGCCTGCTATCGACTCTTTCCTGAAGCGCCTCGCGCTTCTTTACCGGGGCGCAAGATGCGTCGCTTTGGCCGCGACTGCAACCGGCTTTATTTCGACAAGGCGCGCATCGCCCGGTCGAGGCCGCCGAGCGTCAGCGGATACATCTGTCCCCCCATCAGCGCGCGGATCATGCCGGTCGAGGTGGTATAACCCCAATGCTCCTGCCGCATCGGGTTCAGCCAGATGCATTTGCGGAAATGGCCGGTGATGCGGGAAAGCCAGACGGCGCCGGCTTCCGGGTTCCAATGCTCGACCGAGCCGCCGGAATGGCTGATCTCGTAGGGGCTCATGGCGGCGTCGCCGACGAATACGACGTGGTAATCCGGGCCGAAAGTGCGGATGATGTCCAAGGTCGGGGTGATCTCGGCACGGCGGCGGCGATTGTCCTTCCACACGCCCTCGTAGAGGCAATTGTGGAAATAGAAAGAGTCCATATGGCGGAACTCGGCCTTCGCCGCTGAAAACAGCTCCTCGACGCCGCGGACGTGGTCGTCCATCGAGCCGCCGACATCGAAGAACATCAGGAGCTTGACGGCGTTGCGGCGCTCGCGCCGGGTCTGGACGTCGAGATAACCGTGCTCGGCGGTGGCGCGGATGGTGCCGGCAAGGTCGAGCTCGTCGGCGGCGCCGTCGCGCACCCAGCGGCGCAGGCGCTTCAGCGCCACCTTGATGTTGCGGGTGCCGAGTTCGACCGTGTCGTCGAAATTGCGGAATTCGCGCCGATCCCAGACCTTGACCGCCCGGCGGTGGCGGGAACCGTCCTGGCCGATGCGCACGCCCTCGGGGTTATAGCCATAGGCGCCGAGGGGCGAGGTGCCGGCGGTGCCGCCCCATTTCGAACCGCCCTGGTGGCGGCCCTTCTGCTCGGCCAGCCGCTGGCGCAGGGTTTCCATCAACTTGTCGAAACCGCCGAGGCTCTCGACCAACGCCTTGTCCTCGGCGCTCAGGTGCTTTTCCGCCAGCCGCCGCAGCCATTCCTCCGGCAGGTCGCGCGGGGAAGGGCCGGCCTCGCCGGGCGTTCCTGCGAGTGCCTCCAGTCCTTTGAAACTCTCGGAAAAGACGCGGTCGAAGCGGTCGATGAAACGCTCGTCCTTCACCAGCGCCGTGCGGGCGAGGTAATAGAACGCCTCGATGTCGAAATCGGCGATGCCCGTCTTCATCGCTTCGAGAAGCAGCAGGAATTCCCGGAGCGTGACCGGCACGCCCACTGCTTTCAGCCGCAGGAAGAAGGGCAGGAACATCAGAAATTCCGCTGATAGACGAGGAAGGGCGTCTTTTCGGCGATTCGGTCGTAGAGCCTGCGCGCCGTGGCGTTGAATTCCTGCGTCATCCAGTAGACCTCCTTCGACCCTTCAGCCTGCGCCGCGCCATAGACCGCCTCGATCAGCGCCCGGCCGACACCCTTGCCGCGCACGTCCGGATCGGCGAACAGATCCTGGAGATAGCAGACATTGTCGATATGCCAGCAGGAGCGGTGAAACAGGTAATGCGCCAGCCCCACGGCGCGGCCGTTATCGAAAGCGATGAAGCCGCGATATTCGTTCGGCGCGCCGCTGAGCAGCCGCGCGAAGGTCGAGACGTAGATCTCCTCCGGCAGCACGGTTTCGTAAAAGGCGAGGTATGCGGTCCAGAGGCGGCGCCAGTCCGCCTCGTCCTTCGCCTCGATGGAGCGGATGTGAAGTTCGCTCATGCTCTCACCTGTCATTGCCGATCTCCTCGAGATCGTAGGGGGTCGTCTGGTAGATCTCGTTGATCCAGTTGCCGAAGAACAGATGCGCATGGCTGCGCCAGCGGTTGAGCGGCGGCAGGCTGGCATCATTGTGCGGGAAATAGTCGTGCGGCATCTTGATCGGCACGCCGGCATCGACGTCGCGGAAATATTCGTCGGCAAGCGAGGTCGAATCATATTCGACATGATTGAACATATAGAGGCGGTTGCCGGCATTCTCATGGATCAGGCAGATGCCCATTTCCTTCGATTCCATCAGGATTTCCAGACCCGGCACCTTGGCGACATCGGCGCGGCGCACCTCCGTCCAGCGCGAGACCGGCACGCCGAAATCATCGGAGAAGCCGGTGAGATAGACCGAGGAAGGCTTCAGGTTTACATGGCGATAGACGCCGAACGCCTTTTCCTTGAGCAGATGCTTGGGCACGCCGTGGAAATGATAGATGGCGGCCATGGCGCCCCAGCAGACGTTCAGCGTCGAATGGACATTGGTAACAGTCCAGTCGAAGATGCGTTGCATCTCGTTCCAGTAGGTCACGTCCTCGTAGTCGAGGGTTTCCACCGGCGCGCCGGTGATGATGAAACCGTCGAACTTGCGGTGGCGTACCTCCTCCCAGGTCTCGTAGAAGGAGAGAAGATGGTCTTCGGAGGTGTTCTTGGCCTTGTGGCCGCCGACGCGGATCAGCGACAATTCGACCTGCAGCGGGCTGGCGCCGACCAGGCGCGCCATCTGGATCTCGGTCTTGATCTTGTTCGGCATGAGGTTCAGCAGGCCGATCTGGAGCGGGCGGATGTCCTGGCGGACGGCCACGGTCTCGGTCATCACCCGCACGCCCTCGTTCACGAGGGTCTGGAAGGCGGGCAAGGTATCGGGGATCTTGATGGGCATCGTGCTGTCACTCGTTCAAAACAAGAAAAACCGGCCGCGCGAATAAAAACGCTAACCGGTCCGTGACGCACGGCCCTTTAGCGACTTATTTAACGTGGCTGCAAGCCGGCCGGCCAAATCACCACGATGTTCTAGATACGCTCCGGCGCGGCAAGAATCAAGGATCAGTCGCGGCGCGCCATGAAGGCGAGGCGCTCGAACAGGTGCACGTCCTGTTCGTTCTTCAACAGCGCCCCGTGCAGGCGCGGCAGTGCATTTTTCGCCGAGCCGCGCAGGTCGGCCGGATCGACCTCGTCGGCGACCAGCAGGCGGATCCAGTCGAGCGCCTCCGAGGTGGACGGCTTCTTCTTCAGCCCCTGCGTGTCGCGGATCTCGTAGAAGGCGGTCAGCGCGCTGGAGAGCAGCTGCTGGCGGATGCCGGGATAATGCACCTCGACGATACGGGCCAGCGGATCCGGGTCGGGAAAGCGGATGTAATGGAAGAAGCAGCGGCGCAGGAAGGCGTCCGGCAGTTCCTTCTCGTTGTTGGAGGTGATGATGACGATCGGCCGCTGGCGGGCGCGGATCGTCTCGCCGGTCTCGTAGACATGGAATTCCATGCGGTCGAGTTCCTGCAAAAGGTCGTTGGGGAATTCGATGTCGGCCTTGTCGATCTCGTCGATCAGCAGCACGCATTTCCTGTCCGTCTCGAAGGCCTGCCAGAGCTTGCCCCTGCGGATGTAGTTGGCGACGTCGTTGACGCGTTCGTCGCCGAGCTGGCTGTCGCGCAGGCGCGAGACGGCATCGTATTCGTAAAGCCCCTGCTGCGCCTTGGTCGTCGACTTGACGTTCCATTCGAGCAGGTCGAGGCCGAGGGCCGCGGCCACCTGTCGCGCCAGCTCGGTCTTGCCGGTGCCGGGCTCGCCCTTGACCAGAAGCGGCCGCTCCAGCTTGATGGCGGCATTGACCGCGACCATCAGATCCTTGTCGGCGATATAGGCATCCGTACCCTGAAACTGCATGTGACCCCTTGGGCGATACGATAAAGCAAAATCGGCGGCACCCTAGCGCATAAGCCCTGAAACCGGAAATCTCGGCCCTTAAAAAATTTCCGCCGCCGCAATGAAACCACCTTCACACAAGATGCCTGTCCTATACATGAGGGATTCAGGCGGAAGACAACGAACTCCATGGCGAATGACGAAGCAGCATCCGAGCGCCACAACGCCGATACCGGCGAGCCGGCCATCGGTTTCATGTCGCAGATCCGCATGATGCTGCGGGCCTTGTGGGGTTCGCCGGTTCGCAGCCGCCTTATCTTCTTCTGGACGCTCATCCTCGCCATCATCCTCGCCACCGCCTTCGTGCAGGTGCTGCTCAACGACTGGAACGGCACCTTTTACGATTCGCTGGAGCGGCGTGATCTCTCCGGCTTCCTGCATCAACTCCGGATCTTCGCCGTCATCGCCGGCGTCCTGCTGCTGCTCAATGTCGGGCAGACCTGGGTGAACCAGATCCTGGCGATCCGCATGCGCGACGGGCTGACGCGCGACCTGCTCGGCCAATGGCTCTATCCGCGCCGGGCGCTCCGGCTCTCGGCCGCCGGCATCCTCGGCGTCAATCCGGACCAGCGCCTGCACGAGGATTCGGCGCATCTGTCCGATATCACCACCAGCCTGGCGATCGGGCTGACGCAATCGACGATCATGCTGGTCAGCTTCGTCGGGGTGCTCTGGGATCTGTCCTCGGGATTCTCGGTCACCTTTCACGGACAGCCGCTCGCCATTCCCGGCTATATGGTCTGGGCCGTCTTCCTCTATGCCGGCTCGGCTTCGCTGCTCAGCACCGTCGTCGGGCGCAGCCTGCCGGCGCTGACCGCCGAGCGCTACGCCAAGGAAGCGCAATTGCGCACCTCGCTGATGCGCGCCAACGAGAACCTGACGGCGATCACTCTGCAACAGGGCGAGGAGACCGAGCGCCGGCGCATCGACGGCGATATCTCCGCCATCCTGAAGACCATGGGCAAGCTGGCCATGGCCACCACCAACCTGCGCTGGGTTTCGGCCGGTTATGGCTGGCTGACGATCATCGCGCCGATCCTGATCGCCGCGCCCGTCTATTTCTCCGGGGATCTGACCTTTGGCGGGCTGATGATGGCGGTCGGTGCCTTCAACCAGGTCTATACGGCGCTGCGCTGGTATGTCGACAATTTCAGCACCATCGCCGACTGGAAGGCGTCGCTGATGCGCGTCGCCAATTTCCGCCAGGCGCTGGTGCTGATGGAAACCCATCCGCCGGCCGCCGATTGCAAGCATCCGGCCCAGGCGGACGGGGACGCCGTGGTGCTGCGCAATGTCGCGGTCTCGGCCGGGCAGGCCTCGGGCAGCTTTCGCCTCAAGGAGACCGATATCGTCATCCACCCCGGTGAACGTATCGTCGTCAACGGCGATCCCGGCGCCAACCGCCGCCTGCTGTTTGCGGCGCTGGCCGGCTGGTGGGCGGACTGGACGGGGACGATCGTGCTGCCGGAAAAGGCACATATGCTGTTCGTGCCCTATGTGTCCTATCTGCCGCAGGCGCCGTTGCGCGATGCCATCGCCTTTCCTGTCCAGGCCGATGCCTATGGCGACGAACGCATCGCGGCGGCGCTGGAGCGGGTGGGGCTTGCCGAGCTCATCCCGCGCCTCGATGTCGCCGCGCGCTGGGACCGCCAGCTCGACCGCGAGCAGCAGGTGGCGTTGGCGGTCGCCCGCATTCTGCTGACGCCGGCCGACTGGATCGTTTTCGAGGATACGCTGGAAGGGCTGGAACCGGAGGTCGCCGAGCGGCTGTCCTCGGCGCTTGCCAGCCTCGACCGGGTCGGCATCATCTATATCGGCCGCTCCGAAGCCTTCATCGCCGCCACGCGGCCGCGTATCCTGCATCTGGAAGTGACCAACGGCGCCGAGCCGGTGCCGCAGCCGGCATAAAAGGAATTATCCCTCCAATTCCTCGCGCAGCATTTCCAGTTCCAGCCATTCCTCTTCCATGCGGGTCAGGTCGTCGCGCAGCTTTTCAAGCTCTGCGGCGAGCTTGTTGAAGGCGGCGGGATCCTTGGAGAACAGGTTCGGATCGGCCATGCGCTCTTCGCGTTTGGCGATCTCGGCTTCGCTCTTCGCCATCTCCTTCGGCAGGTTTTCGAGCGCGAATTTCTGCTTGTAGGACAGTTTGCCCTTGGATTTCGCGCCGTCGGCGGATGCGGCCGGGGCGCTGTCTGCGGCTTTCGCCTTCTCGGCTTTTTCCGCCTTGCGCCGTTCCTCGGCTGCACCCCTGCGCTGCGCCAGCATGTCGGAATAGCCGCCGGCATATTCGATCCAGCGTCCATCCGGGCTTTCCGGGTCGGCGGGGGCGATGGTCGAGGTCACGGTGCGGTCGAGGAAATCGCGGTCGTGGCTGACGAGGATGACGGTGCCGGCATAGCCCGAGACCAGTTCCTGCAACAGGTCGAGCGTCTCGATGTCGAGGTCGTTGGTCGGCTCGTCGAGGATCAGCAGGTTGGAGGGCCGGGCGAGGATGCGGGCCAGCATCAGCCTCGCGCGCTCGCCGCCGGAGAGGCTGGAGATCGGCGTGCGCGCCTGTTCCGGCTGGAACAGGAAATCCTTCATATAGCCGGTCACATGGCGCTGCTCGCCATTGACCAGCAGGTTTTCGCCGCGGCCGTCAGTCAGATAATGGGCGAGCGTGTCGTCGAGGTTCAGATCCTCGCGCTTCTGGTCGAGGGTGGCGATGTCGAGATTGGTGCCGAGGCGGATGGTGCCGCTATCGGGTTCGAGCTGGCTGGTCAGCATTTTCAGCAGCGTCGTCTTGCCAGCGCCGTTGGGGCCGACGAGGCCGATGCAATCGCCGCGATGGACGCGGATCGAAAACGGCGCGACGATGGTGCGTTCGCCATAGGTCTTGGTGATCTTGTCCGCCTCGATCACCAGCTTGCCGGATTCGCGGGCATCGGCGGCGCTCGCCTGCACCGTGCCCTGCGGTCCCTTGTGGCCGCGATAATCGGCGCGCATCTGCTGCAATTCGCCGAGACGGCGCATGTTGCGCTTGCGCCTTGCGGTGACGCCGTAGCGCAGCCAGTGCTCCTCGCGCTCGATCGCCTTGCCGAGCTTGTGCTGTTCCAGTTCCTCGGCTTCCAGTACCTGGTCGCGCCAGGCTTCAAAATGGGCAAAGCCCCGGTCGAGGCGGCGCGACTGGCCGCGATCCAGCCAGACGGTCGCGGTCGAGACCTTTTCGAGCAAGCGGCGGTCGTGCGAGATCAGCACGAGGCTGCTGCGGGTCTTCTGCAATTCGCCTTCCAGCCATTCGATGGTCGGCAGGTCGAGATGGTTGGTCGGCTCGTCGAGCAGCAGGATATCCGGCTCCGGGGCCATGACGCGGGCAAGGGCGGCGCGGCGCGCCTCGCCGCCGGAAAGATTCTTCGGGTCTTCCTCGCCCGACAGGCCGAGATGTTCGAGCAGATAGGCGACGCGGTAGGGATCGTCGCTCGGACCCAGGCCGGCCTCGGCATAGGCCTGCACAGTCGAATAACCCTCGAAATCCGGGGCCTGGTGCAGGTAGCGCACGGTGGCGGAGGGATGACGGAAGACTTCGCCGGATTGCGGCTCGACCATGCCGGCGGCGATCTTCATCAGCGTCGATTTGCCCGAGCCGTTGCGGCCGACGAGGCAGACGCGGTCGCCGGGTTCGAGCTGGAAATTGGCGCCGTCGAGCAGCGGCGCGCCGCCGAAGCTGAGGTGGATGTCGTCGAGTTTGAGAATGGGCGGCGCCATGGGGCTCAGGCTCCTGAAAAATCGAAGGGGCGGGCAAGGATCAGCGCCTTGCCGGAACGAAGCGTCACCGCCACCGGGCCGTTGGCGACGTTGGAAACCGTGCGCGACGAGCCGAAGGGCAGGTGGAAATTATCGAGCGGATAGCGGGCGTTGACGATGGTGAGGCCATCGAGCGCGGTGAGGCCGAGCACCGAAAACAGCGCGCCTTCCGGCAGGTCGAGATGCTTTTGCCCCGGCAGCAGCGGCAGCGCCTCTTCTTCACCCGAGGTCATGAGGATGTCGAGGCCATCCTCGGCAAGACGTATGGCGGAGAGATAGAGCTGGAAGGCATGGTCTGAGCGATCGCCGCCGAGCGCGCCGACCAGCAGAATACGGGTTGCGCCGCGCGCGAGCGCCTCTGCGACGGCGATCTCGCCGTCCGTCGCGGCTTTCGCGGCCGGATAGGGCATGCGCGGCACGTCCGGCCATTCAGCCAGCAGGGCGGCGGGGGTGGAATCGAAATCGCCGACCCAGAGTTCCGGTGTCAGCCCGAGCGCGCGGGCATGGCGCATGCCGCCATCGGCGGCGATCACGCGCGCGCCGTCAAGCGTTGCGGCAAGCCGCGGATTGGGCGTCAGCATGCCGCCGAGCAGGATGGCGAAGGTGGAATGGGTCATCGGCAAAGCCCATAACCCAAAGCGGCGGGAAAGGGAAAGCCTTTCCCGCCGTGGCCCGCCGCATCAGAAGCGGTAGGTGACGCCGGCGCCGACCAGCCAGGGGTCGAGATTGGCCTTGCCGCTGATCGGCGTCGTGCCGAGCGTGCCTTCCCAGTCCGGGCGCAGGAAGATCTTCTTCACATCGACGTTGGCGCCCCAGTGATCGTCGATCATGTAGTCGAAGCCGACCTGAAGGGCGGCGCCGAAGCTGTTCTTGACGTCGAGCGACGAGGCGTTGATTCCCTTCTGGTGGTAGAACATCGTGTAGTTCACGCCGGCGCCGACATAGGGCTTGAACGCGCCGAAATCGGTGAAATGATATTGCAGCGTCAGGGTCGGCGGCAGCAGCCAGGTCTTTCCGACCTCGCCGAGCCCGTCGATGGAGCCTTCACCGGAAACCTTCGCATAGGTGGTGCCGAGGATCAGTTCGGCGGCGATGTTGTCGGTGAAATAATAGGAAAAATCCAGTTCCGGAATGGCGGTGTCCGAGAAGGACAGGCCGGAGCCGGCGATGCCATCGACGAAGCCGGAGTCACGGGTGATGACGCCGAGGCCGCGCAGGCGCACCTGCCAAGGGCTTTTCGCGCTGATGGTCTCGGCGGCGACCGGCGCTTCGGAGACCGGAGCCATGTCCGCCGCGAATGCCGCGCCGCTGCCGGCGAGAAGGGTCGCTGCCGCCAGCGCTGCCCTGAGGATCGAACCCTTGTCGTTCATGTGTCTCTCCTTGATCGAACGAAATCGTAACGGTCGAGACATAAGACGACAGGCGCCACAGGGTTTGAGATGGATCAAAACGCCGGCGGGAACGGCCGCGACCTTTCGTCGCTGCCGGTTATCAAGCGCTCAGGCCTCGCGCGCGCCGCGCTCGCCTTTCTGAAGATTGTCGCGCAGTTTCACCAGCGCGCCTTCCATGCTCCTGCGCATGTCGTCGTTCATGCCTTGCGTCGCTTCGGCGAGCAGGCCTTCGATCTCGTCGTTGATCGCCTGGACGATAGTATCCGAGCGCGGCGTCAGCACGATCTTCTTGGCGCGGCGGTCGGCCGGATCCTGCTGGCGTTCGATCAGTCCTTCGGCCTGCAGCTTGTCGAGAAAGGTGCAGACGGTCATCGGCTCGACGCCCATGCGGGCGGCGATATCGAGCTGGCGGCTGCCGCTGACGGCGGCGACCTGCATCAGCGTGCGAGCCTCGCCGGCGGTGATGTTGAGACCGGCGCCGGCGATCCGCTTCTCGAAAGCCATGCGCAACAGACGGGCGCTATCGGCGATCAGGAAACCCAGGGCGTTTGGCGTGATGTTGTTCGGCATTGTCATCAAGTCCCGGCGACCGGGCGGCATGCCGCCCTCGCTAAAGGCCCCTATCTTGTTTTCCCCAAAGCAAGTCTTGTCCGACTTGAACCGACTTGCAACTGTTTTGGAGCCGTTCCAGGATGCTTCAGCGGTTTTCCCGCATACGAGCGCCAAAACCCACCTTAAAGTCGGTTGCGTCGCCATACTGTAGGTCAGTACGGCGGTCCAGCTTTTCTTGAGATTACCTCGTGAAAAGGCCCAATGCTTCGTCCTTGCATTTCCTTGAGGGAAAACAGGCTCCGCTTTTTTTTGAAAACGTCAGGCCGCGCCGACGAAGGAAGCGACCGGGCGCAGCGAATCCGACAACCTGCTATCGCCGATCGATAGGGCGAGGTTCAACTGGCTTTCGAAATAGCTGCGGAAATCGAAGGGCGTCTCGTCGGTGACATGCGAAAGGTCGATCAGCCGGCCGCTGAGGTCGACCGCCTCCATCGGCAGGCCTTGGGAAAGAACCGAAAAGGTTTCCTGGTCGATGACGCCGTCGTCGAGGCTGGCGCGCGCGACGTCGCGCAGGGCGCGCGGGGTCATCGAGGAGAAATCCAGGTTGGAGGCATTCTGCTCGTTGGAATGCGAGGCAGGCGAAATCGCGTCCGTGGTATCGATCTCGATGCCGGAGATCTTGGATGTGCGCGTATTGTTCCTGAAACCGTAATTGTAATAGGAACGTAAAGAATTGATCTCCATGGCGGACATTCCTCGGACGGATCTGCCGCGAATCTAGCGGTTCGAGGGCCGCAGCGTCAATCGTTAACAAATCGTTAATTCTCATGGGTGACTTTTTGCCCGCAAGTCGGACGGAATTCTCGCGCGCACATTGCGCAGCCATGCCGCCATGGTGGGAAATCGCGTCGTCCTCGCTTATATAGCCACATCCAATGCCGGCCGAAGGAGCGAATCATGTCCGTGACCGAAACCAATTCCGCCATTTTCGATTGGAACGGCCATGAGGGCCTGCCGCGTTTCGATGCCGTCGGCGATGGCGATTTCGCCGGCGCCTTCGAGTCGGCGCTCAAGGCGCATGAGGCGGAAATCGACGCCATCGCCGGCAATGCCGAAGCTCCCACCTTCCAGAATACGGTCGTGGCGCTGGAAGTGGCCGGCGACGAGCTCTCGCGCGTCTCCGCGCTGTTCTGGAACCGGGCCGGCGCCCATACCAACGAGACGATCCAGGCCCTGGAACGCGACATCGCGCCAAAGATGTCGCGGCATTATTCGAAGATCGGCATGAACGCCGCCCTGTTCGCCCGCATCGATGCGTTGTGGGAACACCGCGACGATCTCGGCCTGACGCTGGAAGAAATGCGTGTGCTGGAGCGCCACTGGAAGGGTTTTGTCAGATCCGGCGCCAAGCTGGCCAAGCCCGAGCAGGAACGGCTTGCCGCCATCAGCGAGGAACTGGCCGGCCTCGGGGCCAATTTCGGCCAGAACGTGCTGGCCGATGAAAAGGACTGGTCGCTGATCCTTTCCGACGAGGCCGATCTCGCCGGCCTGCCGGCCTTCCTGCGCGATGCCATGGCCGCCGCGGCCGCCGAGCGCGGCGCGGAGGGATCCTATGCGGTGACGCTATCGCGCTCGATCGTCGAACCGTTCCTCACCTTTTCGGAACGACGCGACCTGCGCGAACAGGCTTTTCGCGCCTGGGCGTCGCGCGGGGCAAATGGCGCAGCGACCGACAACCGGGAAATCGTCGCGAAGACGCTCGCCTTGCGCGCCGAAAAAGCCAGGCTGCTCGGCTATGATAACTACGCGGCGCTGAAGCTCGACAATACCATGGCCAAGACGCCGGAGGCGGTGAATGCGCTGCTGACCGGCGTCTGGGAAAAGGCGCTTTCCCGCGCCCGCCAGGAAGAGGGTGAGCTTGCCGGCCTGATCGCCGCCGAGGGCCACAACCATCCGGTCATGCCCTGGGATTGGCGTCACTATGCCGAAAAGCTGCGCGCAGAGCGTTTCAACTTCTCCGAGGCCGAGCTGAAGCCCTATCTGCAGCTCGAAAAGATCATCGCCGCCTGCTTCGATGTCGCCGGACGCCTGTTCGGCATTCGCGCCGTCGAGAAGCCGGGCATTCCCGCCTATCATCCCGATGTCCGCGTCTTCGAAATCCGCGACCGCGACGACCGATTGGTGGCGCTGTTCCTCGGCGATTATTTCGCCCGTTCCTCCAAGCGTTCCGGCGCCTGGATGAGCTCGTTCCAGTCGCAGCACAAGCTGCCGCTGAAGAACGGCGCACGCGGCGAGCTGCCCATCATCTACAATGTCTGCAATTTCGCCAAGCCCGCGCCCGGCAAGCCGGCGCTGCTGTCGCTCGACGACGCCCGCACGCTGTTCCACGAGTTCGGCCATGCGCTGCACGGCATGCTTTCCGATGTCACCTATCCCAGCGTCTCGGGCACCGGCGTCTCGCGTGATTTCGTCGAATTGCCGTCGCAGCTTTACGAGCATTGGCTGACGGTGCCGGAAATCCTCAAGGATTATGCGGTGCACTACGAGACCGGCGCGCCGATGCCGCAGGCGCTGCTCGACAAGGTGCTGGCCGCCCGCACCTTCAATGCCGGCTTCAACACCGTCGAATTCACCTCCTCGGCGCTGGTCGACATGGCGTTCCATACGCGCGACGGCAGTGGCGATCCCATGGAGATCCAGGCGCAGGTGCTGGAGGAGATCGGCATGCCCGCTTCCATCGTCATGCGCCACGCGACGCCGCACTTCCAGCATGTGTTTGCCGGCGACGGCTATTCGGCCGGCTATTATTCCTACATGTGGTCCGAAGTGCTCGATGCCGACGCCTTCGCCGCCTTCGAGGAAACCGGCAACGCCTTCGATCCCGCCATGGCCAAGCGCCTGAAGGACAATATCTATTCGACCGGCGGCTCCATTGATCCCGAGGATGCCTACAAGGCTTTCCGCGGCAAGCTGCCGAGCCCGGATGCGATGCTGCGCAAGAAGGGCCTGGTGATGACGGAAGCGCTTTCCGGCTCCGACGCCTGAAGCTTCCGACAGAGTCCGGGGGCACGCGCATGGCTGCCATACGGCGCTTCCCCCTTTCGCAAATGCAAAAAACAGGATAAGAGCGCGCCACAATGAAAATTGGCGCGCATGGTTTTTCAGCGCAGCCCCAGCTTCAGAGATAGATTTATGGCCCTTCGCAACATCGCGATCATCGCGCACGTTGACCATGGCAAGACGACCCTGGTCGACGAGCTCCTGAAACAGTCCGGCTCGTTTCGCGAGAACCAGCGCGTCATGGAACGCGTCATGGATTCGAACGACATCGAAAAGGAACGCGGCATCACCATCCTCGCCAAGGCGACGTCGATCGAGTGGAAGGATACCCGCATCAACATCGTCGACACGCCCGGCCACGCCGATTTCGGCGGTGAAGTCGAGCGCATCCTGTCGATGGTGGACGGCGCCATCGTCCTCGTCGATAGCTCCGAAGGCCCGATGCCGCAGACCAAGTTCGTGGTCGGCAAGGCGCTGAAGGTCGGCCTCAAGCCGATCGTCGCGATCAACAAGATTGACCGTCCCGACGGCCGCCACGAGGAAGTGCTGAACGAGGTCTTCGACCTCTTCGCCAATCTCGACGCCACCGACGAACAGCTCGATTTCCCGATCCTCTATGGTTCGGGCCGCAACGGCTGGATGAACGTCAATCCGGATGGTCCGAAGGAAGAGGGCATGGCGCCCCTGCTCGACCTCGTGCTCAAGCACGTGCCCGAGCCGAAGGTCGCCGATGGCCCGTTCCGCATGATCGGCACGATCCTGGAAGCCAATCCCTTCCTCGGCCGCATCATCACCGGCCGCATCCATTCCGGCTCGATCAAGCCGAACCAGTCCGTCAAGGTTCTGGGCTAGGACGGCAAGCTGATCGAAAACGGCCGTATCACGAAAATTCTCGCCTTCCGCGGCATCGAGCGCACCGCGATCGAGGAAGCCCATGCGGGCGACATCGTCGCCATCGCCGGCCTGACCAAGGGCACGGTTGCCGACACCTTCTGCGACCCCTCGGTCATGGAAGCCATGAAGGCGCAGCCGATCGATCCGCCGACCGTCACCATGTCCTTCATCGTCAACGACAGCCCGCTTGCCGGCACTGAGGGCGACAAGGTCACCAGCCGCGTCATCCGCGACCGCCTGTTCAAGGAAGCCGAAGGCAATGTCGCGCTGAAGATCGAGGAGTCGGGCGAGAAGGATTCGTTCTTCGTTTCCGGCCGTGGCGAATTGCAGCTCGCCGTGCTCATCGAGACCATGCGCCGCGAAGGCTTCGAGCTTGCCGTGTCGCGTCCGCGCGTCGTCATGCACAAGGACGAGGCGACCGGCGAGATGCTGGAGCCGGTGGAAGAAGTCGTCATCGACGTCGACGAGGAGCATTCCGGCGTCGTCGTCCAGAAGATGTCCGAGCGCAAGGCCGAGATGGTCGAGCTGCGTCCGTCGGGCGGCAATCGCGTGCGCCTGCGCTTCTTTGCGCCGACCCGTGGCCTGATCGGCTACCAGTCGGAACTGTTGACCGACACGCGCGGCACCGCCGTGATGAACCGCCTGTTCCACGATTACCAGCCCTACAAGGGCGAGATCGGCGGCCGCGTCAACGGCGTGCTGCTCTCCAACGAATCAGGCGAGGCCGTTGCCTACGCGCTGTTCAACCTGGAAGATCGCGGCCCGATGGTCATCGATGCCGGCGAAAAGGTCTATGCCGGCATGATCGTCGGCATCCACACGCGCGACAACGACCTCGAAGTCAACGTGCTCAAGGGCAAGAAGCTCACCAACATCCGCGCCGCCGGCAAGGACGAAGCCGTCCGCCTGACGCCGCCGATCAAGATGACGCTTGAGCGCGCGCTGTCCTGGATCCAGGACGACGAACTGGTGGAAGTGACGCCGAAGTCGATCCGCCTGCGCAAGCTCTATCTCGACCCGAACGAGCGCAAGCGTTTCGAAAAGGCCCGCTACGCCTGACACGGTTTTCAGGCGCTGCCCCTTTTAAGGGAAGGGTGTCCTATCTAATTGTTTCGATTTTAGTTTCTTCCTGAGGACCTACCTTCGAAACATCGTTTGCGAAACGTCCCGCTCCCAAGGTGCGGGGCGTTTTTTTGTCTTCGGCGCGGTTTGCGGCTTGTTGATTTCGTTAAAAATGACTTAAATCCGTCTGCGTGCGCGAAGTGATTCTGCGCCGCGGAACGGTCCCCCTGCAATGATTGCGTGGGGTGCTTCGTTGGGGCAAAGGCAGAGTGGCGTTATGAAGACGTTGACGATCGAGATTCGGCACGCGGAACCGGCGGATGCACGCGCCATTTCGGATGCCCATCGCAGCGCCTGGCAATACAGCTATGGCGGCCTCATTCCGCACAAGGCCCTGACGCAGATGCTGGAGCGCCGCGGCGAAGCCTGGTGGCGCAAGGCGACGCGCGGCCCGGCGACGATCCTCGTTGCCGATGTTGCCGGCGTCGTCGCCGGTTATGCGACGCTCGGGCTCAACCGCGCCCGCTCGCTGCCGCAGGAAGGCGAAATCTACGAAATCTACCTGCGCCCGGAATATCAGGGCATCGGCCTCGGCTACCGCCTGTTTCAGGAAGCCCGCCACCAGCTGAAATCCATCGGCTGCAACGGGCTGGTCGTCTGGTGCCTCGAAGACAGCGAAAATGCCGACCGCTTCTTCCGCTCCAATGGTGGCGTCGACCTTGCCGAGGGCATGGAAGATTTCGGTGAAGTCTCGCTGAAGAAGGTCGGTTTCGTCTGGAACTGACGCGGCCACGCCGGCTTTTATGCCGGCGCGCTTTTCCCGTTCGATTCGAGGGTTATTGCGGCAGGTAACGCATCGGCTCGTCGGCGCGTTCGCCCTTCTTGCCGTGCCAGGTCGGCTCGTCGCTGCCGCAGCGGAAATCGGGTACGACCGTATCGCCGATCTGGCGCGCCAAGTCGTTGGCGTCAGGATTGGCCAGCGCATCGACATAACCGGCAACGCAACCCTGTCCGTTGTCCTTCTGCGCCACCTTGGAAACGACGAGGATCTGTCCTTGCGAGGACTTGGACGGCGCCCCGGTCTTCGGGTCGGCGTGTTCGATGACATAGCGCAGGATGGCGGCGACCGGCTTGCCCCCGGCATCCACGCGCCATTCGACCTTCTCGCCGGCATGGTTGAAGGTGCCGAAACTTTCGAAGGCGCGCTCGACATAGAGGTCGTCGATCGGGCCGAAGAAGGCAGACTGGCGCAGATCGCCTTCCTTGACATAGACAGGATAGCCGTCGAGCCCCTTGCATTTCAGGGAGACGCTGCCGCTTTCGTCCTCGGCCTGGCTGATCGTCTGGCAGGATTTCGGCTTCAGGTCTGTGTAGCGGCTGTCATTGGCGTTTGCCGCAACGGCGCCGGTTGCCAGCAGGAGGACGGTGAGCAGGACGGATTTCATGGGGGCATACCTCGGACTGGAAACAGGCCAGAATCGGTGTTCCGGCCCGGCGTTTTGCGCTTCCATGACCCCGCCGGCGGTGGCGATCAAGCGGAAAATGCGCCAGCCCTCCACCATGGGTCAACGGGTCGAAAGACATTGCTTTGCCATGGGAAAGGGATTATCTGCTCACCAGTTTCCACAGTTTCTCCCCGGGGGCATGAATGCGTATTGATGCAATTTCCATCGGCAAGAACCCGCCGAACGACGTCAACGTCATCGTCGAGGTGCCGGTTGGCGGTCAGCCGATCAAGTACGAGATGGACAAGGAGGCCGGCACGCTGGTCGTCGACCGTTTCCTCTACACGCCGATGACCTATCCGGGCAATTACGGCTTCGTGCCGCATACGCTCTGCGAGGATGGCGATCCGCTCGACGTGCTCGTCTGCAACACCCGCCCGCTGGTGCCGGGCTGCGTCATCAACGTCCGCCCGATCGGCGTGATGATGATGGAAGACGATGGCGGCAAGGACGAAAAGATCCTCGCCGTGCCGGTGCCGAAGCTGACGCGCCGCTACGACAAGGTCGCCAACTACACCGACCTGCCGGAAATCACGCTCAAGCAGATCGAGCACTTCTTCACGCATTACAAGGATCTGGAGCCCGGCAAGTGGGTGAAGATCGGCGACTGGCTGGATGTCGACGCCGCCAAGCGCATCATCCTCGAATCCATCGAGCGCGCCAAAGCCCAGAAATAATCAGCCTTTCAGCAGGCTTTCGATCTTTCCGATCACATCCTCCGGGTCGCCCTCGATCCGGAGGATTTTCTTTCTGGCGGTTTCGCCTGAGACGACCGAGATCGCCGATTTGGCGATCTTCAGCCGCTTGGCGAGCAGCGCGATCAGCGCCTTGTTGGCCCTGCCGTCCTCCGGCACCGCGCTCACCCGCGCCTTCAGGAAAACGTCGCCGTTGGCATCGGTCTCGATGCCGTCGATTGCGTCGCGACCGCCATTCGGCATCAACCGCAGGCGGAGGCTGACGCCATCGGCCAGCGCCTTGAAGGGGCTGGTCACCCTGTTACCGGGCGACCATCGGCCAGAGCGAATTCCACATCAGCGAGCGGATGAAGAAAATGATCAGCAGCAGGATGATCGGCGAGATGTCGATGCCGCCGAGGTTCGGCAGCAGGCGGCGGATCGGCCGCAGCACCGGCTCGGTGACATTGTGCAAGAACAAGCCGATCGAGTTGACGAACTGGTTGCTCGAATTGACCACGTTGAAGGCGTAGAGCCAGGAGAAGATCGCGCTGGCGATCAAAATCCAGGTATAGATATTCAAAGCCAGGTCAATGGTTTGAAAAAGAGCAAGCATCCAGGTCTCCATTTCTCGATTGACAGAGATGTAGACATTGGCGACTTAACGAGCAAGGGCCGCAAAAGCCGTAAAGCGGAATCATGTTTAACGGGCCGGCCTCTCGCCATCGGCCCGCCGGGCTGGAATTGCGGCCCAGATGCAAGGAACAGTTCTCCATGTCCGTTTCGACCACGCCAGACCGTTTCGCGGCTTTCCGGCATGTGGCCTATGCGCGCTTCTTCGCCGCGCGCTTCCTCGCCGTGTTCGCGACGCAGATCATCTCCGTCTCGGTCGGCTGGCAGATGTATGACGTCACGCGCAGCACCTTCTATCTCGGCCTCATCGGCCTGTTCCAGTTCCTGCCCTCGCTGGTGCTGATCCTCGTCACCGGTTCGGTGGCGGATCGCTACAATCGCCGCGCCATCGTCTCCATCTGCATGGTTGTCAGCGCGCTCTGCGCCGCCGCGTTGCTGGGGTTGACGGTCACCGGCGCGTTTGCGCCGCTGCCGGTCTTCGCCGTGCTGGTGGTGTTCGGTATCGAGCGCGCCTTCATGGCGCCCGCCGTGCAGTCCCTGGCGCCGAACCTGGTGCCGGAGCAGGATCTGGCCAATTCGATCGCCTGGAACTCCTCCTCCTGGCAGGCGGCGTCGATCGTCGGGCCGGTGGCGGGCGGCCTGCTCTATGGTCTCGGGCCGCTGGTGGCCTATTCGGTGGCGCTGGTGTTCATGGCCGCCGCCGCCGTGCTGGTCTTCATGGTGCCGAAGCCGCCGCAGAAAAGTGTGCGCGAACGGGTGACGCTCGACAGCATGCTGGCCGGCTTCCGCTTCATCCGTTCGGAAAAGGTGGTGCTGGGAGCGATCTCACTCGATCTCTTCGCTGTGTTGCTCGGCGGCGCCGTGGCGCTGATGCCGGTCTTCGCCCGCGATGTGCTGGTGCTCGGGCCATGGGGCCTCGGCCTGCTGCGCGCGGCCCCCGGCGTCGGCGCCATCCTCGTCGCTCTGATCCTTGCCGCCTATCCCATCCGCCACCGGGCCGGAATGCTGATGTTCATCGGCGTCGGCCTGTTCGGGACGGCAACCATTCTGTTCGGCCTGTCGCAGACGGCGTGGCTGTCGATTGCCGCGCTGTTCGTCATGGGCGCTTCCGACATGATTTCCGTCTATGTGCGCGAAACGCTGATCGCGCTGTGGACGCCGGATGCGGTGCGCGGCCGCGTCAATGCCGTCAACATGGTGTTCGTCGGCGCCTCTAACGAACTCGGAGAATTCCGCGCCGGCACCATGGCGGCGATCTTCGGCGCCGTGCCGGCCGTGGTGATCGGCGGCTTCGGCACGCTCGCGGTGTCGATCATCTGGGCGTCGAGTTTTCCGAAGCTGCGGCGCATCGATTCACTCGACGCACCCTCGCAGCGGCAGGCGGTCTAAACGCTTTCCATCAGCAACCGCTGTTGCGGCGGCTGCAGGAAGACGATGTCGAGGAAGTTCGACAGCCAGACGCGCAGCGGTTCGTCATGCAACAGGTGGCCATCGAGATGGGCCTTGCCGCGCTGCGCATTCGGCAGCTCGAAACGGTGGGCGCCATGCACGACCCAGCGCTGCATCATTGCCCGCGTCAGCTCCGCATGGAATTGCAGCGCCCAGGCGGTGCGGCCGTAGCGAAAAGCCTGGTTGGGATAGGTGTCGCCCTCGGCCAGCAGCTCGGCGCCGGCCGGCAGATCGAAACCCTCGCGATGGAAGTGATAGACCATATCGGGCCAGTCGGGCAGCAGCGCTCGGCCCTTTTCGGTGGCGCGCAGCGGATACCAGCCAATTTCCGTCAGCCCGTCGCTATGGCTTTCGACCATCCCGCCGAGCTGCTTGACCAGCATCTGCGCGCCGAGGCAGATGCCGAGATAGGGCTTGTTTTCGGTGAGCGGCACCGAAATCCAGTCGATTTCGGCGCGCACGAAGTCGTCCGCGTCGTTGGCGCTCATCGGCCCGCCGAAGACGACGGCGCCGGCATGGTCGGCCAGCGTTTTCGGCAGGGGATCGCCGAGCACCGGCCGGCGGATATCCAGCATGAAACCCTTCCGTTCCAGCATCTGGCCGACACGGCCGGGGCTGGAGCGCTCCTGATGCAGCACGACGAGAATGGCGGGCTGTTCGCCGGTCGACGGCCGGCGGGCCGGCGGTTCAGCCGTCAGGCGCGTCGGGTTCGGGGGCGCGGGCTGCGGCGCGCTGTCTGAGCGCGACCCGGTCGGTTCCGGAGACACCGAGCAGATCGGCAATTCGCCATATGACATGATCTTCCAGTTCGTTGCGCACCCCGTCGGCATAGACGATATCCCAGAGGATGCCGATCAGTTCCAGCCGCTGGTCGTCGTCGAGATGCCGTTTGAGGTCGGCGGTGAAGCGATAATAGTCGACGGCCTCGTTGCCGGCCTCGCGGCCAGCCTCGATCAGCGCTTCCAGCGAAGCCCCGTCGCGGCCGTAATGCTCGCGCAACAGGGTGCGTAATCTTTCCTTCTCGCTATCGGAGACGGTGCCGTCCGCCTCCATCACCTGGATGCAAAGGGCGGCGACCGCAACCAGCGGATCGCCGGGCGCGAAGGCAGCCGGGGAAGCGGTGAGGTTGTTGAAGAAGTTCTGGATACGTTCGAACATTGGCGCTCCCGTGCTCAGAACAACCGCAACCGCGTCTTCTCGCCGCTGTCGGCTTCGGCGAATTTCACGCCGGGATCATCCGGCGGGCGGCCGTTGAACGGATCGGGAGCGCGCGAGCTGTTGGCCGCGACCGGCTCCGGCGTCGGCCGCGCCTCGGCCGGGCGCGGCGCAGGTTTCATCGCCTGCGGCACCGGCTTCACCACCGGTTCGGCATCGATGATCGCGGGAACGGCGGCCGGTTTCGGCGGTTCCGATACGGGCTTTTCCGGCAGCGGCGGCAGGGTCTGCAGCGCGTCTTTGGCAAGTGTGCCGTCCTCGATGCGGGCGGCGATCTGGTGGAACGGCGCCTTCCATTCGAAGGCGTCGAGACGTCCGCTGACCGGCGAGACCGGCAGCCAGGTCTCCGAGACGAAGCCGTCTGCCACCCAGGCGGGATCGCGCGGGGCGCGCAGCGCCTGGCCCAGCCAATGGCGGATGCGGCCCTGATCGCCGGTTTCGGCCTCCTCGATATCGGCCAGCAGCAGGAAGACGCTTTCGCGCGCATCCATGCGGGCGGCTGCCTCCGCCTTCTGCCGGGCGCGGGAAAAATCCTTGGTGTCGAGGGCGGCGCGGGCGACGGCGAGCAGCGATTCGATGTTGTTGGGCTTCAGCGCCTCCAGCCGCTCGGCGCGCTTGAGGCGATCGAGCGCGCTGTCGCCGCTGCGGGCGCGCAGATAGGTAGTGGCGATCTCGCTCGACGGCGCCTGCTTCCACGCCTGTTCGAGCACCGAGGAAGCTTTGCGGACATTGTCCTCGCGGAAATAACTCTTGGCGGCGATCAGGGCGGCCGGGGCCAGCGACGGCGCCAGTTTGAGCGCGGCGAGCGCATCCTGCCGTGCCGTCTTCGGATCGGCCTCCAATGCGGCGGCGGCGCGCGCGGTCAACAGCACGGCCTTCTTGCGCTCGGCCTCGGCCTTGGGAAAGACATGAGCGACGCGCTGCTGGTCGAGCAGGCGGATGGCGTCGTTCCAGAGGCCGGCCTGCGAGCGGTAGTCCAGCGCCGCTTGCGCCGCCCAGGGCAGGTAGGGGGCCTTTTCCGCCGCCTGCTCGGCATATTGGCGGGCAGCCTCGTCGGCGCCGAGGCGCTTGGCTTCGAGATAGAGACCGCGCAGGCCAAGCTCGCGGGTCTCGGGATCGTCGGCCATCAGCTCGAACTTGCGGCGCGCATCGTCATGCTTGCCTTCGATGAGCGCCGTCTGGGCCTCCAGCAGATGGATCAGGGGCTCCTGGTCGGCGCTGATCAGGCCGCGCGAGCGCGCCGCCATCTTGGCCGCCAGCAGCGAATTGCCGGCCCCGGCGGCGATCAACCCCGTCGACAGCGCCTGGTAGCCGCGGTCGCGCTTGCGGGCGCGAAAATAGCGGTTGATCGTGTGCGGCGAGTTCCACAGGCCGCTGAGCAGCCACCAACAGACGAGCACGGCGGCGACGAGGGCGACGGTGAAGCCGGCGGCGGCCAGCAGGCTCATCTCGACGATGCGGCCTTCCCAGAGCAGGGTCAGTTCACCGGGCCGGTCGGCCAGCCAGGAGAAGCCGAAGCCGAGCGCCAGGACGAGAATGGCGAATACGAGAATTCTGATCATGTCGTCTCCCGGCTCAGCTCTGCTTGTTCGTTGCCGCCGCGACGGCGCTCAACAGGTCTTCGGCACGAATGCGGGCATCCAGCCTGGCCTTGAAAGCGGCGCCTGCCGTCTTCGCCGCCTCGGGCAGGGTGTCCCATTCGGCTACGGCATCCTTCAGGGCGCCCTTCTTCAACTTGTCCTCGATGCGGGCGGTGATCGCGTCGGGGCCGGTGCCCTCGACATCGCCGACATTGCGCACCTTGACGATCGACAGGGCGCTGGCGAACAGCCGCTCGCCGATGCCACTGTCCGGCCCCGGCTGGTTGACCGCCTCGATCATCGCGAAGGCGACATCCGGGAACTGCTCGACCAGCTCGGCGCGGGAGGGCAGGTCGCCGGAGGCCAGCGGCCGCAACTCGCCGATGGCCGGATCGTCATGGCTGACGCTGGCGAGCGCATCCAGCTCGGCCGAAAACGCGCCGCCGCGATCGATCGCCGAGCGCAGCGCGGTCAGCGCGATGGTGCGGGCGACGGCGCCGTCATTCTGTGGTTCGCTCAGCTTCTTCTCGATCTCATCGAGGCGGGCGGTGACGTCTCCGGTGCCGCTGGCCGCCGTCTGGCCAAGCGCGGCAAGGCCGTTGCTGACCTTGTCGATGTCGTCCGCCAGCGGCGCGACCTTGGCTTCGAGCGCGGCGATGCGCTGTTCCAGCGCGGGGTCCGTGGCAGGCGCGACAGGTGCCGTGGGCAAGGCGGCGACCTGTTGGCGCAGGGCGTCGATTTCGGCGCTGAGCGCGCCGGTGTCGGCGGGTTTGGTCGCACCCGCGCCCGGCAGGACGCCGGCATATTGCATGGCCCCGGCCAGAGCGAGCGCCACCAGACCGCCGAAAATGCCGGCGGCGACCAGGGTCGAGGTGGCGGTCTGCTTGACGGCGGTTGGGGCGGGCGGGGCCTGCGTCCAGGTGGGCGCGCGCGGCGGTTCCGTCTCTTCCGGCTCCGGCGTTTCAGCCGGCTCGACCTTCACGGGCTCCGGTTCCGGCTCGGCGGCGACGGTCTCCGGCGGTGCTTGCGGCTTATCGGCTTCGAGGCCGGCGGAGGCGGCGTCCGGCGTTTCCTGCGGCGGCGGAGCGTTATCCTCTGCGGGGGAAGCGGTGTCCGTCGGTTCGGTGATGCGTTCTGCGGTCCCCTCGATCGTGATCGGCTCGTCGGGCGATCGGGTGTGGCGCGGCGGATCTTCGACCATGGCAACCTCTTCACTTCAATGCATTGCAACAAACCTAGTCAGCAAACCCCGCCAAGGAAAGAGGCCCGTCCACAATTCCTCCGGTCGAAATCGATTTCGGCACATCTGGAACGTTTACCGGCCGCTGGCGTCCGGAGGTTCTGCTGCTCGACCCGATCATAACAGGTCGAGCAGGGCCTCCTCGTCCGGCGACGGCGCAATGCGGACTCGTTCCGACATGGCCGCCGGCACGGCGGCGGCGATATTGCGGCTGAGGCAATAGAAGCGGGTTTGTGCAAGCGCCGCGAAGCCGTCCATGAACGGGCTCAGCGAAAAGAAGCGGTCGACATTTTCGCGCGAGTAGAACAGTACCGCTTCGGCCGGCGTCTCGACCAGAAGGCGATGCAGGCGCTCCGGCGCGTGCTCGATCGGCAGCATGTGGTAGCATTCGGCGGTGCGGTACGGCAGGCCGGCGGCGGAGAGCGTCCGTTCCAGCGCCGGGCTGCGCGGGCGGCCGGCGAGATAGAGAAGCGGTTCTTGCGGCGGGCGGGTCTGGCGAAAATGGGCGAGGATGCGATGGGCGAGATCGAGGCCGGTGCCCTCGGCGGCTTGCGCCGGGGTAAATCCCGCCGCTTGCGCCGCCGCCGCCGTCACCCGGCCGACGCCGAACAGCAGGGCGTCGCGGTGAGGCTCCAGCCCCTCCTCCAGCTTTTCCAGCGCCCGGATCGCCTCGGCGCTGGTAACCGCGATGGCGCTGTAGGGCTGCTTGAGCGCACGGGCGGCGGCCAGCACGTCATGAGTCGGCGCCGTCAGCGGCAGGATGACCGGATCATGGCCGCGCTGGCGCAGCTTCTCGGCGGTGCGGCGGCCTGACTGACAGGGCCGGGTGACGATGACGCGCATGCTGCCTCCCGTCCTGATACCGTCAGCTCCATCCCTCGAAGAAACCGCTGCCGGCGATGGCGCGCACCTCTTCGCCCGCCTTGCGGCCGAGGTTTGCCGCTTCCGCCGTCTTGCCGTCAATGGCGATGCGGTGGACGGTCTGGCCGTCCGGAGTGAGGATCATGCCGGAGAAAAACAGCGCGTCGCCCTCGGTGAGCGCCAGGCCGGCAATCGGCGTACGACAGGAGCCGTCGAGCGCGGCGAGGAAAGCGCGTTCGCAGGTGACGGCGTCATAGGTCGGGCGGTGATTGACGGCGTCGAGCAGGGCGTTGATCCTGATATCGTCGATACGGCATTCGATGCAGATCGCCCCTTGCGCCGGGGCTGGCGGAAATTCGGCAGGATCGAGGAATTCGGTGACGATGCCGGTCTTGCCGAGCCGGTCGAGGCCGGCGACGGCGAGCAGCGTCGCATCGACCTGGCCTTCGGCGAGTTTGCGCAGCCGCGTCTCCACCTGGCCGCGAAAGGTAATGACGGTGATATCCGGGCGCAGCCGACGGATCAGCGCCTGGCGGCGCAGCGACGAGGAGCCGACCGTGGCGCCGTGAGGCAGCGCCATCAGCGTCGGGGCGCTTCGGCCGATCACCGCGTCGCGTACATCGGCGCGCGGCAGGAAGGCGGAAAGGTGCAGGCCGTCGGGCAGCACGGTCGGCATGTCCTTGGAGGAATGCACGGCCATGTCGAGTTCGCCGGAGGTCAGTTGCTCCGCCAGTTCCTGGGTGAACAGTCCCTTGCCGCCGATTTCCGACAGCGCCCGGTCGGTGACGCGGTCGCCGGTGGTCGAGAGCACGACGATCTCGAACATCTCGGCCGGCAGGCCGTGGGCGGCCATCAGCCGGTCGCGGGTTTCGTGAGCCTGGGCCAGCGCCAAGGGGCTGCCGCGCGTGCCGATCCGCAAAGGTTTTGTTTGCATCCGCTTCGTTCCATTGTTACCGGAACTTCCGTATCCAGCTTTTGAGGCGACCGCAACCGGTGAACACCCAGCCATGACGGACCCCCTTCGCATCCTCGGCATCGAAACAAGCTGCGACGAGACCGCCGCCGCCATCGTTCTGCGCCATCCGGACGGGCGTGGCGAGATCATCTCCGACGTGGTGCTGAGCCAGCTCGACGAGCATAGCGCCTATGGCGGCGTCGTGCCGGAAATTGCGGCCCGCGCCCATGTCGAGGCGCTCGACACGCTGATCGAGGAGGCGCTCGCCCGCGCCAATCTGTCGCTTGCCGAGGTCGACGCCATCGCGGCGACCGCCGGGCCGGGCCTGATCGGTGGGCTGCTGGTCGGGCTGATGACCGCGAAAGCCATGGCGCGGGCGGCGGACAAGCCGCTCTATGCCGTCAACCATCTCGAGGGCCATGCGCTGACGGCGCGTCTGACCGATGGACTTTCCTTTCCCTATCTCATGCTGCTGGTCTCCGGCGGGCATACGCAGCTCATTCTCGTGCGCGGCGTCGGCGACTACCAGCGCTGGGGCACGACCATCGACGATGCGCTGGGCGAGGCCTTCGACAAGACGGCAAAACTGCTCGGCCTGCCCTATCCCGGCGGCCCGGCGGTGGAGCAGGCCGCCCTTTCGGGCGATGCCGACCGGTTCTCCTTCCCCCGGCCGCTGGTCGGCGAGGCGCGGCTCGATTTTTCCTTTTCCGGCCTGAAGACGGCGGTGCGCCAGACGGCGACCGGCCTGCAGCCGCTGACGGACCAGGATATTTCCGATATCTGCGCCTCCTTCCAGAAAGCCGTGTCGCGGACATTGAAGGATCGCATCGGACGGGGCCTGCAGCGGTTTCGCGATCTTTATCCGGCTATCGAAAAACCTTCGCTGGTCGTGGCCGGCGGGGTTGCGGCCAATAAAGTCCTGCGCCAGACCTTGCATGATCTTTGCGCCGCCAACAATTTCACCTTCGTCGCGCCACCGATGCGACTGTGCACCGACAATGCGGCGATGATCGCCTGGGCGGGGCTGGAGCGTCTGGCCGAGGGATTGCCCGCCGACGATCTGGCGACGGCGCCGCGCTCGCGCTGGCCGCTCGACCCGGAAGCGGCGGCGAAGATCGGTTCGGGAAAACGCGGCGTCAAAGCCTGACGCGATAGAGACGTCAGAAGGAGAGAGCAGATGGAACGGATCGTCGTCATCGGCGCGGGCGCCTTCGGAACGGCGCTGGCCGCCGTCATCGCCCAGACCGGCCGGGCGAAGGTGGCGCTGCTCGGCCGGGACGTGACGCTGATGGCCGATCTCAGGAACGAGGGCCTGCATGAGGCGGCACTGCCGGGCGTGCAGCTTCCCGATTCGCTCGATTATTCGGCCGAGCCCGAGGTGCTGGCCGAGGCCGGCATCGTGCTGTTCGTCATGCCCTCGCAGGCGCAGGCCGAGGCGGCGCGGCAATACGGCCCCTATCTGGCGGCGGATGCGATCGTCGTCACCTGCGCCAAGGGCATCGACCGCGCCTCGAACCGGCTGCTGACCGATGTGCTCGAAAGCGAATTGCCGCATCATCCGGTGGCGGTGCTCTCCGGTCCCGGCTTTGCCGCCGATATTGCGCGCGGCCTGCCGACGGCGATGTCGGTGGCGGCGGCGGAGCTGGATGTCGCCGAGCGGCTGGCGCATGCGATTTCCGGCCCGAGCTTTCGCCTTTATCCCTCCGACGACCGGGTCGGCGTGCAGCTCGGCGGCGCTTTGAAGAATGTGCTGGCGATTGCCTGCGGCATCGTCGAGGGCGCAGGGCTTGGCGATTCGGCCCGCGCGGCGCTGATCGCGCGGGGCCTTGCGGAAATGTCGCGCCTCGTCGTTGCCGAAGGCGGGCGGGCCGACACCGTGCGCGGACTTTCCGGGCTTGGCGATCTCGTGCTGACCGCCACCAGCCACCAGTCGCGCAACCTCCGCTTCGGCATCAAGCTCGGTGAGGGCGAGCCGGTGGATACGGGCCGGGCCGGAGGGCTGGTCGAAGGCGCTTTTGCCGCGTCCGTCGCTTCGCGGCTGGCGAAGGCGCGCGGGGTGGAAATGCCGGTAACCGATGCGGTTGCCGCCATCATCGACGGACGGCTGGATGTGAAAAGCGCCACCGAACAGTTGATGACACGCCCGATTACAACCGAGTATGCTCGGCCGGAAACATAAAGGAGAGGATGCGATGCTTTTCGCCATGATCTGCAAGGACAAGCCCGCCCACCTGAACGTGCGCATGGAAACACGGCCCGCGCATGTCGACCATCTCAACCGGCTGAACGCCGAGGGCACGCTGAAGATGGCCGGCCCCTTTCTCAACGACGAGGGCAAGCCCTGCGGCAGCCTCGTCATCGTCGAGGCCGAGACGCTCGACGCGGCGCGGGCGCTCGCCGACAGCGACCCCTATGCCCAGGCGGGGCTGTTCGAAACGGTCGAGGTCAAGCCGTTCAACTGGGTTTTCAACAAGCCGGAGAATTGAGACGACATGGCCTATTGGCTTTTCAAATCCGAGCCCTCGACGTGGTCCTGGGAACAGCAGAAGGCCAAGGGTGCGGCCGGCGAGGAATGGACCGGCGTGCGCAACTATCAGGCCCGCAACAACATGCGGGCGATGAAGCTCGGCGAAAAGGGCTTTTTCTACCACTCCAACGAGGGGTTGGAGATCGTCGGCATCGTCGAGGTTTCGGCACTGTCGCATCCCGATTCGACGGCCAAGGAAGATCTGCGCTGGGATTGCGTCGATATCCGCGCCGTCTGCGATGTGCCCAAGCCGGTGTCGCTGAAGGAGATCAAAGCAAATCCAGCGTTTTCGGCAATGTCGCTGGTCACCTCCATGCGCCTGTCGGTGCAACCGGTGACCGAGGAGGAATATCTGGAAATCTGCCGTCTCGGCGGTCTCGACGATCCGCCGCGCTGAGGCCCCGTGAAGACCGAGCCGCGCCGCTTTATCCTCGACAATACCAGCCTGATCGCACCGCCGCATGTGCCGGAGGTGCGCCTGCATCTGGCCAGCGAAGTGCATGATCTCTGGCTGAAGACCGAGGCGGAGCTGGAGGAAATCGGTCTGCCGCCGCCCTTCTGGGCCTTTGCCTGGGCGGGCGGGCAGGGGTTGGCGCGTTATGTGCTGGATACGCCGGAGACGGTGCGGGGAAAACGCGTGCTGGATTTCGCCAGCGGTTCGGGCCTCGTCGCCATTGCCGCGATGAAGGCGGGCGCGGCATCCGTGCTCTCAGCCGATATCGATCCCTGGACCAAAACGGCGATCGCACTGAATGCGGCGGCGAACGAGGTCGCGCTTGACTATACTGCCGCCGATCTGCTCGGCCAGCCGGTCGAGGCCGATGTCATCCTCGCCGGCGATGTCTTCTACGACAGCGATTTCGCGAAAATGCTGGTGCCGTGGTTCGACGGCCTGACGGCAGCGGGCAAGACCGTGCTGGTCGGCGATCCCGGCCGAGCCTATCTGCCGAAAGACCGGCTCACGCCCTGCGCTACCTACCAGGTGCCGGTGGCGCGGGTGCTGGAGGACAGTGAGGTCAAGAAGACCACGGTCTGGCGGTTCATCGGGGTCTGATGACGCAGACGCCGGACTCGTAGGAGCAAGGGTCGGCGATCCCGGAGGAAACGTCGATGATCGTCGCCTTCGGGCGTGGCCGGGCCGGCGCTTCGCCGCCAAGTCCACTTACCGAGAAATAGATGCCGTTGCCGCGTACCCGCAACGCCGAGATCGCACCGCTATAGGTGCCGAGCCCGGGGATGATCGAGGGAAGCGTGGAATCGACGAGGCCGGAGACGGCGTCGTGACGGCGGTGATGGTGGCCGCGCCATTCCCCGGCGAAAAGCGGGGTTGCGGAGCAGGCGGCCAGCGCCAGCGACAGAAGCGAAGCGGCGAGCGAGCGACGCGATACCATGCCCAAAACTCCAAAACGTTAACAAAGCGTCAATGGAATGTGGCGCGGGGAGGCGGTTTTGTCACCCCCGCATCCCGCGTTTTTGAAAAAAGCGTTAACGCTGCCCGATACTTGGCGTCGCTTCAGGCGCTTGCGATCCCCAATCGATTAAAATCACCACTTGCATGGAATCTGCTTGTCGGACCGCCCATCGGCGATTAAACGTCGCAATTGATGCAGCGCACAGGCCAAATCCGCGCGCGCTGTTCCCCCAGAGGCAATGATAGCCCCAAATCCGAAGCGCACCCGTGAACGCCGCGAGGTTCTGATGGCGAACGTGACAAACAACCGGCCCCTGTCGCCGCACCTTCAAATCTACAAGCCGATCCCGACCATGGTCATGTCGATTGTGCACCGCATCACCGGCGGCGCGCTGTATGTCGGCACGCTGCTGGTCGCGTGGTGGCTGGTGGCGGCGGCGTCCGGCCCGGCTTATTACGAGTGGGCGAACTGGGTCATGGGCACCTGGATCGGTCGTCTCGTGCTCATCGGCTATACCTGGGCGCTGGTGCATCACATGCTGGGCGGTCTGCGCCATTTCATGTGGGATCTGGGCCACGGTTTCGACAAGCATTTCACCACCAAGCTCGCCAAGGCGCAACCGGTCGTCTCGATCTGTCTGACCGTGCTGATCTGGGCAATCGCCCTTCTCGTTCGCTAAGAGGATCGTTTCATGGATATGCGCACCCCTCTCGGCAAGGTTCGCGGCCTCGGCTCGGCCAAGGACGGCACCGAGCATTTCTGGCGCCAGCGCCTGACGGCCGTCGCCAACGTGCCGCTTCTCACCTTCTTCGTCATTTTCCTCATCCGTTATGCCGGCGCCCCGCATCCGGAGCTGGTCGCAGCGCTCGCCAATCCGCTGGTTGCGGTCGTCATGGCGCTGGTTGTCGTCTCCGGCGTCATCCACATGAAGCTCGGCATGCAGGTCATCATCGAGGACTACATCCATGCCGAAGGCAGCAAGATCGCCCTTCTGATGCTGAACACGTTCTTCTGCGTCGCGGTGGCCGGGCTCTGTCTGTTCGCCATTCTGAAAATCGCATTCGCAGGGTAATCCGATCATGGCTTCCAATCCTTCCCCCGCCCAGAACGGCAAGGCCTATACCTACGTCGATCACTCTTATGACGTCGTCGTCGTCGGCGCCGGCGGCGCTGGCCTGCGCGCAACCCTCGGCATGGCCGAACAGGGCTTCAAGACCGCCTGCATCACCAAGGTCTTCCCGACGCGCTCGCACACCGTCGCCGCCCAGGGCGGCATCGCCGCCTCGCTACGCAACATGACGCCGGATTGCTGGCAGTGGCACCTCTACGACACCGTCAAGGGGTCCGACTGGCTCGGCGACGTCGATGCCATGCAGTATCTCGCCATGGAAGCGCCGAAGGCCGTCTATGAGCTGGAGCATTACGGCGTGCCCTTCTCGCGCAACGCCGAAGGCAAGATCTACCAGCGCCCCTTCGGCGGCCATATGCAGAATTACGGCGAAGGCCCGCCGGTGCAGCGCACCTGTGCTGCCGCCGACCGCACCGGCCACGCCATCCTGCACACGCTCTACGGCCAGTCGCTGCGCAACAATGCCGAATTCTTCATCGAATATTTCGCGCTCGACCTGATCATGTCGGCCGACGGCCGCTGCACCGGCGTCGTCGCCTGGAACCTCGATGACGGCACCATCCATCGCTTCACTGCCAAGATGGTGGTGCTGGCGACCGGCGGCTACGGCCGCGCCTATTTCTCCGCCACCTCGGCCCATACCTGCACCGGCGACGGCGGCGGCATGATCGCGCGCGCCGGCCTGCCCTTGCAGGACATGGAATTCGTACAATTCCATCCGACCGGCATCTACGGCGCCGGCTGTCTGATCACCGAGGGCGCACGCGGCGAAGGCGGTTATCTCGTCAATTCCGAAGGCGAGCGCTTCATGGAGCGCTACGCGCCCTCGGCCAAGGATCTGGCCTCGCGTGACGTCGTTTCGCGCTGCATGACCATGGAAATCCGCGAGGGCCGTGGTGTGGGCAAGAACAAGGACCACATCTTCCTGCATCTCGACCATCTCGATCCGGCCGTGCTGCATGAGCGTCTTCCAGGCATTTCGGAATCGGCGAAGATTTTCGCCGGCGTCGACGTCACCCGCGAGCCTATCCCGGTCCTGCCGACCGTGCATTACAACATGGGCGGCGTTCCCACCAATTTCTGGGGCGAAGTGCTCAACGCCGACAGCGAGAACCCCGAGCGCATCGCGCCGGGCCTGATGGCGGTCGGCGAGGCCGGCTGCGCCTCGGTGCACGGCGCCAACCGCCTCGGCTCCAACTCGCTGATCGACCTGGTGGTTTTCGGCCGCGCCGCCGCCATCCGCGCCGGCGAGGTCATCGACCGCGCTTCGGCGATCCCCGCGCTCGACACGGCCGCCTGCGACAGGATCATGGAGCGCTTCGACCGGTTGCGTCACGCCAATGGCAGCATGCCGACGGCGGTGCTGCGCGACAAGATGCAGCGCGCCATGCAGGAGGACGCTGCCGTGTTCCGCACCCAGGAATCGCTGGAAAGCGGCTGCAAGCGCCTCTCGGCCATCTGGAAGGAACTGCCCGACGTCAAGGTCACCGACCGCTCGATGATCTGGAACTCCGACCTCGTCGAGACGCTGGAACTGGAAAACCTGATGGCCAACGCCATCACCACGGTCTACGGCGCCGAGGCGCGCAAGGAAAGCCGTGGCTCGCATGCCCGCGAGGATTACACCAGCGGTCCCTTCGCCGGGCGCGACGACGAGAACTGGCGCAAGCACACGCTCGCCTGGGTCAATGCGGATGGCGACGTCAAGCTCGACTACCGTCCCGTTCACACCGAACTGATCGCCGAAGGCATCGATCCCAAGAAGATCGCGCCCAAGGCCCGCGTCTATTGAGCCGAGGATAAAGACATGGTTGAACTCGCTCTTCCCAAGAATTCGCAGATGACCGAAGGCAAGGTGTGGCCCAAGCCCGCCGGCGCGACGAAAACCCGCGAATTCCGCATCTACCGCTGGAACCCGGACGACGGCCGCAACCCGAGCATCGACACCTATACCATTGATGTCGACGATTGCGGCCCGATGGTGCTCGACGCGCTGCTCTACATCAAGAACAAGATCGACCCGACGCTGACGCTGCGCCGCTCCTGCCGCGAAGGCATCTGCGGCTCCTGCGCCATGAACATCGACGGCACCAACACGCTGGCCTGCACCAAGGGCATGGACGAGATCAAGGGCACGGTGAAGGTCTATCCGCTGCCGCATATGCCGGTCGTCAAGGATCTGGTGCCTGACCTGACCAACTTCTACGCCCAGCATCGCTCCATCGAGCCCTGGCTGAAGACGGTGTCGCCGACGCCGGCAAAGGAATGGAAGCAGAGCCATGAGGACCGCCTCAAGCTCGACGGCCTGTACGAATGCATCTTGTGCGCCTGCTGCTCGACCTCCTGTCCGAGCTATTGGTGGAATGGCGACCGCTATCTCGGTCCCGCCGTTCTGCTGCAGGCCTATCGCTGGCTGATCGACAGCCGCGACGAGGCGACCGGCGAGCGCCTCGACAACCTGGAAGATCCCTTCCGGCTGTATCGCTGCCATACGATCATGAACTGCGCCCAGGCCTGCCCGAAGGGGCTGAACCCGGCCAAGGCGATTGCCGAAATCAAGAAGATGATGGTCGAACGGCGGATGTGATCCGCCCGTCCGTCCTGCCGCTGTGTCCGCCCGGCAACGCCGTGGCGGGCAATGCGGCGGGGAGGCCAGGATGTGCCCCTTGCGATGTTGAAAATCGCGAATTGCAGATTACCTCAACCGCCGATGGCCGTTGCACGGCTGCGGCGGCCGTATGACAAGGGTTGATTAACCATTGCGTCCTACGGTATTTCCGCCTTGATTGCGCAATAGGACGGGCCGAACGCGCACGTATCGGGAGTGTCATGATGCAGTTGAAATTTGCCGCCGCTACGCTGGGTGTCGCGCTTGCGCTTGCCGGGTGCCAGCGGACGACCTATAGCGACCTCGGTCCCGCCAGCCGGCCGAGCCAACCGGCGCCGCTCGCCGCGCAGCCGGTGTCGGGTGTCCAGTCCAGCGCCTTGCCCGATCCGACGGCCAGCGCCAGCGCCAATGTCAATTCCGCCCAGTTCCCGACCGCGCCGACGGCGCCGGCCACTGCGACCGGCAACGACCAGATGGCGGCCACCGCGCTCGACGTGAAGAAGGAATCCATGGTCGGCAACTGGAAGGTCTCCAATGCCGGCGCCAGCTGCGACATGTTTCTGACGCTCACCAATCTCGGCGGCGGTTCGCGCGGCGGCACGCGCGGCTGCGCCGGCGTCCTGACCTCGATGGGATCCTGGGAAGTCAGCGGCAAGCAGGTCGCGCTCAAGGACCGCTCCGGCAACGTCATCGGCAATCTCTACAAGACCGCCGATTCCCGCTTCGACGGCACGCTGACCGGCGGCCAGCCCGTCAGCCTCAGCCGCTGATCGTTCTGACTGGCCGGCCCATCGCCGGCCATTTTCACGTATGCCGCATCGCTTGAATCGGACCCTCCCATGACTGCCGCTTTCGATCCGTCGTTGAGCCTCGTCGCGAAGCTCAAGGCCCTGACGCTCTCGGGCGAACTGAAGACGGATCCGGCGCAGATGGCGGTCGCCGCGCGGCTGGACAAGATCCTGCTTGCCCTTGCCGACAGCCCCGCCGCCGCCAAGTCCAGTGCGCTCGGCTGGCTGTTCGGGCGCAAGAAGCGGGAAAAGCCGATTCGCGGCCTCTATGTCCATGGCAGCGTCGGGCGCGGCAAGACCATGCTGATGGACATGTTCTTCGACATGGCGATGATCAGGCGCAAGCGCCGCGCCCATTTTCATGAATTCATGGCCGACGTGCATGCCCGTATCCATGCCCATCGCCAGAAGCTGAAGGCCGGCGAGACCAAGGAAGCCGATCCGGTGCCGCCGGTCGCCGCAGCGCTGTTCGCCGAGGCCGAACTGCTCTGCTTCGACGAATTCACCGTCACCGACATCGCCGATGCGATGATCCTGGCGCGGCTGTTCGGGGAACTGTTCAAGCGCGGCTGCGTGCTGGTCGCGACCTCCAACGTCGAGCCGGACAATCTCTATCGCGACGGGCTCAACCGCGGCCTGTTCCTGCCCTTCGTCGATCTGCTCAAAGCCCATGTCGATGTCGTCAGCCTGGATTCGCCGACCGATTACCGCATGGAAAAGCTCGATTCGCTGCCGGTCTACCTGACGCCGATCAATGCCGAGACCGACGCGGCGATGGACCGGGCCTGGAAGGCGGCCACCGATGGCCACAGGCCCGCCGCCGTCGAAATCGACCGCATGGGCCGCAGCATTCCCGTGCGTCAGGCGGCGGGAAGGGCGGCGCGCTTCCCCTTCGCCGAACTCTGCGAAGCCCCGCGGGGAGCGGCCGATTATCTGGCGACCGTCGAACGTTTCGACGTCGTCTTCCTCGATCACATTCCCCGCCTCGGCCCGGAAA
>Ga0066256_1000915_pt1 | contig 50417 bp, 64 predicted proteins | sample ThiBio_1000_biof_FD_87107 | JGI IMG/M metagenome (GOLD analysis project Ga0066256, IMG submission 87107) | Wastewater bioreactor microbial communities from Cape Town, South Africa - Thiocy_expt_1000_biof (version 2) | ecosystem: Engineered > Bioreactor > Thiocyanate-remediating >... | reverse complement strand
CCTCTCGACCGAGCTCAGCACCCCCGGCGCGATCGACGCGCACGTCGACCCCTACGCCTTCCTCCCCTCCCCCGCAAGCGGGGGAGGGGCCGGGGGAGAGGGGCGCGACACCGTCGCGCGCGCAAGCGGGGGAGGGGTCGGGGGTGAGGGAAAAGCACCTGCGCCGCAGACGCCCGCAGGCACGGCGCCGCTACGCCTCGTCCCCAGGGCCGAACGCCTCGCCATGCGGCAGGAAATCCGCGCGCGCACCGTGATCCGCCTGCCCGACTACGACCAGGTGAAGAACAACCCGGTGCTGTACGCCCATGCGTCCAGGGTCTTCCACCTCGAATCCAACCCCGGCAACGCCAGGGCTTTAAGGCAGGCGCACGGCGAGCGCGACGTCTGGCTGAATCCGCCGCCGATCCCGCTCACCACCCCGGAAATGGACGCGGTGTACGACCTGCCCTACGCGCGCGCGCCGCACCCGAGCTACGGCGACGCCAAAATCCCGGCGTGGGAGATGATCCGCTTCTCGATCAACATCATGCGCGGCTGCTTCGGCGGCTGCACCTTCTGCTCGATCACCGAGCACGAGGGCCGCGTCGTCCAGAGCCGCTCGGAGGATTCGGTGATCCGCGAAATCGAGGCGATCCGCGACAAGACGCCCGGCTTCACCGGCGTCATTTCCGACCTCGGCGGACCGACCGCCAACATGTACCGCCTGGCGTGCAAATCGAAGGAAATCGAGCGTTCCTGCCGCAAGCTGTCGTGCGTGTTCCCCGACATCTGCGACAACCTCAACACCGACCACGCGCCGCTGATCCAGTTGTACCGTCGCGCGCGCCAGGTTCCCGGCATCAAGAAAATCCAGATCAGTTCGGGGCTGCGCTACGACCTCGCGGTGCGCTCGCCGGAATACGTCAAGGAACTGGTGCAGCACCACGTCGGCGGCTACCTCAAGATCGCGCCCGAGCACACCGAAGCCGGCCCGCTGTCGAAAATGATGAAGCCCGGCATGGGCACCTACGAGCGCTTCAGGGAGATGTTCGAGGCCGCCTCCAGAGCCGTCGGCAAGAAGCAGTATCTGATTCCCTACTTCATCGCGGCGCACCCCGGCACCACCGACGAGGACATGCTCAACCTGGCGCTGTGGCTGAAGCAGCACGACTTCCGCCTCGATCAGGTGCAGACCTTCCTGCCGACGCCGATGGCGCTGGCCACCGCGATGTACCACACCGAAAAAAATCCGCTGAAGAAGGTGCTCGGCGGCAAGGCCGAGACCGTGCCGGTGGTGCGCCAGGGCCGCACCCGCCGTCTGCACAAGGCCTTCCTGCGCTACCACGATCCCGACAACTGGCCGCTCCTGCGCGAAGCATTGAAGGAAATGGGCCGCGCCGACCTCATCGGCAACAGCAGGAAACACCTCATTCCGCTCTACCAGCCCGCCGGCACCGGCGGGCAGCCGGAAGGCGCGCGCGCCAGACCCGGCGCAGGCAAACCGGATGCGGCCAAAGCGGGTGCCGGCAAACCCGCACCGGACAGGCCTGCCCCCGCCGGCCGCGGCCGCCCCCCGCAAGTGCCCAGACACCCGCTCAGTCAGCGCCGCGGCGGCGGCAAGACCCGCTGAATTTCCTTGCAACTTGTAACCTGTAACTTGTAACTTGTAACTTGTAACTTGTAACTTGTAACTTGTAACTTGCAACTTGTAACTTGTAACTTGTAACTTGTAACTTGAACCTTGCGTCTTGAGTCTGCCGTGACCCCCCGCGACCTCCTCCGCGCCAAGCTCAACCTCGAAACCGCCCGGCTCGGCTGGCCCGAACTCGAACGCCACTTCGCACGCGGCGACGTCATCAAGGTCGCCGTTGGCGTGGACCTGATCGACGCGGCGCTGCACCTTGCCGAGAACAACACCGCGACCGTTGAAGCCTGGCTGGCCGACGGCCGCATCGCCCGCGCCGAACTCGCCGACGCCGAAGACTGGCACGCGCGCCAGCCGACGTTCTGGGCAGTGGTGGTGGCGCCGTGGGTGCTGATCCAGGAAGTGCTGCAGGAACTGGATCAGGAATAAACCGCAGACAAACGGGGCAGGCGGCCACGCTCCGTCAGCACAGCCACCGGCACCTGCCCTTCCGACAGAAAAACCATCAAGCGGGAATCTGCCGGCGGCGCCAGTCCGCGGGCGAAAAACCGAAGTGGCGCTTGAAGGCGCGGCTGAATGCCGCTTCGGATTCATAGCCAGCCTGGCCGGCGATCCCCTTCATGGGCGCGTCCGTCGCTTTCAGGCGTTGTGCCGCCAGTTGCAGGCGCCAGCGGGTCAGATAGTGCATGGGCGGCATATTGAGAAAATGCTTGAAGCGCGCAGCCAGCACCGTGCGCGACACCCCGACACAGCGGGCCAGCCGGTCCACGCTCCAGTCCTCCAGCGGCGCCGTGTGCAGCCATTTCAGCGCCGTGCCGACCACCGGATCGTTGACCGCGGCGAACCAGCCCACTTCATCCGTCGAGAGGCCCTGCATGTGTTGGCGCAGGATTTCCACGAACATCAGTTCAGTCAGGCGGGGAAGCATGGAGCGCCTCCCCGAATCCGCCCGGCTTGCCTCCTGAGCGGTGTGGCGGATGGTGCTGGCCAGCCACTCGTCGTCCGGGACACGGCCGGGGCTGACATGCATCAGCGCGGGCAGATGGCGCAGCACAGGGTGAAACAGCAGTTCATCGCATTGCACGAAGCCGCAGACGATGTGGGTCAGCCCGCCGCCTCCCCCATGCTCGACCCGCAGGATATCGGGCCAGGGCGGTGGCGGCAGCAACTGCTGGGCAGGCGTGTTGACGGCCGCCTCGCGGCCGTGCAGGACGTGGATGTCGCCGTAGGGCAGCAATATGGCATCGCCCGCTTCCATCCAGACCGTTTCACTATCCCTCAGCTCCAGCCAGCAACCGCCTTCGGCGATGATATGGAAAGGGATGATGTGTTCGGTGTGGAACGGCAGCATCTTCGACAGTTCGCGGGCGGCGGGCGAAACCAGGCCCCAGGGTTCGCGAAACACCACGCTGAACAAGACCACGCCGGACAGGTGCATGCTGCCGAGCAGGTCCGACAACAACTCCGTCGAGGCCTGATTCGGCGTTTCGGACATGACTCTTTGCGTTTCGGTCATGGTTTCATCTCTCAGGATGACTAGGCTGATAACGGGGTCGGCCAGGACGACGATCTGCACCGTCGCATCGAACGATGATGATCGAAATTGAAAACCCACACAAGGAGAAGCATGATGTCGATGACCCCTGAAATGGAAACGCTCAAGACCCGTCTGAAAGCGATGTGGATGTCGGGCGACTATGCTCGTTTCTCAACCTATCTCGAACCCGGCGCCATGGAATTCTTTCGACGCCTTCATCTCGCCCCCGGCGAACGTGTGCTGGATGTCGCGTGCGGCGCAGGCCAGCTCTCCCTGCCCGCTGCCCGTGACGGCGCCACGGTAACGGGGATCGACATCGCCACCAACCTGATTGAACAGGCACGCTCTCGCGCAAGGGCGGAGGGACTGGCCATCCGTTTCGAGGAAGGCGACGCCGAGGATCTGCCCCAGGACGATGCGACGTTCGATGTCGTCTTCAGTCTGATCGGCGCCATGTTTGCGCCGAGACCCGAGCAGGTGGCGGGTGAACTTCTGCGCGTATGCAGGCCCGGCGGACGCATCCTCATGGGCAACTGGACAGCCGATGGGTTCGTCGGGCAGATGTTCAAGGCTCACGGCAAGCATGCGCCACCGCCGGCGGGCATGCCGTCCCCCGTGCTTTGGGGCGACGAGGCGACGGTGCGCGCGCGTCTTCAGGATGGCGCCAGCGACCTGCGCATGACGTGGAAAATGTATCCGATGAAGTATCCGTTCCCGCCGCCCGAAGTCGTCGAGTTCTTCCGCGCCTACTATGGTCCGAGCAACCGCGCCTTTGCCGCGCTCGATCCCGACAGGCAAGCCGCCTTGCGAAGCGATCTGGAACAGTTATGGTCGGCGCACAACCAGGCACGCGATGGCGGAACCGAAGTCGAGGCCGAATATCTTGAGGTCGAAGCCATCCGGGCCTGATCGCCGGCCGGCGACGCGAACCTCCGTTCAGGCCGCCAGATGCGCCTTCACCCGCAGCAGACGCGCGCGCGCTTCGGTCGCGACGTTGTGTACGGCGGCATTGTCCACCAGCTTCACCATGATGCCGGGGTCGAGGAAAGACACCGTCACCTGGCCGTCGGCGTCCTCGCGCACGACGACGTTGCACGGCAGCAGCATGCCGACGTCGGGCTCGGCGCTGATGGCCTGGTGCGCCAGCGGCGGATTGCAGGCACCGAGAATGCGATAGGGACGACCATCGACGTTGAGTTTGGCTTTCATGGTGGCCTGCACATCGATGTCGGTAAGCACGCCGAAGCCTTCGGTCTTGAGGGCGGCGGTGACCTTCTCGACGGCTGCATTGAAAGGGCCGTTGAGGGTGGTTTCGAATCCATATTCGCTCATGTTTATTGTGACTCCTGGTTGGGATCAGGGCGGGAGTTTACCCGCTCCGTCAAGAGTAGAGCCGATCCCCCGCTCAGGGTTCCAGCGATTGCTGTTCCATTTTCTGCCACAACCGGTAGACCGGGTCCGACCACAACGACTTGATGTAGGCCACGACATCCTGCATCTCCTGTTCGCTGAGCGTGTCCTTCCACGCCGGCATTTTGCCCTGCCCCTGCGGGCTGCCGTCGCGGATGACTTCGAGCAGCGCCGCCGTGGGGTGATGCCAGGCATGGGCGCTGTCGTCCAGCGGCGGCGGCGGGAAGTAACCGTCCGCCTCGCGGATGCGCCAGTCACCCGGCTGTCCCTTGCCTGCGTCGCCGTGACATTCCAGGCAGTGCTTTTCATAGACCGTCTTGCCGCGCGCCAGCTGGGCGGCATCCAGCTTGCGGTCGAGCGGCACGCTCTCCGCGTCCGCCGCGCCGGATGAACCGGAAGGCGCGTCGTCACAGCCGGTCAGCGCCAGCCCGGCCAGCAGGGATGCCAGGATTTGCAGCTTCAATGTCTTCATCGACCCTCCTTTTAACCCTGCGATGGACCGGACCGCATCGCTCAAGTTTCCGCGAGTACGGCACGCCATCGGGAAAAACCCAGGCTCAGCTTGCCTCCCCGGATTCGCATGCCAGATAACTCCGGGCAAATCCGGTGAACGCTTCCACTTCGCGCGCCTGCCAGGCGGCATCGCGGCCCAGGGCGGCGGCCAGCAAGGCTGCCACTTTGGGCGCGGCCTCGATGCTGGCGCGCGCGTCGAGCAGCAATGCGCGGGTACGCCGTGCCAGCACGTCCTGAACGCTGCGCGCCATGTCGTGACGGGCCGCCCATTCCACCTCGGCGCCGACATAGGGCAGCCGCGGATGCAGGGGGGCCGCCCATGCCGGCCGCGTCTGCGCCAGCGACTGCACGGCAGCGGCGTCCGAACCATAGGCACGCAGCGCAGCCGGGACGGGATCGGAGGTCGCGCCGTGCAGCGGAAGATCCGCCGTCCGGCAAGGACGGCCCGGCAACTGCGCCACGCGCGCGGCAAGATCGACTGTCTGTTCGGCCATTTCGCGATAAGTCGTCCACTTGCCGCCGGTGATGCTGACCAGGCCGGACTCCTCGCGCAGCAGATGATCGCGCGCCAGTGCGGCAGTGCTGCGCCCGCCGCCGGTGCGCACCAGCGGCCGCAAGCCGGCGAACACGCTCAGCACGTCCTCCCGGCGCGGCGCATCCTGCAGGAAGCGTCCGGCGTGTTCGAGCAGAAACTCGATCTCCGCCGGCTGCGCGCGGGGCTCGGCCGCCGCGTTCTCGACCGCCACGTCGGTGGTGCCGACCAGCAGCCGGCCCTGCCAGGGAATGATGAACAGCACGCGGCCGTCGTCGGTCTTCGGCACCATGAGCGCATGGCGGCCGGGCAGGAAACGCCGCTCCAGCACGAGGTGCGCGCCCTGACTCGGCGCCACCCACGCGGCAACGCCGGGGTCGGCCAGGCGGCGGACCGCATCGCAGAACACTCCGCTGGCGTTGATGACCACGCGGGCGGGGATCTCGTGTTCCGCACCGGTTTCGCCGTCGCGTGCCATCACGCCGCGCACCGGCGTGCCCGGCGTGCCGGCGCGCAGCAAGCCCACTACCGCGCAATAGTTGGCGAGCGTGGCGCCATGGTCCCAGGCGCTTTGCGCCAGGCAGAGCGCGAGGCGGGCGTCGTCGAACTGGCCGTCGTAATAGCGCACGCCGCCGCGCAAGCCGTCGGCGCGCAGCGTCGGCAGTTCACGGCGGGTCTCGGCCACGTCAAGCCGCCGCGAACTGCCGAGGCTGGCGCGCCCGGCCAGTCGTTCGTAGAGCGCCAGACCGAAGCCGTAGTACAGGCTTTCGCCGCGCCTGTAGGTAGGGAGGATGAAAGACTGGACGCTCGCCAGATGCGGGGCGTTGGCCAGCACGCGGGTGCGTTCGCGCAGCGCGCCCCGCACCAGTTTCAGGTTGCCCTGGCGCAGGTAGCGCACGCCGCCGTGCAGCAATTTGGTGCTGCGGCTGGAGGTGGCCTGGGCGAAGTCGCCGCGTTCCAGCAGCAGCGTGTCGTAGCCGCGCGTGGCGGCGTCGAGCGCGATGCCGAGGCCGGTCGCGCCGCCGCCGATCACGATCATGTCCCAGGGCGTGCGCCGTTCACCTATGCGCGCAATGGCCGCATCCCGGTTCACGGCTCGGCCCAGCCCTTGGAACGCGCCACCGCGCGCGCCCAATCTGCGCACAGCTCGGCGACCCGGTCGCGCCCCATGGCCGGCTCGAACACGCGCTCGACCTGCCATTGCGCGGCGATCTCGTCCAGCCCGTCCCAGTAGCCCACCGCCAGACCGGCCAGGTAGGCCGCTCCCAGCGCGGTGGTTTCGGTGACCGCCGGACGCAGCACCGGCACCCCCAGCAGATCGGCCTGGAACTGCATCAACATATCGTTGGCGGTGGCGCCGCCGTCCACGCGCAGTTCGCCGAGCGCGAGGCCACAATCAGCCTGCATCGCGCTGACGAGGTCGCTCACCTGATAGGCGATGGATTCCAGCGCGGCGCGCGCCAGATGACCCGCCGTGGTCCCGCGCGTGATGCCGTGAATGGCGCCGCGCGCGTAGGGGTCCCAGTGCGGCGCGCCAAGGCCGACGAAGGCGGGCACCAGATAGACCCCGCCGTTGTCCGGCACGCTCGCCGCCAGATTTTCCACCTCGGACGCGCTGCGGATGAGGCCGAGCCCGTCGCGCAGCCACTGCACCACCGCGCCGGCAATGAAGATGCTGCCTTCGAGCGCGTAGCTCGGGCGCCCCGCAAAGCGCCACGCCGTGGTGCTGAGCAGGCGGTTATGGGACGGGACAGGGGTGTCGCCTGTGTTCATCAGCATGAAGCAGCCGGTGCCGTAGGTGTTCTTGACCATGCCGCGCCGCAGGCAGGCCTGACCGAACAGCGCGGCGTGCTGGTCTCCCGCCACGCCGGCGACGGGGATACGCCGCCCGCCCGGCAGGCAGGTGGTGTGGCCGTACACGGTACTGGAGTCGCGTACCTCGGGCAGCATGGCGCGCGGCACCCGCAGGCATGCCAGCAACTCGTCGTCCCATGCCTGCTGTGCGATGTCGAACAGCAGCGTGCGCGAGGCGTTGGTCGCGTCGGTGACGTGCAGCGCGCCGTCGCTGAGTTTCCACAGCAGCCAGCTGTCGATGGTGCCGAACGCCAGCTCGCCCGCCTCGGCGCGGCGCCGCGCATCGGGTACGTTGTCGAGGATCCAGCGCAGCTTGGTCCCCGCCAGATAGGCGTCGAGCAGCAGTCCCGTCTTGCGCTGGAACAACGCTTCATGGCCCGCCGCACGCAACTCGTCGCACAGGCCCGCGGTGCGCCGGTCCTGCCACACGATCGCGTGGTACACCGGCTGACCGGTGCGCCGGTCCCACACCACGGTCGTCTCGCGCTGGTTGGCAAGGCCGATGGCCGCGATGTCGCGCCCCGTCAGCCCAGCCTGCGTGACCGCCTCGACGGCGACCCCGAGTTGCGTCGACCAGATCTCGTCTGGATCGTGCTCGACCCAGCCCGGCCGCGGAAAGATCTGCCGGAATTCCTTCTGCGCGGCGGACTGGATCTGCCCCGCGCGATCGAACACGATCGCGCGGGAACTGGTAGTGCCCTGGTCGAGCGCGAGCACGTATTGCATGCTCATCTCCGGTTGCGGGCCGTCAGCCGGCCCGGGTTTCAATCAAGTGGATACAAGTGTACCGGCCGTAATGCCATGCCGTTCGTCCTGAGCTTGTCGAAGGACTTGTGCAGGGCCCCCCTAATTGATCTTGCATTTGCGGGAAATGGCGGGAAAGGTGGCCCGCTTGAGCAAATCTATGAAGTCTGTTGTGTTTCGGTGCGGATGCTGTAATGCTTGGCCCGAACTCGGTCGCGCACCTGATCAAGCAGTTGGGGAGTGGGGAGGACGGTGTATCTGCTGGAGGCATATATTCCCTATTGATTAATAGAAATTATATAAATCAATGAAATTATGGAAACAACGCTGGTGTTATACACTTTGCTTGAAACTATATATACACCCTTCAAGGTGTATATTGCTTGTTGGACACATTAATGCTGATTTTCCAAACGGTACTTCTGTCGATTGTGTCAGGGTCCGTCGTTTATATTGCGGTTAAGTTTTATGTAGTAATACTTTCGGCCATTGCTATAAAGCCTTGGCCAGGCTTTATCCGTCAAATTTCCAGCGCTCTTATCTATCTGGCACTGATACCAATAATTTTTTCACCCCTTATGCTCCTGTTCTATGTGCCGGGAGGTGGCGGGTTGATGTATGTAGTATGGGTTTGGCTTCTTTACATCGCTTGTCTCTTCCCGTCGCTGTTGTACTGGCATCGTCATGGCAAGGGCTTATGAATAATCCACTGCCCAACCCTGCGCTCCAGCCGACCGGCTACAGCGGGCTTCGCCCGCTTCCGCCGTCGGCTGAGCTAGAACGTTAGATAATGTCGTCACAAGATATGTCATAATGCCTTCTTCGCAACAAATCCCATGACCGAATGCCGGAAACCCTTCATCGACATGACATATCAGACAAACACTGGGAGTTGCTCGAACCGCATTTACCGGGACGAGCCGGGGTTTGGGGTGGGGTCGCACAAGATAACCGCCAGTTCATCAATGCCGTGTTCTGGATTCTTCGCACGGGCGCGCCATGGCGGGATCTGCCCGCTTCCTACGGGGGGTGGAAAAACACCCACCGGCGCTTCTGCCGCTGGCGCGATCAGGGCATTTGGGAGTCGTTGCTGGAAAAGCTCATTGTCGAGCCGGATTACGAATGGCTCATGATCGACGCCAGCCATTGCAAGGTTCATCCGCATGCGGCGGGTGCACGAGGGGGCAATCAGGGCATGAGCCGCACAAAAGGGGGCTCAACACCAAGGTACACCTGGCCGTGGATGCGCATGGTATGCCGCTCAGAGTTGTTGTTACGGAAGGTACCCGAGCAGATTGCGCGGAAGCTGACAGGTTGATTGACGGATTCAGCATGGAATACCTGCTTGCCGATAAAGGCTACGACAGCGACACGATCGTGGCGAAGGCCGAAGAACAAGGAGCACGGGTGGTGATTCCGCCGCGCAAGAATCGTAAGCACCCGAGGGAATACGACAAGGCGCTCTACAAACTGAGACATCTGGTCGAGAACGCCTTTCTGCATCTCAAGCGGTGGAGGGGAATCGCCACCCGTTATGCAAAGAACCTCTCTTCCTTCGTTGCAGCTGTGCAGATTCGCTGCCTGACACTTTGGTTGGCCATCTCGTGACGACACTATCTAGGCATCTGATGGAAGATTTTCGTTGTCACAACTACACAAGAGACGCCTCTCGCTGGGGCTGGGCAATTGTGCGATTCGATTTTCTGACTGACAGCACAGTTCAAGTTGCTGCCTTTGGCTTCAACAAGAATGTTGTTGACGGAAAGACAGTAGAGATCCCAATTGAACCAGGCGAGTTGATAGCTCTATCCATGCCGGATGGGACTGCGCTGTACGAGATCATGCGCATCTCCTACAAGTTCAACCCAGACGATTTGTACGAGGCTGATCTAAAATATGTCCAGCATCTGACAGGCATTCGCATTGTGGGTATCGGCTCTGACCGTGAAAAGCATGCCCGAGCACTGGCGTGGGGCCAAATGCTTAGAGCATCTGAGGCGTCGGGGTCAGATGCCTAACAATTCGTTCAAGCCGACGTTGCTTCGCAACGCGGCTTAATTCAGGCGTTAGTCCGCTCGAATATCCATCTATGCAGACTGCTATTTACTCCAGCGTTTCATCTTTCTCAAAGGTTTCTCCTTTGGGGTTTTTGTGCTGTGCCGGGCTTCGCCTGAATACGCCGCGCAAATTTCAAGCCTTTTGGGCCTCTAGCTCGTGCACAGCAAGCGCTACCCACTATCATCATTGCAGCGCTGCGCCGCTTCCGTTGCGCAGCGCTTTTTGTTGCGACACCATGTGCTCTACCTGGTTTGCCTTGGCGATTTCATATGTACTGTATGTAATCAACAAACCCTCAAGAAAGGAGATTGACGATGATTACGCGTTCTGAGCTGTTTGAATTTGCCAAAAACCATTTCCATATCGAGCCCGACTACCCATTTGATAAGTTCCCTAAATATGCCGTCTTACGGCATGGCGATAACAACAAATGGTTTTGCTTGGTCATGAATGTTCCCCGCAATAAGCTGGCCATGGACGGTGAAGATGACGTGGATGTCATTGATATTAAGTGCCATCCCGAGAAAGTTGAAAATCTTCGATCAAAAAAGGGTTTTCATCCTGCCTACCATATGAATAAAGAACACTGGCTTACTGTCATGCTTGATGGAACGGTGCCGAAGAAAGAAGTCTTTGCTCTGATTGGCGAGAGCTTTGATCTAACCAAATAGCTCACATTAACTCTCGAGCGGCTTGAACAACCACTTTTTGGAAAACCCGCTTCCGTGGCCGGGTAAATTTGAACGTTAAGGGCGCCACATAAATCCCGAGATATGACTCACTTCGAGGAGACTGAAATGGCCATCACGAACACGCAATCCGGTACCAATGTGCAGGAGATCGCCGACGGGATCTACCGTATCAACACACCGGTGATCATTCCGGGCGGTGGTTTTTCATTCAATCAATATCTCATCGTTGACGACGAGCCACTGATCTTCCACACGGGCCCGCGGAAGATGTTTCCGCTCGTGCGCGAGGCGGTCGCGAGCGTGCTTCCGCCGGAACGACTTCGCCACATCGCCTTCTCGCACGTCGAGGCCGACGAATGCGGGTCTCTCAACGAATGGCTTGCCCTCGCCCCAGGCTCCGCGCCCTTGTGCGGGACGGTCGCGGCCATGGTTTCCATCGATGACCTTGCCGACCGATCGCCTCGTGCGGTCGCTGATGACGAGGTGGTTTCGCTTGGGAAGCACGCCGTCCGGTGGCTTGACACGCCCCACCTGCCACACGCGTGGGAATGCGGTTTCCTGCTCGAGGAACGTACGGGGACGCTATTGTGTGGTGACCTCTTTACTCAGGGTGGCGCAACAAATCCGGCCATAACCGAGTCGGACATTCTCGGGCCGAGCGAGGCGTTCCGTCACGGAATGGACTATTTCTCCCACACAAGGAATGCGCGCCACATGCTCGAGAGGCTGGCTTCAACGCACCCCACAACCCTCGCGTGCATGCACGGAAGTGCCTGGCGCGGCGACGGCGCGAAGCTTTTGTACGCGCTCGCCGATGCGATATGTGTGTGAAGGGCACCGCCGTCCAACTGTTCGTCCAACCGGACGCTCGCCTGCGGCTCGCGCCGGTTGACTCCAGCGTTAGACGTCAAAAACAACCACTGCGTTATGGTCTGCCCACTCATAATGCACATCCACGGGCAAAGGAGATCTTATGAGAATCGTATCGCTCACAATGCTGGCAACTGTCCTGGCCACAGTATCTATTGCGTCTGCGGCCGCCACACCGACAAAAGGAGAGAAAGCGCAGGTCCAGGCCAATCTGAAAAAATTTGATCAGCTTGATTTTGATGCTTATAGTCAGCGTAAGGACATGAAGTTATTTAAAGAACTGCATTGTTCTGATGTAAAGGTAGTGTTTCCAGATGGGAGAGTAACAAACGGAATCGAGCAACATCTCTCGGATATGGACAACATACTTTTCAACGGCACTCCTGATTCGCGCATCACCTCACATCCTATTTCTTTCGGTTCGGGCGAATGGACTGTGGCAACTGGTGTATTGGAGGCTACATTCTCCGAGCCAATGAAGTTGCCGGATGGAAAATCCATTCCGCCCACTGGTAAAAAGGTAAAGATGTCGATGGTCACACTCGCGAAATGGAAGAATGGATGCATCGCTGAAGAGCATCTATTCTGGGACAACGCTGAATACATGAAGCAGCTGGGTCTTACGAAGTAACGAGCCTAACCACTCATTCCAGCGGACGCCCGTCTACGACTCGCACCACTAAATTCGGGCGTTAACCGCCAAAGGCAAGCAGTATGGCGTTGAACAGAGATACGCAAAATCTCGTGAGGAAGATCCATTGACCGATGAAGGCAACATTCTTCGGATGCGGCTTCAAGGCAATGTCTTGGTCTTTATTGCTTCAGCGCGTGGCGAAACAGATCAAAACTTTGAAGCCTCGGTTTCACGCATCAAAAATGCTATTGAGCACGGAAATCTGACCGAAATTAAGGTTGAGCGCGCAATAGCTGAGGTCGAAGACCTCATCATGCCGATTATTCGCGGTTTGCCGGCGAGCAAAAGGCTCGAAATCGATGGCACTGAGTTTGTAAAAGTTACTCATCTGCTATCCGGCAACCATGCGGCTGCCATTCCCATTGAATCAGTAGAGAGCCTATTCAACGATCTTGCAAATTATGCCAGTGGTTCTCCTGTGGCCTGGCGCAAACACGTCCCGGCAACGCAGGTCGCATTGAGTCTCGTTGTTTTGCGGGAGGTTATGCACCACGGTGGTTTCAAAACTGTTTCCTTGTCGCGGCAAGCAGCGTAAAACGAGCACCATATTGGCCGCAGTAAAAAGTCAGGGTTTGGAACAATGGGAATAATTGCTGACTCCTGCAGCGATGCAGGAGAAGTTGATTTCCGCTTCCTTGTACGTCACGGCCTCAGGGTCAGACACTACACCCACCGTTCACCACAAAACCCGACACTGAAACCTCGCGAAAACCGGATCGAGCGTCACCAGTACGGCTTTTTCCAGATCGGCCTGCGCGGCCAGCATGCGGTCGAACGGATCTCGATGCTCGCTTGAGTATGCGCCTGCTTTCAGACTGTGCAAGTAACTGATGGACAGATGCTCGAAGCCGTCCGCCGTCACCAGTTCGTTGAAACCGTCCAGCGCTTGCGCGGCATGCGGCGATTTTTCAAGCCGGTATTTGGTGGCGATTTCCCAGGCGCTGGCCGCGCTGACCAGCACCTGATTGTCTTCGTCGGCGATGGCTTGTCGGGATGCACTGGAAAGCTTGGGATCGTCAGTCCACCACCACAGCAGGGCATGGGTATCGAGCAAAAGCTTCAAGGTTTTTCCCAAGCGTCGAGCTCGGCTTCGGGCAGAGGCTCGAAGAATGCCTCGTCGATACACCCGGCCAACCTGCCGGGCATGCGCCTGGGTTTTTCCTGTTGCGCCAGCGGCACCATGCGCGCATAGGGCTTGCCGGCTTTCGACAGGATGATTTCCTGGCCGGCATGCGCTTGTTCCAGCAAGCGGGAGAAATGGGTTTTGGCTTCGTGGACGTTGACCGTGATCGCCATGGAAAATCCTTATAGACTAACTAGTGGACCAAGTCTGGCACTTTTAGGGGCCGGCCTTGCAATAGCAGGCCCTGCCTCGAACACACCGGCCTAAATCCGACTCGCCGTCTGCCGCATCACGTTGGCGGCAAACCGCATCGCCCATTTCACCGGTAACGGCAACGGCGCGCCGCCGTGATCGATCGCGGTCTGCGCGTGCCGGGCTTCGTCGGTCTTCATCTGTTCGACCACCGCGCGGCTCTTCGCGTCGGCTTCCGGCAGTTTCTGCAAATGGCCGTCGAGATGGGCTTCGACCTGGTGTTCGGTTTCGGCGAGAAAGCCGAGGTTCCATTTGTCGCCGAGCAGGCCGGCGACGGCGCCCATGCCGAACGCGCCGCCGAACCACAATGGATTCAACAGGCTCTTGCGGCCGCCGAGCTCGTCGATGCGCGTCTCGCACCAGGCGAGGTGGTCGGTTTCCTCGCGCGCGGCCCGTTCGAGTTCGGCGCGTACTTTTTCATTCCTGGCGGTGAGCGCCTGGCCGGCGTACAGCGCCTGGGCGCAGACTTCGCCGACGTGGTTGACGCGCATGAGCGCGGCGGCCCGGGCCTTGTCCGCTTCGGAGAGTTCGGCCTCGGGGCCGGCGCCGGGATAGGGGCGGCCGGCGTGCGGGCGGGCGAAGACGGTGCGCAGGCCAAGGTCGAAGGTGGTGATGAGCTGGTCGAGTTTGTTCATGGGGCCTGGGTCCTTCCTTGGGCGAGCAGGGCTTCGATCGTTCGACAAGCTCACGATCAGCCCGAACGGGATTGGGAGTGAATTTTACCTTCAGCGATCCTGCGCTTCGACAGGACTGTCCTGAGCGAAGTCGAAGGGCTCAGCCCGAACGGTGCTTGGGAAACCGGGGTCGGGGTGAGTGACTGGATCATTTTACAAAGTAATTGAAGTTGGCATACGCTGCTTCCGCCACCTTGAACCACTGGAATTCGGTGTCACGGAACTGCTTCCACGGGCGGTAGATGGCGGCAAAGTCGGGGTTGGTCCGCGCCTCTTCCTCGTACATCTGGAAGCTGGCGCGACGGGCGGCCAGCATCACGTCCTTGGGGTAGGCGTGCAGCTTGACCCCCTGCCCCACCAGGCGCAGCAGCGCGGGCGGGTTCCGGGCGTCGTATCGCGCGAGCATCAGCTGGTTGGCCTCGGCGGCGGCCGCCTCGAAGGCCTGCCGGTACAGCTCGGGCAGGGCGCGCCACGCGGCCTGGTTGACGTAGAAGGAGAGCTGCGCCTCGCCTTCCCACCAGCCGGGGTAGTAATAGTGTCGGGCGATCCGGTGGAAGCCGAGCTTTTCGTCGTCGTAGGGGCCCACCCATTCGGCGGCATCGATCGCGCCGCGTTCGAGCGCCGGGTAGACGTCGCTGCCCGGCAGCGTTTGCGGCACCACGCCGAGGCGCGCCATGATCTGGCCGCCGATACCGGGAATGCGCATTTTCAGGCCCTTGAGATCGGCCAGCGACTTGATCTCCTTGCGGAACCAGCCGCCCATCTGGGTACCGGTATTGCCGCCGGGGAACTGCACCACGTTGTATTTTGCGTACAGCGCGCGCATCGCCTCGACGCCGCCGCCGGCGTACATCCAGGCATTCTGCTGGCGCGCGGTGAGGCCGAACGGCACGGCGCAATCGAAGGCCAGCGCGAGGTTCTTGCCGACGTAGTAGTAGCCGGCCGAGTGTCCGCACTCGACGGTGTTGCTGCCGACTGCATCGAGCACCTGCAGGCCGGGTACCAGCTCGCCGCCGGCGAATACGCGGATCTGGAATTTGCCGCCGGTGAGCGCGGCCACGCGTGTGCTCAGGGTCTCTGCAGTCGTGTAGAGGATGTCCAGGCTCCTGGGGAAGCTCGACGCCAGCCGCCAGCGGATGACCGGCAGCTGCGCCGATTCGGCGGGCGCGGCTTGCGCGTCGGTCAGCGGCAGCAGGGCCGCGCCGGCACCCGCCAGAAAGTCTCGTCTTTGCATGAATCCCCTCCGATTCTGGCCGATTATACGAGCCGCCGCGAAACCGCCGCGTGTTAAAATCGGCCGCTTCACCAGCCCTGTCCGACTCCTCCATGTTCAACCGCCAAGACACCCTCGCCAAGACCGATCCCGACCTGTGGGCAGCGATCCTGCAAGAAGACCAGCGCCAGCAGGATCACATCGAGCTGATCGCGTCGGAAAACTACACCAGCCCGGCGGTGATGGAAGCGCAGGGCTCGCAGCTCACCAACAAGTACGCCGAAGGCTATCCCGGCAAGCGCTACTACGGCGGCTGCGAATACGTCGACATGGTCGAGCAGCTGGCGATCGACCGGGCCAAGGCGCTGTTCGGCGCCGAAGCCGCCAACGTGCAGCCCAACTCCGGTTCGCAGGCCAATCAGGCGGTGTTCATGGCCTTTCTTCAGCCCGGCGACACCATCATGGGCATGAGCCTCGCCGAAGGCGGCCACCTCACCCACGGCATGAAACTGAACATGAGCGGCAAGTGGTTCAACGTCGTCGCCTACGGCCTCAACGAAAAAGAGGAAATCGACTACCCGAAGATGGAAGCGCTGGCGCGCGAGCACAAGCCGAAACTGATCATCGCCGGCGCTTCGGCCTACGCGCTGCGCATCGACTTCGAGCGCTTCGCGAAAATCGCCCGGGAAATCGGCGCGATCTTCATGGTCGACATGGCGCATTACGCCGGCCTCGTCGCCGCGGGCGTTTATCCTAATCCTGTGCCGCACGCCGACGTCGTCACCTCGACCACCCACAAGACCCTGCGCGGCCCGCGCGGCGGCATCATCCTGATGAAGGCCGAACATGAAAAGGCGATCAACTCGGCGATCTTCCCCGGCCTGCAGGGTGGCCCGCTGATGCACGTCATCGCCGGCAAGGCGGTGGCGCTCAAGGAAGCGTCGACCAGGGAATTCAAGCACTACCAGGAGCAGGTGGTCGCCAACGCGCTGGTGATGTGCAAGGTGCTGGTCGAGCGCGGCCTGCGCATCATCTCCGGCCGCACCGAGAGCCACGTGTTCCTGGTCGACCTGCAGCCCAAGCACCTCACCGGCAAGGAGGCCGAGGCGCTGCTCGGCCGCGCCCATATCACGGTCAACAAGAACGCGATCCCCAACGACCCGCAAAAGCCCTTCGTCACCAGCGGCATCCGCCTCGGCACCCCGGCCATCACCACGCGCGGGTTCAAGGAACTCGAAGCCGAGCAACTGGCGCACCTGATCGCCGACGTGCTCGAAGCACCGGCCGACGAGGCGGCGATCGAGCGGGTGAAGGGCGAAGTGGCGAAATTGACAGCGAAGTTTCCGGTTTATGGCTGAGAGGATTCAGGGGTCAGGATTCAGGGATCAGAGAATGTCGCTTCGCGCTTTTCTGAACAAGAACGCGGCTTCGCCGCACAAAACCCCCTGATCCCTGGCCCCTGAATCCTGACCCCTAACCATGAAGTGCCCCTTCTGCGGCTCTCTCGACACCCAGGTCATCGATTCCCGCGTCAACGAGGCGGGCGATGCGATCCGCCGCCGTCGGCGCTGCGCGGCATGCGACAAACGCTTCACCACCTGGGAGACCGCCGAGCTGCGGCCGCCGCAGATCGTCAAGACCAACGGCACGCGCGAGGATTTTTCCGAAACCAAGCTGCGCGAGGGCTTCCGCCGCGCGCTGCACAAACGCCCGGTATCGACCGAGCTGGTCGACGCCGCGGTCGACCGCATCCGTCAGCGCCTGCTGACGCTGGGCGAACGCGAAGTGCCCGCGCGTGAAGTCGGCGAACTGGTGATGAGCGAACTGAAGAAGCTCGACAAGATCGCCTATATCCGCTTTGCCTCGGTATACAAGAGTTTCCAGGACCCGGATGACTTCCGCGAGATGCTGCGTGACCTGGAGCACACCCCGCCCCAGGGTGTAGACGATCTTTTCGAATAAGCCGCCGTGCGCGCCGACCGCCATTCCGCCGACGATCATCTGCACATGGCCCGCGCACTGCAACTCGCGGCGCGCGGACTCTTCACCACCAGCCCCAACCCGCGGGTCGGTTGCGTCATTGTCAGGGACGGCCGCGTCGTCGGCGAAGGCTGGCACCAGCGTGCCGGCAGCCCGCACGCCGAAATCCACGCCCTGCAGGTCGCGGGCGAAGCGGCGCGCGGGGCGACGGTCTACGTCACGCTGGAACCCTGCTCGCACCATGGCCGCACGCCCCCCTGCGCCGAAGCGCTGATCAACGCGGGCGTGGCACGCGTGGTGGCGGCAATGAGTGATCCGAATCCGCTGGTCGCCGGCGGCGGCATCGCCATGCTGACGCTGGCGGGCATCCAGGCCGAAGTCGGGCTCATGGCGGCCGAAGCGCGTGCGCTCAATCCGGGATTCATTTCGCGCATGACGCGGCAGCGGCCATGGGTGCGGCTCAAGACCGCCTCGACGCTCGACGGCAAGACCGCGCTCACCAACGGCGCGTCGCAGTGGATCACCGGCGACGCGGCGCGCGCCGACGTGCAGCGCCTGCGCGCGCGCGCCTGTGCCCTGCTCACCGGCAGCGGCACCGTGCTGGCCGATAATCCGCGGATGAACGTGCGCGACGTCGACATCGGCCGCCAGCCGCTGCGGGTCGTGGTCGATTCCACGCTGCGCACGCCGCCGGATGCGGCGATCCTGCCGGCGCTGATCGCCTGCCACCATGCCGACCCGGCCGCGCGCGGCGCCCTTGAACAGGCCGGGGCGGAAGTGGTCGAACTGCCGGGTGCAGCCGGCCGTGTCGACCTCGCCGCGCTGCTCGCGCTGCTGGCGCAGCGTGGCGTCAATGAACTGCACGTCGAAGCCGGTGCCGTGCTCAACGGCGCGCTGCTCGCTGCCCGGCTGGTTGACGAATGGGTGGCCTACGTGGCGCCGATGGCGGTAGGCGACGACGCGCGCGGACTGTTCGCGCATCCCGCGCTCACTTCGCTGGATGACGCAGCACGTTTCAGGTTGAGCGACGTGCGGCAGGTCGGCGGCGATCTGCGGCTGACCCTGTTGCCGGCATGAGCGGGTTCAAGGACCACTTCTCGTCGGCATCCGGCCGCTACGCCGCCTACCGCCCCGACTACCCCGCCGCACTGTTCGCCTGGCTCGCCGACCAGTGCGTCGAGCGCGACACCGCGTGGGACTGCGCCACCGGCAGCGGCCAGGCGGCGCTGGGACTGGCGCCGCATTTCAGTCGCGTCATCGCCACCGACGCATCAGCGGAACAAATCCGCCACGCCGAAATACATCCCGCAATCGCTTACCGGGTCGCCCCGGCCGAGGCCAGCGGTCTCGCCGATCGCAGCGTCGACCTCGTCACCGTCGCGCAGGCGGCGCACTGGTTCGACCTGCCGCGCTTCTATGCCGAAGTGACGCGCGTGCTGAAGCGCGGCGGCGTACTCGCCCTGTGGGGCTACGGCCGCATGGTGCTGCCGGACGATCTGGACGCGCCGTTCCGGCGCTTCTACGGCGAAACCGTCGGCCCGTACTGGCCGCCCGAACGCGCGCTGATCGACGACGCCTATCGCAGCCTGGATTTCCCGTTTGCGGAAATCGAGGCGCCCGCCTTCTTCATCGAGGTCGAGTGGAGCCTGCATCGGCTGCTGGACTACCTGTCGACCTGGTCGGCAGTCAAGCGCTACCAGGCGGCGCAAGGCCACGATCCGTTGCCGACGCTGCGCAAGGAACTTGCGCCCGCGTGGGGCAACCCGGACACGGCCCGCCGGCTGCAGTGGCCGCTGTTTCTGCGAGTCGGCCGGCTTTAGGCGCGTACAGCGAATGCCTCGAACAGCCCAGCCAGTTCCTCGCCCACCTGCTGCAAGGGGCGGTCGCGCGCTGCGCTCTGACGCAAGGCATCATCGCGACAGCCCTGGCTGCGAAACGCCTGGATGACGTAATGCTTCACGCCGCGCCCGGCAAGGTCGCGCGCGAGACTGGCCACCTCGGCGTCGCCCAGTAGCGCGGAATGCACGGTGGTGCGGATTTCATGGGCCACGCCGGACGCCAGGACGTGCTGCAAACCTTCGAGCGCGCGCCCGCCGCTGCCGACCGCGCCGGTGATGCGCGGATAATCGGCAAATGGCGCCTTCACATCCATCCCCACCCAGTCGACCAGCGGCAGCACCGCCGCCAGTTTCTCCGGATACATGCCGCCGCTGTGCAGCCCGATCCTGAAACCGAGCGCACGCACCTCGCGCATCGCATCCGGCAACGCCCCCTGCAGCGTCGGTTCGCCGCCGGAAAACACCACGCCGTCGAGCAGGCCCTGACGCCGGCGCAGGAAGGCCAGCACGGCTTCCCAGGGAATCTCACTGTCGCCGCGCGCGGGAATCAGGCCGGGGTTGTGGCAATACCCGCAGCGCCAGGGGCAGCCCTGGCAGAACACCACCGCGGCCAGCATGCCTGGCCAGTCGGTGGTGGAAAGGGGCGTCAGACCGCCCACACGCAACATGATCCGATCCGGTGAAGCAGGTGACGGATCAGCCGAGTGCGCAGCGTCCTTCGACGAAGAACTGCCGCTCGCGGTGCTCGCTCTGCTTGCCCTTGTTGAAACTGGTGGTTGGGCGGTGATAGCCCATCACGCGGGTCCACACTTCGCAGCGGGTACGCTCCTCGTCCTTCAAGGCAACGGTCCGGATATCGGTCAGAACACTCATGTCAGTCATATCAATCTCCTTTGAGTTGGGGTGGGATCAAGCGGCAACAGCGCGCTTGCGGGACAGGGCTTCTTCATCGCAGGTAGGGCAGAACTCGTGCTCACCCGCAATGTAGCCATGTTTGGGACAGATGGAAAAGGTCGGCGTGATCGTGATGTAGGGCAGGCGGAAGCGCGTCAGCGAACGGCGCACCAGATTGCGGCAGGCATTGATCGAGGAAATGTTCTCCGACATGTAGAGATGCAGCACGGTGCCGCCGGTGTACTTGCGTTGCAGCTCGTCCTGCCGTTCCAGCGCCTCGAAGGCGTCGTCGGTGAAGCCCACCGGCAGTTGCGACGAGTTGGTGTAGTACGGCGCATCCTCGGTCCCCGCCTGCAGGATGGCCGGATAGCGCTTGCGGTCTTCCTTGGCGAAGCGGTAGGTGGTGCCTTCGGCCGGCGTCGCTTCCAGGTTGTACAGATGATCGGTCTCTTCCTGGAAGCCGACGATGCGGCCGCGGATATGGTCGAGCAGGCGCACCGCGAAGTCATGGCCCCATACGGTGGTGATGTCGTGCTCGTCGCCGCTGAAGTTGCGGATCATTTCGTTGATGCCGTTGACGCCGATGGTCGAGAAGTGATTGCGCAGCGTGCCGAGGTAGCGCTTGGTGTAGGGGAACAGGCCGTTGTCCATCAGGCGCTGGATTTCCTTGCGCTTGATCTCGAGGCCGTTGCGCGCCATGACGAGCAGTGCGTCGAGGCGGCGCAGCAACGCGGGCTCGTCGCCCTGGTATTCATAACCGAGACGCGCGCAGTTGACCGTCACCACCCCCACGCTGCCGGTCTGCTCGGCCGAGCCGAACAGGCCGTTGCCGCGCTTCAATAATTCCCTGAGGTCGAGCTGCAGACGGCAGCACATCGAACGGATGTGGTTCGGCTTCATCTCCGAATTGATGAAGTTCTGGAAATACGGCAGGCCGTAGCGCGCGGTCATGGCGAACAGGCGGTCGGCGTTTTCCGACTCCCAGGGAAAATCCGGCGTCATGTTGTAGGTCGGAATGGGGAAGGTGAATACCCGCCCCTTGGCGTCGCCCGTGGTCATCACCTCGATGTAGGCGCGGTTGATCATGTCCATCTCGGTCTGCAGCTCGCCGTAGCTGAACGGCATCTCCTTGCCGCCGATCACCGGCACCTGCTCGCGCAGATCCTCCGGGCAGGTCCAGTCGAAGGTGAGGTTGGTGAACGGCGTCTGCGTGCCCCAGCGCGACGGCACGTTGAGGTTGTAGATCAGTTCCTGGATGCACTGCTTGACCGCTTCGTAGCTCATGCCGTCGTGGCGGATGAACGGCGCCATGTAGGTATCGAACGAGGAAAATGCCTGCGCGCCGGCCCATTCGTTCTGCAGCGTGCCGAGGAAGTTGACGATCTGGCCGACCGCCGAGGACATGTGCTTGGGCGGCCCCGCCTCGACCTTGCCCGGCACGCCGTTGAGGCCTTCGTGCAGCAGCGTGCGCAGCGACCAGCCGGCGCAGTAGCCCGCCAGCATGTCGAGATCGTGGATGTGCAGCGAACCGTCGCGGTGCGCTTCGCCGAGTTCGGGCGAATAGACGTGGTTGAGCCAGTAGTTGGCGACCACCTTGCCGGAGACGTTGAGGATCAGGCCGCCGAGCGAATAGCCCTGGTTGGCATTGGCATTGACGCGCCAGTCCTGACGCGACAGGTATTCGTTGATCGAGGCCTCGACGTCTACCACCGTCTTGCGGTCCTCGCGCAGCTTCTTGTGGCTGTCGCGGTAGGCGATATAGGCGCGCGCCGTCTGCAGATGATTGGCCGCGATCAGGCTCTGCTCGACCACGTCCTGGATGCGCTCGATCTCGGCCGGCGCATGGCGGAAAGTGTGGATCAGCACCTTCATCACCTGGGCGGTGAGCAGATCGGCCTCGGCCTCGCCGAATTCGCCGCTGGCCTGCCCGGCCCGCAGGATGGCCGAACGGATCTTCGTCGTATCGAATGGCGCCCGCTGGCCGTCGCGCTTGATGACTTCGCGCGGGATCTCTGCTATCACTGTATTCATTTCACCCTCCTCGAAAACTACATATTGTGTTTTGCGTTCGTGAACCATACGACATCTTGCGATACAGTCAAGAAGAATTTAAGGTTAATAAGTCCTGATATACTTAAACATGTATTTTTTCATCATCTTATGGAAGGTTTGTCATGAGCACGATCCTGAATTTCCTGAGTAACGACCACCGCGCCTGCGACGATTTGTTTGCTTCCGCAGAATCCGCTGCCGCCCAACAGAACTGGCACAGCGCACGTGCCCTGTTCGATCAGTTTCAGACGGCCATGTCCCATCATCTGTCGATGGAGGAAACGGTGCTGTTTCCCGCATTCGAGGCGCGCATCGGCAACAGCATGGGGCCGACGCAGGTGATGCGCATGGAGCACGAGCAGATACGCGGCCTGATGCAAAGCATGGCGGGTGCCGTGGACGCGAACGACAAGGATGCCTATCTCGGCCTTTCCGAAACCCTCAACATGCTGATGCAGCAGCACAACATGAAGGAGGAGAACATGCTCTACCCCATGTCGGACCAGGTGCTGAGCAGCGATCGCGACAGCGTGATCCTCGCCATGCAGGCGATCGCGTGACCGTGCCGACAGAAGAGGTCCTCGTTGACGCACGCGAATTGGAGCCGCCGGCGCCCATGGAAAAAGTCATGCAGACACTCGCCCTGCTGCGTCCGGAGCAGTCGATCCGGCTGCTGCTGCACCGCGAGCCGTTTCCCCTTTACCCCCTGCTCGCCGAACGCGGCTACCGCCACGCCACGCGAATGGAGGCCGACGGCAGCTACGTCATCCTGATCCACCCGGTCGACCGCGCCGCTCAAGCGCGCTGAGCCGGTTTACCCGTCCGATGAGCACGCAAGCCGGCCTGTCTTTCGAGCAGGCGCCGCCATTTTTGCTCCCGCTGCTGTTCTTTCTGACGGCCCCGCTGTTCCTGTTCGCGGCCGCGCTGCTGATCGTGCTGGCGCCGGAATCGCTGGCTTCGCGCTGGACGGCGCAGGCCCTCGCCCTCACCCATGCGCTCACGCTGGGTTTCCTCGCCATGGCGATGCTGGGCGCCCTGATGCAGATGCTGCCCGTGGTGGCCGGCTCGATTCTGCCCGCTCCCCGCCTGGTGGGCTGGTCGAGCCATGTCTTGCTGACGTCGGGAACCATTGCCCTGATGGCGGGTTTCCTGACCGCCAGGCCCGCGGCGTTCGGCCTCGCCACCGTTCTGCTGGGGAGCGGCTTCACGATCTTTCTCTGGGCCGCCGCCATCAGTCTCGCGCGCGCGACCGGGGGCGCGACGGTCCGCGGCATGCGGCTGGCAGTGCTTGGCCTGGGCCTCACGCTGGTGCTTGGCCTGGCCCTGGCGCTGATGCGTGCAGGGGCCTGGACGCCGCCCGGCAGCGCCGCCATGCTCGCCGCGCACCTCTCGTTCGGCCTGCTCGGCTGGGTTCTGCTGCTGGTCATCGGGGTCGCCTTCCAGGTCGTCCCGATGTTTCTGATCACCCCGCCCTATCCGCCCCGGCTCAGCCGCTGGCTGACGCCTGTGCTGTTCGGCCTGCTGCTGATCCACGCCGTGGCGGCGATGCTGTCGTGGCCCGCGATGGCGAGGATTGCCGTCGATGCCGGTCTCGCCGCCATCATCCTGTTGTTTGCCGTCGTCACCTTGAGGCTGCAAGCCCGCAGGCGCCGCAAACTGCCCGACGTCACGCTCGATTTCTGGCGTCTCGGCATGGCCAGCCTGATCGTCAGTGTGGGGGTCTGGCTCGCGGCACAGGGCTGGCCGGCCGTCGCGGCCAGCCCGCGCTACCCGCTGCTGCTGGCCGTGCTGTTCGTGGGAGGGTTCGGAGTCAGCGTGGTGAACGGCATGCTCTACAAGATCGTGCCGTTTCTGGCGTGGTTTCATCTGCAAGCGCAACTGCAGGCGCGCGCAGGCAGCATCCCCACGATGAAGGACATGATTGCCGGGCGCTGGACACGCTGGCAATTCCGCCTCCACACGGCAGCGTGCGGATTACTGGCGGGCAGCCTGTTCTGGCCGCCGTTGACAGGCGCCAGCGGCCTGATCCTGGCGCTGTCCGCGTCCCTGCTGGGACTCAACCTGCTGTCGGCCGTGCGCCGGTTTCATCGGCACGGCGGCCGTTTCAGCTAGGGCGCCCTGTCCCGGGAATGGCCATTCAACCCGTGCTCCAGGCGCGCGGCCGCTTCATCCCCGCGATCTTGCATGCCTGCTTGACGTAACCGTAGGCAAACATCGTGTAGAGCGCATTGCGCGCGTCGGCGCCCATGCGGCTCGACAAGTGCTTGATCACATAGCGCGCATCCGGCGCGATCTGATGCTCTTCGTAAAAATCCCGCATGAAGCGGATGACATCCCAGTGATCGTCGGTCAGCTTGACGTCTTCCGCGTGCGCCAATCGCTCGGCGACGGCCTCGTTCCAATCGCCAGGCTCGATCAGGTACCCCTCGTCATCCAGGGTGGGCAAGCTTACTGCTGCATCCATCGTTCAACCTCCTCGAAAATGCCCGGCACGTCTGCACCGGGCGATCAGAAAACGGGGGTGATGTCTTCAGACCGGGCGTCCGTCCTTCAGACCGAGGCCAGGGCCGGCAACAGCCCCAGCATGACCAGGACCACCCAGGCGATGAGTCCCAGTGCGGTCACGGTGTACGCGATGTCGAGGGCGACGACGTCTTCGTCGATGTTCAGAATGCTTTGCACGCCCCGGAAAATGAGGATGACCGAGCCTGCCAGCCCCAGCGTGACGCCGGCCATGATCAGCATGACCTGATCGTAATAGAGCACCAGCGACGACAGCCAGAGTGGAACCGGCGCGATCGCCGCCAGCGTGAACACGTCGCGGTCGCTGCTGTGGATTCCCTTGCTGCCGGCGACTGACTTGATTGTCCACGCCATGAGCGGGACGGTCAGCAACTCGGCCACCAGAAAGGAGAGCGCCGCCAGACTCCACGCCATGCCGGGCACATCGGGAAACAGGCTGGCGCCTATATGATGGCCCGCATACTCGAGCATCAGCGGCGGAATCAGTGAAAACGGCACGACCAGCAGGAAGAACAGCTTGAGCGCGGAAGGCTGGGTTCGCGACAACGAATCCCAGCCCTGGGTCGACGTGAAAAGCTTGTGGATATGCAGGATACTCATGAGATCTCCTCTCGGCACACACACTCCAATCAGCCCTTCCCGATTGCCAACCGGCCTGCACTTCGATCGGAAACGGCCACAGTTTGTTTATATCACAATGTGATATTAAATTCAGCCATTCTTTTTTCAAGCCCCAAAAAAATGCCCTCCAGCCTCAACAAAAAAGACTTTGAAACGCTCTCCCGTTTTCGCTACCAGCTCCGGCGTTACCTGCGTTTCAGCGAGGAAGCGACCCGCCAGTCCGGCATCACCCATCTTCAATACCAGTTGCTGCTGCACATACGCGGCTTTCCGGGCCGCGAATGGGCCACCGTCAGCGAGTTGGCCGAACGCCTGCAGGCCCATCATCACGGGGCGGTTTCGCTGATCTCGCGGTGCGAAAAACTGAACCTGGTGAAGCGCCAGACGGGACGCCACGACCGGCGCTCGGTGGAAGTGCATCTGACGGACAAGGGCAACAAAATACTGAACGACCTGGTGGCCCAGCACCGCGAGGAACTGCTGCGGATGCAGGGGATCTTCCATGTTCCCGGCGCACACGATCTGGATACGGACGACTAGCCAAGCCACGCGGGCCCGGAATCCACCCCCCGCAAAAAGTTGCACACCGGGATCGGATCCTGTGCCTATAATATGCATTCCATTTACTTCTTTAGGACGACAGACATGAGTGACCACCTCCACCTTCTCCAGGATCAGGTCTATCCTTTTGACGCGCGAGGGATCGCCAAGCGTTTTCGCCATGCGGCCATTTTCGGCGCACTGGATGCGTTGAATTCGGGAGAGCGCATGCGTTTCGTCAACGATCACGATCCCCTGCCTCTGCTCGACCAGCTGCGCAACCGCTACGGTGCGGCCGTCGACATCCAGTACCTGAAGCGTGAACCTGGCGAAATCGTGATCGACTTCATCCGCAGTTGAAGGCCGGCGGTGTTGCCGGCGCTGGTATACCTTGCCCTGGCGGCGTTCGCCGCAGCGCTGCTGGGCTCGCTCCACGCCGGACGCGTCGTCGTCCTGCATCTGGTTCTGGCCGTCGGGGCCATGCCGCTGATCTTCGGCGCCATGAGCCATTTCATCCCGGTGCTCACCCGGACGCGCGCGCCGGGCGCCTGGCTGGGCAGCCTCCCCATTCTGGCCCTGGCGGGCGCCCTGCTGGCCATGGCGGCATTCAGCCTGCCCGACATGCTATGGGGACGCTATGCCGGCGCATGCGTGGCGGCAAGCGCCGCGATCGCCATGCTGATCTGGAGCCGGGGCCGGCGGAAAACCATGCTGGGCCGCCCCCATCCAGGCCTGGCCTGGTACGAAGCCGCGCTGGCCTGCCTCGTGCTCGCCCTGCTCGCCATCCTCGCAAGCGCGTTCTGGCCGCAGCAATGGGCGGGGCTGCGACGTCTCCACCTCCATCTCAACACGCTCGGATTCATCGGTCTGACCGCCGTGGGCACCCTCGCGGTCCTGCTGCCGACCGTCGCCGGCAGGCCCGACCCTGAAGTCGGACCGTGGTTGCGCCGTCACCTGCCATGGGCCGTGGCGGGGACGCTGCTGGTCGCCGTCGGCGCGGCATGGTTCGGCCCGCTTGCCTGGGTCGGCGCCGTCGCATGGGCGATTCCGTCAGGACGACTGGGCGTCCGCTGGCTGCGGCGGTATCGTGCTGAAATCCTTGCCTGGCACGGCGCGGCGCCGCTACTCGCCGCCGCGCTGGCCGGGTTCGGCCTCAGCATACTGTTCGGCGCTGCCGCAACCTTCATGCCGGCGCTGGCCCCCACTTCGGTCTTCGTCGCCGGCTTCCTGCCGCCGCTGGTCTCCGGAGCCGCCACCCAACTGCTGCCCGGCTGGCGGCGCCCCGGCGCGCAGGGCGCATGGCACACGGAACTGCGCAGACGGCTGGGGCGCTTCGGCGGCGTCCGTGCCGTGCTGTTCTGCGTGGGCGGCATCGCAGGCGGGATGGCGCGGGAAGGGGGGCTGCTCCTGAGTGCCGCCACGCTGCTGTGGTTCATCCTGCAGGCGGTTGCGGCGATGATGAACACTCGAACGATCCCCCAGGAGAAAGTCAGATGAACTACCCGGCCTTTTACGATGCGGTTGCCCGCATCACGCTGTACGACGCGCTCGCCGAGCTCCTCGGCGCCGCCGACAACGGACGGATCGAATACGGCTATGTCGACGCGGTCAAACTCGCCGGGCATTCCTGTCCCACCGTGGCGGGCGCCTATCTGATGAGCCTGAAGGCGCTGCACCGGCTGTATCCGGACACCCTGCCGGAACGCGGCGGCGTGCGTGTCGAATTCGGCGCGTCGCAGTCGGACGGCGTCACGGGCGTCATCGCGGCCGTCATCGGCCTGTTGACGGGTGCGGCGGGCGAAGGGGGGTTCAAGGGTCTCGCAGGACGGTTCAGCCGCCAGCATCTGCTGTCCTTCTCGGGCGGGCACGTTGGCGACATCCGTTTCACCCGGCTGGATTCTGGCGCGCGCGTGACGGTTGCCTATCATCCCGAGGTCGTCCCCGCTTCCCCCGCACAACAGCGGCTGATCTCGAACATCCTGACGGGAACGGCGAATGCAGTGGAGCGGGCAGAATTCGGGCGGCTCTGGCAGATGCGGGTCCAACGCATCCTGATCGACCATTTCGATGACCCGACGCTTGTCGTGTGCCGGGACGATCCGTAGTCTCTTCCGCCCGGCCTGCCGGCGACCCCCCGCTCAGGCCCTAATTTCGCGGGGCCCAGCCGGAGATCAGGGCGGTGATGACGGCATCGGCCTGTTCCGACAGCACGAAGCGCTGATCCGACAGCACCCAGCGGAAAGCCAGTCCCTGGACCGCCGCAATCAGGATGCACGCGTTCTGCTGGGGAACGATGTCCGCCCGGATTTCTCCTTGCGCCTGCGCAGCGCCGATCAGCTGCGCGAGAAAATTCAGGAAATACTGGACCAGTTCATTCATGCGGTCGCGAAAAACCGGATCGCCGCTTTGCAGCTCTTCCGAAAACAGCAGGCGGGGGATGCCCGGCTGCTGCTGGATGAAATGCAGGTGGGCGCGGATGACGGCCTTCAAGCGCTCCAGCGGGGTCAGCCGTTCCAGGCCAAGCCCTGCCATTTCTTTCTGCAGCCGTTCCTGGATGGTGTCGACCAGCGCCACCAGGATATGGCTCTTGTTGCCGAAGTGAAGGAACAGGGTGGGCTGCGCGATGCCGACCGCCCGGGACAGCGAGCGCGTGGTGAGTCTGGCCACGCCTTCATGGCGGATGATTTCCATCGCCGCCTCGATCACATCATGACGGCGGACTTCTGCGGATTTCCTCTTTTTCACGACCACGGTGTTTGGCGCCCAGGGCTTGACGCCCAGGGCGGTCCAGCAGTGAACAATAGATGGGCGATGAGCCGGGCGAGCGCCTGCCCGGAACAGAGGGCAGGCAACGGCGGCGGCACGCGCTGCCGCCGTAAGGTACACCGTCCGCCCGCTTTCAGGAACAGCAGCTGCCTTCCCGGACGCCTGATTTCTTGAGCATGAAGGCCAGCGGGCAGAAACCGGTCACGCCGCTTTGCGCCAGGTTGACGCCGACGATCACGGCGAGCCAGAGCCAGGCCGGATTGGAGAAATGGGCGAGCACGATGCTGAGCAGCACCATCAGGCCCGCTACCAGGTGAACGATGCGATCTACGGTCATGAGAGTCTCCTTTTAAAACAGATAGCTGACCTGGACATTGGCGATGTTCTGCTCCAGTTCGATCTTGTTGCGCGGCGCCACGTTCGAGGTGATGTCGTTGTGGAAGGCGTGCATGTAGGACAGCGAGGCCGACACCTTGTCGCTCAGCTTGCGCGTCATGCCCACCGACAGGTGCTTCTCGGTGACGGCCAGCGAGCCGATGTTGTTGTTGACGTCTTCCCGGCCGATCGGCGACTTGCCATAGTTGAAGCCTGCCCGCACGATGGTTTTGGAATTGATTTCCTTCTGCACCCCGATGGCGTACACGACCTGGTCGTCCCAGCCGAAGTTCATGGCGCTCGGCCCACCGGGGGTCTGGAAGGGAACCCGGCCCAGCACGTCGCTGAAGCCGATGTGCTTCACGTCGGCCTCGATCAGCAGCCCCGGCATCGGCTTGAATGCCACGCCCACGGCGAATTGCTGGGGTGCGTCCATGGTCATGGCGTAGCGGCCGGCCGTCGTGTTCCACTTGAACTCGTCCATACTCTGCTTGCTGATCCAGGAAGCGCCTACCTGCAGGCGGTTGTTGAACTTGTAGATCAGGCCGGCGGTGGCCCCGAAGCCATACACCTGGTTTTGCGGCAGCGTGAAGGCAGTGTTGTGGATCGCCAGGCTCTGGTAGTCGATGTTGAGCGCGGCGCCGATGGAAAGCTTGTCGTTCACCTTGTAGCCGAAGCCGGGCGCGATCTTGTAGAACTGCTTGGTCGTGACCACCGCCTGCGCACCCGGCGCGGCGGCCATGATGTCGGCGAAATCGACCCCCATCCCCGACAAGCCCGCCATGCCCATGCCCAGGTAGAGCCGGTCGTTGACGTTGAAGGCCACGGCGCCCGACGGAATCAGATAATAGTCGGAATCGCTTTCGGTGCCGTTGGCCTTGCGCGGCGGATTGAGCAGGCCGAAGCCCATGTCGAAGCGCACCTCCTTCATGCCGAGCTCGGCCAGACCGGCCGGGTTGCTCATGATGGTGCCGGCGTCCTGCGGGGCGGCCACCACGGCGCCGGCCATCCCCCACTGGGTGGCGGTGACGCCGATCATCTGGTCGCCGTTGGTGGCATGCGCATCGATGGCAGCCATATAGGTGGCAGCCGACACGGCGGCTGCGAGCATCTGCTTATTCATGTTCAGATCTCCTCGATCAAGGATTCGTTACTTCGACAGGGGGGTCATCAGGTTGGCGGATACGCCGGGGGTGGTGCGGAATTTCTGATGGCAGGCGACGCAGCCCGTCATGATGTCACTCATGTAGGAGGCGGCTCTCGGCATATCCCCTGCATCCGCCGCCGTGGCCAGCTTGAGCGCGCTGCCCTCGACGATTTCGTTCATCGCCGGCAGTACCGCGAGATCGGTGTTGTTGATCTTGTCCAGCGGGAAATACGGCAGCAGCCCGCCCTTGGGAATGCGATGGTTGGCCAGCCGCCGGGCCGCCTCGGCCGCCTGTTCGGCGTTGTCGGTCGCCAGCGCCGAAGCGATGCTTTGATATTCGGACAGGATTTCCTGCATGACCTGACGCAGCGTGGTCTCCTTCGCATGCCGCGTATGGCCCGCATGCAGCTGCTGGATGGTGCCTTTGAGTTCCGGGGACAAGGCCATCACCTTCTGGCGCAGCGCCGGGGTGTAGGTCTTCATCATCTGCTGCATTTCCACCGGCATGGGGGCGGCATTACCCGGCGCTTCAGCCATGGAAAGGCCGGAAGAAACAAGGCCTCCGGCCAGCATCAGGGAAGTCAACATTACTTTTCTCATCAGAGTCTCCATATGAATAATCACGCGAACATATGATCGTTTGATCATATGTTCGCGTGATTATATAAAGCGCCTTAATTTATGCAAGAGGATCGTGAAATCTTAATTTAATGCCCCGTGAGTGGCGGTCTGTCCCATCGTGCCATGTCATCCATGCGGTGTGCGGATACAATTCACTCTTCAGACAGCGCATCATCCGCCGGCCCATGGGGCGCGACGGTCATGCGCCTGGCGGCACCCTGGCGCCGGGAACGATGCGAGGCCTGCAACAGAACGCTCGGGCATTGGCCAGGCCTGTCAACAGGAATCAGAGGAACAGAATGAAATGTGTGGATGATTTCCGCCTGCGCTTCGGCAGACAGGAACTGGTGCCGATCGTCATCGGCGGCATGGGCGTGGATATTTCCACCGCCGAACTCGCGCTCGAGGTCGCGCGCCTCGGCGGCATCGGCCATATCTCCGACGCCATGGTGCAGACCGTGTCCGATCGGCGTTTCGATACCAAATTCGTCAGCGAGAAGCTGAAGAAATACAAGACCAACGCCGCCAGCAGCGACAAGTCCAACGTGCATTTCAACCTCGCCGTGCTCGAGGAGGCCACGCGCTATCACGTCGGCCGGACGATGGAAGCCAAGCGCGGCGACGGCATGATCTTCATCAACTGCATGGAGAAGCTCACCATGAACGCGCCGCGCGAGACGCTGCGCATGCGCCTCTCCGCCGCGCTCGATGCCGGCATCGACGGCATCACGCTGTCCGCCGGCCTGCACCTCGGCTCGTTCGCGCTGATCGAGGACCATCCGCGCTTTCGCGACGCCAGGCTCGGCATCATCGTGTCCTCGGCGCGCGCGCTGGCGATGTTCCTGCGCAAGAACGCGCGGCTGCAGCGGCTGCCGGACTACGTCGTGGTGGAAGGCCCGCTCGCCGGCGGCCACCTCGGCTTCGGCATCGAGGACTGGGCGAAGTACGACCTTGCCACCCTCGTGGGCGAGGTGCTGACGTATCTCAAGGCCGAACACCTCGACATCCCGGTGATCGCGGCCGGCGGCATCTTCACCGGCAGCGACGCCGCGGCCTTCCTTGAACTGGGCGCCGCCGCCGTGCAGGTCGCCACCCGCTTCACGGTGACCCGCGAATGCGGCCTGCCGGACAAGGTCAAGCAGGAATATTTCAAGGCCAACGAGCACGACATCGAGGTCAACACGATTTCACCCACCGGCTACCCGATGCGCATGCTCAAGGGCAGCCCCGGAATCGGCGCCGGCATCCGCCCCAATTGCGAGGCCTACGGCTATCTGCTCGACGCCCACAGCCGTTGTGCCTACATCGACGCCTACAACCGTGAAGTGGAATTGCACCCGACGGCGAAGAAGGTGAAGGTCATGGACAAGACCTGCCTGTGCACCCATATGCGCAATTTCGATATCTGGACGTGCGGCCACACCGCCTACCGGCTCAAGGACACCACGCTTCGCCTGCCCGACGGCAGCTACCAGGTGCTGAGCGCGGCGCATGTCTTCCACGACTACCAGTTCAGCGTCGACCAGAAGATCGCCCTGCCTCCCGGCGTCTGAACCTGCAGCCGACTGCCTGAACGGCGATTCGCGCCTAGGCGGCCATCAGGCGCTGCGCCGCGCGCGCCAGCGGCGCCGGCAGACGCTGCAGCACCGCATCGGGATCGAGGGCATCGAGCAGATTCTTGACGATGAGGCCAAGTTCGGTATCGCCCTCGCTCACCAGACGACGGCTGAAGAACAGGGTATCGGGATCCTCGCGGCGCGCAAGCAGCAGCAGGAAATCGCGGGCCGTCGCGCTGATGGTGAGATCGGGGGCGCCGCTGTCCGGCGCGAACCCCCGTTGGCCGACGGCGAAGCGCAGGCTGAGCCCGAGGTCCTTGACGCGAATGGCATAGCGCCGTCCGGCCAGCGGTTGCCAGTCGAGCGTTTGCAGCGCGGGCCACAGCAGGCGGTTGGCCGCCAGCGAAAACGCCAGACTGGGCGGCGCGGACGGCAGTCGGGCAATCAGGCGGCCCAGCGAGGTCGGTACGACAGGCATCAGCATCGGTGCTCCATTCATCAGGACGGGCGCAGCGCATCGGCCCAGTTGTTGGGGGTCTCGTACAGCCGCACCCGTTGCAGCCGAAGCTGATTGCCGTAGGTGTCGGCATAGGCCGCGTCGAGGATGCGGAAGGCCTCGACCGCAAGATTTTCCGCTGTCGGCACCACCGGCAGCACCACGGTCTTGTGTCCCGGCAGCGCAGCCAGGAATTCGACCACGACGCGGTCGCCCTGGTACACCAGAAAAGCATGGTCCCAGCGCTCGACGAGTGCCGCATGGGCGATGGCTTTCATGTCCGAAAAATCCATCACCATCCCCTGCTCCGCCGCGCCTTCGGTCTGCACGATCTCGCCCGCGAGGGTGATCTCGAGCGCGTAGCGGTGGCCATGCAGGTGCCGGCACTGGCTGGCATGGTTGGGAATGCGGTGGCCGGCGTCGAATTCCAGCCTGCGTGTGATCAGCATGTCAGAAGGCGCTTTCCGGGCTGTATTCGAGTCCGGCATGGCCATGCCAGTAACCATCCACCGGCGGGCCGGGCATGATGCGCGCCAGCGCGTCGGCGGCGTTGCCCTCGCCCGCCAGCGCCGCCTGGAAAGCGTCGACCACGCGCCCCATGTGGCGCGACTGCGGCGACAGGCGCAGGCTGGCGATGCCGAGTTCGCGCAGCGCCGGCAGTTCGCCGATCAGGTTATAGATCCCGGCGGACTGCGTCTGGATGCCGTTGAGCGTGAGGAAGGGCGTCCCCTCGCGGGTAGCCAGCGGCAGCCCGTCCGGATGATCAAGGCAGCGGAACTGGCAGTCGTCCTTGGGCAGGTTGTAGTGGCGCGCGGTGAAGCAGCGCGCCGAATACGCCAGCGGCAGGCGGCCGTAGGCGAACACTTCGGTTTCCATGCCGGCCGGCGCGCGTTCGAGCAGCGACGCCAGCGCGGCGCGCGAGGTTTCCACCGGCGGCAGCCAGCGCTGCGCGCCGAGCCCGGCGAGCACCTCCAGCGTTTCCGGATTGTAGACATTCAGCGTCGGGCCGGCGACGAAGGGCACGCCCGCCTCGGACAGCAGCCGCACCGCGCCCCACTCGTTGGCTTCGACCAGGAAACGGCCGTCGCCGACGATGCGGCGCAGCGTCTTCAGATCGGATTCCGATTCGATCAGCGTCTGACTGGACAGCACCGCTTCCTTGCCGGCGGCGGCAAGCTGCTCCGCCAGCGTCAGCCAGTCCGGCAGGCGCAGCAGATGACGGCGCGAGCACACGCTTTCGCCCAGATACACGCGCGTCACCGGCCAGTGTTTCGCTTCGTCATAGAAAGCGAGGACGTCGTCGCGCGACCAGTAATACAGGAGGGGACCAAGGGACAGATTCATGGGGCTAGGGGCTAGGGGCTAGGGGCTAGGGGCTAGGGGCTAGGGGCTAGGGGCTAGGGGCTATTGAATTTCGCGGCCTCCGGCCGCTCATCCCCTAGATCCTGGATCCTGACTCCTAAATCCTAAAAATCACTTCCACGGCCGGTGGTAGGCGCCGAGCGTATGGCTCTGCCCTTCCGACAATTTGTTCAACTCGGCCTGCCAGGCGGGCGTGGGCTTGAAGCCGGCGGCATTTTCCTTCACCGCGTCGATCGCCGCACGCCACACCTTCGTCACCTGCGCCACGTAGGCCGGGCTGCGTTGGCGGCCTTCGATCTTGATCGCGGCGATGCCGATTTTCAGCATCTCGGGCAAGAGGTCGAGCGTGTTGAGGCTGGTCGGCTCCTCGATCGCGTAGTAAGTCTCGCCGCCGACCTCGAAGCGACCCTTGCACAGCGTCGGGTAGCCGGCTTTTTCGTTCTTGCCGTAGCGGTCGAGCAGCACGCCGTTGAGCCGCGATTCCAGCCCGGTTGGGGTATCCATCCACTGCACCGCTTTGGGCGGCGAGCACACGCCCGCCGAGTTGGGCGATTCGCCGGTGCAGTACGACGACAAGAGGCAGCGCCCCTCCACCATCACGCACAGGCCGCCGAAGCCGAACAGCTCGATTTCGACGTCGGTGTGCTTCACCACGTTTTCCACCTGCGGCAGCGACAGCACGCGCGGCAGCACCGCGCGCTGGATGCCGAAGTGCTCGCGGTAGAAATTCACCGCCTCGTAGCTGGTGGCCGACCCCTGTACCGACAGATGCAGCCTGAGCTGCGGATACTGTCTGACCGCGTAGCGCATCAGCCCGGGGTCGGCGAGGATCACCGCGTCGATGCCGAGCTTCGCGGCGCGATCGACCGCGCCGGTCCAGCGCTGCCAGGTATCGGATTGCGGATAGGTGTTGAGCGCGAGCAGCACACGGCGGCCGCGCTCGTGCGCGTAGCGCAGACCTTCCGCTGCCTGCGCCTCGTCGAAGTTGAGGCCGGGAAAGGCGCGCGCGTTGGTGTTGTCGCGGAATCCCATGTAGACGGCATCGGCGCCATGATCGATCGCGGTCTTCAGTGAAACCAGGCTGCCCGCCGGGCAGATCAGGTCAAGCGGCATGACTTTTCTCCTTCCAGATTTGGCCTGCGCGGTCGCCCTGGCGGCTGTCGCGCCGCGCCAGTTCGTCGGCGATGCCGTTGAGGATGTCCCATTTCTTCGCACACCATTCAGGGGCCAGCAACATATCGGGGGCGGCGGTGCCGGTGACGCGGTGGTACACCACCTCCCACGGCGTGCGTTCGATCAGGTCGGCGGCGATGCGCGTGTAGTCCGCCTCATTCAGCGGTTCGTATTCGCCGCGTTTCCATTCGATGGCAAGTTTGGTGTGCTTCACCACGTGCAGCGGATGCAGCTTGAGGCCATCGACGCCGACCGCGAGCACGCGGTCGAGGCTGACGTGGCTGTGGGAGGCGTCCTCGCCGGGCAAGCCGACGATGAGATGGCAGCACACCGGGATGCCGCGCGCGCGCGCCGCCCGCGTCGCCGTCTCGTATTCGGCGAAGCCGTGGCCGCGGTTGACGCGCGCCAGGGTGGCGTCGAAGGCCGACTGCAGGCCGAGTTCCAGCCACACCTCGTGGCCGCGCTCGCGGTATTCCGCCAGCAGGTCCAGCACCGGCGCCGGCACGCAGTCGGGCCGCGTGCCGATCGATAGTCCCATCACGTCGGGCGCCGCCAGCGCGGCGTCGTACAGCGTGCGCAATTCGTCCACGTGCGCATAGGTATTGGTGTAGGCCTGGAAATAGGCGATGAAGCGGCGCGCGCCGGTGCCCCGCGCGATGCGGCCGCGCGCGCGTTCGAACTGCGCGGCGAGCGGCGCCGGGTCGCGCGCGCCCGGAGCGAAGGACTTGTTGTTGCAGAAGGTGCAGCCGCCGATGCCCTTGCTGCCGTCACGATTGGGGCAGGTGAAGCCGGCATCGAGCGCGACCTTGTGCACGCGTTCGCCATGCCGCTCCAGCATCGCGCGGCCAAAGGTATGGACACGATCGGCGAGGGCGCTCACGCTGCCAGCGTCTCCCGCGCATACAGCCGGCCGGATTCGTCCGTGTCGCGACCAGGCTTCATCCGCGCGGCCGGACCGGCATGATGGTGCCGCAGATCGAGGCGCGCGATCGTCCCCAGCGTGGTGCCCGCGTTCAGACCGCTTTGCACGATGGGTAAAAAGATGTGGCCGCGCATAACCAGAGGAGGGGACGCCGTCATGCCGAGTCTTCGTTTCCTTCAAAGCGCGCATTATAACAACTTGAAGACCTGCTTATCTCAATAACCCGTCCACGATCGCGGACTTTGGCGTCGTTCGAGCCGGCCGGGGTTCACCCGACACGTCTAAACGCCTACAATGCTGGGTCACACTGGCTGGCCTTTACCCCATGTTCACCGGCATCATCCAATCCATCGGCCGCATTCACGAATATGAAGCACGCGGCGCCGACGCGCGCATGGTCATTTTCGGCGGCGGGCTGGATTTTTCCGACGTCGCCCTCGGCGACAGCATCGCGGTCAACGGCATCTGCCTGACCGCCGTGGCGCTGACCGCCGACAGCTTTACCGTCGACGTCTCCGCCGAAACCCTGCACGTCACGACAGGCTTCATGCCGGGAGCCGAAGTCAATCTGGAAAAGGCGCTGCGCCTGGCCGACCGGCTCGGCGGCCACCTGGTGTCCGGGCACGTCGACGGCGTCGGCACGGTACACCGCTTCGCGCCGGCGGGCGAATCGCAACTGCTGGAAATCGATGCGCCGCACGACCTCGCGCGCTATATCCTCCGCAAGGGCTCGATCACGGTGAACGGCGTGTCGTTGACGGTGAATGCCGTCTCGGGCGCGCGGTTTGCGCTGAACCTGATCCCGCATACGCTGGAAATGACCACGCTCAGGCATCTGCAGGCGGGCAGCCGCGTCAACCTGGAAGTCGACATGATCGCGCGCTATGTCGAGCGCCTGGCCCAATATATGCCAGCCCAATTCACCCAAGCAACGGACAAAGACTAAATGAGCCTCGCCCCCACCCTGGACATTATCGAAGAGCTGAAAGCCGGCCGTATGGTCGTGCTGGTTGACGAGGAAGACCGTGAAAACGAGGGCGATCTGGTCATGGCCGCCGAATTCGCCACCCCGGAGGCGATCAACTTCATGGCGAAATATGGGCGCGGCCTCGTCTGCCTGACGCTGACCGACGAACGCTGTCGTCAGCTCGGTCTCAAGCAGATGGTGAATGACAACCAGACGCCGCATGGCACCGCATTCACCGTATCGATCGAAGCCGCCACGGGCGTGACCACCGGCATCTCCGCCGCCGACCGTGCCGCCACCATCCAGGCCGCGGTGAAGAAGGATGCCAGGCCGCACGACATCATCCAGCCCGGCCATATCTTCCCCCTGCGCGCCCAGCCCGGCGGCGTGCTGGTGCGCGCCGGCCACACCGAAGCCGGCTGCGACCTGGCAGGACTGGCGGGGCTCGAGCCCGCCTCGGTCATCTGCGAAATTCTCAAGGACGACGGCACCATGGCGCGCCTGCCCGACCTGATTCCGTTCGCACAGAACCACGGCCTGAAGATCGGCGCCATCGCCGATCTGATTCATTACCGGAACAAGACCGAGAGCCTGGTCGAGCGCGCCGCCGACCGCCTGATCCAGACCGTGTACGGTGCGTTCCGCCTGGTCGCCTACCGCGATAAATGCGCCAAGGAAACCCATCTGGCGCTGATCAAGGGCGAGATCCACGCCGACCGCGAGACCCTGGTGCGCGTGCACGAACCGCTCTCCGTGATGGATTTCCTCGACGTCACCGGTATTGGCCACTCCTGGCCGATCCTGGGTGCGATGGAACGGATCGCCGAATCGCAGTCGGGGGTCATCGTATTGCTGCATCGCCCGGAAACCGCCGAGGCGCTGCTGCAGCGCCTCAACCCGCCTCCTGTCGAAAACCACAAATACGACCTGCGTGACTACGGCATCGGCGCGCAGATCCTGCGCGATCTCGGGGTCGGCAAGATGAAGCTGCTGGCGAGCCCGCGCAAGATGCCGGCGATGGACGGCTTCGGGCTGGAAGTCACCGGCTATTCCGAAAAAGCTTGAGCTACTGAAAAAGGACGCACCATGGGAACCAAAAAGGACTATTTCTCCGAACTCGACCCCGCCTACCATGGCCAGGGCCTGAAATTCGGCATCGTCATGAGCCGCTTCAACCGGGACATCTGCGAGGGCCTGCTGTCGGCCTGCGAAGCGGAACTGTTGCGGCTGGGCGTGGCGCGCGAAGACGTGCTGCTGGTCAACGTGCCCGGCGCGCTCGAACATCCGCTGGCGCTGCAGGAACTGGCGCTGTCCGAGAAATACGATGCGCTCATCGCGCTCGGCGCCGTGGTGCGCGGCGACACCTACCATTTCGAAGTCGTCTCGAACGAATCCTCGCGCGGCATTCTCGACGTCCAGCTGAAAACCGGCGTGCCGATCGCCAACGCCATCCTCACCGTGGACACCGAAGAGCAGGGCCACCAGCGCATGGCCGAAAAAGGCCGCGACGCCGCGCGCACGGCCATCGAAATGGCCAACCTGCTGAAACGCCTCTGAGATGGCCGGTTCCCGCAAGACTGCACGCGAATTCACCCTGCAGGGCGTCTACGCCTGGCTGGTGGGCGGGGCGGACGTCACGCTGATCGCCGCCAATCTCAGGGAAGACGAGCAGTTCAAGCGCGCCGATGAAGCGTATTTCCGTATCCTGCTCTACGGCGTGCTCAAGGAAGAGGACATGTTGAGCGCGCGAATCGCCCCCCTGCTCGACCGCCCGCTCGCCGAGCTCTCGCCGATCGAACGCGGCATCCTGCTCATCGGAGTCTATGAACTGCTGCACTGCCCCGACGTGCCGTGGCGCGTCGCCATCAACGAAGGCGTCGAACTGGCCAAGAAATTCGGCGGCACCGACGGCCACAAGTACATCAACGGCGTGCTCGACAAGCTGGCGCAGGACGTGCGTTCGGTGGAGATCGAGGCGGCGAAAAGCAGGGGCTAGGATTCAGGGGTCAGGGAAAACCGCCCCCTGAATCCTATGCGCGGCGCAGCCGCACAAAGCCCCCTGATCCCCGACCCCTGATCCCCGACTCCTGGCAATGGAATTCGACCTCATCGCCCGCCACTTCACCCGCGCCACGCCCGGCGCGGTGCTGGGCGTGGGCGACGACTGCGCGCTGCTGGCGCCGACGCCGGGCATGCAGCTTGCGGTATCGACCGACATGCTGCTCGAAGGCCGCCACTTCTCGCCGGCGGACAGCCCCGCCGGACTCGGCCACAAGTCGCTGGCGGTGAACCTGTCGGATCTCGCCGCGATGGGCGCGACGCCGCGCTGGGCGACGCTGGCCATCGCGCTGCCGGAAGAAAACGACGCCTGGCTCAACGCGTTCGCACGTGGATTTTTTCGCATGGCCGACCTGCACGGCCTCGAACTCGTCGGCGGCGATACCTCGCGCGGCACGCTGACGATCAGCATCACGGTCATGGGCGAAGTGCCGCCGGGCCAGGCGCTGCGGCGCGACGGCGCGCAGACCGGCGACGATGTGTGGGTGTCCGGCATGCTCGGCTCGGCGGCGCTGGCGCTGGCGTACCGCCAGGGGCGGCTGTTCATGGAACAGATCGACGCGGCCAAAGTCCTGCCCGCGCTGTATCTGCCGATGCCGCGTATCGCGCTTGGCGAAGCGCTGCGCGGGCTCGCCTCCAGCGCGATCGATATTTCCGACGGCCTGCTCGGCGATCTGGGCCACATCCTGAAACGCTCGCGCGTCGGCGCCACGCTGGAATTTTCCGCGCTGCCCACGCTGCCGGTCGCGCAGGCCTACCTGCATGAAGCCGTGGCGCGCGACTGCGTGCTGGCGGGCGGCGACGACTACGAGCTTTGCTTCACCGCCCCGCCCGGCCGACGCGATGCGGTGCAGGCCGCCGCCGCTGCCGCCGGCGTGGCGGTCTCACGTATCGGCCGCATCACCGCCGAACCCGGCCTCAACGTCCTCGACGCCGACGGCCAGCCGCTCCCTATCGCGCACACCGGGTACGATCACTTTGCCGCCTGATTTCCGCTTTCTGCTTGCGCATCCGGCGCATCTGATCGCCTTCGGTTTCGGCAGCGGGCTCGCCCCGAAGGCCCCCGGCACCGTCGGCACCGTACTCGGTCTGCCGCTGTTCTGGCTGATTGCGGCCACGACATCCAGCCTGTCGAACCAGCTCATGCTGCTGGCTGCCGCATTCCTCCTGGGCATCTGGGCCTGCGGCCGCACCGGCCGCGCGCTCGGCGTGGCCGATCACGGCGGCATGGTGTGGGACGAAATCGTCGCCTTCGCGCTGGTACTGCTGTGTGCTCCTCCAGGCTGGCCGTGGATCGCGGCGGCCTTTGCACTCTTCCGGCTATTCGATATCCTGAAACCCTGGCCGATCCGATTGGCCGACACGCATCTGAAAAACGGCTTCGGCGTGATGTTCGACGATCTTCTGGCGGCCGGCTATGCCATCGCCGTCATCAAGGGACTGCAATGGCTCGTGTAAGCGACGAAGAACTCCATCAACTGGCCCGCGAACTCGCCGACAAACTGCTGGCGCGCGGCTGGATGCTGGCCAGCGCCGAATCGTGCACCGGCGGCTGGGTCGGACAACTGCTCACCTCGCTGCCCGGCAGCTCGCAGTGGTATGAACGCGGTTTCATCACCTATGCCAACGCCGCCAAGATCGAAATGCTCGGCGTGCCCGAAGCCACCCTCGCCACCCATGGCGCGGTCTCCGAGGAAACCGCCCGCGCCATGGCGACGGGCGCGCTGGCGCGCAGCCACGCACACGCCGCGCTCGCCATTTCCGGTATCGCCGGACCCGACGGCGGCACGCCGCAAAAACCGGTCGGTCTGGTGTGCTACGGCTGGGCGCTGGCGGACGGCACAGCCATGTCGTCCACCTGCCGCCTCAGCGGCGACCGCGAGGAAATCCGTTCGCGTGCGGTGGCCGCGGCACTGCGCGGGCTGATCGATTTGCTGGAATAGTTACAAGTCGCAAGTTACAAGTTGCAAGAAAAGAGCGGCCCGCCCCCTCCTTGTAACTTGTAACTTGTAACTTGTAACCCGAACCTAGCCGAAAGCCCACGCCGCGAACGGTTCGATCTCGTCGCGGTTCAGCAGCATCAGCTGACAGGCGTTCGGGTTCAGGCGGTGGTCAGGCGTGGTGTCGACACCCAGCCGCTGCAGCATGTAACCCAGCAGGGCGCGCCGCACCTTCACTTCGATGATGCCGCCATTCGCACCGTAATCCAGCAGCAGGCTCTCGCGCCGGGGCGCATCGAGTCCGCTATGCGGAGCAAGTTTCAGCCCCACCGTTTCCACCCAGTCGTCGTCGTACTGCTCGCCGGATTCGGCGGGCACCTCCAGACATTCCGCCGTCATGACGCGCGACAGTACGAAATCGCGGAAGTCGCAAGTGTCCGCGCTATACGCCCGCACATGCCAGCGCAGCCCGGTATTGACCAGGGTGTGCGGCTCGAGCACCCGTTCCGTCCCACTCTCGCGCCGGGACAGGGAACGGTAGTCGACGCGCAGCTTGCGCCGGCCGTGAATGGCGCGGGTGATCTGCGCCAGGGTATGCGGATTCGGCAGGCGGGCCGGCAAGGGCAGCGATGCCGCCGGCAGGCCATAAATCAGCTCATTTCCATATGGCCCGTTCGCCACCGCCAGGTTGGCGGCCATGACGGGCAGCACGGCGGCCGGGGCGAGATCGGCGAACTGGGCGGAGAATGCCGCGCCCGGCACGAAGCCGAACACGCTGTGCTGGTAAATGAGATTGCCGGGCGCAAGATCGCCGTAAAGCTTGAGATCCTTGGTCGCGGCCGGGTCCGACAGGCCGAAGGCCCTGGCGACGTCGCTGCGGGTCACGACCCCGGCGTACCAGGCCATGATCTCGATGTATTGCAGCCGCTGGCGCGTCGCCCACTTCACATCCAGGCGCATTTTTTCCTTTGTAATCAATCGATCGCTCCGCTCGAACCGGTTCGACTTCAATTATAGGGGGCACGCATCTAATACAATTCATCAAATTGTATTTTTTATATACGTGATATTTTTTATTGACATCTAAAAATATATCGCCTACATTGCAGCCCATGCAGGCGCCACGCCGCCTGCCGCCACACTAACCACCAGGAGAGAGCACCATGGCATCCCCCGCATTGGCAGAAGACAAATCGAAGGCACTCGCCGCCGCGCTCGGCCAGATCGAAAAGCAGTTCGGCAAGGGCTCGGTCATGCGCCTGGGCGACCACGACGTGGCACGCGACATTCAGGCCGTCTCCACCGGTTCGCTCGGTCTCGACATCGCACTCGGCGTCGGCGGCCTGCCGCGCGGCCGCGTGGTCGAAATCTACGGCCCGGAGTCCAGCGGCAAGACCACGCTGACGCTGCAGGTCATCGCCGAGATGCAGAAAATGGGCGGCACGGCTGCGTTTATTGATGCCGAACACGCGCTCGACCCCAGCTATGCGCACAAGCTCGGCGTCGACGTCGACAACCTCCTGGTCTCGCAGCCCGACACCGGCGAGCAGGCACTGGAAATCGCCGACATGCTGGTGCGCTCGGGCAGCGTCGACGTCGTCGTGGTGGATTCCGTGGCCGCGCTCACGCCCAAGGCCGAGATCGAGGGCGAGATGGGCGACTCGCACATGGGCCTGCAAGCCAGGCTGATGAGCCAGGCCCTGCGCAAGCTCACCGCCAACATCAAGCGCACCAACACGCTCGTCATCTTCATCAACCAAATCCGCATGAAGATCGGCGTCATGTTCGGCAACCCCGAAACCACCACCGGCGGCAACGCGCTCAAATTCTACGCCTCGGTCCGCCTCGACATCCGCCGCGTCGGCGCGATCAAGAAGGGCGACGAGGTCATCGGCAACGAAACCAAGGTCAAGGTCGTCAAGAACAAGGTCTCGCCCCCGTTCAAGGAAGCCTACTTCGACATCCTCTACGGTCAGGGCATCTCGCGCGAAGGCGAAATCATCGAGCTCGGCGTCGCCCACAAACTGGTCGACAAATCCGGCGCCTGGTACGCCTACAACGGCGACAAGATCGGCCAGGGCAAGGACAACGCGCGCGAGTTCCTCAAAGAGCACCCGGAAATCGCCCACGAAATCGAAGCCAAAGTCCGCGCCGCCGTCGGCGTCAACAACCCGACCGCGATGATCGAGGACGCGGATGAAGTCGACGCCTGAGCCCGGCGACCTGCGCGAGCGTGCGCTGCGCCTCCTGGCGCGACGCGAGCACAGCCGTGCCGAACTCGCCCGCAAGCTCGGGCAGGCGGGCTTTGCGCCGCCCGACATCGGAGCGCTGCTGGATGAATTCGAGGACAATAACTGGCTGTCGGACCGGCGGTTTGCCGAAAGCTGGGTGGCGGATCACCGCGCCAGGTCGGGCAGCGCCAAGCTTGCTTATGAGCTGCGGCAGCGGGGGGTGAGCGAGGCCGTCATCGAAGGCGTGCTAAGCGAGAACCGCGACAGCGAATTCGAGCGCGCGCGTGAAGTGTGGCGAAAGAAATTTGGCGCCGCGCCAACCGATGCGGCAGACCGAGCCCGGCAGATCCGCTTCATGCAAAGCCGGGGGTTCATGCTGGAAGCCATCCGCCACATTCTGGGAGGCAAAACCAACACCCAGTAGGAGAAGTCAGCCCCCTGCTTTTTACCCCCTAAATGGGGTCAGACTGAACGGACCCCTTTTTCTCTTCGCCTTTTTCTCTTTTTCCTTTAATTGGTTATACTGGTTTAACCAATTTCTGGAGGATCATCATGCAAACCGTCAGCCTGTTCAATGCCAAAACCCATTTATCCGGGCTGATCGAACAAATCGTCAGCGGAACGGAAACGGAAATCACCATTTCCCGTCATGGTCAGCCCGTTGCCCGTCTTGTGCCCATACGCCAAACCGACACAGCCAGACGCATTGGCATTGCAGCCGGCCTGTTCGAGGTGCCAGACGACATCGATACGCACAACGCGGAAATTCTCGACCTGATGACGGGCGCCTGACATGCGTCTGCTGCTCGATACCCACGTTGCGCTCTGGGCGATCGTCGATTCGCCGCGTCTGGCGGAGCATGCACGCAGCCTGATTCTCGACCCCGCGAACAGCATCCATATCAGCACAGCTTCGGTGTGGGAGATCACCATCAAGCACATGCTCGGCAAGGGCGGCATGCCCGTGTCCGGCACGCAGGCGGCCGCCCACTTCCAGGCAGCCGGCTATATCGAACTCCCCATTGTCAATGCCCACGTCGCCCTGCTCGAAACCCTGCCGCCGCATCACGCGGATCCATTCGACCGTCTGCTGATCGCGCAAGCCTTAGCCGAGCCCCTCCGACTATTGACCCACGACACCGCGCTCAAACCCTATAGCGACAGCATCATTTTGGTGTGAGTCCTTGCGCAGAAACGCAGAAATGGCGCAGAAATGGGGTCAGACACGATTATTCTCGATCACCTCCGCGCTTCCGTGGCCGCCCCACCCCCTTCGACGCCGCCCGCCTCTGTCCCAGCGCCTCGATCGCAAGCTGGAACCGCTCCCCGCCCAGCGCCCAGCCCTTGTGCGTGCAATCGCGGATTTGCGACAGATCCGCGGGATCGATGGCCGCAGCGAACAGCGCTCGATAACGCTCCCGCCGAGCCAGATCGTCCAGTCCCAGGCGCGTGTATTCCCCGTGTGGTGTCAGCCAGTCCGCATTCGGTCCGCTCTCGCCGAGCGCGTTGCGCCGGTAGCTCGACCACGGATAATCCTGCGGCGCCGCCACCATCCCCGCCCGTACCGGATTCAGCTCGATGTAACGCATCAGGGTCAGCAGATAGCGCTCGCTGTCCACCACCGTGGCGCGGTAGCGCCCCTCCCACAGCGTCCCGCTACGCTGGCAGGTGAAATTGAAATACTGCACGTATTTCCGCCCCACCGACTGGAAAACCTTGCTGATGCTGTCGTCGAATTCCGGCGTGGCCAGCAGGTGGATATGGTTCGTCATCCACACATACGCGTGGATCGCGAGGCCGTGCCTGCGCGAAGCCTCGACCAGCGCATCACGGAAAAACTGATAATCCGCCTCGGCCGCAAAGATCGGCTGCCGGTTGTTGCCACGCTGGATGAGGTGCTGCGGCTGGCCGGGGATCACATAACGGGGTAGACGCGCCATGATTGCTCACCAGAAGGAAAGGGAAACCCATTCAATATGGGACGAATATCGTGTCTGACCCTATTGTACTCCTGCACGTATTTCCGCCCCACCGACTGGAAAACCTTGCTGATGCTGTCGTCGAATTCCGGCGTGGCCAGCAGGTGGATATGGTTCGTCATCCACACATACGCGTGGATCGCGAGGCCATGCTTGCGCGAAGCCTCGACCAGCGCATCACGGAAAAACTGATAATCCGCCTCGGCCGCAAAGATCGGCTGCCGGTTGTTGCCACGCTGGATGAGGTGCTGCGGCTGGCCGGGGATCACATAACGGGGTAGACGCGCCATGATTGCTCACCAGAAGGAAAGGGAAACCCATTCAATATAGGGCGAATATCGTGTCTGACCCCATTTCCCCACCATTTCCCCCCATTTCTCCCCGCCATTTCTCCCCCGCATTCGCAGATGAATTCATGCTTCGCTTAGCGTTTCAGCACGCCTGAACCGAATCCAACAAAAACAAAACCCCGACTTCGGAAAAAGACGGGGTTTGTCAGCAGCCTGAGACTGCCGAAGCAGTCTCTTGATCTACCTGTGTCTTAATCCTTAGCAGATTGCACCGCCCGCACGAGTCTTACAACCGGAGGCGGCACCCACCGTCCAAACAACCTTGCCATCCGCTTGAAGAACACCACCCAAGATGTAATCGTCGGCAATAGCAACGCCGTTAACAGCATTGGGAGCCAGCGTCAAAGTAACCGCAGCTCCGTTCGCTGCCAAAGTCACACCAGCCGGATTGAAAACCTGACCCGCACTTGCAATCCCAGGAATACCGGCTTGGACAGCTAGCGCATTCGGAACACCCGCAGCTACCGCAATACCCGTAAACGCACCAGCGGCACTGCAATCACCGTTCTGAGCACACAAGTCAACCGCCAATTTGTAGGGTGCCGCCGCATTGACCACTTCGGTGTAACGAGCCTTCAGGGTGTAGTTTTGATAAGCCGGCACAGCAATCGCAGCCAGAATACCGATAATCGCCACCACGATCATCAGTTCGATGAGGGTAAAACCATGTTGTACTTTACGCATGTCTAATCTCCTTAAGTTGGGCAAGTTGAACACGAGCCTCCCGTGTCTGGAGCTATAACGAGCAGCCACCATGCCAACTTTAGGGAAGCGGGCGACGAATTCAGCCGATAGGGCGCAAAACCTTGCGTGGCGGGCTGCATGCCGGCATGCCAGGACGCCAGGACAGGCCCCGGCGGCGCGCGATCCACGCCGCGGCCGGGCAGGATGTGCCGCATTTCGTCAGCCGGCCTCCAGGAAGCCGCCCAAAAAACCCGGGGCAGTTCAGACACGATATTTCTCCGGCGATTGGGCCGGGGGCGGCCCTCCTACTGCTAAATGAGGTCACCATATCCATGTTGACAAAGAAGAATGCTGTCGTATACGCTGTCATTCATGATTTCAGTTGTAATCGATACCAATGTCTTTGTTGCGGGGCTGCGCTCGGATGGGGGTGCTTCTCGGGCAGTTTTGCGCGACGCGTTGCAGGGCAAGATCGAACCGCTGTTCGGTAACGCCTTGTGGCTCGAATACGAAGATTTGCTGGGGCGACCCATTTGGACGGATGCCACCACCAGCAAAGAGCGGCGACAGGTGCTGGCGGCCCTTGCGAGGGTTGGGCGCTGGGTAAACATCTATTACGGCTGGCGCCCCAACCTGCCCGATGAAGCGGACAACCACCTTGTAGAGCTGGCCATGGCAGGCGGGGCGGCGGCGATCATTACCTACAATGTTCGCGACATTCGCCGTGGCGAGTTATTGTTAAACGGGCTGCGAGTGCACACGCCCGCAGAATACCTGGAGGAAACACGATGAGTACATTAACGGTTCGTTTGCCGGACGATACGGCTGAGCGCCTCAAGTCACTGGCTCGCAGCCGCGGCCTGAGTGTGAACAAGCTGATGGAAGAAATGAGTGCCCAGGCACTGGCGGCCTGGGATACCGAAAACCGATTCCGCACCCTGGCGGTGCAGGGCGACGTGCAACAGGCACTGGCTATCCTGGATCGACTGGATGTCGGCGGCAAATAAGGACGAAAAACGAAATGGGGGAAAAGGAAAACGGGGCCAGATACCACACCCCGAACCAGTCCCAATTCGGACTATAATCAGTCTTGTCGACACTCGGCCAGCCAGGAGCCCAATCATGAAACTTTCGACTCAAGTCAAGCCAATCAGTTATCTCAAGAGTCACGCGGCTGAAATCATCAGAGATATCTCCGAAAGCCGGGAACCCATGCTCATTACCCAGAACGGGGAAGCCAAACTTGTGGTGATGGATGTCCGCTCATACGAGGATCAGGAGGAGACGCTGGCACTGCTCAAGCTGTTGGCTTTGGGCAACCGTGAGATTGAACAGGGTCATTTCCGCGCCGCCGATGAGGTGTTCACTGAGATCGACAGGGAAGCCGTTCAATGAGCGTCCAGGTCGTGTTCCTGAAGTCGGCGGAACTCGACCTAAGGAACTGAAAGGCTACATGGTCAGAAACTTCGGCAAGGACGCCTGGCAAGCCAGCTACGCAAAAATTAAAGACGCCGTGAATACCATCGGGGCATTTCCTCTTGGCGGCAATGTTGCCGAAGAACTCGATCGCCTCCACCTCACGCAATACCGTCAGGTGGTCTCGGGCATGAACAGAATCATCTATGAAGTCCGACAGGAAATCATCTACCTCCACATAATCTGTGACACGCGGAAAGACATGAAGTCGCTACTCACCAGACGGCTTCTACGCATCGTCAGTACCTAATTCCAGGCTGACGGGCACTCGAAATGACATGGTCTACACCCCCAAGCAGAATGCCATGCATCATCCCCGCACGCAAAGCCAGATACCCTGTTCCGCCTTCTTTGAATTCAGTGTGCGCGCTATCGGGGCGAAGAAATCTCAGGGGCAGACACGATATTTCTCTCGGCGATCGGGCCGGGGGGCGACCCTCCTGCTGCGGGTGCGAAAAGGAAGCAACGGAAATGGTGTCAGCCGGCCCGCGTTTCCGCAAACGGATTGCGTATCTCCAGCCCGGCCACCTTGTGGCCATGCTGCATATCTTCCGAATACAGGCATTCGGCGCCCGACGCCTCGGCGCTGGCAAGAATGTGGCTGTCCCAAAAACTGTAACCGGTCAGTTCCATGAGTTCGGGGGCGCGCAAAATATCGCCAACCCCGGTATCGCGCACCACCCATGTCCCGTAGGCGCGGACAATATCGCGTGCCTGCGCCAAAGCAATAGGGCGTTGCAACTTGCGAATCGCGTTGACCAGAAACTCCTGGAGAACCTGCGAACTGAGCAATCCACAGTTGTCCTCCCAGCAGGACGCAAGCAAGGCCGCCGCGACGGCTTGCTTGTCACCTGCATCATGGTCGTGCGCGTAAAGCAGTATGTTGGTGTCAACGAAGGCCAGAGGTGAATGACGGGTGCGCATGTACTTCTCGCGATCCAGCGCCTAGCGCGTATGCGCTTCATCACGATCGAGGTAGCGCCCGCCCAACTGCAAAGGCGCTTGCGCCAACCAGGCCAGGGCCTGGCGTTTGGCCTGCTCGTAACGCTGATCCGCTTCGACCTGTTGGGCCAGGTCTTGGGCCAGAAGCTTGCTTACGCTCAATTTGCGGCGTGCCGCCAGCTGTCGGGCATGGTGAAGCGTTTGTGCGTCGAGAGAAAGTGTGATGTTTTGTTTCATGGCGGAGCCCGAAAGAGCCGATAACACATCTTGCACGCATTTTGCGTGAATCACAAATTCCACCAATGGATTCCACTAAGGAAATGGCATCCACCCTGTATTTCAGTGCGGCAAGTCTGTGGGAAATCACCATCAAGCGCTCTCTTGGCCGCAATGACTTTGATTTCTTTCCGGAAGACATTCATCAACTGGCGCTGCAAACCGGCTTCACCGAACTGTCCATCGCGGCAAGCCACAGCTACGCGATTGCGCGCATGCCCTGGCATCACCGCGACCCGTTCGATCGTCTGCTGATCGCCCAAGCGCAATCCATCCCGGCTTACTTGCTGACAACGGATGCCGCGCTGGAACACTATTCCGAGCTGGTCAGAAGGATTGCGGTCAAATCGGGGTAACGGGTGGGGTCACGGAATATTTGAAGGAAACACGATTGCCCCGCCTGCTCCTTCTTCGGACACGTCTATTTACCCCAATTTCGTGTCCAAAAAAACTGCGGGCGGGGCAGGATCGAGAACGGCCAGGGCGGGAATGTGGTGCTGTTTTCCACGTTTCCCCCCACGGTCAGGAATTGAAAAAGGCCTAGCCTTTACGGCTAAGCCTTTTAGATACTGGTGGGTCGGGCGAGATTCGAACTCGCGACCAACGGATTAAAAGTCCGCTGCTCTACCGGCTGAGCTACCGACCCGTGGAACCGACTCTCGCCTGCTGGTGAAAGCCCTGTCCGTGAAAGCGCGAAATTATAGCTGAAGCTGCGCGGGCTGGTAAAGGGTCAGCCTTGTCCAATGACACATGAGCCTGAAGGTAGTGGTGTAAATCCAAAGTGAGTTGAGCCTGAAGGTGGGTGAATCGGGATCATGGAGACATGATCGTGACGCTTCAAACCCATGCCCTGCAAAC
>Ga0066256_1000914_pt1 | contig 50419 bp, 42 predicted proteins | sample ThiBio_1000_biof_FD_87107 | JGI IMG/M metagenome (GOLD analysis project Ga0066256, IMG submission 87107) | Wastewater bioreactor microbial communities from Cape Town, South Africa - Thiocy_expt_1000_biof (version 2) | ecosystem: Engineered > Bioreactor > Thiocyanate-remediating >... | reverse complement strand
GCCACCCCCGCTGTGGCTGACGCCCGGCACAAAAACAGGGGGGGGACCCCCGCCGCCCCGGCGGAGTCCTCGTCCCAGTCCACCCCCCCAGGTCCCCCAAAGTTCACCAGCTCGTGCGACACCCCCAAGGAGGTGGGGGCTGGTCCTGGGGTGAGCTATGAAACCGCTGTGGCCCCCGCCGGCACGGTGGCGACCATCAAGATTGGCGAAACCGCGATCCCCTCGTACTCCAGCAAGGGCCTGAGCGCTGACGAAGCCAAGAAGAAGGACGCCGAGTTCAAGAAGCTCGTGGCCGACGACCTGAAGGCCGCTGGCTACCCCACCAAGGCTGACCCAGCCCGCATCGACAAGGTGATGGTCACCATCATCCTGACCTACCTGGTGCTGCTGGTGACCATGGTGTACGGCCCCATCGCCGCCATGCTGGTCGAAATGTTCCCCACCCGCATCCGCTACACGTCCATGTCCCTGCCGTACCACATCGGTAACGGCTGGTTCGGCGGCCTGCTGCCTACCACGGCGTTTGCCATCGTGGCCCAGACCGGCAACATGTACAACGGCCTGTGGTACCCCATCATCATCGCCGGTGCTACGGTGGTGATCGGTGGTCTGTTCATCAAGGAAACCAAGGACGTTGACATCTACGCTAACGACTGATCCTTACTGACCGGTGTACAGGGCCCGCCCCGCAAGGGTCGGGCCCTGTGTTCCATCAAGGGGCTTGTACCGCGCACCAGTACAACCCACAACCTTGCGCGTTCAGCCAGGCCCCTTGATTGAACAAACCCATCCCAGGAGAAATTGATATGTGGAAGATTGTTGTTGGCTTCGTCTTGTTTGCTGCTTTGTCGATGTACGTGATCATCACGGCGGGCGACAAGGCCGACATGGGCGGTGAAAAGCACGGTGCCGATGCCGTGCACGCGCCCGAGGCACCTGCGAGCGCTGCGGCACCTGCTGCCGCACCTGCACCCGCTGCGGCTCCTGCCTCGGCTGCCAGCGCTCAATAAGCGCATTGCCAGGCATGACAAAGGCCCTGCCAGCAATCGCTGGCAGGGCCTTTTTTGTGGTGACGTGAGGCTCGGGAGCTGGTGCCGTGTCAGCGCTTGAAGCGGCCGTCCGTGCCGATGATGGACAGGTCGGAGAAGTCCAGCCCGCTGTGGTCAGTGGGGCTGTAGCTCAGCTCCATGCCGCCCAGATCCCACTTCTTGATACTTTCCAACCCCATGTGGAGTTTGGCGCTGTCGGGCTTGGCGCCTGCACGTTTGAGGCCTTCCACGAGTACCTTGGCGCTCACAAAACCCTCCAGCATGGCGGGCGTCAGATCGCCGATGTTCTTGGCCTTGGCCAAGTCCATGGCCTCCTTGACCACGGGGTAGTTGAGCGAGCGCTCCGACGGGAACACCTGCGTCACCACCACGCCCCGGGCCTGATCGCCCAGGGCCTTCACAAACCCGCCCGACGCGTTGTTGGACAGCGTGACGATCTGGCCGGCAACGCCCGCAGCGCGCAGGGCCTTGATGCCATCGACCACCGCCGCGCCCGTGCCGATGAAGATCACCGCCTGGGGCTGCTTGCCGGCCACGCGGGGTGCGATGGCACTGTAGTCGGGCTTGGCTCGGTCAAACTTCTCGATGAACAGCGCCTCGATGTTGTTGGCCTTGAAGCCGGCCTGGGCGCCCGCCAGGCCGTCCGCGCCAAATGTGTCGTCCACATGCACCACGCCAATGCGCTGGATGCCCAGCGTGTGCAGGTGCGAAATGGCCTTGGTCACCTCGCGCTGGTAGGGCGCACGCACGTTGAACACGTATTTGCTCACCGGCTGGTGCAGCGCAATCGCTCCGGTGGACGGGCCCACCAGCGGCACGCCATGCTGCTCCAGCACCGGGATGATGCCCTGCGTGTGGGGCGTGCCACGGGTCATAAACAGGCCGATCACGCCCTTTTGTTCAATCAGCGTGCGGGTGTTGTCCAGGGTCAGCTTGGGGTCGAACTTGTCGTCCAGCGACAGCACCTCCACCTTCTGTCCGCCCACCCCGCCCTTGGCGTTGATGTGGTCGATGTAGAGGGCGGCTCCTTGCATGGATTCGGCCACCGTGGCGGCGGCCGATCCGGTGATGCCCACCGTCTGGCCGATCAGGATCTGTGCGTGGGCGGAACCGATGCCCAGGGCGGCGGCCAGGGCGCAGAGCGCGCCGGCCAGGCCAGTCTTTTTCATGGGTTTGTCTCCTGCGTGTAGAGCGCCCGAGTGTAGGCACGCTCCCGCGCGGGACAACTGTAAAAACGCGTAGACCCGGTGCGCGGCCGCTCAGCGGCGGAAGCGCCCGTCCGTGCCGATGATGGACAGGTCGGCAAAGTCCAGTCCGGTGTGGTCCTCGGGGCTGAAGTTCACCTCCAGCCCGCCCAGGTCCAGCTTCTTGATGCTTTCCAGCGCGGTCTGGATCTTGTCGCGTGTGGGCTTGGGGCCTGCGCGCTTGAGGCCTTCGACCAGCACCTTGGCGGCGGCAAAGCCCTCCAGCATGGCGGGGCTGATCTCGGTGAGCCCCTTGGTCTTGGCCAGTTCCTGGGCTTCCTTCACCATCGGGTAAGTCACGGCCCGCTCGTTGGGGAACACCTGGGTCACGATCACGCCCCGCGCGTTGGCCCCCAGGCTTTTGATGAAGCCGCTGGAGGCATTGTTGGACAGCGTCACGATCTGCGCGGCCGAGCCCGCCGTGCGCAGCGCGTTGGTGGCGTCCACCACCGCAGAGCCCGAGGCCACCATCAACACCGCCTGCGCGTCGGCCTTGGCCACCTTGGCGGCAATGGGGGAGAAGTCGGGCTTGGCGCGGTCGAACTTTTCGGACACTACAGCGGTCAGCTTGGCGGCCGCCAGGCCCTTCTGTGCGCCCTGGATGCCGTCGGCGCCAAAGCTGTCGTCCGCATACACCAGCGCCACGCGGCTGATGCCCATGGAGGCCAGGTGGGTGATCGCCTTTTCGGCCTCGCGCTGGTAGGTGGCGCGCACGTTGAAGATGTATTTGCGCACCGGCTGGTGCAGCACCATGGCACCCGTGGACGGCGCCACCAGCACCACGCCGTGCTTGTCCAGCAGGGGCAGGATGGCCTCGGTGTGCGGGGTGCCCCGGTTGAGGAACAGGGCCAAGACGTTCTTGTCCTCGATCAGCGTGCGGGCGTTTTCCGCAGCCAGCTTGGGGTCGAACTTGTCGTCCAGGGAGATCAGCTCGATTTTCTGACCGTTGACACCGCCTTTGGCGTTGATGGCATCGATGTACAGCAGTGCGCCGTCGGTGGTCTCCTTCACCCCGGCGGCGACCTGGCCGCTGAAACCAGCCGTCTGGCCGAGCCGGTTCCGGGCGTGGCTGGCTCCACTGGCCGCCAGCGGCAGGACCAAGCCCGTCGCCCGCAGTTGCCATTGTTTTGTCATGGCGGTCTCCTCTTGTTTTGTGTGGAGGCCGCAGTCTAGCCGCATGTTCCCGGCCAGAACACCCGCTTTTCCCTAGCCGCTGCTCCATTGCGCCTGCTTTGTCCATGGTCAAAAGCACCGCAGTGCGCCTCGGGGGTAATCGACGGGCGCGCGCGCAACCCCGGAGTGCGTCCCTAGAATGTCCCGCCTCACCCCAGAAAGACCGCCTCCATGACCCAGGGACAGATCCGCATCCGTGGCGCACGCCAGCACAACCTCAAGAACCTGGACCTGGACATCCGCACCGGCGAACTGACGGTGGTGACGGGCCCCAGCGGTTCGGGCAAATCCAGCCTGGTGTTCGACACGTTGTACGCTGAGGGCCAGCGCCGGTATGTGGAAACCTTCAGCGCCTACGCGCGCCAGTTCCTCGACCGCATGGACAAACCGGCCGTGGACAAGGTCGAAGGCGTGCCCCCCGCGATTGCCATCGACCAGACCAACCCCGTGCGCTCCAGCCGCTCTACCGTGGGCACGATGACGGAGCTGAACGACCACCTCAAGCTGCTGTTTGCGCGTGCGGGCCAGCTGTTCGACAAGCAGACTGCGCAGCCGGTGCGGCACGACTCGCCCGAGACCATCTATGCCGAACTGCAGCAGCGCAGCGCCGCTGCAGGCGACCCACGCATCGTGCTGACCTTCCCGGTCGAGCTGCCCGCAAACACCAGCGCTGAACAGGTCGAACAATGGCTGTCCGCCAGCGGCTTCACCAAGGTGCAGGCCGAGCGCGAGGTGGCCACGCCCACCGGCCCGCGCAAGGTGCTGGACGTGGTGGCCGACCGCTTCCGCCTGGGCAATGCCGAGAAGGCGCGGGTGATCGAGGCCATCGAGGTCGCGCTCAAGCGCGGCACGGGGCGGCTGAATGTGTACCGCCTGGTGGATGAGGGAGAGCCGGAACTGTGGAGGTTCTCGACAGGCCTGCACTGCCCCGACAGCGACCTGCGCTACAGCGACCCCATCCCCTCGATGTTCTCGTTCAACTCCGCCGTGGGCGCCTGCGAGAGCTGCCGGGGCTTTGGCCGCGTGATCGGCGTGGACTACGGCCTCGTCATCCCCAACGACAAGCTCACGCTGCGTGCGGGCGCCATCAAGACGATCCAGACTCCCGCGTGGCAAGAGGCGCAGGACGACCTCATGCGCCACGCCGAGGCCGCGGGCATCCCGCGCGACACGCCCTGGTACAAGCTCACCGACGATCAGAAAAAATGGGTCATCAACGGCGCACCCGGCTACAAGGACGGGCAGTGGAGCAAGCAGTGGTACGGCATCAAGCGCTTCTTCGAATACCTGGAGAGCAAGGCCTACAAGATGCACATCCGTGTGCTCTTGTCCAAGTACCGCAGCTACACGCCATGCCCCACCTGCGCGGGCGCGCGGCTCAAGACCGAAAGCCTGCTCTGGCGCATCGGCCGCAAGGAAGACGCCGACGCGGTGCTGGAGCCCGCCAAACGCTTCTTGCCCGAGGGCGTGCAATGGAGCCGTGAGCAACTGGAGGCCTTGCCTGGCTTGTGCCTGCACGACCTGATGCTGCTGCCCATTGACCGCCTGCGCCAGTTCTTTGCGCGCATGCAGTTGCCGGTGGGCGACGATGCCAAGGGTGGTGACGCGCAAGCGCTGAAGCTGTTGCACGAAGAAATCACCACCCGCCTGCAGTACCTGTGCGACGTGGGCATTGGCTACCTCACGCTGGACCGGCAAAGCCGCACGCTCAGCGGCGGCGAAGTGCAGCGCATCAACCTCACCACGGCTCTGGGCACCAGCCTGGTCAACACGCTGTTTGTGCTGGACGAGCCCAGCATTGGCCTGCACCCGCGCGACATGCACCGCATCACCGAGGCCATGCTGCGCCTGCGCGATGCGGGCAACACGCTGGTGGTGGTGGAGCACGACCCGGCGGTGATGCTCGCGGCCGACCGCATGATCGACATGGGCCCCGGCCCGGGTCGTCTGGGCGGGCAGATCGTGTTTGACGGCACCACGGCTGATTTGCGCAAGGCCGACACACTCACAGGCGCCTACCTGGGCGGCCGCAAGCATGTGGGCTTTGGCTTCAAGCGCATGGTGACGGAATCGACCCCGCGCCTCATCCTGGAGGGCGCGCGGGAGCACAACCTGAAGGATGTGACGGTCGAATTTCCGCTGCAGCGCCTGGTCACCGTGACGGGCGTAAGCGGCTCGGGCAAGTCCAGCCTGATCCAGGACGTGCTGGCCCCCGCGCTGTTGCGCCACTTCGGCAAGGCCACCGACGCACCCGGCGCGCACGACCGCATGCTGGGCGCGGACCATTTGTCGGACGTGGTGTTTGTAGACCAGTCGCCCATCGGCAAGACCGCGCGCTCCAACCCCGTGAGCTATGTGGGCGCGTGGGACAGCATCCGCGAACTCTTCGCCGTGGCGCCGTTGTCCAAGCAGCGCAGCTACACCGCCGCCAAGTTCAGCTTCAACAGCGGCGACGGGCGCTGCCCGACCTGCGGCGGCTCGGGCTTTGAGCATGTGGAGATGCAGTTTTTGAGCGACGTGTACCTGCGTTGCCCGGACTGCGATGGCAAGCGCTACCGGCCCGAGATTCTGGAAATCACCATCGAGCGCGGCGGCAAGACGCTGAACGTGGCCGATGTGCTGGCGCTCACCGTGGCCGAGGCGGCGGCGGTGTTTGCCAACGACCGCGACGTGATACGCGCGCTGCAGCCCATCGTGGATGTGGGGCTCGAATACGTGGCGCTGGGCCAGCCCGTGCCGACGCTGAGTGGTGGTGAAGCGCAGCGCCTCAAGCTGGCAGGCTTCCTGGCCGAGGCGGCGAAAACAGCTGCCAAATCGCGTCAGGCTGTGGCGCGCAAAGGCACGCTGTTCCTGTTCGACGAGCCCACCACCGGCCTGCACTTCGACGACATCGCCAAGCTCATGCGCGCGCTGCGCAAGCTCATCGATGCAGGGCACTCGCTCATCGTCATCGAGCACAACCTGGACGTGATCCGCGCCAGCGACTGGCTCATCGACCTCGGCCCCGAAGGCGGAGATGCGGGCGGCCTGATCGTGGCCGAAGGCACGCCCGAAGACGTGCGAGCCCACGCTACATCACACACCGGGCAGGCCCTGCGCGACTACGAGCTGGCGCTGGGCGTGGGTGGCCACTCGGTCCACGAAAAAGCCGCTGTGCTGCGAAAATCAGAGCGCCTTGCGCATATTCATCAACCGCCTGCGGCCAAAAATGCCATTGAAATCGTCAACGCCAAGGAACACAACCTCAAGAACCTGAGCGTGGACATCCCGCGCGGCAAGTTCAACGTGGTGACGGGCGTGAGCGGCTCGGGCAAGTCCACGCTCGCGTTCGACATTCTGTTCAACGAAGGCCAGCGCCGCTACCTCGAATCGCTCAACGCCTATGCCCGCAGCATCGTGCAGCCCGCCGGTCGGCCCGAGGTGGATGCGGTGTACGGCATTCCGCCCACAGTGGCTATTGAGCAGCGCCTGTCGCGCGGCGGGCGCAAGTCCACCGTGGGCACGACCACCGAGGTGTGGCACTTCTTGCGCCTGCTGTACGTCAAGCTGGGCACGCAGCATTGCGTGAAAGACGGCGCCGCCGTGCAGCCACAAACGCCAGAGAGCATTGCCGCGCAATTGCTCACCCAGTTCCGTGGCCAGCACATCGGCCTGCTCGCGCCGCTGGTGATGAACCGCAAGGGTGTGTACACCGAGCTGGCCGACTGGGCCCGCCCGCGTGGCTACACGCACCTGCGGGTGGACGGCAACTTCCTGCCCACCACCAACTTCCCGCGCATCGACCGCTTCAAGGAACACACCATCGAGCTGCCCGTGGCCAGCCTGGATGTGTCGCCGGAGAACGAGGCGGCGCTGCGCACCGCGCTGGCCGACGCACTCACGCACGGCAAGGGCGTGGTGCATGTACTCAGTGGCATTGCAGGCCTGCGCGAAGCCATGGAGGGCGGTCAGCCCACGGCGGGCATTGGAACGCTGCAGGCGTTCTCCACCAAACGCGCCTGCCCCGTGTGCGCGACGAGCTATGCCGAGCTGGACCCGCGCCTGTTCTCCTACAACAGCAAACACGGCTGGTGCCCCGACTGCGTGGGCACCGGCGTCAAGCTCACCAAAGACCAGCGCAAGGTGTTTGACGACTCGGTGCAGGACGACAAGGAAAAGGGTCGCGAGCAGACCTTTGCCGAGCCTGAGGTGGAAGACCTTGCTGACACGGCCTGCCCGACCTGCAGCGGCACGCGCCTGAACGCCACGGCCCGCGCTGTGCGGTTTGCGGGCGTGGGCATCACCGACATTGCCGCGCTGTCCGTCACGGACGTGCGCCGCTGGGTGGAGACCCTGCGCATCGAAGGCGGCATGACCCAGCGCGAGGCCGACATCGCCCGCGACCTGGTCCCCGAGATCCAGAGCCGCCTGGAGTTTTTGGAAGAAGTGGGCCTGGGCTACCTCACGCTGGACCGGGGCGCGCCCACGCTCAGCGGGGGCGAGGCGCAGCGCATCCGCCTGGCTGCCCAGCTGGGCAGCAACCTGCAAGGCGTGTGCTACGTGCTGGATGAGCCCACCATCGGCCTGCATGCGCGCGACAACCAGATCTTGCTCAACGCCCTGCACAAGCTGGGCGACAAGGGCAACACGCTGGTGGTGGTGGAGCACGACGAAGACACCATCCGCCGCGCTGACCACATCATCGACATCGGCCCGAGCGCGGGCAAACGCGGCGGGCGGCTGGTGGCGCAGGGTTCGGTGAGCGACCTCACGGCCGCCGAAGATTCACAAACCGGCCGTTACCTGCTGCACGCCATGAAGCACCCGCTGCAACTGCGCCGCAGCATGGTGGCGGGTGAGGTGAGCGCCGAAGCCACGGCCGCCTTCGCCCAGGCCGAAGCCGCAGCGCCCACCGGCCGCCAAAGTGCCGCCGTGAAGAAGCGTGCCGCCCAGGCCGCCGCGCTGGCCGCCGATGCGCTCACCGAAGCGAAGGAACGCGCTGCCATGCGCTGGCTTACCGTGCACGGCGCGCAGCTGCACAACCTGCAGAACGTGACGGCCACCGTGCCGTTGCACCGGCTGGTGGCCGTCACCGGCGTGAGCGGCTCGGGCAAGTCCACCCTGGCGCGCGATGTGCTGCTGGCCAATGTGCAGGCCTGGGTGCAGCAGCGCAGCACCAAGGCCGGGCGCGACGCGATGGACGCGGGCAAGGCGCCGCCGCTGGTCGGTTGCACAGGGCTGTCAGGCTTCGAGAGTATCGACCGTGTGCTCGAAGTGGACCAGACGCCCATCGGCAAGACCCCGCGCAGTTGCCCCGCCACCTACATCGGCTTTTGGGACACCATCCGCAAGCTGTTTGCCGAAACGCTGGAGGCCAAGGCGCGTGGCTACGCGGCCGGGCGCTTCAGCTTCAACACCGGCGAAGGCCGCTGCCCCAGCTGCGAAGGCGCGGGCGTGCGCACCATCGAGATGAGCTTTTTGCCCGATGTGAAGGTGCCCTGCGAAACCTGCCACGGCGCGCGCTTTAACCCCGAAACGCTGGCTGTGACCTGGCGTGGCAAGAGCATTGGCGACGTGCTGCAGATGGAGGTGGACGAGGCAGTGGACTTCTTCGCCACCATGCCCAGCATCGCGCACCCTTTGCAACTGCTCAAAGACGTGGGCCTGGGCTACCTCACGCTGGGCCAGCCCTCGCCCACGCTCAGCGGCGGTGAAGCGCAGCGCATCAAGCTCGTGACCGAGCTGACCAAGGTGCGCGACGAGGTGGGCCGCCGGGGCCAGAAGGTGCCGCACACGCTGTATGTGCTGGACGAACCCACCGTGGGCCTGCACATGGCCGATGTGGACAAGCTCATCCGCGTGCTGCACCGCCTGGTCGATGGCGGTCACAGCGTGATCGTGATCGAGCACGACCTGGATGTGATCGCCGAGGCCGACTGGATCCTGGACCTGGGGCCGGAAGGTGGCAACGCGGGCGGGCGCATCGTGGCCGCTGCCACGCCCGAAGATGTGGTGGCTGCGGGCACGCACACGGGCAAGGCGCTGGCGCCGGTGCTGGCGCGCTGAGGCGCCGAGGGCAGGGGTCTGTGGGGCTAGGGGCGCACAGCCCCGTCGGCCTCTGTCCTACGCACAGCGCGGAACATGGCGCACGTGGCGCCTGGGGTGGTTTTCCTACGATGGGCTGCAGGGGATCGGTTCCCCACCTTCCATCCACATCCCAGGACACACCGCCATGAAAACGCTCCATTTTCTCAAGACCTGTACCGCGCTTGCGGCCACCTCTGTGCTGCTGGTGGCCTGCGGTGGCGGCAACGACGACGACCCATCCCCCAGCAACGAACCCGGCGTGCTCACGGTGAGCAACGCCACCGTTGACGGCCTGAATGGCGTCTACGGCAACGGCGCACTCAACCTCACCGATGTGGACAAGAAGAACCCCATCGGCTCGGTGCCCGAGTTGTGTACCTTCCGCTTTGATGGTGCCAACAAGGTGGGCTCGTCCGCCACCGCGTTCGGCGATATCCGTTACCGCCCGGATGCCACCAGCCTGCACCAGGTGTTCCTGACCTTTGACGGCAAGGAATACGGCAGCGGCGAACCCGCCGACACCGCTGTGGTGCGCGAGAGCGACCAGGTGCGCTTCACCGGCAAGACGCTGACGGCCTCTGACGGATCGGGCGCCACGCTGCGCGTGAGCGGCATCGTGCCGATGCGCCCCAACCGCCCTGCGGGCTGCTAAGCCCAGCGCGCACCGCGCGTTCTACCGATCTCATTCGATCTCATTGCTTGTCTCCCTCCCCGGTCCTTCGGCCGGTTCAGCCCCTGCTGCCCTCGCAGCAGGGGCTTTTTTTTGGGGCATTGGGTGAGGGGCCAGCCGCGGGGGGCGGGCGTCATCGCGGGACCGGGACATTGAAGCTGGCGGCACAATGGGCCAAAGCGTGTACGGTGTTGCCGTTGCGCTCTACGCCATCCGCAACCCATGCCCACACAACCCCCTGGCCCGCCCACCGTGGTGTGGCTGCACCCTGAAGCACCGCCCAAGCCGGCCGAAGGTGCGCCCTGCAACGGCTGCGGTCTGTGCTGCCTGGCTGAGCCTTGCCCTCTGGGCGTGCTGGTCTCGCGCCGTCGCCGGGGCGCCTGTTCGGCCCTTCGCTGGAGCGATGCCGACCAGCGCTACTGGTGCGGCATGGTGGCCGACCCGGCGGCGGTGACGGGCATGACGCACCCGTGGGCGGTGCGTGCGATGTCGGCGCTGGCCCGGCGTTGGATTGCGTCGGGCATTGGCTGCGATGCGCGGCTGGACGCGCAGGTGTTGCCGCCGGGGCAATGACAGGATGCACTCCTGATTTGATAGCTGTTAGGGCGCTATGTACTAGCGCTACCAGACATTTTTATGCCCAATGGGCCTGTGATGCGCTGGCGCAGACCGGTCGCACGCCGCTGGGTGCAAAGCTTGGCAGGGCACGACGGCGTGCTTCACGGGCATGGGGGACCTGGCACCCAAGCCACCAGAATGCGCAGAAAATTGCCGATCTGCCAGTTGCCCCGCCCACCATGACCAAGCTCGACGACACCGACCGCGAAATCATCAGCATCCTGCGCGCCGACGCCCGCACCCCGGTCGCCACGCTGGCGCAAAAGCTGCGCGTGTCGCGCGGTACGGTGCAAAACCGCCTGCACAAAATGGAAGAGAGCGGCGTCATCACCGGCTACACCGTGCGCCTGCGGCCCGATTCGGAACCCCAGCGCATCCGCGCCTGGATGAGCATTGCGGTGGAGGGCAACGCCGCCCCCGCCGTGATCCGCGCGCTGCGTGGCGAGCCCACCGTGGGCACACTGCACACCACCAACGGCCGCTGGGACATCGTGGCCGAGGTGCGCGCCGAGAGCCTGGAGGCGTTTGACGCCGCGCTTGGCCGCATCCGGCTCACGCCCGGCATTGCCAACACCGAGACCAGCATCCTGCTGTCCACCTACAAGGCGTGATGCAGTCCCGGCGGTGTACCAGCGCAAGGGCTGAGCGCTGGGGCCTTGGCGACATGGGCTAGGGGGTTTCCGCATACCCTCGCGGCGCGGCCTGCAGTCCAATGGCGACGTCCTTGTTTTTGCTTTTCAGGAGCCACGCCATGCAACGTCGCCAGATCATCCAATGGGGAGCCGCCAGCCTGGCCGCCCCCGCATTCCTGGCACAGGCCCAGAGCTTTCCCAACAAGCCCATCAAGCTGATCATCGCCTTCCCTGCCGGTGGCCCCACCGACATCACCATGCGTTCGCTGGCCGACAACGCCAGCAAGATCCTGGGCCAGCCCGTGATCGTGGAGAACAAGCCCGGTGCCGGCGGCACATTGCCCGCACAGCAGCTGCAAACTTCTCCAGCCGACGGCTACACGGTGGCTCAGATTCCGCTGGGCGTGTTCCGCCTGCCCTACACCACCAAGATCAACTGGGACCCGGTCAAGGACATCAGCTATGTGCTCAACGTCACCGGCTACGCATTTGGCCTGGTGGTGCCCGCCGACTCGCCACTCAAGACCTGGACCCACTTCGTGGCCTGGGCCAAGGCCAACCCGGGCAAGCTGAGCTACGGCTCCACCGGCACCATGACCAGCCCGCACCTCACCATGGAACTCATCGCGCAGCAGCTGGGCATCGAGCTGCTGCACGTGCCCTACAAGGGCAGCGCCGACCTCATGCAGTCCATCCTCGGCGGGCAGATCATGGCAGCAGCCGACTCCACCGGCTTTGCGCCACAGGTCGAGGCCGGCAAGCTGCGCGTGCTCAACACCTGGGGCGCCGAGCGCCTGGCCAAGTTCCCCGATGCGCCCACGCTCAAGGAGCTTGGGTTGAACCTGGTGCAGAACTCGCCCTTTGGCATCGGCGCGCCCAAGGGCACGCCCGATGCGGTGGTCAAGCGCCTGCACGACGCCTTCAAGCAGGCCATGGAGCAGGACAGCTACAAGACGGCCCTCGCCCGCTACGACATGGTGCCGATGTACATGAGTACCTCGGCGTACAGGAAGTTTGCGCAGGACACCTTCACCCGCGAGAAGGCGCTGGTAGAGAAACTGGGCTTGGCCAAACCGACCTGAGGCCACGCCCTTCGGAGGGGGCAATGCGTTCCGTGTGATGATCCGCAACATTGAACGGAACTCACACACGATATGGCATCCCCCTCCGACAGCATCAGCATGGCCCTGTTCTGCGACTTTGAAAACGTCGCCCTGGGCGTGCGCGATGCGCAGTACGAAAAATTCGACATCAAGCCCATCCTGGAGCGCCTGCTGCTCAAGGGTTCCATCGTGGTCAAGAAGGCCTATTGCGACTGGGAGCGCTATAAGGGCTTCAAGGCCACCATGCACGAGGCGAACTTCGAGCTGATCGAAATCCCGCATGTGCGCCAGTCGGGCAAAAATTCGGCTGACATCCGCCTGGTGGTGGACGCGCTGGACCTTTGCTACACCAAGTCGCACGTCAACACCTTCGTCATCATCAGCGGTGACTCGGACTTCTCGCCGCTGGTGTCCAAGCTGCGCGAGAACAACAAGCAGGTGATCGGCGTGGGCGTGAAGCAGTCCACGTCCGACCTCTTGATCGCCAACTGCGACGAATTCATCTTCTACGACGACCTGGTGCGCGAAAACCAGCGCGCCCAGGCCCGCCGCCAGAGCCCTGGCACCAGCAATCCACCCGCTCCACGCCGCAGCCCTGAAGAGGAGCGCAGCCGCAAGGAGACCCAGGAAGCGCGCCGCACCCAGGGCGTGGAATTGGCGGCCGAAACCTTCGAGGCCCTGCTCTCCGAGCGCGGCGACACCGGCAAGATCTGGGCCTCCGTGCTCAAGGAGGCCATCAAACGCCGCAAGCCCGATTTCAGCGAAGGCCGCTACGGCTTTCGCACCTTTGGCAACCTGCTCGAAGAAGCGCAGGGGCGGGGTCTGCTGGAGTTTGGGCGGGATGAGAAATCTGGCGCGTATGTGTTCCGCAGCCATGGCGCTTCGGCCTCGGGAGCGGAGCCCGCAGTCCGAGTGGACCCGCCTGCCGAGCGGCAGAACGGAGGGGGTTACTTCCGCCACGACTTTCATGCGGTCGCCTCGATGCCGGACGCATCTGCCACCAGCGGCGATAGCGGCGTGCGGGGCGGGCGTTCGCGTGGACGCCGGGCCGATGCTCCGGCGCCGTCAGTGGAAATGCCGCCAGAAGTGCACCACGAGACGCCCGCAGAAAACCGTGCCGGGTTGCCGACTTCTGGAGTGCGTGACGAAGCGCTGCCAGAGCGCCCCGCACGCAGCTACTTTCGCCAGCAGGTGCCAGCGTCCGTGGAGGCTGAGACAAATGGCGACCGCGTAACTGCGGCGGGCGATACCCCCCAGAATGAGGAGATGGTGCCGCCATTGCAGGTGTCTGCGGCGCCACTGGCAGGGGCTGAGAGTGATGAAACCGATTCCCTCACCCCCGCGCCCCGCAGCCGCCGCGCTGCGTCCACACCACGCAAGAGCAGTGGGCGCAAGGCTGACGAAGCGGGCGGTTCGGCGCAGGCCGACAGCGATACCGATGCCAGTGCCGGTGCTGGCAAATCGGCAAAGGCTCCGATTGCTGCATCCGCTCCGGCCAAGGAAAAGCCAGCCCGCGCTCGCAGCAAACCACGCGGCGCCGGCAAGCCGCCCCAAACGGGCGAGTAGGCCTCCCGTGAAGCCGCAGTGCCAAGCCCCCGTGCGCTGAGCCCAGCGAGCGGTTGCTATGAAATATGTAGCTTCTGACGCCTGCTTGTCAGGCTCCAGGAGGCTTTTCTAAAGGCCGAGGTCTGGCAACTGGAGTCATCGTGCGCCTAGCCGCGCTCGCGTTCTGACAGGATGGCTCGTGCCACCTCCGCAAATCCGGCCCCGCGTTCGCCATGCGTTACGTAACGCGGCAGGTGCGCGAGTTGCGGCACAAAGCGTGCAATGTTTGCCACTCCCACGCTGTGCGGGAAATGCTGGAACATGAGTTGGTCGTTGGTGGAGTCGCCCACATACACCCAACGGTCTATCTCGGCATCCAGGTCGCGCCCAAACAGCTCGCGCACGATCCAGCGCGCGCCTTCCAGTTTGTTGTGCGTGCCAAACCAGCCGTTGATGTGGATGCTGCTCACGGTGGCGTTCATCCCGGCGGCGCGCATGATGCACACTGCGTGGTCGATAGCTTCCTGGGGCAGTTGGGTGAACTCGCTGTGGTCGATGGCGATGTCGGTTTCGCGGCCGGATGAATCGGTTGCGCGGCGGGCGCCGGGGACTTCTCGCTCAATCTGGGCTAGTACCTGTTGCATGCGGGCGAAGTTGGCAGCGCGGGTGTTTGCATCCTGTTGATACAGTTTGGATAGATGCTTACGCTTATCTGTATCGCGCTGGAGTCCGATGGGATTCTCATCTCCCCCACAAGGCAGTAGCGCGACCGCCCCGTTCTCCGCCACGATGGCGTCGACCGGCCACGTGGCAGCGAACGGCTCGCTCCAGCCCACGGGCCGCCCGGTCACCGGAATGACTGGCAGCCCCTCCGATTGCAGGGCAGCAATGGCATCCAGGGCCTCAGCCGTGATGGTGCCGTCGGTGGTGAGGGTATCGTCGACGTCTGTCAATACACCTGTGATGCGTAGTCTTGCACGATGTGGCCACTGGTCAAGAGGATTCACGAGATGGCTTTCATGAAGGACGCTTTTACTTTTCACCCCGAAAAGGAGGAAATAGCACAACGGTGCAATGGAGAAAAAAACTGGGTATTTTGAGGACACATTCGCACAGCAAGGTCTCATGCTACGCAACGCTGAACCGTGGTCATGGCCTGTGTCGAAACACCCAATACCGAGCCACCAGAAAGTTGGCAAACAGACCTATGATGGAACCTGCAGCCACGCCCAATATCGGCGCATAGTGGAAGGCGGTGTCGCTGGCGTAGTGTAATACGGCTACGTAAGTGCCATAGTTGAGCGCAGCGCCTCCCAGCATGGATGAAAGGTATCGCAGATACTCATGCAGCAATGGTGTGTCAGTCGCGCGAGAGTTTGTTGGGGCCGACGTTTTCGGGGGGGGGCGAAATGTCCATCGGCGGTTGATCAGCCATGTGGTTGTGGCCGCCCCAACAAATGAGAGCGCGCGAGCTCCGTACCAACCAAGCAAGCCAGCTGTTGCGTACAGCAAGCTGGCATCCACAATGAAACCCAGTGTGCCAGCAGCTGCAAAACATCCTAATTGGCGCAAGGAAAGTGGATGAGCCTTGGTCATTGCGTACGATTGTGCTCAAGCTGCTGGTGCTGAACGCGCTCGGCGACCGTCGCTGATGTGGCCGGACGGTATTGCTGCACCAGATACAGAGGCCGATTCTTGGTTTCGTTGTAAATGCGGCCTAGATACTCTCCCAGAATGCCGATGAACAGCAACTGGACACCGCCGAGGAATAGCATGGTGACGATAAGTGTGGGGTAGCCTGGTACAGGATCCCCGCGCAGCAGCGTCTTGAGAGTGATCCATGTGCCCGCGAAGAAGGCGAACATCGAGATCAGAATCCCTAGATAGGTTGCCACTTTGAGAGGCGCTATCGTGAAGGAGGTAATTCCCTCCAGCGCGAAGTTCCACAGTTTCCAATAGTTGAACTTGGTGATCCCGGCCGCGCGCGGGTACCGCCGATATTCGATGGCTTTGGAGGGAAATCCCACCCAGGCGAACAGCCCTTTCATAAAGCGATGGTGTTCACGTAACTTCAGCAGGGCATCGACTGTGCGGCGGCTCATCAGGCGGTAGTCCCCAGTGTCTGCTGGTATTTGAACGTTCGACACCTTGCCCATCACCCGGTAAAAGCGCGCGGCGGTTGCTTTTTTCAGCCAAGTTTCTCCATCGCGATGGGTGCGAACTGCATAGGCGATGTCAAAACCATCCTCCCATGCTTGTAAAAACTGCTCTATCAGTTCGGGTGGATCCTGGAGGTCTGCATCAATCACGACCACGGCGTCGCCGCGCGCATGCTCCAAACCCGCGGTCATGGCGGGTTCCTTGCCGAAGTTGCGCGACAGGTTGACGCTGGAGATGCGCGGATCGCGCGTTTGCAATTCTTCGATCAGGCGCTGCGTGCCGTCTTTGCTGCCGTCGTTGACGAACACGATCTCCCAGTCATAGCAATCCAGAGAGGTGATGACTTGGTCAATGCGTACATGAAACAGCGGAAGCACCTGCTCCTCGTTGTAGGCAGGCACCACGATGGAGATGAGCTTTTTCATAGCGTTGAATGTTGTGCGGTAGTCGCGATGAGCCGCGTAAAAAGCATCTTTACTGCGTAACGGCTGTGCTTTCATTGCAAGTGACTTCAATCACGTGAAGGGTCTGGGCCGATTGAAGAGGACCAGGCTTGCAATGGAGTTCCGTTTGCAACTGATGCAGTACCGCGTTCGCTGAGTTTCTGAATGCATAATGGCTGAAGATGATGATGCGGTTTGGACGGCGCTCACGCTGACGCACCTGCTCTACGAGCGTTGCAATTGGTCGTCCGCCTACCATGTTGCGTTCCAGCTCAGCCATAGGGATATGGTCTTTCAGGTAATGCTGGAAGTAGGCCATCATCACAGGCTGATCCATGGGCACCAGAATCACGTCGCCTGGACGGTAAAGGTGGGAAACCAGGGCAGCTCCACCGCGCCAATCCCCGTAGCCCATGGGCCTGGGTGATTGCTGCCATACCCGCAATCCTGCCGGTACCAGTGCGATCACCAGCAGCCCCGCAGCCACTTTGGGCCATCCGGGCAACTGCGTGAAAAGTGCAACCAGCAGCAGGCATCCAGGCACCATGAAGATCATGTAGCGCTCATGGATGAACTCTGCGCGTCGCGTGCCAATGACCTGCACCACAAAAAACAACAGCAGCACACCCGCAAGCATCAGAATGGCAGTGCGGAGACTTGGGGACGGGCGTTTGTGGAGGTAGGCGAAAACCCCGATCAGTCCTAGCAGCATAAATACCCAGAATGCAGTAGTGCCGACGGCTGCAGGGTAAAAATCGCGTAACAGTCCGAGGACGTTGCGCTTGAATGACATGGCAAATGACAGCGGCTCGGGTGGTGCTGCATTCAGCTTGGTCAGAATGCCCACCCAACCCAGACCGATGTAGACGAACGTGGCTGCCAGCGCAGCCAACCAGCGCCACGACAGGCGCACGAAGCTGGCAACGCTGCGCACCTGCGTCAGCAGGTAGAACGCGATGCTGCAGGCGAACACGAGGCCGTAGTAGTGCGTGAAGGCCAGCATGCCGCCAAGGATCAGCAGCACGATGGAGACACGGCCTTCCTTCAGCCGCTCGGGGGCGTACTCCATATCCCGCAGCAGGCACACCAGCATCCAGGCGCACAGGCAAGCGCTCAGTGCATAGTTGCGCGCTTCCTGACTGTAGATCAGCAAGCAGCCCGACGTTGCCAGCAGCATCAAGTAGACAAGGCGGGTTGGTGGTGTGATGCTGCGCGGCAATGCCAGCGCTGACAGCATCGTCAGGATGCCGAAAGCTGCACTGAGACTGCGTATGGCGAATTCGGACATTCCCCACAGCGCAATCCAGGGGACCAAGAGCATTTCGTAAAGCGGTGGGTGTGGATCCGCCAGTTTCCATGTCCAGAAACTGTCGGAAATCTCCAGTTGGGCCATGCTTCGTTCGGGTAATAGCGGGCCGTTCCAAGGTCCTGCGCGCACGACGTTGCTGACGGAAAACAGCTCATCGTCCCAAAAGCTGAAATCCCCTAGATGATGGAATCGCAGGAGCGCACCGCATGCCAGTAGCAGTACGGTGACCATTGTTACGGCGCCAGGGCGGGCAAGAATTCGCTGGAATGCCATGGAGTAGGTTTCGGTACGTAACAATGGGTTGTCAGATTTGTGTGGCTTGAACGCCAGCGCCGGCTTTTCGATGCAGTGCCAACTGGCATATGCAGCAGCCACCGTCAGCACCAAGGCGAGGCCTAACGTGCCGGTGAATCCAGCTTGTGGCCAAGCGTAATGAACGACAGCCTGCTGGATAGGAAAAGCATAGAGATAAATCCCATAGGATGGATCCCCCCAGCGTCCTGCGTGCCGTATGACGGGCGTGGAATTTGTGCCAACAAACACGATCAGAAATGGCAAGCCTATCAGCAAAGCGGTATGCCGCCAGTCAACCGCCCAGGCAATGGCGAAGGCCACGGCGATGACGGCGGCCCAGGTTGCAGGCCGGCGGCGCCAGTATGGCTCCAATGTGTACAGCGCAGCGCCTGCCAAAAAGAAGGCGCCCAGTTCTCGCGTGTAGTTGACAGCTCCAGTCACATCGGCATTGCTGCGGGCCAGAAACCACACCATGTAAAACATCACGCTCAGCAGGAGAACGGGGCGGTACTTGAGCAGTCCCAGCACTCCCATCAGACCCAGAACGATGTAGCAGCGCACCTCAATGGGAATCGTCCACAGCGAGCCGTTAACGATGTGACGGTAGGGATTGCCCTCAAACACACCTGGGAGGACAAAATGAATTTTCATCCATATCCCTTGCAGGTAGTCGGCCGTGGCTCGGTGGGTCACGTATTCCATGGCGGGCAACTTCGTGACCAGCGTGCCCAGACCATAGGCTGTCAGCACCAGCACTACCGCTAGCGCTGGCAAAATGCGCAGAACCCGTCGCAGCGCAAAGCGCAACAGATGGGGGTCTCTCTGCCAACTGGCGTTGACCAGATAGCCGCTGATGATAAAGAAGACCGTAACGGCCAAACCGCCAAAGCTGTGGGTGCCGAAGAACGAAGGCTCCTTCTGGCCGGTGAGTGCGTAGTGGTGTGTGAACAGCACCGTAGTGGCCGCGACGATGCGGATGGCGTCGAGGTTGTTACCCAGATGGGTGTCCTGCGCGAGAGGCTGTGTAGTCATGGCGTTTGCGTGTTCGCTCAGTTTGCTGCCTGCAGTGCCAACCCCGCATGCTCCCGCAGCGGATGGAAGTGGATCTTGGGAAACCGCTCCTGCGCCAGCCGCACGTCGTAGGGCGACGTGCACAGATACGCCAGCGTGTCCGCCGCATCGTGCGCCAGGCGCAGCGGGTAGGCATCGGTAAAGGCGCGCAGGTCGGCCGCGTTGTCCGCCGTGATCCAGCGGGCCCCGGTGTACTGGCAGCCTTCCAGCCGCACATCGGCGTCGTACTCTGCCTTCAGGCGGTGCTGCACCACTTCAAACTGCAACTGGCCGACAGCGCCCAGCAGCATGTTGCCGCCAGCGTCGGGTTTGAAGACCTGGATAGCGCCTTCTTCGCCCAGCTGGGCCAGGCCCTGCTGGAGCTGCTTGGTGCGCAGCGGGTTCTTGAGCACCACGGTCATGAACATCTCGGGTGCGAAGAACGGCAGGCCGGTGAACTGCAGGTTGGCGCCGTCGGTGATGGTGTCGCCCAGCTGCACGCCGCCGTGGGTGGTAAAGCCGATGATGTCGCCCGCGTAGGCTTCTTCGACCGCCTCGCGGCGCTGGGACATGAAGGTCACGACCGAGGTGGGCCGCAGCTCCTTGCCGGTGCGTTGCACCTTGAGCTTCATGCCCGGCGTGTACTTGCCGCTGGCCACGCGTACAAAAGCGATGCGGTCGCGGTGGTTGGCGTCCATGTTGGCCTGCACCTTGAACACCACGCCCGAAAAGCCTTCGTCCTCGGGCTGGATGGTCTTGACCACGGGCTGCTTGTTCACTTCGAGCGTGCTCACGCGCGGGCCGGGGGGCGGGGCCATGTCCACCAGGGCGTCCAGCACTTCCATAACCCCGAAGTTGTTCACGCCGGAGCCAAAGAACACGGGGGTCAGCTTGCCGGCCAGGAAGGCCTCGTGGTTCCACTCGGGCGATGCGCCGGTGGCCAGCTCCATGCTGTCCATGGCGGCGTCGAACTCTGCGCCGAAGCGTGCTCGCAGGGTGTCCACATCGGTCAGGGGGATGGACTCGAAATCCTGCGGGCGGCGTTCGCTGCCGGACTCGAACACCGTCATGGTTTTGGTGCGCAGGTTGATGATGCCGCCAAAGCTCTTGCCCTGGCCCACGGGCCAGGTCATGGGGCAGCAGGGCATGCCCAGCTCGCGCTCGACTTCGTCCATGATGTCCAGCGGGTCGCGCACTTCCCGGTCCATCTTGTTCACGAAGGTGATGATGGGGGTATCACGCTGACGGCAGACCTCGATCAGGCGGCGCGTCTGCGCCTCCACACCGTTGGCGGCGTCGATCACCATCAGCGCCGAGTCCACAGCGGTGAGCACGCGGTAAGTGTCTTCCGAGAAGTCCTTGTGGCCGGGGGTGTCGAGCAGGTTGATCACATGATCGCGGTACAGCATCTGCATGACCGAAGAGGCCACCGAGATGCCGCGCTGCTTTTCGATTTCCATCCAGTCGGAGGTGGCGTGACGGTTGGCCTTGCGGCCTTTCACGGCACCGGCGATCTGGATGGCGCCCGAGAACAGCAGCAGCTTTTCCGTCAGCGTCGTTTTACCGGCGTCGGGGTGGGAAATGATGGCAAAGGTGCGGCGGCGCCGGGTTTCTGGGGCGTAGGACACAGGGGTTCCTGAATGGGATGGGTGCGGGGCAGAGCGCCCTGCGCAAGAAATCTTCGGGCCGGGGCCTGCAGGGGGCGCAGGGGCGGCAGTCGCGGGATTTTACTGTTCCGTGCAAGGCCCGGGATGGATTCTCCCCTTGGGCATGGCGCCAGGAATGCACTTGCTTTTATAATCCGCCGATCCGAGGAGCGTTGCAGCGTCCCCAGCACAGGCGGGGCGTGAGGCTCGGAGTCATCTAGCAACGACGCTCATCCACTTCGCGTGCGGTGAGGCGTATCGACCATCCCCTTCGCGCAGTGGCTTTTTAAACATGCTTTGGAGCACACCATCATGAACGCACGCGTCAACGCCCCGGTCAACACCGACTGCATCATTGCCGACATCGGCCTGGCCGAATGGGGCCGCAAAGAGATCCGCATCGCCGAAACCGAGATGCCCGGCCTCATGGCCATCCGCGAAGAATTCGCGAAGGCTCAGCCACTCAAGGGCGCACGCATCACCGGCTCGCTGCACATGACCATCCAGACGGCGGTGCTGATCGAGACCCTGCAGGCACTGGGTGCGCAAGTGCGCTGGGCCTCGTGCAACATCTTCTCCACACAAGACCATGCTGCCGCCGCGATTGCCGCCGCTGGCACGCCCGTGTTCGCCATCAAGGGCGAAACCCTGGCCGAATACTGGGACTACACCCACCGCATCTTTGACTTCGGTGCCGCAGGTATCGAAGGTGAAGGCCCCAACATGATCCTGGACGATGGCGGCGACGCCACGCTGCTCATGCACCTGGGCAAGCGCGCCGAAAAGGATGCTTCGCTGATCGCCAACCCCACCAGCGAAGAAGAAACCTGCCTGTTCAACGCCATCAAGGCCAAGCTGGCTGTGGACCCGACCTGGTACAGCCGTAAGAGCGCCCACATCATTGGCGTGACCGAAGAAACCACCACCGGCGTGCTGCGCCTGAACGAAATGGCCGCCAAGGGCAGCCTGATGTTCCGCGCCATCAACGTGAACGACTCGGTGACCAAGAGCAAGTTCGACAACCTTTACGGCTGCCGCGAATCGCTGGTCGATTCGATCAAGCGCGCCACCGATGTGATGATCGCCGGTAAGGTCGCCTGCGTGGCCGGCTACGGTGACGTGGGCAAGGGCTCGGCCCAGGCCCTGCGCGCCCTGAGCGCCCAGGTGTGGGTCACCGAGATCGACCCCATCAACGCCCTGCAGGCCGCGATGGAAGGCTACAAGGTCGTGACGATGGAATACGCCGCCGACAAGTGCGATATCTTCGTGTCGGCCACCGGCAACAAGAATGTGATCCGCTACGAGCACATGGCAGCCATGAAGGACGAAGCCATCGTCTGCAACATCGGTCACTTCGACAACGAGATCGATGTCGCGTCGCTGGAGAAGCTGCAGTGGGACGAGATCAAGCCCCAGGTCGATCACGTCATCTTCCCCGATGGCAAGAAGATCACCCTGCTGGCCAAGGGCCGCCTGGTGAACCTGGGTTGTGCCACCGGCCACCCCAGCTTTGTGATGAGTTCCAGCTTTGCCAACCAGACGATTGCGCAGATCGAGCTGTTCACCAAGCAGGACGAGTACCAGGCCGGTAAGGTCTATGTGCTGCCCAAGCATCTGGACGAGAAGGTGGCACGTCTGCACCTCAAGAAGGTCGGTGCCATGCTGACCGAACTCACCGACGAGCAGGCCGCCTACATCGGCGTGCCAAAGCAAGGCCCTTACAAGGCCAACACCTACCGCTATTGAGCAACCTGCGCCGTCGCCCCCGTGTGGGGCGGTCGTCGCGGCCCTGTGTGCCTACGCAATGCAGGGTTTGATTGCTCTTGTTTTTGTAGCTGCTAGCGCATAGTCCACTGGCGCTATCGGCTCATTGGACTCTAAAAGGATGGGCGCGATGCGCGCAGATGTGTTTTTGGTGGAACGTGGCCATGCCGCCACGCGCTCGCAGGCGCAGCGCCTGATCGCTTCGGGGGTGGAGTGGCGCTTGACGCCCTTGTCGCCCTGGAACAAGGTGGCCAAGAACGGGGATGACATCCCGTCCGTGGCCGAGGTAAGGCTGCTGGACGATGCCGAGGCCAAATACATCTCGCGTGGCGGGCTCAAGCTCGAAGGCGCCTTGCAGGCCACGGGCCTGGACGTGAAGGGCCTGCGCTGCCTGGATGTGGGGCAGAGCACCGGCGGCTTCACGGACTGCCTGTTGCAACATGGTGCGGCCCAGGTGGTGGGTGTGGACGTAGGGCATGGCCAGTTGCACGAGCGCCTGCGCGATGATGTGCGCGTGGTCGGCGTGGAAGGGCTTAACGCCCGCGCCATGACGGCCGAGTCGCTGCTCGAAGGCTGCGAAGCGGCCTTGTCCGAAGAGCTGGTGCAAGACCACGAAGACAACGACACCCAGCCGGTCGCTCCTTACAGCTGGATGCGCAACGGCGGTCTGGTCGATGAAGAATACGACGACAGCGACGATGCCAAAGAGCAAGACGTGGAAGCCTTCAAAGCCGAGCGCGCCGCCAAGGCCCGCGCGCGGGCCGAGGGCACTTTGCCGGTGGTGCGCCAGCGCCGAGAGGGGCGAGAGGATGTGCGGGTCACGCCCGTGTTTGACCTGGTGACGGGCGACCTGTCGTTCATCTCGCTCACCCTGGTGCTGCCTGCGCTGGTGCCGTTGCTCGCGCCGCAGGGCGACCTGGTCATGCTGGTCAAGCCCCAGTTTGAATTGCAGCCGGGGCAGGTGGGCAAGGGCGGCATCGTGCGCGACGAGTCCCTGTATGCGGTGGTGGAGCAGCGCATCCGCGACTGCTGCGTAGCGCTGGGCCTGGAAGTGCGGGCGTGGATCGACAGCCCGATCCAGGGCGGTGATGGCAATCGAGAATTTTTTGTACACGCAAGGAGAGCCGCATGAATGCAGCCCACGCGCAAGGCACCGGGTTTCCGGTGAGTTTCGAGTTTTTCCCGCCCAAGACGCCTGAAGGCGCCGACAAGCTGCGCGTGGCGCGCCAGCAGCTGTATGCACTGCATCCAGACTTCTGCTCGGTGACCTACGGCGCAGGGGGCTCCACGCAAGAAGGCACGTTCGGCACGGTGCGCGAGATCCTGTCCGAAGGCGTGGGCGCTGCGTCGCACTTTTCGTGCATCGGGGCCACGCGCCAGTCGGTGCGCGAGCAGCTGGCCACGCTCAAGGCCATGGGCGTCAAGCGCCTGGTGGCACTGCGCGGCGACCTGCCCAGCGGCTACGGCGCGGGCGGCGAGTTCCAGTACGCCAGCGACTTGGTGGCCTTCATCCGCGCCGAAACGGGCCGGGACTTCCACATCGAGGTGGCGGCCTACCCCGAGGTGCACCCCCAAGCCAAGTCGCCCGATGCGGACCTGCAGGCCTACGTGACCAAGGTGCGGGCGGGCGCAGACTCTGCCATCACCCAGTATTTCTACAACAGCGATGCGTATTTCCGCTTTGTGGAAGACGCGCACCGTCTGGGCGCTGATGTGCCGGTGGTGCCGGGCATCATGCCCATTTCCAGCTCCACGCAGCTGATGCGGTTCTCGGACGCCTGCGGTGCCGAGATTCCGCGCTGGATCCGCCTGCGCCTGCAGTCGTTTGGGGACGACACCGCCAGCATCAAGGCGTTTGGCCTGGATGTGGTGACCGACCTGTGCGACCAGCTGCGCACGGCCGGCGTGCCCGCGCTGCACTTCTACACCATGAACCAAAGCGCCGCGACGCTGGAGATCTGTCGCCGGCTGGGGATCTGATGGTGGGGGGCGAGCAGCCACCTGGCTCTTGTCGCCGCGTGGCCCGGTGGGTGCCGCTGCGGCAGCTGATGGGGCTGTGGTTGCTGTGCAGCGCCTTCGCGGTTGCGCACGCCCAGGGGCTGCAGGCAGAGCCGGATGCGCTGGCCCCCAACCTGTTGTCCGTGCCGGGAGAGGCGATGCTGATCGATCCCCCGGCCAAACCGGAACCCACCACTCCCGGTGGTTCGCCGCTCAGCCTGGAGGCGGACGAGGTGGGGTTGGCATCGTGGTACGGGGCGCAGTTCCACCGGCGACGTACCGCCAGCGGGGAGCTGTTCGACATGCGTGCGCTCACGGCGGCACACCCCACGCTGCCCTTTGGCTCCCGCGTGTGTGTGCGCAGCCAGGCCACGGGGCGTACGGTGATCGTGCGCATCAACGATCGCGGGCCCCACACCCGCAACCGGGTGATCGACCTGAGCCGGGGCGCTGCCGAGGCGCTGGGCATGGTGGGCCTGGGGCTCAAGCCGGTGGAGCTGTTTGCCCTGCAGGACGACGACAAGGACTGCCCGGCGGCACCGTGACGCCAGGCAGAGAACCGGAATGGGCGGTCAGCCGCCCGATTCCAGCGTGTGGGTGGCGTGTTTGTCCTGGGCTAGCAGCTCGGCCATCTGGGGCAGGGCGTCTTTGAGCGCGGCCTTCAGGGTGTAAGGCGGGTTGATCAGGAACATGCCGCTGGCCGGCAAGCCGGGGCGTTTGGTATCGCCCGTGACGGTTTCGGTGATCTTGCTCGACTTGACGGTGAGCGTGGCGTGCAGCCAGCTCTTGCCCGCCTTGGTGGCCAGTGTCTTCAGGCGGCGGGGCAGGTCGTGGGCTTCGGGGCGCGGGATGATGGGGTACCAGAACGCATAGGTGCCCGTGGCAAAACGCTTGAGCGAATCGGCCGCCATGTCGAGCACCTTGGCGTAGTCGCTCTTGATTTCATAGCTGGGATCGCACAGCACCAGGGCGCGACGGGCCGGTGGAGGCAAAAACTTCTTGATGCCCTCAAAGCCGTCTTCGTGCAGCACCGCCACCTGGCGGCCTGCTTCCAGCTGGGCCACGTTACCGGCCAGCGCGCGCAGGTCGGTGGGGTGCAGCTCAAACAGCTTGAGCTTGTCGTGGCTACGCAGCAGGCGCTGGGTGATGAAGGGTGAGCCGGGGTACACGCGCAGCGCCTGGCCCTGGTTGAAGTCGCCCACCATGTCCACGTAGGCCTGCAGGGCTGGGGTGAGGGCAGGCGTGGTTGGTGCAAACAGCCGGGCCACTCCGTCGGCGGCTTCGCCACTGGTGCTGGCATAGTCCCCGTCCAGCCGGTACAGGCCCGCGCCTGCATGGGTGTCCAGCACGGTCAGCGCCGCGTCTTTCTCGGTAAGGTGTTGCAAGGCAGCAATCAAAACGGTGTGCTTGAGCACATCGGCATGGTTGCCTGCGTGGAAGGCGTGGCGATAACTGAACATGGCCCAATGGTAACGAGTGTGTTGTGCTGCCGGGGCAGCGCCCTCGTCCGGGCGCGGCACAATCGGGGGCCTTGTGGTGGCGGGGGACGTGATGTTTTTGGCAGACAGGCCGTCCTTTGTTAGCCATTTGTTGCCAAATCCGGTGCGGCCATGCCTCATGATCGCGCCTGCGGTGGGGTCCGCTTTCCGCCGTTGCGCTTGTTGTTCCATTGATTTGCCTGTGAAATTGCCAGCCCGCCCCGTCTTCCGACCATGACCGAAAGCTCCAGCACAGCCCCCGCCAGCGGTGTCAGCCATATCGATGCGCTGCCCCCTGGCACACGCCTGGCGGAGTTCGAAATCCTGGGTTTGCTGGGGGTGGGCGGTTTTGGCATGGTCTACAAGGCGTTCGACCATTCCCTGCACCGGGCGGTGGCCATCAAGGAGTACATGCCCTCGGCGCTGGCTGGTCGCTCGCAGGGGCAATCGCTCTGGGTGCGGTCTTCGTCCGATCAGCAAACCTTCCAGGCAGGCCTGGTGTCTTTTGTGGGCGAGGCGCGGCTGCTGGCGCAGTTTGACCACCCGTCGCTGGTCAAGGTGTTCCGTTTCTGGGAGGCCAACAACACGGCTTATATGGTCATGCCGCTGTATTCGGGCATGACGTTCAAGCAGGCCCGTGCCCAGATGCGCACGCCCCCGCCCGAGGCCTGGCTGCGCAAGCTGCTGTGGTCGGTGCTGGATGCGCTGCGTGTGCTGCACGACGGCAACACGCTGCACCGTGACATCTCGCCAGACAACATCTTCCTGCAGGACAACGGCCCGCCGGTATTGCTGGACCTGGGCGCCGCCCGGCACGCCATCAATGACCAGGACCGCAAGCACACCGCAGTGCTCAAGGTGAATTACGCGCCCATCGAGCAGTATTCCGACGGCGACGAGGAGCTGCGCCAGGGGCCTTGGAGCGATCTGTACTCTCTGGCGGCAGTCATGCACGGCTGTCTGGCCAACGACACGCCCCTGCCTGCCACGCTGCGCTCCATCCGCGACCGCATGGTGTCGTTCTCCCGCATTGCCAAAACCGTCAAGCGGCAGTTTGGCGTGGAGTATTCGGCGCCGTTTGTTGCTGCGATATCGCAGTCCCTGGCCCTGCGGCCCGAGGACCGGCCGCAGAGCATCGATGCCTTTCTCCAGACCATGGAGATGACCTCGGCGCCGGACGATGTGCAGCACTTCGACTTTCGGGCGGAACTGGGCGACATCTGGGTAGAGCCCGCCGACCAGCCCGGCCCGGGGCTGCCCACGCCCACCGTGGATGTGACCTCTGCCCCCGGCATCGTGGCCGAGATCCAGGCGCAGGCCCAGCGCGCGGAAGCAGTCGCAGGGGCCCCGTTGCCCGTGCAGGAGGGCCGCCCCGGGGATGATTTTGGCGCGGACACGGTCATGCTGGCCGGTCCGGACACGGTGGAGGCCGATGCGGGCGACACGGTGTTCATCGACGCTGGCGACACCGTGGTCGCTGAGGACGATTCCCGCTTTGAGGACCTGCCGCACCACCGCTCGCCGGGCTCCAGCGGGTCGCGCGCGGCGGACCGGCGGTCCGCACCCCTCGAGCGGGATCTGGTGCGTGGCCACGGCAAGCCCGCTCCCTCGTCACGGCGTTCGCCTTTGGTGGCTGGCATTGTTGTGGCGGCGCTGGTGGCCGTGGTTGCTGGAGGCGCTTGGCGCTGGAGCCAAAGCAGCAAACCGCCGCGCGATGACATCATCACCGAGATGGCCGAGCCGCCAGCGGCAGGGGCTTCGTCAGCGGCCGCGCTGGTGGACGTCAGTGCGCCTGGGACGGCAGGCGCAGACGCAGCGGCCGTGGCCTCGGAAGGCGCTGGCACGCCGGCCGACACGGCTTCTGCCGCAGCCGCTGTTCCCGCCTTTGTGGTTGCCTCGGCGCCCAAGCCCTCCGCCCGTGTCACCAAGCGTGTGACTGCCGAGCCGGCCCCCACCCCCATCGTGGTGCACGAAGAGCCTGTGCCTGCGCCCCCCCCCGTGGTGGCTGAACCCAAGCCCCGTCCTGCACCGCCACCCCGCCTGCCTTCGCCGCAGGAGGTGTGCGCTGACGCTAATTTCCTGGCCCGCCCCATGTGTATCCACCAGGAGTGCCAGAAACCGTCCCAGGCCAACCAAGCCATTTGCGTGGAGAACCGCCGCCGTTACGAAGCCGAAGAGCAGCGCCGCCGTCAGACGCCCAACTGACCGCTTTGGGGCTTGGACTGGGGCCCACTTGCGCGGCGACCGGGCTCTTTCGTATAATGGAAGGCTTCGCAGCGCTTTTGTGGTCCCGCGGCGAAGACTGTTTGCCACCTAAGAGGCTTCCTTCAGAGAAGCACCGACCGTGGAAAAGGACCCGCCAAACCCCTCTTTCCAAGAGAAAACTCATGACAACTACTTTCAGCGCAAAGCCCGCTGAGGTCGTGCACGAGTGGTTTGTGATTGACGCGACCAACAAGGTCCTCGGACGAGTAGCCAGCGAAGTTGCTCTCCGTTTGCGCGGCAAACACAAGGCCATTTACACGCCTCACGTCGATACCGGTGACTTCATCGTCGTTATCAACGCAGCCCAACTCAAGGTCACCGGCACCAAGTCCCTGGACAAGGTGTACTACCGTCACTCGGGTTACCCCGGCGGTATCACGGCCACGAACTTCCGCGACATGCAAGCCAAGCACCCCGGCCGCGCGCTGGAAAAGGCTGTCAAGGGCATGCTGCCCAAGGGTCCCCTTGGCTACGCGATGATCAAGAAACTCAAGGTGTACGGTGGTGCGGAGCATCCACACACCGCCCAGCAGCCCAAAGTGCTGGAAATCTAAGGAGCCTTGAGATGATTGGTGAATGGAACAATGGCACCGGCCGTCGCAAGTCCAGCGTCGCCCGCGTGTTTCTGAAAAAAGGCTCCGGCAAGATCACTGTGAATGGCAAAGACATTCAGCAGTATTTCGGCCGCGAAACCTCGATCATGATTGCCAAGCAACCGCTGGCGTTGACCAACCATGTCGAAAGCTTCGACATCCAGATCAACGTGCACGGTGGCGGTGAATCCGGCCAGGCTGGCGCTGCCCGCCACGGCATCACCCGTGCCCTGATCGATTACGACGCATCCCTGAAGTCCGTCCTGAGCCAAGCCGGCTTCGTGACCCGTGATGCACGTGAAGTCGAACGTAAGAAGGTCGGTCTGCACTCCGCACGCCGCGCCAAGCAGTTCTCCAAGCGTTAAGCTTTGGGCCCTGCCGGATGCTGCCCTGGGCAGCATCCACTGCAAAGCGCTCCCTGCGAGTGCTTTACAGAGAAAAACCGCCTTCGGGCGGTTTTTTCGTTTATGGTGCGCTCTTTTCTTTTTTTGGGGGAGCGCCTTCCCGGGCCTGCCCGTTGAGCCCATGCGCTTTCGCCTGCTTCGCCGTCGGTTGACCATCAGCGCCCCCCGGGTGGCCATCCGCAGCGCCTTGCCCTGGCCCTTTCGTTGGCTGGCCCTGGCCGTGGTCATGGGCTTTTGCGCCGCCGTGGCGTTGTGGGCCTTCGAGTTCGGCAAGTCCATTGCCGGGATCGATACCGTGTCCCGCGATGAAGTGGTTCAGATGAGGGCAGAGATCAGCCGCCTGCGCGAAGAGGGCCAGGAGCGCCAGACGGTGGCGTTGACCGCCGAGAGCCTGTTGGCTACCGAGCGCGCCGCCAAGGAAAGCCTGATGGCGCAGGTACGCCAGCTTGAAGCCGACAACCGCACGCTGCGCGAGGATCTGGGCTTCTTCGAAAAGCTGATCCCCGCCGCCAAGACCGATGGGCTGGCCATTCGCGCGCTCCAGGCCGAGGTGCTGGGCGGGATGCAGCTGCGCTGGCAGGTGCTGGTCATCCAGGCGGCCCGCAATGCACCCGAGTTCAATGGGCGCCTGGAACTGGTGCTGGCGGGCACGCTGGATGGCAAACCGTGGACACAGACCCAGCCCCCCCAGGGCCAGCCGCTGCAGGTCAAGCAGTACCGCCGCATCGAGGGGGTGCTCGATCTGCCCCCCCAGGCCGTGGTAAAAACCGTGACCGCCCGCGTGCTGGAGGGCGCCACCGTACGCACCAGCCAGACCATGGCCATCGAATAGTGCGGGCGGACGGTGGATGCGCTGATCTGGTTTCGATGCCCTCGCCCAGGCAACCCACGCAGCAGCCGCTGCCCACAACCTGCCGATTGTCTGGCACGTTTTCCCTTCGCAAGCGGGCTTTTGTACCGCCTGCTCCTTCAGGAGTCTTCCGACCATGTTCTCGCGCAAGAAGCAGCCACCCATCAAAAGCCTGGTGGCACAGGGCACCAAGATCGAAGGCAATGTGCATTTCGCCGAGGGCATGCGCATTGATGGCGATGTGGTCGGCGATATCCGGGCGGCAGCGGACCAGCCCAGCATCCTGGTGATCTCCGAAACCGCGCGGGTCGAGGGCGCGGTGCATGCCGACCACGTGATCATCAACGGCCAGGTGCTGGGCCCCGTGCATGCGGGCGAACTGCTGGAGCTGCAGCCCAAGGCGCAGATCACCGGCAATGTGCATTACAAGGCGCTGGAGATGCACCAGGGGGCTGTGATTGCGGGGCAGTTGATTCCCACGGCGGTGCTAGTGGAGGAAAAGCCCCCACTGAAGTTAGCGTCAAACAGCCAGTGATCTGAATTCCCGAGAGGTTTGCAGTAGTATTCCCTGCAAACCCTGAACCCGGAGTACCCCATGAGCGCAGTTGCCGAAAACATCCAGACCGAAATGCCCGCCCCCATTCTGTTCACCGACAGCGCGGCGGCCAAGGTGGCGGACCTGATTGCCGAAGAAGGCAACCCCGACCTGAAGCTGCGGGTGTTTGTGCAAGGCGGCGGCTGCTCCGGCTTTCAGTACGGTTTCACTTTTGATGAGATCACCAACGAAGACGACACCACCATGACCAAGAACGGTGTGTCGCTGCTCATCGACGCCATGAGCTACCAGTACCTGGTGGGCGCCGAGATCGACTACAAGGAAGACCTGCAAGGCGCGCAGTTCGTGATCAAGAACCCCAACGCCACGACCACCTGCGGCTGCGGCTCCAGCTTCTCGGCTTGAAGATCGTTGTGTCAGGCAAAGACCTGCACCCCTGCCGCTGACTGAATCAACCGCCTTCGGGCGGTTTTTTCATGGGGCCGCTTGTTTCGTTTGGAAAGCTCTGCAACCCATGCATCAGGAACCCTCCCAGAAAGTGCTGCTGTGGCTGGTGGCCATCGGCTTTTTCATGCAGACGCTGGATGCCACCATCGTCAACACCGCGCTGCCCGCCATGGCGCAGAGCCTGGGCGAGAGCCCGCTGCGCATGCAGTCGGTGGTCGTTGCGTACTCGCTGGCCATGGCGATGCTGATCCCGGCGTCGGGTTGGGTGGCTGACCGGTTTGGTGCGCGCCGGGTGTATTTTCTGGCCATTGTGTTTTTTGTGGCGGGCTCGGTGTTCTGTGCGCTGTCGCACAGCCTGACCCAGCTGGTGGCCGCCCGGGTGCTCCAGGGACTGGGGGGCGCGCTGCTGCTACCGGTGGGGCGCTTGGTGGTGTTGCGCACCTTTCCGCGCGAGAAGTTCTTGCAGGCCATGAGTTTTGTGGCGATCCCGGGGCTGATCGGCCCGCTGATCGGCCCGACCCTGGGCGGCTGGCTGGTCGAGGTGGCATCCTGGCACTGGATCTTTCTGATCAACGTGCCGGTGGGGCTGGTGGGCTGTGCCGCCACCATGCGCTACATGCCCGGGGTGGCTGCGCCGACGGTGGCACGGTTTGACCTGGCGGGCTATCTGATGCTTGCCTTTGGCATGGTGGCGCTGTCGCTGGCGCTGGATGGCTTGGCCAGCTTAGGGTTGCGGCAGGCGAGTGTGCTGGTGCTCATGATCTTCGGGCTGGCCAGCCTGGTGGCCTACTGGCTGCACGCGGCGCGGCGGCCTGACCCTCTGTTTTCGCCCCGGCTGTTCTCCGTCGACACCTTGCGTATCGGGCTGCTGGGCAATCTGTTTGCGCGGCTGGGCAGCTCGTGCATGCCGTTCCTGATTCCGTTGCTGCTGCAGGTCACCATGGGCTACTCGCCGCTGCAGGCGGGCATGATGATGCTGCCCGTGGCGGTGGCGGGCATGTCCATGAAGCGGTTCACCACCACGCTGATCACCCGCTTTGGCTACCGCCAGGTGCTGGTGGGCAACACGCTGCTGGTGGGGGTGACCATGGCCAGTTTCGGGCTGGCGGCGCCCTCGCAACCGCTGTGGGTGCATGTGGTGCAGCTGGCGGTGTTTGGGGCGGTGAACTCGCTGCAGTTCACGGCCATGAACACCGTGACTCTGAAGGACCTGGGGCACGACATGGCCAGCAGCGGCAACAGCCTGCTGTCGATGGTGCAGATGGTGGCCATGGGCATGGGGGTGGCTGCGGCAGGGGCCGTGTTGGCGGCGTTCACCGATTTCTTCCAGCCCCCGGGCACAGCGCAGACACTGCAAGCCTTTCAGGCCACGTTTGCCTGCATGGGGCTGATCACGGTGGCCTCGGCCGGTATCTTCTGGCAACTGTCGCCGCAAGACCGGTCCGGCACCCAGGCGGGGGCATCAGTCGATGCCGGGGACCACGGTTGATCGCCCTGCCCAGGACTGTGTAGACCGGGCGTTTCAGGCCGGGTACACCGCGCCCAGCACGCGAGGGCCCACGGCGCCCGTCACGCTGGGGAGGTTGCCCGGTGCTCCGTTCAGCGCCTGGCGCGCCAGCCAGGCAAACGCGGCGGCCTCCACCTGCAGGGCGGGCAGGCCCAGCGCATCGGTGGCCACCACCCGCAGGGACGGGCAGGCGGCCTGCAGCCGCTGCATGAGCTGGCCGTTGAGCGCACCACCACCGCATACGGCCAGGGTTTTGCTATTTTTTAGATAGCTATTGGCGCATATTGCACTAGCGCTTGCGGTGAATTCGGTCAATGTCGCCTGCACATCGGCCGCAGTGGCGTGCGCAAAGGGCTGCAGGTGTGCGGCCAGCCAGGCGGGGTTGAACAGGTCGCGGCCTGTGCTCTTGGGGGGCGCCTTGTGCAAATAGGGCTCCTGCAGCAACGCGGCCAGCAGGCCCGGCAGCACCTGTCCGGTGGCGGCCCAGGCGCCGTCCTTGTCAAACGGCTGGCCCGTGTGCTGCTGGCACCAGTGGTCCATGAGGGCGTTGCCCGGGCCGCAGTCGAAGCCCAGCACGCTGCCATCTGCCCCCAGCACGCTGAGGTTGGAGATGCCGCCAATGTTCAGCACCAGCACCGTCTCGTCCGGCCGGCCGAACACGCCCTGGTGGAAGGCGGGCACCAGCGGCGCGCCCTGGCCGCCTGCGGCCACGTCGCGGCTGCGCAGGTCGGCCACTACGGTGATGCCCGTCAGCTCGGCCAGCAGGGCGGGGTTGCCCAACTGCAGGGTGTAGCCTGTGCCGTCAAATTCCTGGGGGCGATGGCGCACCGTCTGCCCGTGGGCGCCTATCGCTCGGATGGCGCTTGCCGGGTGGCCGCTGCGCTGCAGCAGGGTGTGCACCACCTCGGCGTAGGCCCGGGATAGCGCATTGCCTGCGAGGGCTGCGCGGTGCAGCTCGTTGTCGCCGGGGGTATTGAGGGCCAGTAGCTCGGCGCGCAGTGCGGGGGCAAAGGCGGCGCTGGCGTGGTGCGTGACCTGCAGGCGCGGGCCTGAGAAATCGGCCAGCACCCCATCGATCCCGTCGAGCGAGGTGCCCGACATCAGGCCGATGTACAGATCGGACATGGCCTGCCGGTTGGGGGGGGCGTCGTTGGTAAGCCGGGATCAGTCTGCGCTGGCCTGCTCGATGAGCGCGGCCGCGTTCAGCTGAACGCGCATGTTGGCAGCGAGGCGGTCAAACGCAGGGCGGGCGGCTGCAGACACCGGTGCAGCGGCTTCGCTCTGGGCGACGATGGTCATCGGGTCCTGGTGCACGCCATTGACGCGGAACTCGAAGTGCAGGTGCGGGCCAGTGGCCCAGCCGGTGGCGCCCACGGCGCCCAGCGTCTGGCCTTGCTCGACCGACTGACCCTGGCGCACGTCGATGCGGCTCAGGTGGGCATACACGGTAACGTGCTGGTTGCGGTGCTTGACGAACACCACGTTGCCGTAGCCGTTCTGCACACCCGCAAACTCCACCACGCCATCACCCACGGTGCGCACGGCGGTGCCTGTGGGGGCTGCAAAGTCGGTGCCCAGGTGGGCGCGCCAGGTTTGCAGGATGGGGTGCAGGCGCATCTTGAAGCCGCTGGTCACGCGCGAGAACTCGACGGGCGAGGTCAGGTACGCGCGGCGCATGCTTTCGCCGTCCAGCGTGTAGTAGGCGCCTTTGGCGGCGTTGGGCTCCTGGAACCAGATGGCCTGGTGGGTCTTGCCGTTGTTGACGAACTCGGCGCTCAGCACGCGGCCGCTGGACAGGGGCTCGCCGTCGGCTTCCAGGGTTTCGTACACCACCGAGAAGCGGTCGCCCTTGCGCAGCGAGCGGCGGAAGTCGATGTTGCCCGAGAACAGTTCGGCCACCTGCACGGCCACGGCGTCGGGGATGTTCGACGCGTCGGTGGCGGCAAACAGCGAGCTGTGGATGATGCCGCCCGCCAGACGGCTGTTGGTCGTCATCTTGGCGGTTTCGATGCGGGTCGCAAACTTGTTGTCGCCCGTGCGCTCGACGATCAGGCGGCGGAAGTTGCCGCTGTCGTCCGGCACCCAGCGCACTGTCAGGCGGATCAGGCGGTGGTCGTCGGTGGTTTCGGCTGACACGATGCGGCCCGTGCGGCCCAGCACGTTCTGGCGCACCGGCGTGTCGCTGCGCATGAAGGCAGCGGCGGCCGGGTCGGCCACGCCCATGCGCTGCAGCAGCGACTCGGGGGTGTCACTGCTGCGCACCTGTTCGGAGCGGAACAGCGAAAAGCTGGGAGCATCCAGTTGGCCCAGCACCATGTTCTCAGCCAGCGACTCGACCGGGTAGTTCACCATGCGCACCGGCAGCTCGGCCGGATCGGGTGCAAAGGAGGCTACGGCGAATGCGCCGCCGCCACCCGTCAGCAGGATGGCTGCGACGGCGGCGGTGATGCGTTTGGGATGTTGCTGGATTGTGCGGGACAGCCGGTCAAGCAAAGCGATGCTGGCGGTGCGGACCGTAGTGAGGCCGTGAATCAAAGGTCTATCCCCAGGGTGATTGCGGTTCCGTGGCACACCCCCGGTGCGTATGCGGGGCGGGGCCAGGAGCACAGACTGTCAGGCTGCAGCCATTCGACAGGTTGATGAAAAACAGGTCGAAACGGCGGGCCCACTAGAATCCGCCTCTGCAATGTGGGCTGAAGTATAGCGGTGCATGCTGTCTAGACATCCCAAAAAACCCTTATGAATCAATCTGCTGTTACAACAACCCCGGTCTCTGATGGTGTAAGACAAGCCCTCGAAATCTCGCTGCGCGGTGTGCAAGAGCTGCTGCCGCAGGACGAATGGGTCAAGAAGCTGGCGCGCTCGGAGGCTACCGGCCAGCCGCTGCGCATCAAGCTGGGCCTGGACCCTACGCCGCCCGTCATCCATATCGGCCACACGGTGGTGCTGAACAAGATGCGGCAACTGCAAGATCTGGGCAACCGGGTAATCTTCCTGATCGGCGACTTCACCAGCCTGATCGGCGACCCCTCTGGCCGCAACAGCACGCGCCCTCCGCTCACGCCCGAGCAGATCAAGGTGAACGCCGAGACTTATTACAAGCAGGCCAGCATGGTGCTGGACCCGGCCAAGACCGAGATCCGCTACAACAGCGAGTGGAGCGAGCCCCTGGGCGCGAGCGGCATGATCCAGCTGGCCTCCCGCTACACCGTGGCACGGATGATGGAGCGCGACGACTTCCACAAGCGCTTCACCACCGGCCAGTCCATTGCGGTGCACGAGTTCTTGTACCCGCTGATGCAGGGCTACGACTCGGTGGCTTTGAAGAGCGACCTGGAACTGGGCGGCACGGACCAGAAGTTCAACCTGCTCATGGGCCGCCACCTGCAGCAGGAATACGGCCAGGAGCCGCAGTGTGTGCTCACCATGCCGCTGCTGGTGGGCCTGGACGGCGTGGACAAGATGTCCAAGTCCAAGAACAACTACATCGGCATTGCCGAGGACGCCAACACCATGTTCGCCAAGGTGCTGTCGATCAGCGACACCCTGATGTGGGACTGGTTCACCCTGCTGTCGTTCAAGAGCCTGGCCGAGATCGCCGCGCTCAAGGCCGAGGTGGAGGGCGGGCGCAACCCCAAGGACGCCAAGGTGATGCTGGCCAAGGAGATCACCACGCGCTTCCACAGCGCTGCCGCCGCCGACGCGGCGGAGCAGGACTTCATCAACCGCAGTAAAGGCGGCGTGCCCGATGAGATCCCTGAGGTGAGTCTGTCGGGCGCGCCGCTGGGCATTGGTGCGCTGCTCAAGCAGGCCAACCTGGCCCCCTCGACCAGCGAGGCCAACCGCCTGATCGACGGCGGCGGTGTGCGCGTGGAAGGCAGCGTGGTCAGCGACAAGGGCCTGAAGCTCGCCGCCGGCACCTACGTGGTGCAGGTGGGCAAGCGCAAGTTTGCACGGGTAACGTTGGCCTGATTTGAGGTCAAAACAGCCGCAAGCGCTAGAAGAATATGCGCTGGCAGCTATCAAAATGAAAGCGCTGAGGCCGCAAGGCCCGGCGCTTTTTTCATGACCCGTCCAGGTTGTCGTTCAGGTCCGGGTCGGGCACATCGCCAATCGCCTGGCGGGTGGCCTCGGCCTGTACCTGCAGCCAGGCGCAGAAGGCCTTGATCTCTGGCCGCTGCGCGCTGCGCGGCCCCACCATCAGCCAGTAGGCCAGGGGCGAGTCGATGCGGTGGCCGGGCAGCACCTCCACCAGGTCGCCAGCGGCCAGCGCATCGGCAATCAGCGGCATGCGGGCCAGCGCCAGGCCCTGGCCGGCCAGCGCAGCCTGCACGATCTGGTGGGCGTAGTTGAAGTAGAGCCAGCGCTGGGGCTGCAGCTTGGTCAGGTCGCGGGTGTCGAACCAGCGGCGCCAGCTCAGGTATTCCAGGTAGTGCGTGCGGTGGGCGTCTCCCGCCTCGATCAGGGTGAACTGCGCTACATCGGCGGGGGTGCGCAGCGGTTTGCCGCTCTTGAGCAGCCAGGGGCTGGCCACCACGGCCAGTTGCTCGCCAAACAGGCGGATGCCGCCCTGCGTGGCCCCGGCGGGCATGGCATAGCGCAAGGCCAGGTCCACATCCGACGTCTCCAGGTCCACCTGTACGTCGCTCGCATCAATGCGGATGTCGATGCCCGGGTTGTCGCGCTGGAACTCCTCCATGCGCGGGATCAGCCACATCGATGCAAAACTGGCCCAGGTGGTGATGGCCACGCTGCGTCGCCCGGCCGTCTGGCGCACCAGGCGCACGGCGGCGTCCATGCGCTCCAGTGCCGGGCCCACGGCGCGCTGCAGCTGTGCGCCCGCGCTGGTCAGCTCCACCGCGCGTGTGTGGCGCAGGAACAGGGGCACGCCCACTTCTTCTTCCAGCGCCTGGATCTGGCGGCTCACGGCCGACTGGGTAAGGGCCAACTCGTCGGCCGCCGCGCGGAAGTTGAGGTGCTTGGCCACGGCCAGGAAAGCGCGCCAGTGCCCTGTGGCCACGGGCCGGGTGCGCAAGACGGCGGGGGAGTATTCGGCAGAGGTCATGGCGGCATTCCTGCAAAGGATGATTCATGCGTCGATGGAATGAATAGCGTACCGCGTTTTCATTGGACTGTGTACGGTGCAAAGCGCACCATTCAGGCTCCTCAACACGTTTTACTGAAGCCAAGGAGCTTGTCATGTCCGCCCGCAACGTTCTGGAATCGCAACAATCCGTCCACGCCGCCACGGCTGGCCGTCGCGCGACCGGTTGCTGGAAACTGGCTACAGGCCAAGCCCTGTCCTTGCGGCCCCACTCCCATGGCGTGCTGCAGATCGCCCAGGGGCAGGCGTGGGTCACCTTGCGCGGCGCATTGGCGGACCTGCCGGGCGCCGCGGTGGACCATGTGCTGCAGCCGGGCGAACAGCTGACGGTTGCGCCGGGGCAGCATGTGGTGATGGAGGCGTGGAACCCCCAGGGCAGCGCGGAGGCGGTGGCCTTCCGCTGGGATGCGCTGCCAGCCTCTGCGCTGACAAGTCCCGCCAGCCAGGCCGCCCGGGACTGGGAATGTGGCGTGGTACAGCCGCTGCGCGACTTGGGACAGGCGCTGGGACAGGGCGGCCGTGCGCTGGGCACGGCGCTGGCCGGTGTGGCGGGCGCTGGGGGCCGGTTTGCCGCTGGCCTGGCCCGGTTTGCTCTGCTTCGGATAGCAGCACCGCTACAGCGCAGGACCGTTTGAGCGGCTCATGCAGGAAAAGCATCAATCGGTGCCGTGCTTTTCATTGGACGTTGTTCTGCAACCGGCGCACCATACGGTCATATTAGGGTTAACCCGGAGAAAGCCATGACAACCTCTCACGCTTTGCATCTGTTTGCATCTTCCCGCGCCACGGGCGCTGCCGCCGGTGAGGCGGGGCAGGTGGCCGCAGGCGCCGCCGTCACCCTGGCCCCCAAGGCCGCGATGACCCTGCGCATTGCCGAAGGCCAGGCCTGGGTCACGCTGGGCCAGGGTCTTGGCGACGGCTGCGACATGTTCCTGTGCGCAGGTCAGTCGCTGCCCGTGGCGGCCGGCCAGTCGGTGGTGGTCGAACCCCTGAACGGCCGCCGCCTGCAGTACCGCTGGGTGCGCGGCGATGCCGCCGATGCTCGCCCTGCCGCCTGGTGGCGCCGTGCGTCGGTGGGCAATGGGGCGCCTGCCTGGGGCGACGCCTGCTGCGCCTGATTTGATCCCTGGGGCGCCTTGCCCCCGGTGATGTGACTCTCGAAGGGCTGCCGGTGCTTGTTGAACAAGCGCTGGCAGCCCTTTTTTTATCGGTCCGAAGGGCTGGGGGTACCGTCTTCCAGCCAGTCTGTCAGCTGCGTCTGCAGCGTCTGCATCAGCTCGTTCGACAACGCGGGCTGGGCCGCTGCGGTGGCGCGGGCCAGCACCATCCCGCCCACCATGGTGGCCAGCACATGGATGGCGCGGGCGCGGTCTTGCGGCGATGCGGCGGCGCTACCGCTCGCATCGGCAGTGCTGTCGGCCAGCAACTGGGCAAACCGCTGGATGTTGCGCTCGATGCCCTGGGCAAACACTTCAGACACCCCGCCGCCCGCCCGCGCGGCGTCCACCGCAAGCGCGGCCACGGGGCAGCCCGAACCCGGCGCATCGCGGTGTTCGGGCGAGAGGTAGCGCCGGACGCGGTCGCTCACCGTGGCGTGGGGCCGCTCGCCGTCCAGCACGGGGATGGACCAGTCGAATGCCTTGGTGCATGCCTCTTGCACCAGCGCTTCTTTGGAGGCGAAATGCCGGTACAGCCCGCCATGCGTGAGCCCGGCATCGCGCGTGATGTCGGCCACGCCCACACCGGTCAGCCCCCGCTCGCGGTACAGGCGGGCGGCTGCGTCCAGGATGCCCTGCCGGTTCTCTGCGGCCTGTGCTTTGGAAACCTTCATGGAAGCCTCTTATTGATTACGGTCGTACGCAAAAATGGGTTTGCGGTTTATGATGACGATTGCAATCATAAAGGTGCAGAACCGCTGCGCCCAACTGTCTGACGAGGTGAATCCATGCAAAGAGCAAGTGGTGTGTGTAGCAACAAGGGAGTGGCCTGATGCGCCGCGTGGTGGTCACGGGTATGGGCCTGGTGTCGCCGCTGGGCTGCGGTGTAGAGCTGGCCTGGCAGCGCCTGCTGGCCGGGCGCTCCGGCCTGTGGCGCCTGCCGGACGCGGGGACCGAGGGCATTGCCGCCAAGGCCGCCGGGCACGTGCCCGACGGGGCACAAGACCCCGAGGGCGGCTGGGAGGTGGACGCCACCGATACGTCCAACGACCAGCGCAGCATGGACCGCATCATCCCCCGCGCCCTGGGCGCCGCGCAGCAGGCGCTGGCCCAGGCAGGCTGGCCGCCAGCCGACGAGCGGGCGCGTGAGCGCACCGCCACGGTCATCGCCTCGGGCATCGGCGGCTTTGGCGCAATTGCCGAGGCCGTGCGCACCACCGACACGCGCGGGCCGCAGCGCCTGTCGCCGTTCACGGTGCCGTCGTTTTTGGTCAACCTGGCGGCGGGGCAGGTGTCGATCCGCCACGGGCTGAAAGGGCCGCTGGGCGCACCGGTCACTGCGTGCGCCGCCAGCGTGCAGGCGATTGGCGACGCAGCGCGCCTGATCCGCAGCGGCGAGGCCGATGTGGCCGTGTGCGGGGGCAGCGAGGCCGCCATCGACCGGGTGAGCCTCGGCGGCTTTGCAGCGGCCAAGGCATTGGGCACAGCGTTCAATGACACACCCGAGCAGGCCTCACGCCCGTTCGATGCACAGCGCGACGGCTTTGTGATGGGCGAGGGCGCGGGCATGCTGGTGATCGAGGCGCTGGACCACGCGCTGGCGCGCGGCGCGCAGCCGCTGGCCGAGCTGGTGGGCTACGGCACGTCGGCCGACGCGTACCACATCACCTCCGGCCCCGAAGACGGTGACGGCGCCGCGCGCAGCATGCAGGCCGCGCTGGCACAGGCGGGCCTCACGGCGCAGGACGTGCAGCACCTGAACGCCCACGCCACCTCCACCGGCGTGGGCGACCGGGGCGAACTGGCCGCCATCCGTCGGGTGTTTGGTGCGGGGGCGCCGGTGGCCATCAGCTCCACTAAGTCGGCCACCGGCCACTTGCTGGGCGCGGCCGGTGCCCTGGCGGCCATCTTCACCACGCTGGCATTGCGCGACCAGGTGGTGCCGGGCACGCTGAACCTGCACCAGCCCGATGCGTTGGCCGACGGGCTGGACCTGGTGGCGCTGCGGCCCCGGTCCATGGCGCTTACGCACGCCATGCTCAACGGCTTTGGGTTTGGCGGCGTCAACGCTACGCTGATCCTGCGGCGCTGGACCTAGGAAGGGTCTAGAGCGGCAAACAAAACTCTTCTGGCGTCGTTGCTGTGTCTTGTCGTACTGCTCGTACTGCCTGCGACACAGCGCCTAGCCAGAACCGCTTCGCTGAGTTTTGTTAGCCGCTCTTAGTTGAAAGCGGTGCGAGGCGGCGGGTCAGAGCACCAGCTCGCCCCGCACGGCCTCGAACGCGGCGAGCGCCGCGTCGCCATCCAGCAGCTCCATGCGGGCCAGTGCGTCCACGTCTTCCACGGTGCTGAACGCCAAGCTGAAGTGCTGGAATCGCCGTCCCGCCAGGGGGCCGTGGTGCAGCACCTCGACGTTGATGTGGCGGGGGTCGTTGCGGATGCGCTCGATGAGCTTGAGCACGGCTTTTTGCGGGCCCTCCAGCTGCTGGCAAAAGCGCTGTCCGTCAAAGATCAGCAGGCCCGTGATGTCCAGTTCGGCATTCACAAAGCGCGCGCGCTCCGCAATTTCGGCCACCACGCTCAGCGGTTGATCGGGGGCGATGGTGCTCACGTAGAGCACCTCATACAGGGCGGGGGATAGATTCATAGATGCAGCCCAATGTAGGGGGCGCAGGGTGCCCGCGCAATGTCAAAAGACATAGAGGCGACAGCGATGGCGCATCGCGTGCAGCTTTGTTGCAACGAGCTGTTTCGGCATGATTCCCGTCCCTAGAATCGCTCCTTCATGAACGCCACCTTGCCCGCCCATGTCTGTCCTCCGGCCTGCAGCAATTGCCGGCTGCGCAAGACCGGTGCCTTCACCGCCGTGAAGCCGGAGGTGCTGGACTTTATCCAGGGCTTTCGCAGCGAGACCATGGCGGTGGAAGCCGGCGGTGCGCTGGTGCGCGAGAACCAGACCAATGCCAAGCTGTTCACGCTGTATTCCGGCTGGGCATTTCGCTACAAGACGCTGAGCGATGGGCGCCGACAGATCCTCAACTTCTTGCTGCCCGGCGATCTGGTCGGGTTGCAGCAGGAGTTTGGCGATGTATCGGCGCACGGCATCGAGGCGCTGACCGACTGCTCGCTGTGCGTGTTCCAGAACGACAGCCTGTGGGCGCTGTTCCGTGAACACCCGCGTCTGGGCTACGACATCACCTGGCTGTCGGCGCACGAGGAGGGCCATGTGGACGACAACCTGCTCACCGCCGGCCGCCGCAACGCCACCGAGCGCGTGGCCATGCTGCTGATGCACCTGTACCGGCGGCTCGACCGCATCGGGCTGGTGGAAGATGGTTCGGTGGGCTTTCCGCTCAACCAGCAGCACATTGCCGACGCGCTCGGGCTGTCGCTGGTGCACACCAACAAGACGCTGCGGCGCCTTGCTCAGCTCGGCCTGCACGAGCTGAAAAACGGGCGGCTGCGCCTGCTCAACACCCGCGCGCTGGCGCGCATTGCCGAGTACTACGACACGCCGCCCCGGCTGATGCCGCTGCTGTAGCGCCGCCGTTGCGGCAGGTTTTGGGCCAAAAAGGCCGCGAGCGCTGGTAAATAATGCGCTGGCAGCTATTGTTTATGTAGCATCTTGCGCCCCGTAGGCCGCAGTCGATAATCCTGGCTATGCCCGCGCGCCGGGCGTGTGCTGCGCAACCCCCTCACATTTTCATGACCCCAATCGACATCCTCATCATGGCGGCCGGCAAAGGCACGCGCATGAATAGCCGCATTCCCAAAGTGCTGCAGCGTCTGGCCGGGCGCCCGCTGCTGCACCACGTGCTGGATCAGGCCGCGCACCTGCAGGCACGCAGCGCTATCGTCATCACCGGCCATGGTGCTACAGAAGTAGAAGCGGCTACCGCAAGCGCGACGAGCGCTACCAGCACTTTTGACTTGAAATTCGTGCGGCAGGAGCCACAACTGGGCACCGGCCATGCCGTGCAGCAGGCCGTACCCCACCTGCGGGACGACGGCACGGCTGTGGTGCTGTCGGGCGATGTGCCGCTGACGCAGGCCGACACCCTGCGCGCGCTGGTGGCGGCCAGCGAAGGCGACAAACTGGCCCTGCTGACGGTGACCCTGCCCGACCCCACGGGCTACGGCCGCATCGTGCGCAATGCCGACGGCGCCGTGCAAGGCATCGTCGAGCACAAGGACGCCACCGAAGACCAGCGCGCCATCACCGAGGTCTACAGCGGCATCATGGCCGTGCCGGCGCGGCGGCTCACGCCCTGGCTGGCAAGGCTGACCAACCACAACGCGCAGGGCGAGTACTACCTCACCGACATCGTTGCCATGGCCGTGGCCGACGGCGTGCCCGTGGTGGCCCACCGCATCACCGACGCGCTGCAGGTGGCGGGCGTCAACAGCCCGCTGCAACTGGCCGAGTTGGAGCGCGCCTACCAATTGCGCCAAGCCCGCGCGCTGATGGAGCAAGGTGTGCGCCTGGCCGACCCGGCCCGCTTTGACCTGCGCGACGACACCCGCACCGGCGTGCGTGGCGAGCTGGTCTGCGGCCAGGACGTGGAGATTGATGTGAATTGCGTCTTCACCGGCCGGGTCGAATTGGGCAAGGGCGTGAGGATTGGCGCCAACTGCTGCATTGCCAACGCGCGCATCGCAGCGGGCGCGGTCATCCACCCCTACACCCACATCGACGGCGAAAAGGCCGGCGCCGCCGTGGGCGAGGGCGCCTTGATCGGCCCCTTTGCCCGCCTGCGCCCCGGCGCGCAACTGGGCCGCGAGGTGCACATCGGCAACTTTGTGGAAGTGAAGAACAGCACACTGGCCGACGGCGCCAAGGCCAACCACTTGGCCTACCTGGGCGACGCCACGGTGGGCGAGCGCGTGAACTACGGCGCAGGCAGCATCACCGCCAACTACGACGGCGCCAACAAGCACCGCACGGTGATCGAGGCTGATGTGCACATCGGCAGCAACTGCGTGCTGGTGGCGCCCGTGACCATTGGCGCAGGCGGCACGGTAGGGGGCGGCAGCACCATCACCAAGAGCACGGCGCCCGGCGCGCTGAGCGTGGCGCGGGGCAAGCAGGTGAGCATTGCCAACTGGAGTCGCCCGAAAAAATGAAGCACCCCCTGTGTCGCTTCGCGCCTTCCCCCTCCAGGGGGACGACAGCCTTTGCTGCGGGGCGGCCCTTGCTGGCTGTCCTCGCCTGCGTCTTCGTCTTCGTGCATAGCGCGTTGGCGCCTCGTTGTGCCGTGCACGCTTCTGTGGCCTGCGGCGGGAGATGAAAGTGGCTGGTGCAGACATGACCCCCGAACAGCTGCGCGCCGAACTGGCCCGCAGCCAGCAGCAGGTGGCCGATATGGCGGCTGCGCAGGAGGAGTTCTTGCGCGCCGTCTCGCACGACCTGCGTGCGCCGCTGCGGCATGTGACGTCGTACGGCACGCTGGTGCGCGAGGTACTGGGCGACCTGCCGCCCGAGGTGGTGCAGGGTGCTGAGGTGCAAGAGGCCCTGGGCTTCCTCGCCACCATGGACCAGTCGGCTCGGCGCATGGGGCTCATGATCGACGGCCTGCAAGCCCTGGTGCGTGCCAGCCGTGCGCCGCTGCGCCTGCAGCCCGTGCCGCTGGCCGATGCCATGGCCCAGGCGCGCGCCACACTGGCCCCGGCCGAGGCCGGACGCGCGGTGGAATGGCGGGTGGGCACCGATTTGCCCACGCTGTGGGCCGACCCGACGCAGCTGCAGGATCTGCTGGTGCAACTGCTGGGCAACGCCCTCAAGTTCACCCGCTCTGTGGCGCACGCTTGCATCACGGTGTCTGCGGATGCAGCACCGGCGGGCCAGGTCGCCTTCACGGTGCAGGACAACGGCGTGGGCTTTGACCCGGCGCGCGCGGGCAGCTTGTTCGGTGTGTTCCAGCGCCTGCACCGCGAGATGGAGTTCGAGGGGGTGGGCACGGGGCTCGCACTGTGCCGCGCCATTGCGCAGCGCCACGGCGCAGAGGTTAGCGCGACGGCGGTGCCGGGCGCTGGTTGCACGGTGCGGGGGAGTTGGCCGGTGAATCCAGCAGTCGCCAAGGAGTCCTGAAGCCGGCCGCAGTGCTGGCTGCTACACCGCCGGCACCAGCGCTGGCTCCATGCACCCCGCCACTTGATTGCGTCCGCCGTTTTTGGCGACGTACAGCGCCGCATCCGCTGCGTCGATCCACGCACGCAGGCTGCTGTGGCGGTGGTCGGCCGGGGCCACGCCGATGCTGCTGGTGATGCGCAGTTCGGGCAGGCTGCGCAGGCGCACACCTTCTGTCTGCTCGCGGATGCGCTGGGCAATGGCCAGGGCGTCGCGCGCATGCATGCCGGGCAGCACGATGGCGAATTCGTCCCCGCCATAGCGCCCCGCGCAGTCACCGGCGCGCACATTGCCCCGCACCACATGCGCCAGCGCGCGGATGACCTCATCACCCACGGTGTGGCCGTAGGCGTCGTTGATCTCCTTGAAATGGTCGATGTCCAGCATCAGCATGCAGGCGGGCTCGTCGGTGGTGTGGTGGCTGCGCAGTGCGGCCTCTGCCTGTTCTTGCCAGTGGCCGCGCCCGAACAGGCCGGTCAGTGCGTCCACGCGGCGCAGTTCGTCCAGCATCTGGTTCTGGCGCGCGGACTGCCGGATGAGTTGGTAGCTGACGGCGCTGACCGACAGCGTGTGCAGCGACATCACCGGCAGGCAGGCCACCATCACGCGCATGGAGGTCTCGGGCGCCCAGTGCAGTCCCATGACCGCAGTGCTGGCCACACCGGCCGCCAGCATCACCCACAGGGCGCGCACCCACAGCCCCCGGATGCCGGTGGTGATCTTGTCCACCATGGTCAGGGTGAGCAGCATCACGCTGGGCAGCAGGTTGAAATGCATCAGCGGCACCAGCGCGGCGACCAGCGCCGAGTCGATGAGCAGGTTGCGCACCTCGGCGGCGTACGGGTCGGCCGCGCGGCGCGTGAGCAGGTAGGCCACGTGCGGCCACACCAGCGTGGCCAGCAGCAGCACCGTCCAGGCCAGGGGGGATGCTTGCCGCTCCCACAGCACCGTCGCCACCACCATGCCGCCCAGCCCCATGCCCAGGATGCGCAAGGGGTAGATGCGGCGGGGCATCTGGCGGCGGGGCGTCGGCATGGGGGTGCAGGAGAAGGGCGGTGCTGCCACGAGGGCATCCACCGGCCAGGTAGGTTGAAAGTGCGGGGGAGCTTACAACGCCCGGTCAGGCGATACCAGCAAGAAATGACCGTGGTCCATTCCCATCAGTCGCATGGATGACCTTGCTGAGTGGTGGGATGTGCTGCGGGGCCTGTCAGGGGGGGCTGAGGGGCGGGGCGGTGAGAGGGCGCCGATGAGGATTCAGATGGGTTTGCTAACAAATTGATAGCGGCTAGCGCATATCAATCTAGCGCTACAGGCACTTTTGTCTCAAATTTGGCCCGCCGGGTTGCAAAGAAGGCCTTCACATTGCGCACGTTGGCGTCGCCGGTAAACAGCCGCTGCGACAGCGCCAGGTAGCCCGGCATGTCCCGCGTGTGCACCACCAGCACAAAGTCCGGCCCGGGCGAGACGCGCCAGCACTGCTGCACGGCGGCCTCCTGCACGGCGCGGGCTTCGAAGGCGTCGAGCTGTTCGGCCCCCTGGCGGTCCAGCGACACCTCCACGATGCACGCCAGCCCGTGGCCTTGCAGGGCCGCCAGCCGGTCGGGCTGCAGGATGGCCACCTGTCGCTCGATCAGCCCCGCATCGTGCAGGCGCTTGACGCGGCGCAGGCAGGTGGGGGGCGACACGTGCACCTGTTCGGCCAGGGCCTGGTTGCTTTGCGCGGCATCGGTTTGCAGCAGGTTGAGCAGCTGGAGATCGATCGCATCGAGAGATATAGATTCCATTGATTGATAAAAAATGAATGAAAATTTCACCGATGTGAATTGGTGAAATTTAAGTTCATTTTTGTGCAAATATCAATGAATAATTTTTCTCTTTGCTCCCTACGATCGCCCCATCGAATCCAACCCAAGGGCAACCACCATGTGCGGTATCGTCGGCGCCGTCTCCACGCGCAACATCGTTCCCATCCTCGTGCAGGGCCTGCAGCGGCTTGAATATCGGGGCTATGACTCGTGCGGCGTGGCCGTGCATGCGTCCAGCCTCGACGCCACGCGCCCTGCCGGCCTGCAGCGCGCCCGCAGCACCGCCCGCGTGGCCGAGCTGCTGGAGCAAGTGAGCACTGAGCACATCGACGGCGCCACCGGCATTGCCCACACCCGCTGGGCCACGCACGGCGCGCCCGCCGTGCACAACGCCCACCCGCATTTCAGCCACGGCACGGGCGCAGACGCGCAGGTCCAAAGCGCAGGCCGCGTGGCGCTGGTGCACAACGGCATCATTGAAAACCACGAAGAACTGCGCAAGGCACTGCAGTCACGCGGCTATGTGTTTGCAAGCCAGACCGACACCGAGGTCATCGCCCACCTGGTGGACAGCCACTACAGCGGCGACCTGTTCGATGCCGTGCGGGCCGCCGTGGCCGAACTGCATGGCGCCTACGCCATCGCTGTCATGCACAAGGACGAACCCCACCGCGTGGTGGGCGCACGCGCCGGGTCTCCGTTGATCCTGGGCGTGGGCAAGGACGCAACCGGCGCCTCGTCATCGCGCGAGCACTTTCTGGCCAGCGACGCCATGGCCCTGGCGGGGGTCACCGACCAGATCGTCTATCTGGAAGAGGGCGACCTGGTGGACCTGCAGCTGGGCCGCTACTGGATCGTGGGCAAGGACGGCAACGCGCTGACCACCGGGCAGCGCCCCGTGCGCACCGTGCAGGCCCACAGTGGTGCGGCCGAGCTGGGGCCGTATCGCCACTACATGCAAAAGGAAATCTTCGAGCAGCCCCGCGCGATTGCCGACACGCTGGAAGGTCTGGCCGGCATCGTGCCCGAGCTGTTTGATGGCGCGGGCCAGCATGGCGAGCCCGGCGCTGCTGCCTGGCGCGTTTTCAAGGACATCGACAATGTGCTGATCCTGGCCTGCGGCACCAGCTACTACAGCGGCTGCACCGCCAAATACTGGCTCGAAGAAATCGCGGGCATCCCCACCCAGGTGGAAGTAGCCAGTGAATACCGCTACCGCACCAGCGTGCCCAACCCGCGCACGCTGGTCGTCACCATCAGCCAAAGCGGCGAAACCGCCGACACCCTGGCCGCGCTGCGCCACGCGCAGTCCCTGGGCATGCAGCACACGCTCACCATCTGCAACGTGGCCACTAGCGCCATGGTGCGTGAATGCAAGCTCGCCTACATCACCCGTGCCGGGGTCGAGATTGGCGTGGCCAGCACCAAGGCCTTCACCACGCAGCTGGCAGGCCTGTTCTTGTTGACGCTGGCCCTGGCGCAAAGCAAGGGCCGCCTGAGTGAAGAGCAGGAAGCCGCACACCTCAAGGCCATGCGCCACCTGCCTGTGGCCCTGCAGGCCGTGCTGGCGCTTGAACCCCAACTCATCAGCTGGGCCGAAGACTTTGCGCGCATGGAAAACGCGCTCTTTCTGGGCCGAGGGCTGCATTACCCCATCGCGCTGGAGGGCGCGCTCAAGCTCAAGGAAATCAGCTACATCCACGCTGAGGCCTACCCGGCCGGTGAACTCAAGCACGGCCCCTTGGCCCTGGTGACCAGCGCCATGCCGGTGGTGACGGTGGCGCCCAACGACGCCCTCCTGGAGAAGCTCAAGAGCAACATGCAGGAAGTCCGCGCCCGCGCGGGTGTGCTGTACGTGCTGGCCGATGGCGACACCCACATCGAAAGCAGTGAGGGCATTCACGTGATTCGCATGCCCGAGCACTACGGCGCACTGAGCCCGCTGCTGCATGTCGTGCCGCTGCAGCTGCTGGCGTACCACACGGCCTGCGCGCGGGGGACGGATGTGGACAAGCCCCGCAACTTGGCCAAGAGTGTCACGGTGGAGTGACGGGGCGGATGGGGGCGAGCCATTGATCGTAAAAATAAACTCTGTAATGTAAAAATTAACTCTGTAAATTTTGCATGGAGTTCAGTCGCTGGGGGAGTTTTTCGTTTGAAGGAAAGTCCCCGTTGGCAAGGTGTCAACTACTCCTGAACGCGCCTGCACTGAAATTTGCTTCTCTGAAAAGTGATGTTTCGTCGCAATTAGTCAGTTGACCGTTTCAGGCTGGCCAGAGTCATTGGGCTAAGGGGCCGGCAATGTCGGCGGTGGCCGCAAGCGGCCATTGGTACAAGCTCGCAATGAGCGGCAAGTATTCATCCGGAACCGGCCGTTCGATGGCACCTCTGCGGCGCTGCGCTTTTCAACGCGATGGGCAACGTCGATGACCGCTGCCAGCGGCCACGAGGGTGATGTCCCAAGCCGTGGCGTAAGTTGCTGACCCGGACAGTCTGAGACTCACATTCTCAGCGTGCCACTGCGGGCAGCCGAGTTGGGGCAGTATCGCTGAGCGACTGCAGGCTGTTGGCGCCAGGACTCGATGAACACGCCGGACTCGCGGCGCGAGCGAAACCATTCGATAGACAGGCACTCGTCGCAGAACTTGCCGTTGAAGCTCTCATCCGTGCCGTTCTGCCATGGCTTGCCCGGATCGTTGAGCACGGTGGCGATGCCGGCCTGCGCGATCCATTCCAGGATGGCACCGCTGACGAACTGAGGCCCGTTGTCCGAGCGGATGAACAGCGGTGAGCCTTGCATTTGCCCATGCGTTGTAGCGAATGAGCGTGCGGATGTTTAAACAATCTATGCGAGAGCCTTGACGTGCAAATAAAGACTTCTAAGGTGCGCTGAACCCATGTCAAGTATGGGTTCGTACATAAACGAGTTAAGATGAATGTTTTCTGGGGTGATGATATTGACTTGCTCCAATGTTTCAATCTCTTCTGCACTTCCACGCGCTCCGCGCTTGTATTCCTTCAGTAGCTCCACCGTCTGGTTCTTTGTGATCGCATCCACCAGAGGTTGATTGTTTATTCTCTTGATCATGTGACGCTCTGCAAGCAGGCGGATCGCAATAGAGATGACAATCTTCTTTTCCAGCTCAATGTGATCGTCGGTTCCGGCGGCGATAGCCTCTGCTTCTTGGGTGAGCACATCGATCACGGCTCGAGTGGCTGGAGTTAGTGCTAGGGATGTCCTGAACAACTCGGACTCATAAGTGCTACAGGGTCGATGTTTTTCAGATGATGCAATTGCGGCCGTTTTCTCGCATCTTTGCGCCATTTTTCACGCCCTTTCGGGTCATTCGCGCCGCTTT
>Ga0066256_1000754_pt1 | contig 50559 bp, 46 predicted proteins | sample ThiBio_1000_biof_FD_87107 | JGI IMG/M metagenome (GOLD analysis project Ga0066256, IMG submission 87107) | Wastewater bioreactor microbial communities from Cape Town, South Africa - Thiocy_expt_1000_biof (version 2) | ecosystem: Engineered > Bioreactor > Thiocyanate-remediating >... | reverse complement strand
CGGGTGGGTGGGCGGGCGACGGTTTTGGGCGGGCCCCGCCGGACCGCCGATGAGGATCTCCTGCGTGTGCGCCAGGCAAGGGCAGCGCGCGCGGTTCCGTCTCCCGGCGATGGCCGCACCGTCCTGCTTCTGCCGGGATCACGCGGCGGCGAGATCCGCAGCCTTTTGCCGGTGTTCAAACAGACCATCGAGCTTCTGACGGAGCGCAACAACGACCTGCATTTCCTGCTGCCCACCGTGCCGCACCAGGAACCGCTCGTTCGCGAACTGACCGTGGAATGGGCGGTGCAGCCGGAGATTCTCGTCGGGGCGGCGGATAAATGGCGGGCCTTCGCCGTCGCCGATGCTGCCCTGGCGGCCTCCGGCACGGTGGTGCTCGAACTCGCCCTTGCCGGCGTCCCGGTCGTGTCCGTCTACAAGCTGGACTGGCTGATGCGGCTGATGACGCGGCGGATCAAGACCTGGAGTGCGGCGCTACCCAATCTTGTCGCCGATTATCCGGTCGTGCCGGAATATGTCGACCACACCATTCGCCATGGCCGGCTGGCACGCTGGATCGAACGTCTCTCGACGCAGACCCCGGAGCGGCAGGCGATGAGCCAGGGTTTCGAGCGCGTCTGGAACCGCCTGCACACCGCCCGCTCGCCGGGCGAAGAGAGCGCACGCATCGTGTTGCGGCTCCTGGAGGAAAAAGGGCGGGCTTGAGCGCTCTCGTCCTGCTTCCGGAACGACGTTATCCCATGAAAAAACCCTCGAAATTGCTTTCGAGGGTTTTGTCTGTCTGGGATCGGTTTTAAGCAGCGATCAGCGCTTGGAAACCGGGATGTAGTCGCGCTTCGGCTCGCCGATGTAGAGCTGGCGCGGACGGCCGATGCGCTGCTGCGGATCCTCGATCATTTCGTTCCACTGGGCGATCCAGCCGACGGTGCGCGCAAGCGCGAACAGCACGGTGAACATGGTGGTGGGGAAGCCCAGCGCCTTCAGCGTGATGCCGGAGTAGAAGTCGATGTTCGGATAAAGCTTCTTCTCGACGAAGTAGCTGTCCGTCAGGGCGATCCGTTCCAGTTCCATGGCGACTTCGAGCAGCGGATCGTCCTTGATGCCGAGTTCGCCGAGCACTTCATGCGTCGTCTTCTGCATGATCTTGGCGCGCGGGTCGTAGTTCTTGTAGACGCGGTGGCCAAAGCCCATCAGGCGGAAAGGATCGTTCTTGTCCTTGGCGCGGGCGATGTACTCCGGAATACGGTCGACGGTGCCGATTTCGGTGAGCATGTTCAGCGCCGCTTCGTTGGCGCCGCCATGTGCCGGGCCCCAGAGGCAGGCGATGCCGGCCGCGATGCAGGCGAAGGGATTGGCGCCGGAGGAGCCGGCGAGGCGAACGGTCGAGGTCGAGGCGTTCTGCTCATGATCGGCGTGCAGGATGAAGATGCGGTCCATGGCGCGTGCCAGAACCGGGTTTACCACATAGTCTTCGCACGGGACGGCAAAGCACATGCGCAGGAAGTTCGACGCGTAGTCGAGGTCGTTCTTCGGGTAAACGAAGGGCTGGCCGATATGGTACTTGTAGGCCATGGCGGCGAGCGTCGGCATCTTGGCGATCATGCGCAGCGAAGCGACCATGCGCTGGTGCGGATCGGTGATGTCGGTGGAATCGTGATAGAAGGCGGAGAGGGCGCCGACGCAGCCGCACATGACGGCCATCGGATGCGCATCGCGGCGGAAGCCGGTGAAGAAGCGCGACATCTGCTCGTGCACCATGGTGTGGTGCGTGACGCGATGATCGAAGTCCTTCTTCTGGGCTGCGGTCGGCAGGTCACCGTAAAGCAGCAGGTAGCAGGCTTCCAGGAAGTCGCCATGTTCCGCAAGCTGTTCGATGGGATAGCCGCGGTGCAACAGGATGCCTTCGTCGCCGTCGATATAGGTGATCTTCGATTCACAGGACGCGGTCGAGGTGAAGCCTGGGTCGTAGGTGAACGAGCCGGTGTTCTTGTACAGCGCACCGATGTCGAGAACGCTCGGCCCGATGGTTCCGGTCTTGACCGGTAGTTCCACCGACTTTTCCCCGAGCGTCAATGCAGCGTTTTTATCCGTCATGCTGGTCCTCCGAACTGGCGGTGTGGCGCCTCAAAAGCGTCACATGTTTTAACGTCCATCACTGTAGCTATATGATACGGAAGTTAATGCCAAGCTATCCGATAGGCATTTTGTGCGCCGCATGATCAACTTTTGGGCGCTGCAATATCGGCTTTTTTTCAACGCGGTTCAGGCGCCGGAAAACCCCGCTCGCGACGCGATAAATCCAGATGGGAGGCCTATCACATGGGTTGCAAAACCCTATCTTCGGTTGCATGATGATTGCCACCGAAACACCAGTTCTGGCTGTTCCATGCCACGCACCGATGACGAAGAAGGTGATTCCCTGAGGAAGGAACGGCTTTACGAGCCGATGGTGGAATCTGCGGATTTTCCCGTGGTTTTCAGGAAAAACCAGGACGTATCGCTTCCGCTAAAACGGACTCGGGCATCGCCGGCCTCTTTCGGCATGTCGCGCTGGCGGGACCGATGCAGCGCCATGGTGGCAGAGGAAGAGCGGCATGGGCGGGCGTTCTTCTTCGCTGCTGTGTGCCTGGGGACGGGGGCCGTCATCTGGTTTTCGCTGCCCGTGGATCCGCCCGTTCAGGCGGTCGGCGCCGGTTTTGCCGTTTTTCTCGTTGCGGCGTGGCGCTGTCGTTTTTCAGAGGGCCTGGCGCGTTATGGCACAGCCGCCGCCGCATTGCTGCTTGCCGGCATGTTGCTGGCGCAATGGGAGACGTGGCGGCGCTCGACGATCGTGCTCGACAGTCCGGTGACGACCATGATCATCGGCATCGTCGAACGGCGCGAAGCGAGCGGCGCGGGGCATTGGCGCTACATCGTCCGGCTGACGACGACTGCGGAGCCGACGCTCAAGCGCCCGCCGGATCGGGTGTCGCTGCTTGCCCGCAGCCGGCATGAGCCGATCGCCATCGGTGCCGGCATCGGCGGACGGGCGCGGATTTCGCCGCCGTCGGGGCCGGCGCTTCCCGGCCTCAACGATTTCACCTTTGCCGCCTATTACGACGGCATCGGCGCCGTCGGCTATTTTTATGGGGCACCGCAGGCCGCGCAGGTGACGAAAGATGGCGGGGGCGGTCTCCTGCAACGCCTGGAACGGGCACTCTACGCCGCCAGAAGTGCCATCGGCGATCGCATCCGCAGCATCGTTCCGGGAGATGCCGGCGCCTTCGCCGCCGCCATCGTCACCGAGGAGCGGCGGGCGATATCCCGGGAAACGACGGAGGCGCTGCGCCTGTCGGGGCTGGCGCATATCATCGCCATCTCGGGCCTGAACATGGCGCTTGCCGCCGGCATCTTTTTTGTCGGCGTGCGGGCCGCGCTCAGCGTCTTCACCGGTTTTGCGCAGGCCTATCCGGTGAAGAAAATTGCCGCCTTCGGGGCGCTGGTGACGGCGTTCGCCTATTACCTGATATCCGGTTTTGCCGTTTCGGCCGAACGGGCCTTCCTGATGATGGCCATCATGCTGATTGCGGTGTTTTTCGACCGCCCCTCGATCAGCCTGCGCAATGTCGCGCTATCGGCCATCGTCATCACCGTCATGTCGCCCTCGGAAGTGATGGGAGCGAGTTTCCAGATGTCCTTTGCGGCAACGCTGGCGCTGGTGGCGGGATATGCGCTGTGGAAGGAGCGGCCGGCGAGCGAGCAGACCCTGGCAATCCCCGGCCTGCGTGCGGCGGTCTGGGTGTTTCGTTTCTTCGGCGGCGTTTTCTTCACCTCGCTGATCGGCGGCCTGGCGACGGCGATCTTTTCGATCGAGCATTTTCACAAGCTCGCCACCTATGGCCTGGCCGCCAATCTCGTCGCCATGCCGGTCATTTCTTTCATCGTCATGCCGGCCGGCCTGATCGGCATGTTGCTGATGCCTTTCGGACTCGACGCCGTACCGCTCCGGATCATGGGGGCGGGCCTGGAACTGGTGATCGCCATCGCCCGGATGGTTGCGGGCTGGGGCGGGGAGGGGGCCTTCGGCCGTCTGCATCCGGCCTTCTTTCCCGGGGAGGTCGCCGGCTTCCTGCTGATGACCCTGCTGCAGACCCGCCTTCGCCATCTCGGCGGCATCCTGATCGTGGCCGGCCTTCTTTTCGCTGTTCTCGGCGATCGCCAGGGCACGGCCAATCTGCTGGTCGCCGAGGATGGACGCCTTGCTGCTGTCCGCCTCGACGGTCAATGGAGCGTCAATCGCGAGCGGCCGCCCGACTTTATTTTCGCCCAGTGGCAACGCGCCCTTGCACTCGGCGAGCCGAGAGGACCGAAACAGCTCGAAAAAACCGCAAAATCGGCGGAAAAGGATGGAAAAAGAAAACACCTGACGGCCGATGAGGTGAAACAGGCGCGAGCGACCATGAGCAAGGCGCTGGAGGACGGCGAAGAGGGGCGTTTTGCCTGCGCACCCAAGCTTTGGTGCGTCCTGCGGCTCGGCACGCGCAGGATTGCCCTGATCGAAGACCCCGCCTATGCCGGTGCCGCATGCGATGCGGCAACGCTTGTCATCGTCCCGGCTCGGCTCCGTTTCGATTCCTGCCGCTCCGGCGCTTTGCTGATCACCTCCACGACGCTACGGCGTACGGGCGCGCTGGAAATCAGCCTGCCGGAAAATCCGGCCGAACACCCCGTCCTTGCACCGGCCTTCGAAAATGCCGAACGTCCCTGGATGCGCCACCGCAGCTATGATTGGCGCAGCGGCGAATTCGACACGGCATTGCCGACGCCGGTCGCCGCATTGATCGTTCAGTGATAGCGGCGGATGAGACCGACCAGCTTTCCCTGCACCTTGACGCGGTCGGAGGAAAAGATGCGGGTTTCGTAAGCCGGGTTGGCCGCTTCGAGTGCAATCGAGGCCCCCTTACGGCGAAAGCGCTTCAGCGTCGCTTCCTCGTCGTCCACCAGGGCAACGACGATATCGCCCGGCGTGGCGCTGTTGACGTTGCGGATGATCACCGTATCGCCGTCGAGAATGCCGGCCTCGATCATCGAGTCGCCCTTGACTTCAAGTGCATAATGCTGGCCGGAACTGATCATCTCCGCCGGAACGACGATTTCATGCGTGTTGTTCTGGATCGCCGAGATCGGCACACCGGCGGCGATGCGCCCCATCACCGGTACGGAGACGGAGTGAGGATTGCTGTCGGCCGTTTTGGCCGGCTTGGAAGGGGCTGCCGCAACCGCCTGCGGCTTGCCGAGGCTGCCTTCGATGACGCTTGGCGAAAAGCCGCGCCGCGGCTGTGGGGCAGGGGAATAGGCTTCCGGCAGCTTGATGACTTCGAGCGCCCGCGCCCGGTTTGGCAGTCGGCGAATGAAACCGCGTTCTTCCAGGGCGGTGATCAGGCGGTGGATGCCCGATTTCGATGCCAGTTCAAGCGCATCCTTCATCTCGTCGAAGGACGGCGGCACGCCCGATTCCTTCATGCGTTCGTGGATGAAAAGCAGAAGTTCCTGTTGCTTGCGTGTCAGCATCGTTTTCATCCCCAGAATCGCGAAACAAATCCAGAACAGACACTATCTGTTCGGTATGTGTTCCGCAAGACCCCAATTTTGATGGATAAGTTCGCATTTCACCCCCTTGCGCATGGTAAAAAACCCCGTGCAGGCAATGTCGGGCGCTTTTTCGCGAGCGCTTGCAATCCGGGTTCAAAAAGAGCAAAGCAGCATCCACGCATTTAATGGAGGATCGTCTTGATGTCAGCTTCGGCATCCGGCCCGCGGGCGGTGGATCATCTTGTCTTGCCGACCGCCGGTCTCGATCTCGCCCGGCAGCGCCTGACGCAACTTGGTTTTACCGTCGCAAGTGATGCCCGCCATCCGTTCGGCACCGAAAATGCATGCGTCTATCTCGCCGACAAGACCTATCTGGAGCCGCTTGCCGTTGCCGATGCCGGCGAATGCGCGGCCGCGGCGAAGGCCGGCAATGTGTTCGTGGCGCGCGATCAGGCCTTTCGCTTCCGGCGCGGCGCGGAAGGGTTTTCCGGCATTGCGCTCGCGAGTTATGATGCCGAGGAAGACGACCGGGCTTTTCGCGAGGCCGGCTTGTCCGGCGGGCCGATGCTGACCTTTTCGCGGCCGGTGAAGATGCCGGACGGCGCGAGCCTGACCGCTTCTTTCCTGCTGGCCTTTGCCGCCGATTTGCGATCGCCGGATTTCACCTTTTTCACCTGCGAACGCAAGAACCCGCTGCCTGCCGACCGCTCGGCGCTGGAGGCGCATCAAAACGGCGCTTCAGGCCTTTCGGAACTGCTGTTTTCCGAGCCGGGTCCGGCTGAGTTCCGGGACTTCCTGGCCTCTATCGTCTCCGGAAAACCGGTCGATGGCGGGGAGGGTGCGCTCTCCGTCAATGCCGCCAATGTGCGACTGACGGTCCTCGATCCCAAGGCCATGGAGGAGCGCCTCGGCTTGCGAACCTCGACCCATTCGCGTGGGCTGCGCGGGCAGGCGGTCGTTTTCCGGACTCGCGACCTCGATGCGGCGCATCGGGTTCTGAGCGCCAATGCCGTCGCTTTCACCGCCAGGCACAACCGGCTGATCGTGCCGCCGGCTCCGGGCCAGGGCGCCGTTTTTGTATTTGAGGACATGTCATGACTGCAGTAACCACCAATTCCAGCGTCGTCGTCGGTGAAGGCAACGGCAAGGTCACCTTCTCCAACAGCGCGCGGCTGTCCCTGATCGCCGGTCCCTGCCAGATGGAAAGCCGCGACCACGCCTTCATGGTGGCCGGCCGGCTGACCGAAATCTGCAGGACGCTCGGCCTCGGCCTCGTCTACAAATCCTCCTTCGACAAGGCGAACCGCACCTCGCTTTCCGCCGAGCGTGGCATCGGCCTGGAAAAGGCGATGGAAGTTTTCGCAGACCTGAAACGCGAATACGGCTTTCCGGTCATCACCGACGTCCACACCGAAGAGCATTGCGCCCTGGTGGCCCCGGTGGTCGACGTGCTGCAGATCCCGGCCTTCCTGTCGCGGCAGACCGATCTCCTGGTGGCGGCGGCGAAGACCGGCCGCGCCGTCAACGTCAAGAAGGGCCAGTTCCTGGCGCCCTGGGACATGAAGAACGTCCTCAACAAGCTGAACGCCAGCGGCAACGCCAATATCCTGCTGTGCGAGCGTGGCGCGTCTTTCGGCTACAACACGCTGGTTTCCGATATGCGCTCGCTTCCGATCATGGCGGCGATGGGGGCGCCGGTGGTGTTCGACGCAACACATTCGGTGCAGCAGCCGGGCGGCCAGGGCGGCTCGTCCGGCGGACAGCGCGAGTTCGTCGAAACGCTGGCGCGGGCGGCCGTTGCCGTCGGTGTTGCCGGCGTGTTCATCGAAACCCATGAAGACCCCGACAACGCGCCCTCGGACGGGCCGAACATGATCAAGCTCGACGACCTGCCGCGGCTTCTCGAAACGCTGCTGGCCTTCGATGCGGTATCGAAATCGGCCTGACGGCGCCATCCGCCAAAGGAAAAGGCAGCGCCATACCTCGCGTTCAAAGGACTGACATGAAGGTGCAGTAGGCAGTTTCGACAGGCCACCCGGGTGGCGCAACCGCAGCATTGTAATTTGCGTCACATCGTCTAAGACAGCATTTCAAACGATTTTATCACCCACCAGGCAGGAAAAAACCATGACGGCAATTACCGATATCGTCGCTCGCGAAATCCTCGACAGCCGTGGCAACCCCACGGTCGAAGTCGACGTTCATCTCGAAGATGGCAGCATGGGCCGTGCGGCCGTGCCGTCGGGCGCGTCCACCGGCGCGCATGAAGCGGTCGAACTGCGCGACGGCGGCAAGCGCTACCATGGCAAGGGTGTCGAAAAGGCTGTCGATGCGGTCAATACCGAGGTCTTCGATGCCATCGGCGGCCTCGATGCCGAAAACCAGATCCAGATCGACAAGCTGATGATCGAGCTCGACGGCACGCCGAACAAGTCGCGCCTCGGCGCCAACGCCATCCTCGGCGTATCGCTTGCCATCGCCAAGGCCGCCGCCCAGTCTTCCGGCCTGCCGCTCTATCGGTATGTCGGCGGCCCGAATGCCCATGTCCTGCCGGTGCCGATGATGAACATCATCAATGGCGGCGCGCATGCCGACAATCCGATCGATTTCCAGGAATTCATGATCATGCCGGTTGGCGCCGAGACGCTGGCCGATGCCGTGCGCATGGGTTCGGAAGTCTTCCACGTCCTCAAGAAGGAACTGTCGGCGCAGGGCCACAACACCAATGTCGGCGACGAGGGCGGTTTCGCTCCGGGCCTGAAGAGCGCCCCCGATGCACTCGACTTCATCATGAAGTCGATCGAGAAGGCCGGCTACACGCCGGGCGACGACATGATGCTGGCGCTCGACTGCGCCTCGACGGAATTCTTCAAGGACGGCAAATACGTGCTGGAAGGCGAAGGCCGTACGCTCGAATCGGGCGCGATGGCGGAATACCTCGCCGAACTCGCCGGCAGGTACCCGATCATCTCCATCGAGGACGGCATGGCCGAAGACGACTGGGAAGGCTGGAAGACGCTCACCGACCTGATCGGTAAGTCCTGCCAGCTCGTCGGCGACGACCTGTTCGTCACCAACTCGGCGCGCCTGCGCGACGGCATCAAGATGGGCGTCGCCAACTCGATCCTCGTCAAGGTCAACCAGATCGGCTCGCTGTCGGAAACGCTCGACGCCGTCGAAACCGCCCACAAGGCGGGCTACACCGCCGTCATGTCGCACCGCTCCGGCGAAACCGAGGATTCGACCATTGCCGATCTTTCGGTCGCCACCAACTGCGGCCAGATCAAGACAGGCTCTCTGTCGCGCTCCGACCGCCTGGCCAAGTACAACCAGCTGATCCGCATCGAGGAAGGTCTTGGCCCGCAGGCCGTCTATGCCGGCCGCTCGATCCTGCGCGGCTGATAGCCCTCAGCTCAATTTTCGCCTGCACTGGACCCGCAGCGTCGCCGCTGCGGGTTTTTCTTTTCCTGGTCGCAAACACGGTCAACGGACGGTTAATCTCTCTGCGGTAATTTTCCGCATAGTGTACTGCGTATCCAGAGCTTCGCATAAATGTGGACAAAACATCATAAGAAACGGAAGTTCGGCCGTCTGATCCTGCCTGCGATCGCCGTCGCTTTCGTGTCCTACTTCAGCTATCATTCCGTTCATGGTGATTTCGGCCTGATCGCCACGGAGGCGTTCGAGCGCAAGCGTGTCGAGCTTGACGGTGAACTGAAGAAGCTGACAGCCGCGCGTGAGTCGCTCGAGCGGCAGGTTTCCCTGATGAGTGACGGCTCTCTCGAGAAGGACATTCTCGACGAGAAAGCCCGCTATGCGCTGAACGTGTCGCGCAGCGACGAAATCGTCATTTTCAACACGGAATACTAATTAACCGAACTTAGGTTAATGTGAAATAATTATTTAGATTCATGTCTTTACCAAGAATGCTAGCCATGCATTTCTGGCATTGCTGTGGCGTGCAAACTTGCCTATGGTGTGTGCACGCTTGAAACGCAATCGAAACATCAGGGAGGGATGAATGGCGCCGCGAAAATCCGCGTCCGTATCCGGCCGCAAGACGACGGCAAAGCCTGCCAAGAAGGATTTCACGGGTGGCACGATTGCGGAATTCGACCGCGATCAGGAGCTTGGTGCCTATCGTGAGATGTTGCTCATCCGCCGTTTCGAGGAAAAGGCCGGCCAGCTCTATGGCATGGGCTTCATCGGCGGCTTCTGTCACCTCTACATCGGTCAGGAAGCTGTCGTCGTCGGCATGCAGATGGCGCTGAAGGAAGGCGACCAGGTCATCACCGGTTACCGCGACCACGGCCATATGCTGGCCACCGGCATGACTGCGCGCGGTGTCATGGCCGAGCTCACCGGGCGCCGGGGCGGTTATTCCCGGGGCAAGGGCGGCTCCATGCACATGTTCTCCAAGGAGAAGAATTTTTACGGCGGCCACGGCATCGTCGGCGCCCAGGTGTCGCTCGGCACCGGTCTTGCCTTTGCCAACAAGTATCGTGGCAACGACAACGTCTCGCTCGCCTATTTCGGCGACGGCGCGGCCAACCAGGGCCAGGTCTACGAAAGCTTCAACATGGCGGCGCTGTGGAAGCTGCCGGTCATCTACATCATCGAGAACAACCGCTACGCCATGGGTACTTCGGTCGCCCGCGCTTCGGCAGGCGTCGATTTCTCGCAGCGCGGCTCGGCAATCGGCATTCCCGGTTTCCAGGTCGACGGCATGGATGTACGCGCCGTGAAGGCAGCGGGCGACGAGGCGGTGGAGCATTGCCGTTCCGGCAAGGGTCCGATCATCCTCGAAATGCAGACCTACCGCTACCGCGGCCACTCGATGTCCGACCCGGCGAAATATCGCTCCAAGGACGAAGTCCAGAAGATGCGCTCCGAGCACGATCCGATCGAACAGGTGCGCGCCCGTCTGATCGAGAAGGGTTGGGCCAGCGAGGACGATCTGAAGGCGATCGACAAGGATGTCCGCGACATCGTTGCCGACAGCGCCGATTTTGCCCAGTCCGATCCGGAGCCGGATGTATCCGAGCTCTACACCGACATTCTCATCTGATCGGGAGGGAAGACCATGCCCATCGAAATTCTGATGCCCGCGCTCTCCCCGACGATGGAAGAGGGCACGCTGTCCAAATGGCTCAAGAAGGAAGGCGACAAGGTGTCTTCCGGTGACGTGATCGCCGAGATCGAGACCGACAAGGCGACCATGGAAGTGGAAGCCGTCGACGAGGGCGTGATCGGCAAGCTGCTGATCGCTGCCGGCACCGAGGCCGTCAAGGTCAACACGGCCATCGCCGTGCTGCTGCAGGACGGCGAAAGCGCCGCCGATATCGGTTCTGCCAAGCCGGCGCCGAAGGCGGAAGAGGCGGCACCTGCCGCGGCCAAGGCCGAAGAGCCTGCCAAGCAGGCGGCTGCGCCGGTTCCGGCGGCGCCGAAGAGCGAGACGCCCGCCGACCCGGCCATCCCGGCCGGTACGGAAATGGTGACGATGACGGTGCGTGAAGCGCTGCGCGACGCCATGGCCGAAGAAATGCGCGCCAACGTGCGAGTTTTGCTGATGCGGGTGAAATGCGTGAAGTGGCTGGGCGTGTTCACGGTCCGCCGCGTGATGATGCAGGAGTTCGGCGACCGTCGCTTCATTGACCCCCCGATGAGCGTGCAGGGTTTGGCCGGCATCGGCGTGGGCGCGGCCCTGGCGGGCCTGAAGCCGATCGTCGAGTTCATGACCTTCAACTTCGCCATGCAGGCGATCGACCAGATCATCAACTCCGCCGCCAAGACGCTCTATATGTCAGGCGGCCAGATGGGCGCGCCGATCGTCTTCCGCGGCCCGAACGGTGCGGCTGCCCGCGTCGCCGCCCAGCACAGCCAGGATTACGCCGCCTGGTACAGCCACATTCCGGGCCTCAAGGTCGTCATGCCCTACACGGCAGCCGACGCCAAGGGCCTCTTGAAGGCGGCGATCCGCGATCCAAACCCGGTCATCTTCCTCGAAAACGAAATCCTCTACGGTCACAGCTTCGAAGTGCCGAAGCTCGACGATTTCGTCCTGCCGATCGGCAAGGCACGGATCCACAAGACCGGCAAGGACGCCACCATCGTCTCCTTCGGCATCGGCATGACCTATGCGGTTAAGGCTGCCGACGAACTGGCCAAGCTCGGCATCGACGTCGAGATCATCGACCTGCGCACCATCCGTCCGATGGACCTGCCGACGGTGATCGAATCGGTGAAGAAGACCGGCCGCCTCGTCACCGTCGAGGAAGGCTATCCGCAGTCGTCGGTCGGCACGGAAATCGCCACGCGCGTCATGCAGCAGGCCTTCGACTATCTCGATGCGCCGATCCTGACGATCGCCGGCAAGGACGTGCCGATGCCTTACGCCGCCAACCTCGAAAAGCTGGCGCTGCCGAATGTCGGTGAAGTCGTCGAGGCGGTGAAGACCGTCTGCTACAAATAAGGGAGGGTTTTTCGATGCCGATCAACATCACGATGCCGGCCCTCTCGCCGACGATGGAAGAGGGCAACCTGTCCAAGTGGCTGGTGAAGGAAGGCGACACGGTCAAGTCAGGCGATGTCATCGCCGAGATCGAGACCGACAAGGCGACGATGGAAGTGGAAGCGGTCGATGAAGGCGTGGTTGCCAAGCTCGTCGTCCCGGCCGGCACGGAAAACGTCAAGGTCAACGCACTGATCGCCATTCTCGCCGCTGACGGCGAGGATGTGAAGGCCGCCGCAAGCGGTGCGGCATCGTCCGCTCCGGCTGCTGCTGCTGCCAAGGCTGAAGAACCGGCCGTTGCCAAGAGCGAACCGGTTGCCCAGTCGGCACCGGCCGCCGCGCCTGCACCCGTTGCGGCCCCTGCCGCATCGGCGTCTTCCGGTGCGTCGCGGACGTTCTCTTCGCCACTTGCTCGCCGTCTGGCTAAGGAAGCCGGCATCGACCTGTCGGCGGTTGCCGGTTCCGGCCCGCATGGCCGCGTCGTCAAGAGCGATATCGAAAAGGCGGTTTCCGGCGGTGGCGCCAAGGCAGCCGCTCCGGCGCAATCGACGCCGACCACCGCCTCGGCAACGCAGGTTGCGGCATCGGCCCCGGCAGCTGCACCGAAGGGTGCCTCCGACGATGCCGTGCTGAAACTGTTCGAGCAGGGGTCCTACGAGCTCGTGCCGCATGACGGCATGCGCAAGACGATCGCCAAACGCCTGGTCGAATCGAAGCAGACGATCCCGCATTTCTACGTCACCGTGGATTGCGAGCTCGACAAGCTTCTGGCGCTGCGTGCCCAGCTGAACGACGCCGCGCCCCGCAAGGACAGCGCGCCGGCCTACAAGCTGTCGGTCAACGACATGGTCATCAAGGCCATGGCGCTGGCGCTGCGCGACGTGCCGGATGCCAACGTCTCCTGGACGGAGAGCGCCATGGTCAAGCACAAGCATGTCGATGTCGGCGTTGCCGTGTCCATTCCAGGCGGCCTGATCACCCCGATCATCCGCAAGGCGGAGCTGAAGACGCTGTCGGCCATCTCCAACGAGATGCGCGACCTCGGCAAGCGTGCCAAGGAACGCAAGTTGAAGCCCGAGGAATATCAGGGCGGCACCTCGTCGGTCTCGAACATGGGCATGATGGGCGTCAAGCATTTCTCGGCTGTCATCAACCCGCCGCACGCGACCATCCTGGCCGTCGGCGCCGGCGAACAGCGGGCTGTGGTCAAGGACGGCGCGCTGGCGATTGCCACCGTCATGAGCGTGACGCTCTCGACCGACCATCGCTGCGTCGATGGCGCGCTCGGCGCGGAGCTGCTGCAGGCGTTCAAGGGCTACATCGAAAACCCGATGGGTATGCTCGTCTGAGCATTTGAACGGAGGCGTGCGGGATGAAAACCGTTCTGTGCTACGGCGACTCCTTGACCTGGGGGTATGATGCGGCCACGCTTGGCCGCCATGCCTACGAGGATCGCTGGCCGAGCGTGCTTGCCAAGGCGCTCGGCCCGTCCGTCACCGTGATCGCGGAAGGCCTGAACGGCCGCACCACCGCCTATGACGACCATCTCGCCGATTGCGACCGCAACGGCGCGCGCATCCTGCCGACGATCCTGCACAGCCACGATCCCATCGATCTGGTGATCATCCTGCTCGGCGCCAATGACATGAAGCCGGTGATCTGCGGCACGGCCTTCGGCGCGGCCCAGGGCGTGCAGCGGCTGGTGGAACTGGTGCGGCATCACGCCTGGTCCTTCGACGGCAGCGAGCAGCCGGAAATCCTCATCGTCTCACCGCCGCCGATCTGCGAAACGGCGAATGCCGCTTTTGCCGCGATGTTTGCCGGCGGCGTCGAGGAGTCCGCGCATCTCGCGACGCTCTACCGCGATCTTGCCGACGAGCTCGGTTGCGGTTTCTTCGATGCCGGATCGGTGGCCGCAACGACGCCGCTCGACGGCGTGCACCTCGATGCGGAAAACACCCGCGCCATCGGCCGGGGACTGGAGCCGATCGTGCGCGTCATGCTGGGATTGTGACTATGCCCGTCGTGCTCCGTCCGGCGGAACGGCGGGATGCGGCGGAACTGGCGGTGCTGATCGACATCGCCTCGCACAGCTTCGCCACCTGGCTCTGGTATGGCGGCGTGTTGCGTGGCGAAAGCGAGACGGCGATGGAGCACGGCCGCGCCCGCATGCGCGACGACCGGCAGCAGGGCGGCTGGCGGGATGCGGTGATCGCCGAAATCGGCGGCGACGTCGCCGGCCTTGCAGTCGGTTACCGGCTGGACGAAACGGTTGCGACAGCGCCGTCCGACCATCCGGCGCTTGAGCCGCTTCTGGTCCTGCAGCGGCCGCTTGCCGGGCATTGGTTCGTGGATAGCCTGGCCGTCTACCGCCGCCACCGGCGATACGGCATCGGGCGGCAGTTGATGGACGACCAGATCGCCCGCTCCGGCGGCGGCCCGGTCAGCCTGATCACCGAGAGTTACAATGACGCCGCCCAGGCGCTGTATGGAAGCCTGGGATTTGCAGAGGCGGCGCGCTGCGAGGCGGTGCCGCTATACGACAACAGCAAGAAGCACGACTGGGTCCTGATGACCCGAAACGCGGCTTGAGACGGAGGCAGACACACCATGGCTGAGAACTACGACGTCATCATCATCGGCTCCGGTCCGGGCGGATACATCGCGGCGATCCGGGCGGCGCAGCTCGGCATGAAGGTGGCCGTGGTCGAGCGCGAGCATCTCGCCGGCATCTGCTCCAACTGGGGCTGCATCCCGACCAAGGCGCTGCTGCGCTCCGCGGACGTGCTGCACAGCGCCCAGCACGCCAAGAATTACGGCCTGACGCTGGAAGGCACGATCAAGCCGGACCTGAAGGCCATCGTCGCCCGTTCGCGCGGCATTGCCGAGCGCATGAACGGCGGCGTCGGTTTCCTGTTCAAGAAGAACAAGGTCGATATCATCTGGGGCGAGGCGAAGATCACCAAGCCAGGCGAAATCGTCGTCGGCAAGACGACCAAGCCCATCCAGCAACCGCAGGCGCCGCTGCCGAAGAACGCCAAGGGCGAGGGCACCTACACCGCCAAGCACATCGTCATCGCAACCGGCGCCCGCCCGCGGGCTCTGCCGGGCATGGAGCCGGACGGCAAGCTGATCTGGACCTATTTCGAGGCGATGAAGCCGGAAGAGATGCCGAAGTCGCTGCTGGTCGTCGGCTCCGGCGCCATCGGCATCGAATTCGCCTCCTTCTACCGTACCATGGGTGTCGACGTGACCGTCGTCGAGGTGATGAGCCAGGTGATGCCGGTGGAAGATGCCGAGATTTCGGCGCTTGCCAAGAAGCAGTTCGACAAACAGGGCATGAAGATCCTGCTGGAAGCCAAGGTCACCAAGGTGGAGAAGGGGGCGAATTCCGTCACCGCCACCGTGGAGAAGAAGGACGGTTCTAAGGAGACGATCACCGCAGACCGGATGATCTCCGCCGTCGGCGTGCAGGCCAATGTCGAAAACATCGGCCTCGAGGCCGTTGGCGTCAAGACCGACCGCGGTTTCATCGCCATCGACGGCTACGGCAAGACCAATGTGCCCGGCATCTACGCGATCGGTGACGTCGCCGGCCCGCCGATGCTCGCCCACAAGGCTGAGCACGAGGCGGGGATCTGCATCGAGAAGATCGCTGGCCTGCCGAACGTCCATCCGATGGACAAGGCGAAGATCCCGGGCTGCACCTACTGCAACCCGCAGGTCGCCTCCGTTGGCCTGACGGAAGCGAAAGCCAAGGCCGAGGGCCGCGACATCCGCGTCGGCCGCTTCCCCTTTGTCGCCAACGGCAAGGCGATCGCGCTCGGCGAGGACCAGGGCCTGGTCAAGACGATCTTCGACAAGAAGACCGGCGAATTGCTCGGCGCCCATATGGTCGGCGCCGAGGTGACCGAACTCATCCAGGGTTTTGTCGTCGCCATGAACCTGGAAACGACGGAAGAGGAACTGATGCACACCATCTTCCCGCATCCGACGATTTCCGAGACGATGAAGGAAAGCGTGCTCGACGCATATGGCAGGGCACTGAATGCTTGATTTTGTTCCGTCCCGCTCTCTATCTGAAGGTGGAAAAACGGAAAGGAAATCATCATGTCATTGTCTGTCGGAGCGCAAGCCTGGGTCGTCTTCCTGCTGATCGGCCTGGTGGCGGGATTTCTCGCCAGTCTGGTGGTTGGCGGCGGCGGATTGATCCGCTGCTTGTTGAGTGGTGTCATCGGCGCCTTTGTCGGCGGCTTTCTGTTCCAGGCGCTGGGCATTTCGCTCGGAATAGAAAATGCCTTGGTGGTGCAGATCATTCATGCCACTGTCGGGGCCATCGTCGTGGTGTTGATCGCAAGAGTGATTGCGTGAAGGAGCGGAAATGGAAGGCATCGGCTGGATAGCGGCAATCATCATCGGCGGTCTGGCGGGCTGGCTTGCCGGCAAGCTGCTGGAGGTGCGATATGGCGTGCTTCTCAATATCCTGCTCGGCATCGTCGGCTCCGTCGTGGCGACGGCGATCCTGGCGCAGTTTCATATCGAGGTCGCCGGCGGCAGGCTCGGCTACTTCATCACCGGTTTTATCGGGGCGTGCCTGCTGATATTGCTGGTGAAGCTCGTTCGCCGGTAAAGCAGGGCGGTTCACGACCGGCTCAGTGCCGCATGGGGCGGCGGAAAGTTGGAAGATCATGGTCACCATTCTCGACAGGATCAATCCCGAGGAAAAGCGCGTCCGTCACCCCGAAAAGGCCCATAGGCCCGATACGGAAGTGATGCGCAAGCCGGAGTGGATCCGCGTCAAGGCGCCGACATCAAAAGGCTATGCCGAAACCCGCTCGATCGTGAAGGAGCACAAGCTCGTCACCGTCTGCGAGGAAGCCGGCTGCCCGAATATCGGCGAGTGCTGGGACAAGAAGCACGCTACCTTCATGATCATGGGCGAGATCTGTACCCGCGCCTGCGCCTTCTGCAATGTCGCCACCGGCAAGCCGAATGCGCTGGACATGGCCGAACCGGAAAACGTCGCCAAGGCGGTGAGGGAGATGGGGCTTTCCCACGTCGTCATCACCTCCGTCGACCGTGACGACCTCGCCGATGGCGGCGCCGAACATTTCGAGAAGGTGATCTGGGCGATCCGTGCCGCTTCGCCGCTGACGACCATCGAGATCCTGACGCCCGACTTCCTGAAGAAGCCCGGTGCGCTGGAGCGTGTCGTCGCCGCCAAACCCGATGTCTTCAACCACAACATGGAAACCGTTCCGGGCAACTATCTGACCGTCCGTCCGGGCGCGCGCTATTTCCACTCCGTCCGCCTGTTGCAGCGGGTGAAGGAACTCGACCCGACGATGTTCACCAAGTCCGGCATCATGGTCGGCCTCGGCGAGGAGCGCAACGAAGTGCTGCAGCTGATGGACGACCTGCGCACCGCCGATGTCGACTTCCTGACGATCGGCCAGTACCTGCAGCCGACCCGCAAGCACCACAAGGTCGAACGGTTCGTCACGCCCGACGAGTTCAAGTCCTACGAGACGGTCGCCTATACCAAGGGCTTCCTGATGGTGGCGTCGAGCCCGCTGACCCGTTCCTCGCACCACGCCGGCGACGACTTCGCCCGGCTGCGGGCAGCGCGCGAGAAGAAGCTTCTCGCCGCAGCGGAATAGACATCTTTCCCATCTTCCTATAAGCCCCGCCGTCCGCCCGACGGCGGGATTTTTCGTTGCGGGAAGGGGATGGCGATGACGGTTTCGATCACGATCGATGACGCGGCCAGCAGACTGAAGGCAGCCCAGCGGGTACTGGTCATCGGCTGTTCCGGCAGCGGCAAGAGCACGCTGGCGCAAAAGCTTGCCGCCCGTCTTGACCTGCCTTACATTTCCATGGACCGGGATATCTTCTGGCTGCCCGGCTGGCGAGTGCGGCCGCGACCGGAGGCGCGGGCGCGATTGGAAGCCATCGTCGCCACGGGGCGCTGGATCATCGACGGCACCAGCCCCGGAACCTTGTCGTTGCGATTGCCGCGCACGGATGTCGTTCTCTGGCTCCGGCCGCCGCGCCGGGTCTCGTTTTATGGCGTCATCTCTCGCTGGCTGCGGTTTTACGGACGGTCGCGTCCGGAGATGGCGGACGGCTGTCCGGAGAAGATCGACCTCGAATTCCTGCGCTACATCTGGAATTTCGAGAAGACGGAAAGTCCGGAAATCGTAGAAAACCTGGCGAGGCACGGACCCGACGTGCCGGTTCTGGTGTTGAAATCCCGGGCAGCGACCACGTGGCTACTTGCAAGAATGGCGGAGGATCATTAGCTCTCGGCCATGCCTCAATTCGAAACCACGCGTCCCGTCCTGCATTCCTCCGAGAAGATGTTCGATCTTGTCGCCGATGTCGAACGTTACCCCGAATTCCTGCCGCTTTGCGAGGCGCTGTCCGTTCGCTCCCGCAAGGAGCGCGATGGCAAGGTGTTGCTGGTCGCGGACATGACGGTCGGCTACAAGGCGATCCGCGAGACGTTCACCACCCAGGTGCTGCTCAACAGGGACGAGCGCATCATCGATGTCAAATATATCGACGGCCCGTTCAAATATCTCGACAACCGCTGGCGCTTCGAGGCTGCCACAAACGGCTGCGACGTGCGTTTCTTCATCGATTACGAATTCAAGAGCCGTATCCTGGGCGCGTTGATGGGTTCGATGTTCGACCGCGCCTTCCGCATGTTCGCGGAAGCCTTCGAGAAGCGGGCGGATGCGATCTATGGAACGGCGGCGTCGGCCTGATTTCATTTGGACATCGCGGCGGCGGCGAATAATGTCATGTCGTTGCACGTCTTCGTCGAAGACAATGCCTTTTGGTGAGAGAGTCCCGTGAGATCATTCAGTATACCGGCGATCATCCTGCTCGCCAGCCTGCCTCTGGCAGGCTGCGTCGATGGCGAACGTGGATATAGTTACAGCAGTTATGACGGTTATAGCGGTTATTATGTCGATCGTTCCTTCGAACGCGACGACCGATATTACGAGCGCCGCCGCGAGCGTGCCGAACGGCATGCATTCGAGGAGCGCCGTCGCGAGCGTGCGCGCCGCGATCGCCGCGAAGACGCGATCTACGGCGAGGAACCGGTCCGCGGCCCCAATGTCATTCGTGTGCCGGGTGACGGCTGCGCGTTCTGACACCCAGCAACTGAGGCGGGACGCAAACCCCCGGTTTGTCCTCCCCCGACAGCGGCGGGATCATGTCGAGCGCCGTTCTGGCTGTTGCAACCCGGTCGCCGTTGCGGCCGATGTCGCCATAACGCAGCCCCCGGTACAGCAACGCTCCGCGCCTCGACTGGGCAGCGAGATGGACGAGGCCCACCGGTTTGGTCTCGGAACCGCCACCCGGCCCGGCGATGCCGGTGACCGCAACGGCAACGCTTGCCCGCGAGCGGAAGAGCGCGCCGTGAACCATCTGCAGCGCCGTTTCCTTCGACACCGCGCCGAACTGCACAAGCGTGTCCTGCCGGACGCCGAGCATCTGCTGCTTGGCTTCGTTGGTGTAGGTCACAAATCCCCGGTCGACGACGGCCGACGATCCGGCAATATCCGTCAACGCCCCGGCGATCAGTCCTCCCGTGCATGATTCTGCCGTTGCGACCATCAACTGACGTTGGGTAAAGCGTTTGACGATTTCGGCCGCTTGTGCCTCGATATCAGCCGGGAAAAGGCTCATGTCCCGCTCCTCCGATAGACCACGGTTGCCGTGGCAATGGCGGCGATGCCTTCGCGGCGGCCGATGAAACCGATCTTTTCGTTGGTCGTCGCCTTGACCGAACAGCGGTCGAGGTCGATGCCCAGAATCTCCGAAAGCTTCTCCCGCATCGCCAGGCGATGTGGCCCGACCTTCGGCGCTTCCGCGATCAGCGAAACGTCGGCGTTCATGATCGTCCCGCCGTTTTCGCGCACGATCTTCGCAGCGTGTTCAAGGAAGATGCGCGATGCCGCACCCTTCCATTGCGGATCCGACGGCGGGAAATGGTCGCCGCTATCGCCGGCGCCGGAGGCGGCGAGAAGCGCGTCGGTCAAGGGATGCAGGGCCACAGCCGCATCCGAATGCCCCTTGAGTCTCTGGTCGTGCGGAATGAAGATGCCGCAGAGCGTCACGCCGTCGCCCGCTTCCAGCTGGTGCACGTCGTAGCCGTTGCCGGTGCGGACGTCCGGAAGCTGGCTGGCGGAGAGTTTTTCATCGGCCATGGCGATATCCCGTTTCACGGTAAGCTTGACGTTGTCGGGCGACCCTTCGACGAGGGTCACGCGGTGCCCGGTCCATTCGGCGATCGCGGCATCGTCGGTGAAGGCCGTCAGGCCGGCGGCGGCGGCCTTTTCGTGCGCGTCGAGGATGAGCGGAAAGGAGAAGGATTGCGGCGTCTGGGCGCCAAAAAGGCCGGCGCGGGACACAGTCTCGGCCACAAAGCCTTCCGGCGAGCCGCGCTTCAGGGTGTCGGCCACCGCAACGGCGGGCAACACGCTCTCGGCGCCGTTTTCGAAGGCTGAGACGACACGGTCGAGCACGGCGTGATCGATGAACGGGCGCACCGCATCATGGATCATCACATGTGTCACATCCGTGCCTTGAAGTGCGCGTAGCCCGTTGAGCACCGATTCCTGCCGCAACGGGCCGCCATGCACCACAAGCAGATTGTCCAGTCCGTCCACGAATCGCAATGCGTCCTGGAAAAGCGCTTCGTCGTCGGGATGGATGACCACGCACATCCGTACGGGGATGGGCCAGCGGGCGAATTGGTCCAAAGTATGAGCGATCACCGGCTTGCCGCCGATCGGCCGGTATTGTTTCGGCCCCTCTTGCGGAGAGCCGGCCCGTTCGCCGCGTCCGGCAGCAACAACCACCACTCCGATGGACATCACACTGGTGGATTGCATTTGTTCGGCAAATTCCTTTACACGGACGCTATCGCCCAAGCTCTACAGGCTCCGCCTGGTCTTTTCCAGCATTTGCCTAAAAAATACCGGTTGCCTCGGTGCCCCCTTGGCAAGCGCGTTATTACTGGCTAAAAATAGGGCAACGATGAAATGTGCCCGAAAGATGACCATTTGACATCCGCTTTTCTTGCTGCGCCTTTCGACGTCGGGTCCGTCCCGGTGCGCAATCGCGTCATCCTCGCTCCGATGTCCGGCGTCACCGATTTGCCGTTCCGGCAACTGGCCTGGCGCTACGGCGCCGGCCTGGTCGTCACGGAAATGGTGGCGAGCCGCGAACTGGTCGGCAACGCCCAGGAATCCTGGGCGCGGCTGAAAGGCGCGGGGCTGAAACCGCACGTGGTGCAACTTGCCGGCCGCGAGGCCTACTGGATGGGCGAAGCGGCGCGCATCGCCGCCGACAACGGTGCCGATATCGTCGACATCAACATGGGTTGCCCGGCCAAGAAGGTGGCCGGCGGTTATTCCGGCTCGGCGCGGATGCGCGAACCCGACCTCGCCTTGTCGCTGATCGAGGCGACGGTGAAGGCGGTGTCCGTGCCGGTGACGCTGAAGATGCGGCTCGGCTGGGACGAAAACTCCCTCAACGCCCCAGAAATCGCCCGCCGCGCCGAAGAGGCCGGCATCCAGCTGGTGACCATCCACGGCCGGACCCGCATGCAGTTTTACGAGGGCAGGGCGGATTGGGACGCCATCCGCGCCGTGCGCGACGCGGTGCGCATTCCGCTGATCGCCAATGGCGACGTGGATACGCCGGAAGACGCGCTGGAAATCCTGCGCCGGTCCGGCGCCGATGCGGTGATGGTCGGCCGGGCCTGCCAGGGACGTCCGTGGCATGCGGGCTGGCTCGCCGGCCATGCGGCTCCGGCCCGCGGCGAGATCGCCGCCATCGCCGCCGAGCATTACCGTGCGATGCTGGAGTTCTACGGCGAGCACGTTGCCGTCAGGCATGCGCGAAAACATCTCGGCTGGTATCTGGAGCGTTTTGCGCCCGGCCTGCCCGCCGACGCCAGGGTGGCGATCATGACCGGCAAGGAGGCGGAGACCGTCGCGAGGCTGCTGCAACAGGCGCTGAACGACACGTCCTTTGCCAGCGCACCGGAACGGGAGGCAGCATGAGTTCCGATTCGAACCACACCCCGGCCCAAGCCGGCGGCAACGCGCTGGCGATGGCCGTGCTCAACTCCATCCAGCATCCGGTGATCCTCGTCAACGAGAGCGGCCTGATCGCTTTCGCGAACTGGGAGGCGGAGGCATTTTTCGGCGCCAGCGCCGCTCATCTCGCCCGCTACCGGATCTCGACCTTCATCCCCTTCGGCAGCCCGCTGCTGGCGCTGATCGACCAGGTGCGCGAGCGCCGGGCGCCGGTCAACGAATATCGTGTCGACCTCAGTTCGCCGCGCCTGGGGCAGGACAAGCTGGTGGATATCTATGTCGCGCCGGTCTCCAACGAGCCGGGATCGGTGGTGGTGGTGTTCCAGGAGCGCTCCATGGCCGACAAGATCGACCGGCAACTGACGCATCGCGCCGCCGCCCGCTCGGTGACCGGCCTTGCCTCGATGCTGGCGCACGAGATCAAGAACCCGCTTTCCGGCATCCGCGGCGCCGCCCAGCTTCTGGAAACCTCGGTCGGCGACGAGGACAGGACGCTGACGCGGCTGATCTGCGACGAGACCGACCGCATCGTCTCGCTGGTCGATCGAATGGAGGTGTTTTCCGACGAGCGGCCCGTCGACCGCCAGCCGATCAACATCCATTCGGTGCTCGACCATGTGAAGGCGGTGGCCAAGGCCGGTTTCGCCCGCAACATCAAGATCACCGAGAATTACGACCCGTCGCTGCCGGCGGTTTTCGCCAATCGTGACCAGCTGGTGCAGGTGTTCCTCAACCTGATCAAGAACGCCGCCGAAGCCGTCAGGGACCGGCCCGAGGGCGAGATCACGCTGACGACCGCCTATCGCCCCGGAATCCGGCTTTCGGTCGCCGGGACGCGGGAAAAGATTTCGCTGCCGCTGGAATTCTGCGTCCATGACAACGGCCCCGGCGTGCCCGGCGACCTGCTGCCGCATCTCTTCGATCCCTTCATCACCACCAAGACCAATGGTTCCGGCCTCGGCCTTGCGCTGGTCGCCAAGATCATCGGCGGCCATGGTGGCATCGTCGAATGCGACAGCCAGAATCACCGAACGACATTCCGCGTGCTGATGCCCGTCTCCAAGGACGCCACGCTCGACGATACTCCTCCCATTGCCACAGGAAACAACCGATGACCGCCACCATCCTTGTCGCCGATGACGACGCAGCCATCCGGACGGTGCTGAACCAGGCCCTCAGCCGCGCCGGATACGATGTGCGCATCACATCCAACGCCGCAACGCTGTGGCGCTGGATTTCCGCCGGCGAGGGCGACCTGGTGGTCACCGACGTGGTGATGCCGGACGAAAACGCCTTCGACCTGCTGCCGCGCATCAAAAAGGCAAGGCCCGATCTGCCGGTGCTGGTGATGAGCGCCCAGAACACCTTCATGACCGCCATCAAGGCGTCGGAAAAGGGCGCCTACGACTACCTGCCGAAGCCCTTCGACCTGACGGAACTGATCGCCATCATCGGCCGGGCGCTGTCCGAGCCGAAACGCAAGCCGGCCAAGCTCGACGACGACATGCAGGACGGCATGCCTTTGGTCGGCCGCTCCGCCGCCATGCAGGAAATCTATCGCGTGCTCGCCCGTCTCATGCAGACGGACCTGACGCTGATGATCACCGGCGAATCGGGCACAGGCAAGGAACTGGTGGCCCGGGCGCTGCACGACTACGGCAAGCGCCGCAACGGCCCCTTCGTCGCCATCAACATGGCGGCGATCCCGCGTGACCTGATCGAATCGGAACTGTTCGGTCATGAGAAGGGCGCCTTCACCGGCGCCCAGACCCGCTCCACCGGCCGCTTCGAACAGGCCGAGGGCGGCACGCTGTTCCTCGACGAAATCGGCGACATGCCGATGGACGCGCAGACGCGGCTGCTCCGCGTGCTGCAGCAGGGCGAATACACCACCGTCGGCGGTCGCACGCCGATCCGCACCGACGTGCGCATCGTCGCCGCCACCAACAAGGACCTGAAGCAGTCGATCAACCAGGGCCTGTCCCGCGAGGATCTCTATTACCGCCTCAACGTCGTGCCGCTGCGCCTGCCGCCGCTGCGCGACCGTGCCGAGGACATTCCCGATCTCGTCCGCCATTTCATCCAGCAGGCGGAGAAGGAAGGTCTCGGAACCAAGCGTTTCGACACCGAAGCACTGGAACTGATGAAGGCCTATGCCTGGCCGGGCAACGTGCGCGAGCTGGAAAACCTCATCCGCCGGCTGATGGCGCTCTACCCGCAGGACGTCATTACCCGCGAGATCATCGAGCAGGAGCTGCGCTCCGACGTGCCGGACAGTCCGATCGAGAAGGCCGGCGTCCGTTCCGGCTCGGTCACCATCGCCCAGGCGGTGGAGGAGAACATGCGCGTCTATTTCTCCTCCTTCGGCGACAAGCTGCCGCCGCCCGGATTGTACGACCGGGTCTTGAGCGAAATGGAATATCCGTTGATTCTCGCAGCCTTGACCGCAACCCGCGGCAACCAGATCAAGGCCGCCGACCTGCTTGGCCTCAATCGCAATACCTTGCGGAAAAAGATCCGCGAACTGGGCGTATCGGTCTATCGCAGTTCGCGGACGGCTTGACATCGCCGGAAGCCGCGTTGCATTTTCGCCACAATGCGTTGCTTAAAGGTCACGCAGCAGGTTGTTCCAGGTATCGACCGAGTCTCGCTCCGCATTCGCCGGAGCGTTCGGTTTTCCTTGGGGCGCCGGCCGGGTATTTCGGAATGTGGCTCGGGGATTTTCCGAACGATTGGAGACAAGTCGCGACGCGACTTTCGGATGGCGGCCGGATTTTTTTGCCGTTACCGCCCTGCAATCGTTTGCAATTTCCGGTTGGCGCGCGTGGTGACGGTTCCCGGCGCCATGTCGATGACTGAAAGTTGTTCTGGCGTCCTTAGCCTCCCATGGTGGCGTCGGGCGCTGCAGTTATATTGGTGCGCTGGTTGAAGAGCCTGCGGCGCAAGCGGTGGCAGGCAATGGCGGAGGGGATGATGACGCCTTTGGTGGATGACGAGACCGGCGCGAATGCGCAGGATCGTCGCGCGTCCTTCGCTCTGCCGGGCATCGGTCTTGCCGGCGGTGCGCTGGTCTGCGCCGTCCTGACGCTATTCGTGCTGCTCGGGCTGACGCCGATTGCGCCGACCACCAATGTCGTCATCGCCTCCGCCGTGCTGAACTCGCTGTTCGTTGCGGGTCTTGCGGTGCTGATCGGCCGCGAGATCGGCAGGCTTCTGAAGGCGAGGCGACGTGGCCGCGCCGCAGCGCGCCTGCATGTGCGCATCGTTGTGCTTTTCTCCATCGTGGCGATCACGCCGGCGATCCTGGTGGCGATTTTCGCCAGCATCACCCTGAATGTCGGCCTCGACCGCTGGTTCTCGCTGCGCACGCAATCGATCGTCAGTTCCTCGATGAACGTGGCGCAGGCCTACATGCTGGAAAACGCCAGCTACCTGCAGGGCCAGACGGTCTCCATGTCCAACGACCTGGAGCGCAACCGCGCCCTCTTCAACCTGGATCGAAACGGTTTTATCGAACTCATGACCCGCCAGGCCAAGGGCCGCGGCATGCTCGGCGCCTTCCTGGTGCGCGCCGACGGTTCTCCGATCGTCCAGGCGGATGTGGAGACAGAGAAGCCGCTGCCGGCGATCCCCAAGGACGCGCTGGAATCGTCCGCGGCCGGCCAGCCGACGCTCATTCCGCCGGGTGTCACCAATCTCGTCGGCGCCATCATGAAGCTCGACGACATTCCCGGCGCGTTCCTCTACACGATCCGCGCCGTCGATCCGCGCGTCATGTCCGCCATGCGGATGATGGAAGAGAACACAGCCGAATACAAGGCGATGGAGGCGTCGCGCACCTCGCTGCAGATCGCCTTCGCGGTGCTTTATCTCGGTTTCGCGCTCATCGTCCTGCTGGCCGCCATCTGGACCGCCATTGCTGTCGCCGACCGTATCGTCCGGCCGATCCGCCTGCTGATCGGCGCCGCCGACAGCGTCGCCACCGGCAATCTCAACGTCATCGTGCCGGTGCGGGCCGCCGATGGCGACGTCGGCAGCCTGTCGCGCACCTTCAACAAGATGATTTCGGAAATCCGCGGCCAGCGCGACGAGATCCTCGAAGCCAAGGACGAGGTGGACGATCGCCGCCGTTTCATCGAGGCGGTGCTGTCGGGCGTCACCGCCGCCGTCATCGGCGTCGAGGACGACCGGCGCATCAGCATCGTCAATCCGTCCGCCGAGCTTTTCCTGGCGCTGCCGGCGGATGACCTGATCGGCAAGAACCTCGCCGAGGTGGCGCCGGAGATCGACCATGTGCTCAGCGAGGCAGCCTCGCGCTACCGTACCGATTTCCGCAAGCAGATCAACCTGATGCGCAGCGGCAAGGAGCGGACGCTGAGCGTCCAGGTGACGCGCGAGGAAGCCCGCGATTCCAAGGATTCCTACGTCATCACCCTCGACGACATCACCGATCTCGTCATTGCGCAGCGCTCTACGGCCTGGGCGGATGTCGCCCGGCGCATCGCCCACGAAATCAAGAACCCGCTGACGCCGATCCAGCTGTCGGCCGAACGCATCAAGCGCCGTTTCGGCAAGCAGATCGCCGATGTCGACCGTGGTGTCTTCGACCAGTGCACCGATACCATCGTGCGCCAGGTGGAGGATATCGGCCGCATGGTCGATGAGTTCTCCGCCTTCGCCCGCATGCCGAAGCCGACCAAGGAACCGACGGACCTGCGCAACATCCTGCGCGACGCGGTGTTCCTGCGGGAGATGGGCAACACCCACGTCCGTTTCATCCGCGAGCTCGGGGACCAGCCGCTCGAAGGCATGTTCGATGCACGCATGCTGGGCCAGGCTTTCGGCAACCTGATCAAGAACGCCGTGGAGGCGATCGAGGCGGTTCCGAGCGACGAGGGGCGCGACGAACGCAAGATCCTGGTGCGTTGCCATTTCGATCCGGCCCTGGATCGCTTCACCGCCGATGTCATCGACAACGGCAAGGGCCTGCCGGTCGAAAACCGGCACCGCATTCTTGAACCCTACATGACGATGCGCGACAAGGGCACGGGCCTTGGCCTCGCCATCGTCAAGAAGATTATCGAGGAACATGGCGGGCAGCTCGAACTGCACGATGCGCCCGCCGATTTCGACCATGGCAGGGGAGCGATGATCCGGGTGCTTTTGCCGCGCCTCGACATTCCGCCGGCCCTGGCGACAGAAGATAGCAAGGAAAGTGCATATGGCGTCTGATATTCTGGTCGTCGACGACGAGGAAGATATTCGCGAGATCGTTTCGGGCATCCTTTCCGACGAGGGCCATGAAACGCGTACCGCCTATGACAGCGACAGCGCGCTGGCGGCGATTTCCGACCGCGTGCCGCGGCTTGTTTTCCTCGACATCTGGATGCAGGGTTCGAAGCTCGACGGCCTGTCGCTGCTGGACGAGATCAAGAGCCGCCATCCGGACCTGCCGGTGGTGATGATCTCCGGCCACGGCAACATCGAGACCGCCGTCTCGGCCATCCGCCGCGGCGCCTTCGATTTCATCGAGAAACCCTTCAAGTCGGACCGGCTGATCCTGATCGCCGAACGGGCGCTCGAAACCTCGAAGCTGAAGCGTGAGGTCACCGAGCTGAAGAAACGCACGGGCGATGCCGTCGAACTGATCGGCACCTCGGTTGCCGTCTCGCAGCTGCGCCAGACGATCGACAAGGCAGCGCCGACCAACAGCCGCATCATGATCCTCGGCCCCTCCGGTTCCGGCAAGGAGCTGGTGGCGCGCATGCTGCACAAGAAATCGGCCCGCGCCAGCGGTCCCTTCGTGGCCCTGAACGCCGCGACGATCACGCCCGACCGCATGGAGATCGCCCTGTTCGGCACCGAGGGCAGCCCCGGCCAGGCGCGCAAGATCGGTGCTTTGGAAGAGGCCCATCGCGGCATGCTCTATCTGGATGAAATCGGCGAAATGCCGCGCGAAACCCAGAACAAGATCTTGCGCGTGCTGGTCGATCAGCAGTTCGAGCGCGTTGGCGGCTCCAAGCGCGTGAAGGTGGATGTGCGGGTCATTTCATCCACCGCCTACAATCTCGAAAGCCTGATCGCCGAAGGTTCCTTCCGCGAAGACCTCTACCATCGCCTGGCCGTCGTGCCTGTTCGCGTGCCGGCGCTGGCCGAACGGCGCGAGGACATTCCGTTCCTGGTCGATATGTTCATGCGGCAGATTTCCGAGCAGGCGGGCATCCGCGCCCGCAAGATCGGCGACGACGCCATGGCGGTGTTGCAGGCGCATGACTGGCCGGGCAACATCCGCCAGCTGCGCAACAACATCGAGCGGCTGATGATCCTCGCCCGCACCGACGGCCCGGATTCGGCCATCACCGCCGACATGCTGCCGACCGATCTCGGCGACATGCTGCCGAAAGTCTCGACCAAGGGCGATTACCACATCATGACGCTGCCGCTGCGCGAGGCCCGCGAAATGTTCGAGCGCGACTATCTGATCGCCCAGATCAACCGTTTCGGCGGCAATATTTCGCGCACGGCGGAATTCGTCGGCATGGAACGCTCGGCGCTGCACCGCAAGCTCAAGTCCCTGGGGGTATAAGCCCCGGCACCGCCTGACATCTCGATCGGAACAGCCAGAATGAAGGTCATCATTTGCGGTGCAGGGCAGGTGGGGTTCGGCATCGCCGAACGGCTTGCCCAGGAAGACAACGACGTCTCGATGATCGATACGTCCGAGGCGCTGATCGGCACGGTCACCGAGACGCTCGACGTGCGCGGTTATGTCGGCCACGGCGCCCATCCCGATGTGCTGGCCAAGGCGGGCGCCGACCAGGCGGACATGATCATCGCCGTGACGCTGCACGACGAGGTCAACATCGTCGCCTGCGAGGTGGCGCATGCCTTGTTTTCCGTGCCGACCAAGATCGCCCGCATCCGTGCCCAGAACTACCTGAAGCCGGAATATGCCGATCTCTTCAGCCGCGAGCACGTCTCCATCGACGTCATCATCTCGCCGGAAATCGAGGTCGGCAAGATGGTGCTGCGCCGCATCGCCTTTCCGGGCGCCGACGATATCGTGCGCTTCGCCGACGACCATATCGTCATGATGGCGATCGAGTGCATGGAGGATTGCCCGGTCGTCAACACGCCGCTGGCGCAGCTGAGCCAGCTTTTTCCCGATCTCGTCGCGACCGTGGTCGGCGTCTTCCGCGACGGCAAGGCCGAGGCCGTGCGTTCGCAGGACCAGCTCGCCGTCGGCGACCTCGCTTATGTCATCTGCAAGAAGGACCATATCCAGCGGACGCTGGATCTCTTCGGTCACGAGGAAAAGGAAGCGCAGCGTATCGTCATCGCCGGCGGCGGCAACATCGGATATTACGTCGCCAATGCCATCGAGGAAAAACAGCCGCGGACCCGCATCAAGATCATCGAGCGCGGCCGTGCCCGCGCCGAAGCGATCTCCGACCAGCTGCGCAACGCCATCGTGCTCCACGGTTCCGTCCTCGACCAGAAGATCCTGCTGGAGGCGGGCGTGCAGGATGCCGACCTGCTCGTGGCCCTCACCAATGACGACCAGTCGAACATGCTGAGCGCCGTGATGGCCAAGCAGCTTGGCTGCAAGTCGAACCTGGTGCTGCTCAACGACCTGTCCTTCCAGTCGCTGGCGACCTCGATCGGCGTCGAGGCCTATGTCGACCCGCGCGCCGTAACAGTGTCGCGCGTACTGCAGCATGTCCGCAAGGGCCGCATCCGTTCCGTCTACAGCGTGCAGAAGGGCGGGGCGGAGGTCATCGAGGCGGAGGCACTGGAAACCTCGCCACTCGTCGGCAAGACGTTTCGCGAACTCGACCTGCCCGAGGGCGTGCGCATCGGCGCGCTCTACCGCGACGGCGTGGTGCTGCAGCCGAGCGGCGATATGAAGATCAAGGCGCGGGACCGCGTCGTGCTGTTCGCCACGCTTGCCGCCGTGCGCCATGTCGAACAGCTGTTCCGGGTCTCCATCCAGTATTTTTGAACGAAACGAGGTCGAGGCGTCATGCCCAGAATTGCCTATGTCAACGGACGCTACCTGCCGCATTCGGATGCGGCGGTCCATATCGAGGATCGCGGTTTCCAGTTTGCCGATGGCGTCTATGAAGTCTGCGAGGTGCGCCACGGCGTGATCGTCGACCTGACACGGCATCTCGACCGGCTGGAGCGTTCGCTTGGTGAGATCAGAATCACCCTGACGATGAGCCGGGTGGCTCTGTCGCAGGTGATCCGCGAGGTGTTGCGCCGCAACCGGGTCAGGAACGGGCTTTTTTACCTGCAGGTCACGCGGGGCGCTGCCCGGCGCGATCATGTCTTCCCGCCCGAGGGCACGCCGGCAACGGTGGTGGTGACGGCCAAGAGCACCGATCCCTCGATCGTCGCCAAGAAGAATGCCAACGGCATCAAGGCGATCACGCTGCCCGACAACCGCTGGGATCGCGTCGATATCAAGACCGTCGGTCTCCTGCCGAATGCGCTGGCACGCCAGCAGGCCAAGGAAGCGGGTGCCCAGGAAGCCATCTATGTCGATAAAAACGGCATGGTCACGGAAGGGGCCGCGACGAATGTCTGGATCGTCGATCGGCACGGCGTCTTGCGAACCCGACCGGCCGAGCACGGCATCCTGCGCGGCATCACCCGCACCACGCTCATGGATGTCGCCGCCGCCAAGGGTATCGCGATTCGCGAGGAGGCGTTCTCCGTCGAAGAGATGCTGGCCGCTCGCGAGGTGTTCATCACCGCCGCGACATCGATCTGCTTCCCGATCGTCGAAATCGACGGCCGGACGATCGCCAACGGCCATCCCGGCGGCATGTCACAGAAAATTCGTGAAGCCTTTTTCGACATTGCGGAAAAGACTGCGATTTGATACCTAGGCTTTGAGGGACAGGGTGCGGCAACAGCTTCGCGCCCTTTGGGACAATTTCGGTATATCCAACCGGTCGAGCGGGACCGGCAAAAAACGAAAGAAAGAAGCGGCGCGATGGCGGAACGTTCTCAGAATTTGCAGGACTTGTTTCTCAATACTGTACGCAAGCAAAAGATTTCACTGACGATATTTCTCATCAACGGCGTTAAACTGACAGGCGTCGTTACCTCTTTCGACAACTTCTGCGTTCTGTTGCGTCGTGACGGCCACTCGCAGCTCGTCTACAAGCACGCAATCTCGACCATCATGCCTGGCCAGCCGATGCAGATGTTCGAGAGCGAAGAAGCCGCATCCTGACAGGACAGAACCAAATTACAAACCGCGATACATCCAGCGAATCGATCATCCCGGAAGATAAGAAACTTCGGGATGACATGCGCGCCGTCGTCATCGTCCCCGTCCTGAAGGCGGAGCGACGCGGCGGAAGGGGCGGAGCCGGCGAAGCGGCGCCGCAGCCGCCGGTTCGATCCAGCGAAAGCCGACTGGAGGAAGCCAAAGGGCTGGCGCAGGCGATCGATCTCGACGTGGTGCTCGGCCTTGTCGTTTCCGTGGCGCAGCCGCGCCCGGCGACCTTGCTCGGCACCGGCAAGATCGAAGAGATCAAGGCGGCGCTCGACGAGCACGATGCCGGCCTCGTGATCGTCGATCATCCGCTGACGCCGGTACAGCAGCGCAATCTCGAAAAGGAATGGAACGCCAAGGTCATCGACCGCACCGGCCTCATTCTGGAAATCTTCGGCCGCCGCGCCTCCACCAAGGAAGGCACGCTGCAGGTCGAGCTGGCGCATCTCAATTACCAGAAGGGCCGCCTGGTCCGCAGCTGGACCCACCTTGAACGCCAGCGCGGTGGCGCCGGTTTCATGGGTGGTCCGGGCGAAACCCAGATCGAGGCCGACCGACGCCTGTTGCAGGAGCGGATCGTCCGGCTGGAGCGTGAGCTGGAGCAGGTGGTGCGCACCCGCCAGCTGCATCGCGCCAAGCGCCGCAAGGTGCCGCATCCGATCGTGGCGCTGGTCGGCTACACCAATGCCGGCAAGTCGACGCTGTTCAACCGCATTACCGGCGCCGGCGTTCTGGCCGAGGACATGCTGTTTGCGACGCTCGATCCGACGCTGCGGCGGATGAAGCTGCCGCACGGCCGTACCGTCATCCTGTCCGATACCGTCGGTTTCATTTCAGACCTGCCGACCCATCTGGTCGCGGCTTTCCGCGCCACGCTGGAAGAGGTACTGGAAGCGGATATCGTCCTGCATGTTCGCGACATGTCCGATCCCGACAACGGTGCCCAGGCGGCCGATGTCCTGCGAATCCTGAGCGACCTCGGCATCGACGAGAAAGACCGCGAAAACCGCATGATCGAGGTCTGGAACAAGATCGACCGGCTGGAGCCGGAGGCGGCCGAAGCGTTGACCCACAGGGCCGAGACGCAGCCGAATGCGGTGGCGCTGTCTGCCGTGAGCGGGCAGGGCGTCGATGCGCTGCTCGACGATATCGCCCACCGCCTTTCCGGCGTGATGACCGAAACGACGATCGTCCTGCCGGCCGACAAGCTGAGCATCCTGCCGTGGCTCTACAACAACGCCATCGTCGACGGCCGCGAGGACTTGGAGGACGGCTCCGTCAGCCTCGACGTCCGGCTTTCGGAACAGCAGGCGCTGGAGTTGGACCGCCGGCTGGGCAACGGCCCGAAGCCGGAGCGCGAAGGCTGGGAACGGTAGCCGGCTCGACGTCCGTCATCCCGGCTGCCTGCCGCCAGCCTGTTCAGGTGGCCCCTGTTTCCGGTCGCCTGCTATTCAGGTCGCAATGGCGGCTTTTTGCTCTTTGATGCTGCCCGCTCGAAAGATCGCCACCGCTGCGGCGACGATGGGGGCATTGTGGGCGGCAGCGGTGCCGTCAGGAAGATGCTTGCCGTCTCCGACCCCGCCCCGCGCCGACCGGGCGCGCTGGCGGGCGCGTCCGACGAATGGCCGGCGGGTTTGGTCTGCCCGGGGAAGCAGGATGGGTTTTCGGATGCCGGCGGTGTCCAGCACCGCCGCTATCTCCTCGGCGACGTCATAGGCCGCATGCAGTTCCTGGATATCGATCTCGATCAGGATGCGCAGAACCTTGTCCGTATCGGGCAGTCCGACGAAACGGTGTGCGTCGCCAACCGTCGCCAAGCCGACCTCGATGCCCACGCCCTTCTTCCGCAGCAGATCCATCACCGCCGGAGCGTCCGGTTCGGAGAGGTTGACGGAGGCATAGTCCGGCAATCGCCTCCAGCCGTCGATGGCGCGCCGTGTCCGTTGCGCCTCGTTTTCGATCCAGGCGCCGGTGGAGACGCCGATGAACGTGCCGGGGCAGGCGCGCCGCACGGCTGCCATGGTCTCGTCGACGGCGGCGAGGCTTTCCCGGCCATCCGTCCCGCGGGGATGGATGTGCAATTCGGCGGCACCGGCGGCGATGCAGGCCGCGCCATCCGTCGCCATCGCTGCAGCCGTCAGGGGAAGGTGCGGGTGGAAATCCACCGGGCGGGCGCCGTTGATGCAGGCTTGAACGATCATGCAGCTTTCCTTGATGGACAGGCTGCATACTATCAAAGCAGTCCGGCGGGTCCAGCGCGATGCGGCACAATCGGCCAAGACTCAGTTCGCCGGGCGGTATAGCCGCGAGGCGGACGAAGCCCGGTCGATCGCGGTTTACCCCAGCGCCCGCTCTATCTGTTTTGCCGCCTGCCAGAGGGCCTCCATCCGCTCGAGTGTCGCGTCGTCCAGGTTTTCGCCGTTGGCCGCGAGTTCCGTCTCGATATGGTGGAAACGGCGGCGGAATTTGGTGTTGGTGCCACGCAGCGCCTGTTCCGGATCGGCCTTGACGTGGCGGCCGATATTGACCACGGCGAAGATGAGGTCGCCGAGTTCGTCGGCCACCTTGTCCTTGCGCCCCTCCTTCAGGGCTTCCCGCAATTCGGCGATCTCTTCCTCGATCTTGTCAAGGATCGGTTCGGGCTCCGACCAGTCGAAGCCGACCTTTGCAGCCCGTTCCTGGATTTTCAGCGCCTCGGTCAGCGCCGGAAAGCTGCGCTGCACCGAACCGAGATGGCCGGCCTTGAAATCCTCGACGATACCGCTCTTGGCACGCCGCGCGGCGCGCAATGCCTTTTCCTGGCGCTTGATGTCGTCCCATTGCAGCTTGACGTCGTCTGCCGTTTCGGCGCCGGAGACGGCAAACACATGCGGATGGCGGCGGATCATTTTTGCGGTTATCGCCTCGACGACGTCCCCGAAGGCGAAGGCACCGGCCTCCTCGGCCATGCGGGCATGGAAGACTACCTGCAAAAGCAGGTCGCCGAGTTCGTCGCAGAGGTCGTCGAGGTCGTTGCGCTCGATGGCGTCGGCAACCTCATAGGCTTCCTCGATCGTATAGGGCTTGATGGACTCGAACGTCTGGACGATATCCCAGGGGCAGCCGCCTTGCGGATTGCGCAGGGCGGCCATGATCTCGATCAGCCGCGAAATATCCTTCGATGCCTCCATGGGAGCGCCTCCGTTTGTCGTCGTGTCTCGGCGTTCAGTTGAGCGGGATGTCGTTGTCGCCCTTGGAGGCCTGGTAGGTGGCCGAAAGCTTATCGTAGGCGGCGCGGATGCGCGCCATCTGCACGCTCAGCGATTTCCGCTCCGCTTCCTCTTCCGCCTCCACCAGATCGCCGACGGAAAAACAAGTCCAGAAGGCGTTCCGCTTGCGATAGCCGCCGGGCTCCAGCCCGAAAACCTCCTTGAGGATCTTCAGGTCGTGAGGAATGGCGAAGCTGTCGCGGGAATCCTCATAGCTGAAGAAATAGTAGAAATTGTCGAAACCCGCCCAGGTGATCGCCGCCATGCACATCGAGCAGGGCTCATGGGTGGAAAAGAAGATGAGATCCTTCGTGTCGGGCCGCTCGCGCCGCTCGTAGAAGCGTTTGAGCGTATGGACCTCGCCATGCCACAGCGGGTTTTCCAGTTCGTTGTTGGTTTCGGCAACCACGAGCGACAGGTCCGACTTGCGCAGGATGGCGGCGCCGAAAACCTTGTTGCCGGCTGCCACGCCTTTTTCGGTGAGCGGCAGGATATCCGTTTCCATGACATTGAGCAGGCGGGCGGCGGGAACGGGAGGGGTCAAGGCACATTCCTCTGCAAGATGGTCCTAGCCGGATCAAGAAAGGCAAATCATCCGCCGTGTCAACCAAGACGCAACGCTCCGCACGCCTTTCGCATCCGCACGCGGAGTTTTGCTCAAAATCCGCCTTTGTCGAGCAAAACAATACGCTCGGACGCGACGCTGTAAATTTCTGTTTCTTCAATATTTTACCCGGATCGACGATAACAGGGCAATCTGAAACGGAACGGCATGATGACTGAGGGCAGTGAACGGCTTACCGCTTTTCCGGCCTTTTTCCGCATTGCGGGAAAGGTTGCCGCGGTTTTCGGCAATGGCGACGAGGCCTTTGCCAAGGTGCGCCTGCTCGCCAATACGCAGGCGCGCATCGTCGTCTTCGCCGATGCTCCGGAACATGACTTTTGCGCCTACATCGAAACGAACGGTATCGAGCATATCGCAGCGCCTTTCGACGCCCGGCAGGTCGAGGGGGCGACGCTCGTTTTCGCCGCCACCGGCGATCAGGCGCTCGACGCCCGCATCGCCGCCACCGCCCGTGCGCTGAAAATTCCGGCGAATGCCGTGGACCAGCCGGACCATTGCGACTTCTTCACGCCGGCGATCGTCAATCGCGCCCCGGTGGTGGTTGCCATCGGCACGGAAGGCGCCGGACCGGTCCTGGCGCAGATGATCCGTGCCCAGGTCGATCAGCTGTTGTCTCCTTCGCTCGGGCGCCTCGCCCGTCTTGCCACCGACTACAGGGCCGCTGTCGACCGGCTGTTGCCGCGCGGCGTGACGCGCCGGGTCTTCTGGCGTCATTTCTTTTCCGGCGCTGTCGCCTCGGCGGTTGCTTCGGGTGATGTCGACGGCGCCGTTGCCCATGCGGACCGCCTGCTGTCGTCGACGGATCGTGTCGCCGGTCGCGTCTGGCTGGTCGGTGCCGGGCCGGGAGCGGAGGATCTGCTGACGCTGCGCGCCCAGCGCGTGATGATGGAGGCCGATGTTCTGGTCTACGACGCGCTGGTGCCGCAGGCGATCGTCGACATGGGCCGCCGCGACGCCGAGCGCATTTCCGTCGGCAAGCGCAAGGGTTGCCACAGCAAGTCGCAGGACGAGATCAACGACCTGCTCGTCGAACTCGGCCGCGCCGGCAAGCGTGTCGTGCGGCTGAAATCAGGCGATCCGCTGGTCTACGGCCGGGCGGGCGAGGAGATGGCGGCATTGCGGGCCGCCGGCATCGGTTACGAGGTTGTGCCCGGCATCACCTCCGCCTTCGCCGCCGCGGCCGATTTCGAACTGCCGCTGACATTGCGCGGCGTCGCCTCTTCGTTGGTCTTCACCACCGGTCACGATCTCACCGGCGACGTCCTGCCGGACTGGGCGAGCCTGGCGGTCTCCGGCGCAACGATTGCGGTCTACATGGGCCGCACCGTCGCGGCTTCGGTCGCCGAACGGCTTATGCTGGCCGGGTTGCCGGCCGAAACGACCGTGGCGGTGGTGGAAAACGCCAGCCGGACCGACCGCAGGCTGCTGCACGGCATCCTGCGCGATCTTCCCGACCTGCAGCATCGCGAGGATCTCGGCGGGCCGGTCATGGTCATCATCGGCGACGCGGTCGCCGGCGCCAATTTTGAATTGTCGGAGCCACTGGTCCGTGCCAGAATCCGGCTCGAAAAACAGATGCAAGGAGCGGAATGACATGGTGGACAAGGTTCTGACGGCGAACCGGCTGGCGGATGGCATTGCCGTATGGCTGGATGCCGGCGGCGAATGGACGACATCGCTGCAGGACGCCCTCGTTGCCCGCCATGCCGAGGCCGTTTCCGCGCTCGAGGACATCGGCAAGAAAGCCTATGCCGACAACAAGGTCGTTGACGTGAACGTCGTCGAGGTCCAGGAAACCGACGGTATCCTTTGGCCGTTGCGCCTGCGCGAACGCATCCGCGCCCAGGGGCCGACGATGGTCTATGCAAAGGGTTATGCGCCCGCCGATCCCGAATTCATCGCAGTCTGAGGAAGTTATGTATCGTTACGACGAATTTGACCACGCTTTTGTCGCCGAACGCGTCGCGCAGTTCCGCGACCAGGTGGAGCGGCGCCTGTCCGGCGAGCTTTCCGAGGATGCGTTCAAGCCGCTGCGCCTGATGAACGGCGTCTACCTGCAGCTTCACGCCTACATGCTGCGTATCGCCATTCCCTACGGCACGCTGAATTCGAAGCAGATGCGCATGCTCGCCCATGTCGCGCGCACCTACGACCGTGGTTACGGCCATTTCACCACCCGCCAGAACCTGCAGTTCAACTGGCCGAAACTCTCCGACATGCCGAACGTGCTGGCCGAGCTTGCCAGCGTCGAGATGCATGCGATCCAGACGTCGGGCAACTGCATTCGCAATGTCACCGCCGATCATTTCGCCGGTGCCGCCGCCGATGAAGTCGCCGATCCGCGGCCCTACGCCGAAATCCTGCGGCAGTGGTCGTCGGTCCATCCGGAGTTTTCGTTCCTGCCGCGCAAGTTCAAGATCGCCGTCACCGGCGCCGAGCGCGACCGCGCCGCCATCCAGGTGCACGATATCGGCCTGCACCTGAAGAAGAACGACAAGGGCGAGATCGGTTTCGCCGTCTATGTCGGCGGCGGGCAGGGTCGTACGCCGATGGTCGCCAAGCTGATCCGCGAGTTCCTGCCGGAAGAGGACCTGTTGTCCTACACGACCGCCGTCATGCGCGTGTACAACCTGCATGGCCGCCGCGACAACAAGTACAAGGCCCGCATCAAGATCCTCGTGCACGAAACCGGCGCGGAAGAGCTTGCCCGCCAGGTGGAAGTCGAGTTCGCCCAGTTGCGCGATACGGAGCTGAAGCTGCCGGAGGCGGATGTCGCGGCGATCAGCGCCTATTTCGCACCGCCGGCCCTGGCCGAGCGCGCCGAAGGCTGGGAAAGCCTGGCCCGCTGGAAAAAGGCGGATCCGGATTTCGCCCGCTGGGTGCAGCAGAACGTTCAGCCGCACAAGAACCCCGACTACGGCATGGTGACGATTTCGCTCAAGCCGATCGGCGGCATTCCGGGTGACGCGACCGACAGCCAGATGGATGCCGTCGCCGATATCGCCGAAGAATACGCCCTCGACGAGATCCGCGTCAGCCACGAGCAGAACCTCATCCTGCCGCATGTGGCGCTGGCCGATCTGGAGCCGGTCTACCGCGCTCTCGTCGCCCATGGTCTCGCAACCGCCAATGCCGGCCTGATCACCGACATCATTGCCTGTCCCGGGCTGGATTATTGCGCGCTCGCCAACGCCCGCTCCATTCCGGTGGCGCAGGAAATCTCCAGCCGCTTCGGTTCGCCGGAGCGCCAGGAGGAGATCGGCGAGCTGAAGATCAAGATTTCCGGCTGCATCAATGCCTGCGGCCACCACCATGTCGGCCATATCGGCCTGCTCGGCGTCGAGAAGAAGGGCGCGGAACTCTACCAGATCACGCTCGGCGGCTCCGGCGACGAACACACGTCGATCGGCGAGATCATCGGCCGCGGTTTCGAACCGAACAAGGTGACGGACGCGATCGAGACCATCGTCGATACCTATCTCGGCCTGCGCCTCGACAAGTCCGAGACCTTCCTCGCCGCCTATCGCCGCGTCGGCCCGCAGCCGTTCAAGGATGCGCTCTATGGCGGCTCGACCGCGGAAGCGGCGTAAGGGGACGGCGATGACGAAGATCTGGAAAGAAACCGGTTTTGTCAAAAACGATCCGTGGGTGATCGAAACCGAAGAAACCAAGGCTACCGAGAGCCAAAAACCGCTGCTGCCGCTGGACGCGCTGATCGCCCGGGCCGAGGAAAGCAACGATGTCGGCCTCGGCGTGCTGATCAAGCCGGCCGACGATGTCCGCAAGCTGGAGCCCTATCTCGATCGGCTGGAAATCGTTGCCGTCGCCTTCCCAGCCTTCAACGACGGGCGGGCCTTCAGCCATGCATCGCTGCTGCGCCAGCGGCTCGGCTATGCCAACGAGTTGCGGGCGGTCGGCGACGTTCTGATCGACCAGGTTCCGCTGATGCTGCGTGTCGGCATCGACAGTTTTGCAGTGACCAACGAAACGGCGTTGAAGCGGCTTGCCGAAAACCGGCTGCCGGGCATTCCGCACCATTACCAGCCGACGGTGCGTACGGCCGACGATCCGGGCTCCTACAGCTGGCGCCGGGTATCGCGCACCATCTCCTGAACAGGGCAGGGCGCTTTGCGGCGCCGATGCCGCCGAAAACTTGAGGATGAAAAGCATATTTCGTCGCAGGGCCTGGCAAAGGCATGCTTTGCCTTTATTCGGCGTCGAAGTTAGAGTATCAGCCTACGCGTGAAATAAGCCGTCCGCAGACGATTTTCAGGATTTCCGATCGACATGAACGCACCCGCCAAGACCGAAGATTTCGCAGCTTCCATCCCCGCCGGCGTTTTTGCCGAGACGGTTCTCAGCGTGCAGCATTACACCGACCGGCTGTTCCGCTTCCGCATGACGCGGCCGGCTGGTTTCCGTTTCCGTTCGGGCGAGTTCGCGATGATCGGCCTGATGGTCGGCGACAAGCCGATCTACCGCGCCTATTCAATCGCCAGCCCCGCTTGGGACGAGGAACTCGAATTCTTCTCGATCAAGGTGCCGGACGGTCCGCTGACCTCGCATCTGCAGGCGATCAAGCCGGGCGATACCGTTTTGATGCGCAAGAAACCGACGGGCACGCTGGTGCTCGACGCGCTGACGCCCGGCAAGCGGCTCTACATGTTTTCGACCGGCACCGGCATCGCACCCTTCGCCAGCCTGATCCGCGATCCGGAAACCTATGAGAAATTCGAGGACGTCATCCTCACCCATACCTGCCGCGATGTCGCTGAGCTGAAATACGGCCAGGATCTCGTCGAGGAAATCCGCAACGACGACATGCTGAACGAAATCGTCGGCGACAAGCTGCGCCTTTATTCGACCGTGACCCGCGAGGACTATCCGTTCAAGGGCCGCATCACCGACCTGATCGAGAACGGCAAGCTGTTTTCCGATCTCGGCGTTCCGCCGCTCAATCCTGAGATCGACCGCGGCATGATCTGCGGCTCCGCGGCCATGCTCAAGGATACCAAGGAATTGCTCGAAAAGGCCGGCATGCAAGAGGGCGCCAACAACAAGCCGAGCGAATTCGTCATCGAACGCGCCTTCGTCGGCTAACGGTTTTCCTAAGCTGGATGCAGAATCTGAAAAGGCGGTCGCGGGCCGCCTTTTTCATGTCTGGCTGACATGGTTGATCAGCGTCTGCATCGCCGTCTCCGCCGCCTCGGCATTGCCCTGCTGGATGGCGCGGATGACGCCGACATGCAGTGAAATGGACTGGTCCATCCGTTCCACCGAAGCCTTCGAATACCAGATCCGGCGGAAATGCGTCTGTACCGGCGCCAGGGCGGCGGTCAGGAAGGTATTGGGGCAGGCTTCCTCCATGATTTCGTCGAAGGCCTTGTCAGCAGCGAGAAAGCTGCCGATATCGCCGGTGACGGCGCATCCGGTCATCTGCTGGGCGCAGGCCAGCAACGCCGTCCGTTGATCGTCGCTGGCGCCCGTGGCGACGAGTGCTGCGGCCATCGGCTCCAGCTTTTGCCGGATGGCGACGATATGCGCATGGTCGCCCGGCCGGATCTCGGCGATCTGCAGCCCGACGCGGGGACGCACGAGGATCAGGCCCTGCCAGGCAAGCTTCTGGATCGCTTCCCGCACCGGCGTGCGGCCCTGGCCGGCCATGTCGATCAACTGTTTTTCCGTCACCAGGGCTCCCGGCTTCAGCCGAAGCGTCACGATGAGGTTTTCGAGGCTGAGATAGGCGAGGTGGCTCAGCGAGCCGGCGGCATCAGGCATCTCATTCTCCGTTGTGATATATCAGAAAATGCCACAGCTCGATTTTAATTGCAAATCTGCTGATATATCAGAAAAGAATAGGAATGTGTTCCTCATTGGAGCGTCGGGCTGTATCACAAGAATGGTTGTTGCCTCGGCGCGAGCCGAAAGATTGATAATTGCGCATTTGACAGGGAGGCCAAGGCATGCATGCCCGGCCTTGTCGGGACGACAAATGTGTTGCCGTGCAACTCCTGCGGATCGTCCGGCTGATTTCCCGGGCTCTATTCGCGCCGTTTCGCCTAAACTCGGGCCGCAACGCATATTTTAGCCGGGCAAGATGTCTCCCAAGGTATTGACGCCAACTTTCCGGCTTGTAGTCTCCATGTCGCTTTCAATGGTTTCATGCGGAGAGAGACTTTGAGCCTGGGAGTTTTTCTTGTTATTATTCTGACATTGGTCGCGGCAATTCTTGCCGTTCCGGCCGTCAGCCAGACCAATGCCGAAACGACGATCTCGCTTCTGGCATCGTCGATGGCCTTCGTATTGATGGCCATCGCCCAGTTTCTTGCCGCCCGTCCGCCTTTCATCGAAAAGCTTTTCGGCGGGCTCGACCGGATCTATCGGGTGCATCGCGCCATCGGCATGACCGTCCTGGGACTGATTCTGGTGCATTATTTCATTGCGCCGAATTTCAAGGGGCTGGCGCTGACCAGCGGTCTCAATTCCATCGCCCTCAATGCCGGCGAATATGCCTTCTACGGCTTTGTCGTTCTTCTGGTGTTGAGCCTGGTGAAGGTCATTCCGAAGACGAAGATCGGCCTGCCCTATCATTTCTGGCGCTGGACGCACCGGCTGATCGGCATCCTGTTCCTGATGGTTGCGTTCCATCAGATGTTCATCAAGCGTCCCTATGACGGCACGGCCCTGATCGCCACCTATCTCAACATCTTCGCCCTGATCGGCATCGCCAGCTATGTCTACACGCAGTTTCTCGCCTTCGTGAAAACCAGGCGCTACCAGGTGACGAACGTGGAGCGTCACGACGGCGCCACCATCATCACGGCCTGTCCCACCGGCGGCAAGCTCAGGGCGAAGCCCGGCCAGTTCGGATTCTTCCGGGCCAGCAAGGCGGGCCTGCGCGAGCCGCATCCCTTCACCATCGCCGGCATGGAAGAGGATGGCACCGTGCGTTTCGCCATCAAGGCGCTCGGCGATTTCACCCACAAGGTGCGCGAAAACATCGCCGTCGGCGATATTTTGCGGCTGGAGGGTGGCTACGGCCATTTCAACCATCGGCGCGGCGGCAAGAAGCAGATCTGGCTTGCCGGCGGCATCGGCGTCACGCCGTTTCTCGCCATGGCCTCGAAGCTGAAAGGCGACGAGGGGCAGGATATCCACATGGTCTATTGCGTGCGCGACCGCTCCGAGGCGATCGGCGTGGAAACCTTCGAGGCCCAGGCGAAGACATTGCCGAACTTCACCTTCGTGTTGCACGATTCGGCTACCGGTGGCCGTATGGATGCCGCAAAACTCGCCGCCGGCGTCGTCGCCTTCAAGCCCGGTGAAGCCGACCTGTGGTTCTGCGGACCACCGCAACTGCGCCGCGCGATCGAGGCCGGTCTGAAAGAAATGGGACAAAAACCAAGGCGGGTCGAATACGAGCGCTTTGAATTCCGTTAAGCATTGTGAATGCGTGTCTGGATGTGGATGGAGAGGGACAGATCATGGTTTTCGGAGCAAGATCCGCTGTAGAACGGATGGCATACGCGAAATGCACGCTTGGCCCGCTGGTCATCGCGATGGCGATGACGCTCTGTCTTCCTCAGGCGGAAGCGCGCGATCTTTTCGAAGAAAGCGCCTTCAGCGGCTACAAGGCGAATGTCGATAACGGCAAATACATGTTCGACGCCGCCGGCTGCGGCGCCTGTCACGGTGCCGGCGACAACACCAAGCTGTTGTCCGGTGGCCTGGAAATGGAAACCGCCATCGGCAAATTTTTCGCGCCGAACATTTCCGCCCATCCGAACGGCATCGGCGGCTGGTCGAATGCGACCTTCCTCAATGCCGTCATGAACGGCATCGACAAGGACGGCAACAATCTCTACCCGGTAATGCCCTATACCTCGTATGGCGGCATGAAGCCGGAAGACGTCCTCGACATCAAGGCCTATATCGAGACGCTCCAGCAGTCGGACGCGGCGTCCAAGGAACATGAAATCGCCTTCCCGTTCAGCCGCCAGACGACGATCACGCTCTGGAAGCGCAGCCATTTCACCGTTGCGGCCTACCAACCGACGGGCGAATCGCAGATGGAGCGCGGCCGCTACCTGATCGAAAACGTCGGCGCCTGCGGCGATTGCCATACGCCGCGCACGACCACCTACGGCCTCGACAAGGACCGCGTCTTCGAGGGCGAGAAGGGGCTGACGGGGGCAGTTGCGCCCGACATCACCAAAGCGCGCATGGCGGGTCTTGCCTCGCCGGAGGTCTTTACCAAACAATTCATCGACGACGGCAAGAAACTCGGCGGTTCGCCGATCGCCGATCCCGTCATGCACCGCTTGGCCGAAGGCATGAAGGCGCTGAGCGAAGACGACCGCAACGCCATGTATGCCTATCTCGCCGACCGGGAAATCAAATCCGCGCCGGTGGCGACGTCGAGCCAGGCCGTGTGCAAGGAAAGCACGCCGGACACGGCGCTGAGTGGCGACAACGCCGCCCTGGCGACCGCCGCCGATGCCTTCATCGGCAAATATTGCCGCAACTGCCATGGCCCTGGGGAAAGCTCGCAGGGCAGCTATCCCGCCGGCGACCTCTCGTCGATTGCCACGAACGCCGCCTTCGTCACACCCGGCGATGCGTCGAAATCGCGTCTCTTCACCAGCGTCACCAGCGGCCGCATGCCGCTCGGCAAGCGTCCCAGCGACGACGAGGTCAAGTCGCTCGGCGACTGGATCAATTCGCTGACCGAGCAGGTTGCGGCACAAAGCGTTGCCAGCAAGCCGGCGCGTTCGCGACCGATGCTCAATTATCTCGGTTTCGTCGAGGCCGCCCTCAAGGACGTGTCCAAGCTCGATGAGCGCGACAGGCCTTTCCAGCGGTATTTCAGCTATCGCAGCCAGTATAACGGCATGATGGGCTGCGAGGAGGAAAACACCTTCATGAAGCGCATGCCGATCCTGGCCGGCGGCTTCAAGAAGCTCCTCAATTCGCTGTCCTACGCTCCCAATCTCGTCATCCCGAAGGAAGTCGACGGCACCAACGGCATGCTCGTCCGTGTCGACCTGCGCGACCTCGACTGGAAGGCGGACGACTACGATTTCCTGATCAAGCAGTATTTCTACGGCGTGGACCCCGCCAGCGATCCGTCGCTCGCGGCCCTGTCGAAGAGCACGACGACGCCACTGCCGATCATGCGCATCGACTGGTTCATGAGCAACGCCGCACGGCCGAAGATCTACAACCACCTGATGCGGCTGCCGACGGACATCCGTGAACTGGAAAAACGCTTCAACATCGATGTCGACCAGAACATCCGTGATCTGCGCATCATCCGCGCCGGCTTTGCCGATGGTTCGTCCGGCGTTTCCGACCACAACCGTATGCTGGAACGGCACGACATGCCCTTCGGCGGCTATTACTGGAAGTCCTATGACTTTGGCGGCGATATCGGCAAACAGGTACTGAAGCGCTTCCCGCACGGTCCGAAGGAACTTGAACCGCTCGAAACCGGTCTGGAATCCTTCCATCACGACGGCGGCGAAATGATCTTCTCGCTCCCGAACGGCCTGCAGGGTTATTACCTCTCGACCTCCGAGGGCAAGCAGCTCGACGTCGGCCCGACCAGCATCGTGTCGTTCCGCAAGCGGCCGATCGGCAAGGGTGTCGATATCATCAATGCCCGGTCCTGCTTCGATTGCCATGCCAACGGCATCCTGTCGAAGCGCGACCAGCTGCGCGAACACATCCAGGTTTCGACACTGTTCAATCGCGACCAGCGTGACCTGCTCCTGAAAATGTACGTGCCGCAGGAAGAACTGGATAACGCCTACAACAAGGACCGCGAACGCTTCGTCGCAGCGCTGAAGACGCTCCAGGTCACCGAGCCGACCCCGGACGGTCTGGCCCAGAGCATGCAGGCGCCCGGCAATGCCGAATTGGTGACCTATTTCGCTGACCTCTACGAGGACGAACTCGACTACGAGGCGATGGCGGCGGAATTCGACCTGACCCCGACGGATTTCGAGGATGCCGCCAAGCGGATTTCCGATCCGGCGCTGCTGCGCGTCGTGATCGACTGGATGGCCACACTCGAATCCGGCGGCACCATTCCGCGTGTCGAACTGGAAGACCAGTATGCCTTCCTCCTCGATCCGATGATGGGACTGAAATCGCTTCCGAAGGCGGAGGCCACCCAAACCGTGGCGACGACGACGACCACAGCCACAACTGACACGGCGGCAACAACGGCGACTGCCACATCTGCGGCGGTTGAAGCGGCGATACCGGAGTATCGCAAGGAAGAGAAAGAGCAGGAAAGCAAGGTGAAGCTTGCCCTGCATGTTCCTTCCACCACCGCCAAGGTCGGCGAAAAGCTTTCCTTCGAGCTTTCGACCAACCAGGCGTGCGAGCTGCAGGTGCTGTATGTCGAGGAAGGCGGCAACGTCGAAATCATTCCTGACGTGATGATCGGCAACACGACGCTCAATCCGGACGAAAAGCGGCAGATACCGCAGCCAGGCACCGGTAACCTGACCTTCGATACGCCGGCGGCGGCCGAGACCATGGTTGCTTTCTGCCGTGTCGGTGGCCTTGGCGACCAGAAACTGACGGCGGAGAAGGCCAAGAAACTGGTGGCCGATTCGCATCAGCCCACCACGCGCGGCATCGCGATCAATTTGGCCGAGCAGGCCAAGGCCGATAACGGTGCGAGCGGCCTGCAGATGGTGACGTTCGAAATCAAGGCAAACTGAGGGACACGGGATGAAAGCGTGCAAACAGCTTGTTTGGGTAACGGCATTCATGGCCGCGGGGTTGGTGGAGGCGGTGGCCTGCGAGCCTCTGGTGGCGGCCATCAACGCCTTTAATGCCAACGACGAACAGGCGGCAAGCGCAGCCTATGGCGCGTTTCAGACGGTCAACTGCGCGCCGGAAGACAAGGTTATGGCAGGCAGGTTCGTATCCCTGCTTGCCTTCAACCGGATCTCCTCATCGGTATCGACCGGCGACAGTCTGGAAAAACATACTATCGAACTTGAAGCGCTGCGCGACAGGTTCGGTGGCCCCTGGCAGGTGCTGGATGCGCTCGGCGACGTCTATCGCGAGCGCAAGGAGTACGCCAAGGCGGCGCGCTGGTATCAGTCCGCGCTGGTGGATGCCGACAACCCGCGGCTCACGCCCGATTGGATGGCGCCGAATGAGGATTACATCCGGCGCATGGACAAACTGGCGACCGAAATGCAGCTGGCCGCTCCCGTGCGGGAAATGGTGAGCCTGCTGCGCAACGGCTGCCAGATCGCCTATCGAGGCGTGGCGCTGAAAAAGAAGACGACGCCGATACGGTTTGTTTTCGGAACGGCCGATTTCACGCCGGAAGGCGAGAAGGCGGCGCAGGACCTGTCCGAGTGCCTGAAATCGGCCAAGCCGAAAGCCGTGACGCTGATCGGACATACCGATCCGGTCGGCTCGGAGCAGAGCAATCTCAGGCTTTCGGTGCAACGCGCCGAAACTCTCAGCCGTTACCTCGCCGCGGCCGGTTATAGCGGAACGCTGAAGGTCGAGGGCCGGGGGGAAAGTGATCCGTTCCAACCCGACGATCCCACGGCATACGACGAAGAGACGATGAACCAGCTTCAACGCCGCGTGGAAGCCGACCTGGAGAAATAGCATGCGCAAAGTACTTGCGGCGGCGGCAATGGCTTGGTTTCTTCCGGTCGGTGCCTGGGCCGAAACCACGGCGATCGTCATCGGAGTCGACAATTATCCATTCACGACATCGCTGAATGGTGCCGTCAACGATGCCAAGGATATCGACAACGCGCTGAAAAAGGCCGGTATCTCCAACATCACGACTTTTTATGATGCCGAAGCGCGCAAGGATGCGATCCGTGCTTCATGGGAGCGGGCCGTTGCCAATTCCGTGGCCGGCGATACCATCATCTTTACCTATGCCGGCCATGGCGCGCAGATGCCGGAACTGGTGGAGGGATCGGAACCGGACGGCAAGGACGAATTTCTGGTGCTGCCCGGCTTCAATGTCGAGCGGCTGCAGGAAACCTTCAGCGAAAGCATCATCGACAACGAATTGAACAGCTGGTTCATGGAGGCCGATGCCAAGGGTATCCAGGTCCTCTTCATCCTCGATAGCTGCCATTCCGGCGGCATGAGCCGTGCGGTGTCGGGCAAGACGCGGCTGGCGCCGGCCGTTACCGCCAAGATCGACAATCCCAGCCAGGAATCGGTCGCCGGCGCCGGTATTTCCGACGACAGTTTCAAGCGCGTTACGGTGCTTGCCGCCTCGCTCGAGAGCCAGCCGACGCCGGAAGTCATCATCGACGGCGTGCCGCGTGGCGCCCTGAGCTGGAGTTTCGCCCGCTCGCTGGAAGGCAAGGCCGACCGCAACCATGACGGCGTCCTGACCCGCGTCGAACTGGAGGACTACGTCTTCAGCACCATCAAGAGCCAGGCGGAAGCATTGCAGGTGCCGAACTTCGTGCCCGGCGTGGCGCGCTCGGAGAAGGAAGTGGTGGTTCGGCTGGCAGGCGCAAGCACCGAGACCACACCCGTGCCCGTCGAAGAAGAGGGCTGGAAACCGCAGATCGCACTTGCCGTCGAAGGCAGCGGCTTTCGACCCGAACGCGTCGTAGACGGCGGTGCCGCACCCTATCGCTGGGATGCGGCAAGCGGCACTTTCTTCACGCCGAACGGCGATGTCGCCGGCGAAAAGATCGGTGAAGACCGCCTGCAGCAGGTGGTCGACAAATTCATCCTGCTGGAATTCCTGAAGGCGATGGCGGCGCAAAATCCCGGAACAGTAACGCTGACACCGGCAAAGGACATTTATGCGGCCGGCGATCGCATGAAGTTCGATGCTCCCCGTTCCAGCTACAAGAATCTTCTGGTCTTCAACCTTGCCAATACCGGCGAAGCCCAGCTTCTCGACGCGCAATCGGGCGGCGAGGATACCAAGCCGTTCAGCCTGCCGGATCTTGAGGTGGTCAAGCCTTTCGGTGCCGATCACCTCATCGTCCTCGCCACCAACGAGCCGATCGATGCACTGAGCGCCCTGTTGAACAAGCCGAATGTTTCCGCCTCCGATCTTTTGAAGGCACTGCCGGAACGTTTCGACGGCAAGGACGTACAGATTTCCATCCAGCCGCTTTATAGCCGGGAAAAGCTGTGATGCCCAGATTTCCATTCCGTTTCGCGCTCGTCCTCACCGCGCTGCTGATGGCTTCTTTCGCCGCACGCGCGGAAGACAGGGCCTTGCTGATCGGCATCGGCGAATATGAAAAGCTGCCGGAACGCATGTTCCTGCATGGTCCGGTCAACGACGTGGCATCGATGAAGACGCTTCTCACAGGCACGCTCGGCTTCAAGCCGGAAGCCATCAAGGTCCTGCTGGACAAGGAGGCGACCCGCAGCGCGATGCTGGCCACGGCCGAAGAATGGCTCGTCGCCGGGACAAAGCCGGGCGACCGCGTCTACTTCTATTATTCCGGCCACGGCCTTCAGGTGAAGGACGACAATGGCGACGAGGAGGACGGGCTCGACGAGGCGATTGCCACCTACGACATTACCCCCGGTGAAAGCGACTGGACCAACATCATTCGCGACGACGACATCCAGGCGCTCACCGAGAAGATGAAGGATCGCATGGTGACACTCATCATCGATGCCTGCCACTCCGGCACGCTGTCGCGATCGCTGGAGGGCTCGCTCGATGATTATGTTGCCGGCATGCGATACCTGCCGCGGCCTTCGAAGGACAACAGCCAACCGACGACGCGCGGCCTGAAGATCGAGCTTGCCGTCGATACCAAGCCGGAGGCGGTGATCGAGGGATCGCTCACCACCTGGAGTGCTGCCGCGCCCTACCAGGTTGCCTGGGACGACGACCGGCTGCCGCCGGACGAGAGGCACGGCGTCTTCACCGCCGCCTTCGTCGCGGGGCTGGTGAAGGGGGAGGCCGATGCCAACGGCAACGGCGTCACCAGTGTTTCGGAACTCTTCCAGTACCTGAAACTGAAATCCGGCGAATACTGCAAGCTGAAGAAGGACTGCCAGTCGCTCGACCCGCAGATCGAAGCCTCGCCGCAATTGCTGGGGGCGGAGCTTGCCGGTTACACCAAGCCGGCCGTGGAGGAAAAACCGCAACTCCAGAAGGTTGAAACGCTGCAGACGCCGCAGCCGGTCTATGTCGCCGCCGATCCCGTCCAGTCGGTCGGCGATATCCTGGGTGGATATGACAACGGCTCGGTGGCGGTTTCCATAGACCGGGGGACGACGCTGCATGCCGGCGACGTCTTCAAGATCGCGATAAAAAGCGTGTCCGGCGGGCAACTCGTGCTTCTCGACGTCAACGCCAAGGGCGAGGCGACGCAGATTTTCCCCAATACCGTCGCGCAAAAAATCACGCCGCTGTCGCCGAACCAGACATTAACCATTCCGGACGAATATTACGGCTTCGATTTCGAGGCCGGCGAAAGCGGCGACAGCGTCCTCGTGGCTTTGGTCATCAACGACGACATCGATCTTTCGCAACTGGTGCCGGCCGACCAGGGCCTCGAAGCGACCTTGAACGCGCGGGCGGCGCTGAGCGAGATCGTCTCCCGCCTCAGCAAACCGGTCGCCACCGCCGACGGTTTCCGGGCGGTCCGCTGGACCGCCGGCAAATACGACTATTCGATCAAGTGAGATCCGTCATTCGTGGCGCAGCGCCTCGATCGGATTGAGCTGCGCTGCCCGGCGCGCCGGGAAATAACCGAAGATCATGCCGATCGCGGCCGAGAAGAAGAAGGCGACGGCGATGATCGTCGGACTGGTGACGAACGGCACGCCGAGGAAGGAAACGACGCTATAGGCAAGGCCAAGGCCGAGCAGGATGCCGACGACCCCGCCGAAGATCGACAGGGTGACGGCCTCGACCAGGAACTGCATCAGCACCTGGCCCTCCAGTGCGCCGATCGCCAGGCGCGTGCCGATTTCACGGGTCCGCTCGGTCACCGACACCAGCATGATGTTCATGATGCCGATGCCGCCGACGAGCAGGCTGACGGCAGCGACGGCGCCCAGGAGTCCGGTCAGCAGCGTGGCGGTGCCTGTCAGCGTCGCCGCCATCTGTGGCATGTCGTTGACGTTGAAATCGACCTCGCGGCCGAGCCCGATCTTGCGGCGCTCGCGCAGCAGCGCCGTGACGTCGGATTGCACCTTGG
>Ga0066256_1000912_pt1 | contig 50569 bp, 54 predicted proteins | sample ThiBio_1000_biof_FD_87107 | JGI IMG/M metagenome (GOLD analysis project Ga0066256, IMG submission 87107) | Wastewater bioreactor microbial communities from Cape Town, South Africa - Thiocy_expt_1000_biof (version 2) | ecosystem: Engineered > Bioreactor > Thiocyanate-remediating >... | reverse complement strand
GTCGCGGCGTGGGACGCGGAGGTCGATCAGGCGCCGCTCGCCCGGACGATCTGCGGCGTGCCGATGATGCTCTACCGCAAGCTGGACCGCACCGTCGTCGCCATGCGTGACGCCTGCCCCCACCGCCTGCTGCCGCTGTCGATGGGCATCCGCGAGGGGGATTCGATCCGCTGCAAGTACCACGGGCTCAAGCTCGGCCCCGACGGCGCGGCGGAGGAGATGCCGATCCGCACCGACCCGGTGAACGCCAGGATCTGCGCCGAGACCTGGGTCACGCATGAACGGCACCGCTTCATTTGGGTCTGGATCGGCGAGAAGGAGAAGGCCGACCCGGCGCTGATCCCCGATCTCTGGCCTTGCTCGGCGGAAGGGTGGACCTTCGACGGCGGTTACTATGCGATCGCCTGCGACTACCGCCTGATGATCGACAACCTGATGGACCTGACGCACGAGACCTACGTCCATTCGGGCTCGATCGGCCAGCCCGAGATCATGGAGGCCCCGATCGAGACCAGGGTGGTGGGCGATCAGGTCTTCGTCTCGCGGTGGATGCCCGGCGTCGAGGCGCCGCCGTTCTGGCGCGGCGCGCTCAAGCAGGATGGGCCGGTCGACCGCTGGCAGATCTGCCGCTTCATGCTGCCCGCGGCGGTGCTGATCGACGTCGGCGTCGCGCCCGCCGGGACCGGCGCGAGCCTGGACAGCCACGACAACGGCGTGCGCGGCGTGGTCGTCGACTTCATGACGCCGGAGGCCGAGGGCAAGCTCCACTACTTCTGGGGCATGGCGCGCAATTTCGACCTGGCCGACACCGGCTTCACCGCCCGCTTCAAGCGCCAGCAGGGCGGCGTCTTTGCCGAGGACGCGGAAATCCTGGAGGCGCAGCAGCAGGCGATCGCGGCCAATCCCGACCTCTCGCTCTCGGCCTATCGCATCGACGAGGGCGGAGTCCGGGCGCGGCAGGTGATCGCCCGGGCCATCAAGGCGCAGGCGCAGGAGAGGGCTGCGGCATGATCGACATCCACGAATACCTCGCCGAGTTCGACGACATTCCCGGCACCCGCGTCTATACGGCCAAGCGGGCGCGGGCCGGCTATCACCTCAACCAGTTCGCGATGAGCCTGATGAAGCCCGAGAACCGCGAGCGCTGGAAGGCCGACGAGCGCGCCTATCTCGACGAATGGCCGATGACCGAGGAGCAGAAGCAGGCCGTCCTGGCGCGCGACTACAATCGCCTGCTCGACCTCGGCGGCAACATCCACTCCCACGCAAAGTTCTCCTCGACCGACGGTTTGAGCTCCGTCCAGGGGGACAGCAAGATCACCGGCCTGCGCGGCGGGGCCTACCAGGCGATGAGGGCCGCGCGCGGCCGTCCGCCCGGGGGCCGGCGCTCCTCGAGGGACAGGCCCTGGTGGCCCCCGTCCCCGCCGGCATCGCCTGTAGCCATATCCCGGCGCTGGGCGTCGCCGCGGACTTCGACAAGTGGGGCGAGCCCTATTGGGCGCCGATCGAGCAGGGCTTCCGCTGGACCCGCGACTGGGAGGCGGGGCACCTGCCCGACGTGGTGATCCTGGTCTACAACGACCACGCCAGCGCCTTCGACATGAAGATCATCCCGACCTTCGCGATCGGCTGCGGCGAGCGCTACAAGCCGGCGGACGAGGGCTGGGGCCCGCGCGCGGTGCCCGACGTCCACGGCCATCCGGACCTCGCCTGGCACGTGGCGCAGAGCCTGATCCTCGACGAGTTCGACATGACGATCATCAACGAGATGGACGTCGACCACGGCCTGACCGTCCCGCTCTCGATGGTCTTCGGCAAGCCGGTCGAGTGGCCGGTCAAGGTGATCCCGCTGGCGGTCAACGGCGTCACCTATCCCCCGCCGACCGGCAACCGCTGCTGGGCGCTGGGCGAGGCGATCGCGCGCGCCGTGGCGAGCTTTCCCGAGGACCTCAACGTGCAGATCTGGGGCACGGGCGGCATGAGCCACCAGCTCCAGGGGCCGCGCGCCGGGCTCATCAACCGCGCGTGGGACACCCGCTTCCTCGACCGCCTGTCCGGCACCACCGACGAGCTGCGCCGCATCCCCCACATCGAGTACCTGCGCGAGACCGGCAGCGAGGGGATCGAGATGGTCATGTGGCTGATCATGCGCGGCGCCCTCGGCCCGGCCACGCGCGAGCTTTACCGTTTCTACCACGTGCCCGCGAGCAACACCGCGGTCGGGCATATCGTGCTGGAGCCCGGCAACTGACGTCGGCCTTGAATGATGCAGGAGAAGACCATGAGAATCGCACTCGCCGGCGCCGGCGCCTTTGGAGAGAAGCACCTCGACGGGCTGAAGCTGATCGACGGGGTCGAGATCGTCTCGATCATCAGCCGCACCGGCGAGCAGGCCGCCGAAGTGGCGAAGAAGTACGGCGCCCGCCACAGCTCGACCGAGCTGGCCGACGCGCTGGCCCGCGACGATGTCGACGCGGTGATCCTCTGCACCCCGACCCAGCTTCACGCCGAGCAGGCGATCGCCTGCATGGAGGCGGGCAAGCACGTCCAGGTCGAGATTCCGCTGGCCGATAGCTGGGCCGACGCCGAGGCCGTCCTGAGGAAGCAGCAGGAGACCGGCCTGGTCTGCATGGTCGGCCACACCCGGCGCTTTAACCCCTCGCACCAGTGGGTCAAGAACCGTATCGCCGCGGGCGAGCTGACGCTCCAGGCGATGGACGTCGAGACCTTCTTCTTCCGCCGCAAGAACATGAACGCCAAGGGCCAGCCGCGGTCGTGGACCGATCACCTGCTGTGGCACCATGCGGCGCACACGATCGACATCTTCCAGTACATGACCGGGTCGAAAGTCATCGCCGCCAATGCGCTCCAGGGACCGAAGCACCCCGAACTGGGCATCGCCATGGACATGTCGATCCAGATGAAGACCGAGGCGGGGCAGATTCTGACCCTGGCGCTGTCGTTCAACAACGACGGACCGCTCGGCACCTTCTTCCGCTACATCGGCGATACCGGCACCTACATCGCCCGCTACGACGACCTGGTGAACGGCAAGGAGGAGCCGATCGACGTCTCCAGGGTGGCGGTCAGCATGAACGGCATCGAATTGCAGGACCGCGAGTTCGTTGCCGCGATCCGCGAGGGGCGCGAGCCGAATTCCTCGGTCGCCCAGGTGCTCGATTGCTATCGCGTGATCGGCGAGCTGGCCGCCAGCCTGGAGCGGCAGGACGGCTGGTCCTGAGGGTCGTCCCCTCTCGCTCATCCTCGTCGGTCATGCTGAACTCGTTTCAGCATCCATGGGATAAGGGCAGCGAAGCAACGCTGCTGTCGCTCGATAGGGCAGGGAGCACCATGGACCCTGAAACAAGTTCAGGGTGACGAGACGTTGGCTGGGCTGGGATTACAGCCCCGCCGGCTCCTCGTCGATGACCAGCGGTTCGGTGAAGACCGGCTGACCGCGCAGGGCGCGCAGCATGACGGCGAGCTTGCGGATTTCGTCGGGCGAATAGCCGGCAAGGTTGGTGCGGATGATCCGGGAGGTCTCCGCGCGGATCTCCGCCAGGGCCTGTTCGCCGAGCTTGGTGAGCGTCAATTCGGTGCGCCGCCGGTCGACCTCGCCGGGGCGAGACGTGACCAGACCGGCCTCGGTCAGGCGCGCCAGCTCGGCCGTGATCAGGCTGCGGCCGCAGCACAGGGCGTTGGCCAGCTCCAGCGGATAGAGCAGCCCGTTGGCCAGCAGGTTGAGGATGAAGGCCCCGCGCGGGCCGAGGTTGTATTGCTTGATGACCTTCTGGTTGCCCTCGCGCAGGGGACGCTGCGCGAAGGCCAGCCCTTCGCACAGGAAGCCGATGTCGATCCAGTCGAGATCGCCGCTGCGCTCGACACCAGTGTAGTAGCTGGTGATCTTGCGCATGGAATCCTTTCGGTCGGGTGAGGTCATGTCGGCTTCGGGGCGTAGGAGGTGCAGTAGGCGGTCTGGGCGGTCGGCCCGCCGCTGAGAATCTGGCAGGTGCCGCAGCCGTTCTGCGTGGCGACGAAGAAGGCGCAGGTGCCGCAGTGCTTGGCCGGATCGGGCGCGGGATCGACGAAGCCGACCGAGCGGCGCATGTTCTTCTGCGCCAGCGACATCGCGTTGAGATCGTAGCAGACCGTCTGGGCCTGGGCGAAGGCCTGCCGGGCCCCGAGCAGGGCGACCGGGGCAAGGCCGGCAAGGGCCAGGAAACGGCGGCGGGTCTCACTCATGTGCGCAACTCCTTAGCGACGGGACGGGCTTTTCGCCAGTTCCTCGTGGGTTTCGGTGGGGGGGAGGGCCGGCGTGCCCGGGCAAGCCCGCATGTCCTGGCCGGAAGGAGCGCGCATGGCGAAAGCCCCGCGACGAGCCGCAAGGCGAGGATGGCCGGCGCCGGGGCCTGCCTGCCCACGGCGCGACGCGCGGCAGAGCCGCGGCTACCTGCATGTGTTCTCCCGTTCGGTTCTGTCTATCCGAGGCTGTTTGTTCAGCCGCCGAACTATCGGAACCTAGGTGAAAACCGGCTGAACGGCCAGCCCGACTTTGTCGCGAAGTTTCGCAAGATGGGGCGTGGGCTTCGTCATCCCCGCCTGGACGGGGATGACGGCGTCAGCCCGGGACGGCCGTCAATCCCTGGCCAGCAGCAGGGCGGCCGCCAGCGGACCGCCGCCCGAGGTCGCGACGGCGACCTTGGGATCGCCTGGGATCTGCCGCTCGCCGCCCTGGCCGCGGAGCTGGAGCACCGCCTCGTGGGCGAAGCCGAAGCCGTGGAGGCGCCCGGCGCCGATCTGGCCGCCGCCGGTGTTCAGCGGCAGCTCGCCGTCGAGCGCGATGCGGGTGCCGCCCTCGATGAACCTGTGGCCCTCGCCGATCTCGCAGAAGCCCAGCGCCTCCAGCCAGGAGATCGGGAAGAAAGCGAAGCCGTCGTAGAACTGGACGGTATCGACGTCCTTGGGCTTGTAGTCGGTCTTGGCCCACAGCTCCGGGCCGGTGGCGTAGGAGGCCATCCATTCGGCTTGATCCCACGACCAGCGGTCGACTCGGCCGGCGCTGGCGGCGATGCGGACCGGTGTCGCCTTGACCTCGTCCAGCGCGTCGCCGGCCGAGACGATGATGACCGTCGAGCAGTCGGAGAAGCGGTCGCAGTCGTAGAGGCAGAACGGCGAGGAGATCATCCGCGCCGCCATGTAGTCGTCCATGGTCAGCGGCTTCTTGGTGATCGCGCGCGCGCGCGGATTGCGCAGCGCGTTGCGATTGGCGTTGAGCGCCACCTGGGCGAGCTGCTCGCGGGTCATGCCGTAGCGGTGCATGTGCCGCATCGCGTACTGGCCCACCCAGCAGGCCGCCGAGATCGCGAAGTAGGGCGCGGTCCACTGCGAATAGCCCTCGACGTGCTCGCGGCGTAGCGGCGGGAACTCCTCGGGCCGGGACATGGCCGCGGCCTCGTAGACCGTGCGGAAGCAGATCACGTGGCGGGCATGGCCGGCGTGGATCGCATCCGCCGCCGAGGCGATCGCGGAGAGCTGGGCGGGAATTTCCGCCGCGCCGCTGTGCCAGCGCGCCTTGATCCCGAACTGCTCGATCACCTCGTCGACGCCGACCGGCGAGAAGCCGAGGTAGCCGTGGCTCTTGCCCGGATAGGAGGCGACGCCGTCGATCTGGTCGAGCGTCAGCCCGGCGTCGGCCAGGGCCTCCATGATCGCGTCCTTGGTCAGGCCCATCGGCGAGCGGGTGAGGCGCACCCCGACCTCGGACTGGCCGATGCCGGTGACGTAGGCTTCGGTGTTCTGTCCCATCGTCACGCCACCTTCTCGAATACGGGGAACCAGATGCCGTCCTGCTCGTCGAAGGCGACCTTGACCTTGTCGTCGAACTTCACGTCGTTGACGTCGCAATTGACCACGTTGGTCGTCAGCACCACGCCGGGCACGCCGTCCAGGCGAACGCGGGCGATCACGAAGGGCACCTCCAGGCCGGGCATCCAGGCCTGGTAGTTGATCGTGAAGGTGTCGATCTCGCCGGTTCCCGCGACCGCCACGGCGGCCATGTTCTCAGACTGGCAATGCCGGCAAATCTGGCGCGGCGGATGGGTGAACTCACCGCAGTCGCCGCACTTCATCATGTTGAGCTTGCCTTCGGCGCCGCCGGTCCAGAAGGCGCGGTTGTCGGCGTCCAGCTTGGGCCGGGGGCGGCGAGGGGGTTGCGGGGGGCTCATTGGTCGTCTCCCAGATCAGTCGAGCTTGCTGCCGCCCATGAAGGCGGGATCGATGGCGCCGGTGAAGACGCCGCTGGCGAAGCCCTGGTCGGTATAGAGGAAGGTGCCGGTGATCGCGGCGTTCAGCGGGCTGTTGAGCAGGACCAGCGGCCATGCCTGGTCCTCCGCCGTCGCCATCCGGCCGAGCGAGGGATAGGGCCACTTGTCGAGGAAGCCGTCGGGCAGGGCGGTCTCCTGCGCGTCCATGAAGGCGGTGCGGGTCGGGCAGGGGCCGATCGCGTTGAGCCGGATGCGCCGTTCGAGGCCGAGCTTGACCGCGGCGTGCTGGGTCCAGACGACCAGCATCTCCTTCGAGGTGGTATAGCCGTCGCGCACCCGGTTCTCGGGGTCTGCCTCGCACCAGGCATAGGCGTCGTCGGGGTCGGAGAGGCTGAGCATGTCCAGGCTCTGCGCCAGGTTCTTCTGCCAGCCCATCGCCGCGTCGGACGAGATCAGGGCGATGCCCGCGCCGTCGGCCAGCACCGGCAGCAGGCTTTCGACGAACAGCCGCGTGCCGATGTAGTTGACCCTCATGCAGTAGAGCGCGCCCTTGATCATCGGCGGCAGGCCGGCGCAGGGGAACAGGAACTGGATCGGCGCCCCCCTATCTGATGTGGCGGCCTTCAGTGCCTCGGCCGTGGCGCGAACCTGGGCGAAGTCCTACAGGTCGCACTGGTGGAAGGACTCGCAGGGCACCTTGGGCGCCTGGATGTCGACGACATGCACCTTCGCGCCGAGATCGCCGAGGATGCGGGCGACCGCCTCGCCCATGCCCGAGGCACCGCCGGTGACGACGCAGGTTGCGCCGCGATAGCCCAGTCCGTCGAGGTTGCTCACAGTCCGTTTCCTTCCTTTGGTTCCATCAAGCGGCGGCCGCACCGATCAGGCAAGGGCCGCGGTCAATTCATCGCGCCTGCGCTACGCGTCGGGAATGCCGCCGAGCGTCGGTCCGCCGTCGACCGCGACGGTCTGCCCGGTGATGTAGGAGGCGGCGTCGCTGGCGAAGAAGACGATCATGTTCGCCATCTCCTCGGGCGTGCCGGTGCGGCGGAGCGGAATGGTCGTGCCCATCGCCTCGGCCTCGAGCCCGGCGACCTTCCAGGCGTCGAGCACCCGCTCGCTCGCGATCGCCCCGGCGGCGACGCAGTTGGCGCGGATGCCGTACTTGCCCCATTCGGCGGCGGTGACGGTGGTGAACATCTGCAAGGCCGACTTGGCCGCCGAATAGTGGGCGCCGCCCCTGACCCCGCGGATGCCCGCGCCCGAGGATATGTTGACGATCGCGCCCGACCGCTGCGCCATCATGTGCTTGCCGGCCTCGCGCGTCGCGACATAGGCGGAGCGCACGTTCAGCTCGAAGATCGAATCCCAGCCGCGCGTCGGGATCGTCTCCAGCGGGCCCATGCGGGTGCCGCCCGCGTTGTTGACGAGGACGTCGATCCGGCCGAACTCCGCCATCGTGCGCTCGACGAGCGCGATCACCGCGTCCTCGTCCTTCACGTCGGTCGGCACGGCGAGGCAGGCGGAGCCGCTCTCGTCGCGGATGCGCCGGGCGGCGCGCTCCAGCTCGTCGGCGGTCCGGCTGGCAATGACGACCGCGGCGCCGAGGCGGGCGAATTGCCGCGCCGTGGCGAAGCCGATGCCGGTGCCGCCGCCGGTGACGATGGCAACGCGGCCGGTGAAGTCGAGCTGGTCGGTGATCACGGCCTCACCACCTCCGCCGACGCTGGCAGGCGCGGACGCGGCGGCGCAGCTCCTCGGCGCGCTCCTCGGGCGTCACGATCGGGGTGTCGGGCGGCAGGTGGTCGCGCAGCTCGGAGAGCTTGACCCGCTTGAGCGTCGGGGTCGGCTCGGGATCGCATTCGTACCAGCGGCCGTAGATGCCGCCTTCGGTGTAGCCGGCGGGATCGAGCCAGTTGGGCACGCCCGGGTCCTCCAGCGAGATCACCGCGCGGAACTTCCCGTCCGAGCTGATCCTGGCGAAGTGGCCGTTGGTGCTGGAGAGGCGATAGACGTATTCCAGCGCGTTGAAATAGGGGTCGTTGAGCTGGACGTTCCAGTAGGTCCGCTTCTCGGGCAGGTCGGTCTCGATGATCAGCGCCTCGTCGGGCTCGAACTGGAAGCAGGCGGGCCAGTAGGTCTGCTTGACCAGGGCGCCGGGGTAGCGGACCGGCTCGAACACGTTGAAGCCGACGCGCTCCTTCACCCCGTTCTGCATGGCGTAGTAGAGGTTGGTCTTGCGCGCCGGGAACTTCGCCATTTCCTCGATGCGGTGGAGGATGTCCTCCACGCTGAGGCGCGGCTTGGGCGGGACGGGATCAAGGCACTCGATCGACAGGACCGGGTCGACCTCGTTCTCCCAGTCGTAGCTGCGATAGCGCAGGTACATGTAGGTCGCGCTCGGATCGATCCGGCCCCAATGGCCGGCGTAGCCCTCCGGCCGCTCGGCGCTGAACAGGATCTCGAAATCCTCGCCCAGCGCGATGCCGAGGTCGTTGATATCGAGCTCGTTGTGCCCGTTGGGCTGCGGCATGACGTCGACCGTGCCCGAGGCGGCGCGCTGGCTGGTGAAGGACAGGATCGGACAGGTGCCGCGGTTGCCCGAGACGCGATAGGTCAGGTCGCCGCGGATCGGCGACTGGACGTAGATGTCGTCGGGATTGGGCTGGAGCGTATAGACCGGGTTCCACAGCGGCGCCCAGTCGGGATGCTCGGCGTCGGCGTGGAAATAGGCGAAATAGGCGTAGGACAGGCTGGTCAGCGTCTGGCGATAGACGTCGGCGCGGTAGGTGTCGTCCTCGGGCCGCCAGGTCTTGTCCAGGTTGTCGATCGCGCCCTGGAGCGGGCGCAGCAGGTCGAGAAGGTCGGGCAGGCTCATTTCGTCTCCTTCGCATCCAGCTCGGCGAAGCCGGCGAGCATCGCCCCCTTGGCGACGTTGGCGGCGGGGAAGCCGGCGTAGGGGATCGCGGTGTAGAAGATCTCCTCGATCTCCTTCCGGGTCAGCCCGTTCGCGATGCCCATCTTGGTGTGGTACTGGATCTCCTCGGCAGCGCGCAGGCCGATCAGCATGCCGAGCACGGCGCAGCTCCGCATCTTCCGGTCGAGCCCCTCGCGGGTCCAGACCGAGCCGAAGGCCCAGTCGAGCGTCCATTCGGCCTGCTTGACCCCGAAATCGTCCGAGGATTCGATATAGCCTTTGATCCCCTCGGCCATGTCCGGCCCATAGACCTCGCCGAACAGGGCCAGGCCCTTCTCGCGTGCTTCGCTCACATCATTCTCCCAGGGTCTTGACGCGGATGGCGTCGGGTATCGGCGCGGCGGCGGCCATCAGCCGGCCGCCGGATTGACGTGGACCTTCGTTTCCGCGTTCGGTCCGCGCAGGGTCTCCATCATCTCCGGCAGGCCGAGCAGCGGAATCTCGTTGGTGATGATCGCCTTGGGGTCGGCGTGGCCCTGGTCGAGGTGGTCGGCGATGTAGAGGAAGTCCTTCATCGTGTAGCCGACCAGGAATTGCAGCGTCACGCACTTGTAGGAGCCCATCGCCGGCATCACCGGGTCGGGATGGGTGCAGAAGCCCAGGCTGACGACCGTGCCGTAGAGCTTGGCGTGCATGATCGCCTTGGTCAGCATCCCCTCGACGCCGACGCATTCGTAGACGATGTCGGGCGATCCGCCGAGCGCCTCGATCACCTCGCCGACCTCGTTGTCGCCGAACTGGACGAAGGCGTCCGCGCCCATCTCCAGGCACAGGTCCTTGCGCCGTGCCGAGCGCGAGGCGGCGACGATCCGGCCCGCGCCGAGCCGCCGCGCCCAGTAGATCGCATAGAGCGCGACCGCGCCGCCGCCGAGCACCAGGACCTTGTCGCCGGGCTGGATGCGCGACTGGCGCACCCCGTAGAGGCTGATCGCCAGGGGCTCGACCAGCGCGCCGTCGGCCATCGACAGCGTGTTCGGCAGCTTGACCGCGACGTCGGCCGGGACCTGGGCGAATTCGGCGAAGCCGCGCGTCACGCCGGGCGCGTTGCGGCACAGGACGGGATTACCGCCCTTGCAGCCCTCGCACTGGCCGCAGGAGCCCGAGGGCAGGACGGCGATCTTGTCGCCGAGCTTGTAGCCCTCGACCGCCGAGCCGAGCGCGACGATCTCGCCCGCGTATTCGTGGCCGAACTGGCCGGGACCGTAGTCCCACATCTCGCCCTTGGTCATCGACAGGTCGGTGCCGCAGATGCCGCAGCGATGGACCTTGATGACGACGTCGGTCGGGCCGGGAGTGGGTTCGGGCAGGTCCTCGATGACGACGGGCTTGCCTTCGCCCGGATAGAATGCTGCCTTCATTTGCGCTTCTCCACCAGATCGAACCGCTCGACATAGTCCCCGAACGGCGCGCGGGCTTCTTCCTCGGTCATGCCGAAATCGGCGATCGAGTAACGGTGCGCGCCGAATTGCAGCTCCGGCTTCTCCTCGATCCGCTCGGCGAACCGGGCGCGGGTCTCATCCGGAATGTCCCAGCCGATGAAGCGGTAGATGCGTTCGAGCACGCTCATCGGGTCGGCGTGGAAATCGGCGTGGACCACGTCGAGCACCTGATCGGCATGGCTCTCGCGCACCTTGTCGCACTTGCGCACGGCATTGGCCCACTTCGCCACCTCGCGCTGAAGCATGATGTGCGAGCGCTGCTCGTAGCGGTCGACCTCCATTTCGTTGTGCATCTGCATCAGCAGCGAGACGAGGCTGGGCACGGCCTTGGCCGGATCGCGGTGGGTCTGGATCACCCTGGCGTCGGGATAGATCGCGAACAGCAGGTCGAGCGTCTCGATATGGCCGGGGTTCTTGAGCAGCCAGCGCTTGTCCGGATCGTTGCTGCCGATGAGCTGCACGCAGCGGTAGTAATGGCGATAGGCCGGCTCTTCGCTCTGCGCCTGCCACCAGGCGTCGTAGGTCGCGGCCGAGTGGCTGCACGACCACAGGTTGGAGACGAACGACTGCCGCAGGACCATGCAGCACTCGTGGACCTCTTCGGCGATCACGTTGTGGGCCGAGCGCTTCTGCGGCGCGGCGGCATAGCGCGCTTCGAGCAGGGCGACGCTTTTGCGGAACTCGGGATGATCCGCCCACGTCTCGACCGGCGGGCGTGGCATCGGGCTGTCGAGTAGCCAGGTCTGCAAGCCCTGGAAGCGCGGATCGACCGCCATCAGCCGGTGCAGCGCCGTTGTCCCGGTGCGGGGCACGCCGGTGATCACCACCGGGCTGAGGATCGGCTTCGCGTCGAAGCCGGGGTTCGCCTTCATCGAGCGGATCGCCTGCGCCCGCCCGCGCAGCACCCCGACCACGCCGCCCCAGGCGATGCGGCGGCCTTGCTCGGAGAAACGCGGATCATAGTCCATCGACTGGAGCAGGACCTTGAGGCCCGGCAGGTAGTCGTCGGGGCCGAAATCCGTCGTGCCGACCTCGCGCGACACGATGTCGTGAAGCTGGTCCGACGCGGTGCGGAATTGGGCGGGGGGATCGTAGCTCAGGTCCATCGTTCTACTCGTCCGTTTCGATCATGCCGCCAAGCTGCGGGCCGCCGCCGACGGCCACCGTCTCGCCGGTGATGTAGGAGGCTGCGTCGCTGGCGAAGAAGACGATCATCTGCGCGACCTCGCGGGTCTCGCCATAGCGGCGCAGCGGGAAGACCTTGCAGGCGGCCAGCGCGTCGAAGCCGCTTTTCTCCCAGCCCTCGCGCGCCGCCTCGGTCGCGGTCATGCCCGGCGCGACGCAGTTCACGCGGATGCCGAGCGGACCCCATTCGGAGGCCGCGACCCGGGTCAGCATCTGCACCCCGGACTTGGCGGCGGAATAGGCCGCAACGCCCTTGGTCCCGTGGACCCCGGCGAGCGAGGAGACGTTGACCACGTTGCCCTTGCTCGCCTTGAGATGGGGCAGGGCGGCTTGCGAGACGTACATCGCCGCGCTGAGGTTGAGCTGGACGTCGCGGTCCCACTTCGCCGGGTCCATCCGGGCGAGCGAGACGTGCCCGTGCGCGCCGCCCGCGTTGTTGACCAGGATGTCGATCCGCCCGAACGCGGCCACGACCTGCTCGACCAGCGGCCCGGCCTGGTCCGCCTGGCGCACGTCGGCGGTGACGCAGAGCGCCTTGCGGCCCAGCGCGCGGATCTCCGCGGCGGTCTTCTCCAGCTTCTCGATGCGCCGGCCGACGATCGCCACGTCGGCGCCGCGCTCGGCCAGCAGCAGCGCGGTCGCGCGGCCGATGCCGCTGCCGCCGCCGGTGACGATCGCCACGCGGCCGGAAAGGTCGAATTCGGGAAGCATCACCATCTCCTGCGGCGCTGACAGGCGCGGACGCGGGCGCGCAGCTCCTCGGCGCGCTCAGCTGGGGTTACGGTCGGGGTGTCGGCGGGCAGGTGGTCGCGCAGCTCGGCGAACGGGACCCGCTTGAGCGTCGGGGTGGGGCAGGAATCGCAGTCGTACCAGCGCCCGTAGATCGTGCCCTCGCGGTAGCCGGCGGGATCGAGCCAGTTGGGCACGCCCGGGTCCTCCAGCGAGATCACCGCGCGGAACTTGCCGTCGCTGCTCAGCCGGGCGAAGTGGCCGTTGGTGCTGGAGAGGCGGTACACGTACTCGACCGCGTTGAAGTAGGGATCGTTGAGCTGGAAGTTCCAGTAGGGCCGGACCTCGGGCAGGTCGGTCTCCAGGATCAGGGCTTCCCCTTCCGCAAACTCGAAGACCGCGGGCAGATAGACCTGCTTCGACAGCGCCCCGCCGATCGGCGCTGGCTGGAAGACGTTGACGCCGCCGGCCTTCTTCACCTCGTTCTGCATCCAGTAGAACAGCTTGGTCGCCTTGGCCGGCATCGCCGCCATGTGGCGGATGCGCTCCACGATCTCGTCGGGCGTCAGGCGCGGCTTGGGCGGGACGGGATCGAGGTTCTCGATCGTCAGGTTGGCATCGACCTCGTTCAGCCAGTCGTAGCTGCGCATCCGGACCATCAGGACCGAGGCGCCGGGCTTGATCTGGAGCCAGTCCCCGGCGTGGCCGGTCGGGCGCTCGGCGCTCAGCAGGACGTCGATGTTGCCCTCGGCGTCCACGGTTAGGTCGCGGTCGTCGAGGTCGGCGTAGTTCGCCCCGGTCATGTCGACCTCGCCCGGCATTCCGGCCAGGGCCGCCTGGGTGTTGATCGCGATCATCTTGACCGTGCCGCGGCTGCCCGAGAGGCGGTAGCGGTACTGGGGGCTGACCGGGGCGTAGAGGTAGATGTCGTCGGGGTTCGGCTGCAACGTATAGACCGGGTTCCACAGCGGCGCCCAGTCGGGATGTTCGGGGCTGGCGTGGAAGAAGGCGAAGTAGCCGTAGGAGAACTGCATCATGATCTGGCGATAGACGTCGGCCCGGTATTCCGGATCGTCGGGGCGCCAGGTATCGGCGATCCCGTCGACCGCGAGCTGGAGGTCGGCCAGGTGGTCGAACAGGTTTCCGATCCGCTGGGTCATCGATGAAGGCATCCTCCGGCCGCGATTTTCGACTCGCGCAATTAGATAGTATCCGCTATCTTATCCTTCGCAAAGGGGAATGATGCCTGTGACCGAAGTGACCCGCCGCAAGCGCCGCTCGCCCGAGGAGATTCGCGACCGCGTGATCGAGGCAGCGGGCGAGGAGTTCGAGCGCTCGGGCTATCGCGGCGCGACCACGGCGGCCATCGCCCGTCGCGCCGAAGTGACCGAGGCGCAGATCTTCCGCTATTTCGATTCCAAGGCCGACCTGTTCCGCACCGCGATCTTCGAGCCGCTCAACCGCCACTTCGCGGACTTCCATGCGCGCCACCGTGACGACAGCTTCATGCCCTTCCGCGAAAGCGCGCGCGAATACATCACCGAGTTGCAGGACTTCATCAGCGAGCATGCCGGGATGCTGCGCTCGCTGGTCGTGGCCCAGGCCTATGCCAAGGACCCGACCGAGAGCGGCAGCGCGCTGGACGGCCTCAACGACTACTTCGCCCAGGGCGCGGCGATGACTCGACGGCGCATGTCCGAGAAGCCGCGCGTCCCGCCCGAGCTGATGGTCCGCGTCTCCTTTGCCGCGGTGCTCGGCTGCGTCCTGTTCGAGGACTGGATGTTCCCGCCGGGCATGGCCGACCGGCAAGCCATTCGCGATGCCACGATCGATTTCGTGATCGACGGCATCAACGCTAACAACGAAGCCAACGGAAAATAGGACGGAGCAAGCATGATCGGAGAGGACATTCTGGACCTGGGCGGACAGGTCGCCCTGGTGACGGGCGCCGGGCAGGGCGCGGGGCGCGGGATCGCGCTGATGCTGGCGCGCCACGGTGCCGGCGGTGTCGCGGTGAACGACTACGTGCTGGACCGCGCGGAGGCCGTCGCCGAGGAAATCCGCGCCTTGGGCGTGAAGGCCGCCGCGGTCCAGGCCGATGTCAGCGACCTCGAATCCGTCCGGGCGATGGCGGCCAAGGCGACGGCTGAGCTCGGGCCGGTCACGATCCTGGTCAACAACGCCGGCATGGCGGGCCCCAACGCGCAGCTTCGCCCGCGCGCCGTGTTCTGGGAGGAGGACCCGGCCGAATGGGGCAAGTACCTCGGTACCAACCTCTACGGCGTGTTCAACTGCTGCCACGCGTTGCTGCCCGGCATGGTTACGGCCCAGCGCGGACGGATCGTGACGATCACCTCCGACTCGGGCCGCGCGGGCGAGCCGCGTCAGGCGGTCTATTCCGCGGCCAAGGCCGGCGCGGCGGGCTTCGTCCGCTCGATCGCCAAGGAGGCGGGGCGCTACGGCATCACCAGCAACGCGATCTCCCTCTCCTCGCTCGAATTCCCGATGAGCGAGGAGGAGCGCGAGAAGTTCTACGCGCTCGACCAGATCAAGAACCAGCTCTCGCGCTACATCGTTCGCCGCTACGGCAAGCCGGACGAGGTCGCGGCGCTGACCCTGTTCCTCTGCTCGGACATGGCCGCCTGGATCACCGGGCAGACCTATCCGCTGAACGGCGGCTACACCCTGGCGGTTTAGCGGGGCGGTTTAGCGGTTGACGAACCGGCGCCGCGGGCGTGAAGCTGGCCCCGCAATCCTCGGGGAGAATACATGGCTTCGCTGGCCTTCCATGCGCCGGAAACGATCGACCAGGCGGTCGCGCTGCTAGCGGCGAACCCCGCCGCGCGTCCGCTGAGCGGGGGGACCGACCTCATCGTCCAGATGCGCTCGGGCCGGATCGCGCCCGCGGCGGTCGTCGACCTGAAGCGCATCGCCGCGCTTACCGGCACCCGCCGCCATGGTCTGGGCTTCGCCATCGGCGCGGCGACGCCGTGCACGGCGCTCAAGCGCGACCGGGCGCTCGCGGCGGCCTGGCCCGGCGTGGTCGAGGCGGCCAACCTGATCGGCTCGGTCCAGGTCCGCAACCGCGCGACCATGGCCGGCAACCTCTGCAACGCCTCCCCGGCGGCGGACAGCGTGCCCGCCCTGATCGCGGCCGGGGCGACCTGCCTGATCGCCGGGCCTCAGGGCGAGCGGGAGGTGCCGGTCGAGGCGATCCCGCTTGCCCCGGGCCGCACCTCGCTCGCGCCCGGGGAATTCGTCGTGGAGATCAGGCTGCCGCCGCGCGGGCAGGGCGGGGACGCCTATCTGCGCTCGATCCCGCGTACCGAGATGGACATCGCCGTGGTCGGCGCGGGCGCGAACCTCGTGCTCGATGGCGAGGGCACCTGCACCGCCGCGCGGATCGCGGTGGGAGCGGTCGCGCCGACTGCGATCCTGGTGCCCGAGGCCGGCGCGGCGCTGGTCGGCACCCGGCTCGACGAGCCCGCGCTCGCCGCCATGGCCGAGGCGGTTCGCGCTGCCTGCCGTCCGATCGACGACAAGCGCGGCACCGCCGAATATCGCACGGCCATGGCCGAGGTCCTCGCCCGGCGCGTCGTCGCAATCGCCCGGCAGCGGGCCGGAGAGAACGCATGAACAAGCTCGTCATAGCGGCCACGGTCAACGGCGACCCGGTCGAGTTCCTGACCGATCCCGGCGGCAGCCTGCTCGACGCGCTGCGCGAGGAGCTGCTGCTCACCGGCACCAAGGAAGGCTGCGGCTCGGGCGACTGCGGGGCCTGCACCGTGATCCTCGACGGCGAGATGGTCTGCTCCTGCCTGGTCTTCGCTGCCGAGGCGCAAGGGCGGCAGATCGCCACGATCGAGGGCGTCGCCGAAGGCGGCCGGCTCCATCCGATCCAGCGCAAGTTCCTCGACCATGCGGCGCTCCAGTGCGGGTTCTGCACGCCGGGCTTCATCGTCGCAGCGCGTAGCCTGCTCGACCGCAATCCCGACCCGAGCGAGAGCGAGGTGCGCTATTGGCTCGCCGGGAACCTCTGCCGCTGCACCGGCTACGACAAGATCGTCCGCGCCGTGCTCGACGCCGCGGCGGAGTTGCGGCAGGAACGGCGCGTCGAAGGAGAATTGGCGGCATGAACGACCTCTCCGGCAAGATCGCGCCCGGGCCTTTCCATCATGTCGGCACCCGCCCGGTCCGCCCGGACGGGGTCGAGAAAGTCACCGGCAAGGCGGTGTTCGGCCCAGACTTCTCCGTCGCCGGGATGCTCTATGGGGCGATCCTGCGCAGTCCCCATGCCCATGCCCGCATCCGCGGCATCGACACCCGCAAGGCCGCCGCTCTGCCCGGGGTCAAGGCGGTCGTCACCGGCGCGGACTTTCCCGACCTCGAATCGCTGACGGTCAGCGCGGGCGAAAGCTCGGGCGACATCATCCACATCTCGCGCACCTGCATGGCGCACGAGAAGGTTCTCTACGACGGCCACGCCGTGGCAGCCGTGGCGGCGACTTCGGCCCGCATCGCGCAGGAAGCCCTGGCGCTGATCGCGGTGGACTACGAGGTCTTGCCCCATGTCCTCGATCCCGAGGCAGCGATGCGCGACGATGCGCCGCTGCTTCACGACGGCATCTTCACCAAGGGCATCGAGCCCGCGCCCGAGCGTCCCTCCAACGTGCCGATGAAGGTCGCCCTGGCGCGCGGCGACGCGGCCGCGGCCCTGGCCGGCGCGGCGGCCGTGGCCGCGGGCCGCTATACCACCGAATTCGTCCACCAGGGTTATATCGAGCCCCACGTCTGCGTCGCCTCGTGGAACGCCGACGGGCAGGCCCAGATCTGGGCGTCGAGCCAGGGGCATTTCTCGATCCGCGCGCTCACCGCCTCGGTGCTCGGCATGGCCCAGGCCGACATCCGCGTCCATCCGTTGGAGATCGGCGGCGGTTTCGGCGGCAAGACCGGCATCTACCTCGAGCCCGTCGCCATGCTGCTGTCGCGCAAGGCTGGCCGTCCGGTGCGCCTGGCGATGAGCCGGGGCGAGGTGTTTCGCGCCACCGGCCCGGCCCCCGGCGCGGTGATCGAGCTGAGGATCGGCGCGGCGGCCGACGGCACCCTGGTCGGCGCGGAGATCGATTTCATCTACAACGCCGGGGCCTATCCCGGGAACACCGCCCATTCCGGGCTGATCTGCGCGCTCGGCCACTACCGCCTCGCCAATGCCCGGATCACGGGCTGGGAGGTCCTGACCAACCGCCCGGCGGTCAAGGCCTATCGCGCGCCCGGCGCGCCGCAGGTCAACTTCGCGGTCGAAAGCGCGCTGGACGACCTCGCGACGCAGCTCGGCATCGATCCGATCGCGCTGCGCCTGAAGAACGCCGTAATCCCCGGCGATGCGCAGCCGACCGGCGTGCCCTTCGGCCAGATCGGCTACGTCGAGTGCCTCGAAGCCGCCCGGGCGCATCCGCACTGGTCGGCCCCTCTCGGCCCTAATCAGGGGCGTGGCCTCGCGGGGGGGTTGTGGCGCAGCCACGGCGGGCCCTCGACCGGCGAGGTGGGCCTGGCCGAGGACGGCACGGGCCTCGTGGCCGCCGGCAGCCCCGACATCGGCGGCAGTCGCGCCTCGATGGCGATCATGGCGGCCGAGACGCTCGGCGTGCCCTACGAGCAGGTCCGCGTCACGATCGCCGATACCCATTCGATCGGCTATTCGATGGTCACGGGCGGCAGTCGCACCACCTTCGCCACCGGCAAGGCGGTGATCGAGGCGGCCGAGCAGGTGATCGCCACGCTCCGGCAGCGCGCCGCGGCGATGTGGAACGTCGCCGCCGATACCGTCGAATGGCGCGACGGTACGGCGATCCGCGCGGACGGAGAGCGCCTCTCGATCGGCCAGATTGCCGCCAAGGCAGCCTTCTCCGGCGGGCCGATCGCGGCCTCTGTGGGGCTCAACGCGGCAGGCTACCTGCCGGGCTTCGCCGTCCATATCTGCGACGTCGAGGTCGATCCCGAGACCGGCCATGTCGGGGTCCTGCGCTATACCGCCGTGCAGGACGTCGGCCGGGCGATCCATCCGGCTTATGTCGAGGGCCAGCTCCAGGGCGGTGCGGCGCAGGGCATCGGCTGGGCGCTCAACGAGGCCTATGCCTACGACGCGCAGGGGCGGATGGAGAACGCCGGCTTCCTCGATTACCGGATGCCCGTCGCCTCGGACCTGCCGATGATCGACACGGTCATGGTCGAGGTGCCCAACCCCGCGCATCCCTACGGCGTGAAGGGCGTGGGCGAGGCGCCGATCGTGCCGCCGCTCGCCGCCGTCGCCAACGCGGTGCGCGCCGCGACTGGCAAGCGCCTGCCCGACTTGCCGCTGACGCCCGACCGGGTCCATGCGGCCGTGCACGGGTAGATGGCCAGGGTCGTCGTCACGCCCTCCTTCCGGGTCGAGTTTCCGGGCGACCTTGCCGAGTTCGACATCGAGGCGGCGACCGTCTTCGACCTCGTCCGCCGGCTCGACGCGCTGTGGCCGGGCGCCGCCGCGTTCATCGAGGCCAAGGTCTCGATCGCGGTCGACGGCGAGCTGATCGGCGACTGGTCCACATCGCTCACGCGGGATTCGGAAGTCCTGCTGGTGCCGCATATCGCCGGGGGATAGACTGCGGGACACAGACGGGATGGAAAGAGGTGCCATGTCGGATCGACCGCTCGCAACCCGCACCCTGGCGCCCTTCGGCGTCGAGGTGCTGCACGACCTGTCCGCCCCGCTGAGCGAGGCCCAGGCCGCCCATCTCGTCGCCCTGCTGTGGGAGCACGGCTTGGTCCTGGCGCGCGGCCAGACCCTCTCGATGGAGCGCCAGCGTGCGCTCTGCGGGCTGTTCGGGCCGATCCTGCTCCGCGCGGGCGAGACCGGGATCATGAACAACGAGGGCGGCGAGGCTTCGGCCACCGAGCTCTCCTGGCACGCCGACGCCGCCTATACCCGGGCCCCGTTCGACGCGCTGTCGCTCCACGCGCTGGACGTGGTCGCCGACGCGTCCTCGACCCGTTTCGTCAACGCCGAGCAGGGCTGGGCCACGCTGCCGCCCGCGCTCAGGGAGAGGCTCGCGGGCCGGATGGTCGAGATGATCTCGCCGGGTTACGACGCCCTCGGCGGGCGGACCTGCGATCGGCGCGACCCCGTGGCGCTCAAGCGCGGCGAGATGCCCGCGGTCTATCGCAACCCGCACAACGGGCGCGAGGTCCTGTGGGTCAGCGAGCTCCAGGCCGCGCGGGTGCTCGGCCTGGACTGGGAGGAAAGCCGCGACCTGCTCAACGCGGTCTATGATCACCTCTACGCGCCCGAGCACATCCACGAGCACCGCTGGCGGAACGGCGACCTCGTGATCTGGGACAACGTCGCCCTGCAACACATGCGCGGTTCCTTGCGCGAATGCGGGCGGCGGGTACTGCAACGGGTGATCGTCGGCACCGAAGGCGTGGCGCCGCATGTCCGAGAAGCGGCCTAGCCCAGCTCCAACGTCTCACCGTCCCGCCATTGCCGGACCACCAGATAGCGCCCGTGCAGCGCGCCCCGGTCCTGCACGCCGAAGCCGAGCAGTGTCCCCTCGCGCCCCTCGGCGGCGGGGAGCCATTTCACCAGTTCCAGCCCGTGCTTCAGGCCTTCGCGGGTGAGTTCGGGTGCGCGGGCGATGCCTTCCGCGACCAGTCGGCCGAGGTCGTGGCCCTTGGCCAGGGCCAGGCTCTGGACGAAGGGTAGGCTGCGCTTCTCGCGTTCGGCGGCCAGGGTGCGGTTGGCGTCGGAGAACATGTCGACATAGGCCCAGCGGTCCGCAACCCGCGCGAAATCGCCGTGATAGCCGCGGATGCCGGCGGTGTTCATGATCCGTGGGCCGTCCCAGCCCGTGGCGGTGAGCGCGCGGGCGGCGGCGGGGGCCGACAGGCCGAGGCCGAGATAGACGAAGCCGTCGGGCGCCTGCGCCACCAGCCGCCGCACTTCGTCGCCCGCGTCGGCCTGCAAGGGCGAGAGCGTCTGCACCGCGGCGATCTCCAGTCCGAGGATGTCGGCCTCGTCCTGAAGGAAGGCGAAATGCCGCCGACCGATCGGCGAACGGTCGTGGATGACCGCCACGCGCCGACACCCCGCGCCGTGGAGATGCCGGGCGATGACCAACGACTCGTCCTCGTGGCTGCCGACCTGGAGGTGGAACATCCACTCGCTTCGCGCGCGCTCGGCGCCGGCCCAGTTGAGTGTGGGAATGCGAAAGCGCTCGGTGAACGGCGTGGCGACCAGCGCGTTGTCTCCGATCGCCGGGCCGACGATCAGCAGCACGTCCTCGGCCGCAAGCTCGGCATAGGCGCGTTCGACCGCCGCCGCCGTGCCCGAGGGCAGGCCCAGGCCATAGGCCTTCACGAAGTCGACCGGGCGGTCGATCCGGCCCACCCGGATCAGCGCGTCGACCTCGTGGCGCAGCCACGGCTCGATGTCGCCGGGCGCGGGCGCGCCGCCCGAGGCGGGCCTTTCGGCCATGTCGTTCAGAATGCCGATGCGGATCGGTGCGGCCATCGTGTCTCTCCCTGTCGGGCACGAGTTCAGCGCCGCGAGAAGCAGATGGCAAGCCAAATGGCGCTTGCCTCGCTCCGCCATCCCGCGCAGTCGTAGGGGATGAGCAACGGCAATATCATCGCCCATTTCCTCGGCGTAGCAGCGGCGGCCGGGGACAAGCCCTTCCTGATCGAGGGGACCCGCACCGTCCTGTCCTGGGCCGATCTCGACCGCGAGACCGGGCGCTACGCCGCGCGGCTGCGCCGCCTCGGCGGCGCGGTCGGAGACCGGATCGTGGTGCAGGTCGACAAGTCGCCGGAGGCCGTGCTGCTCTATCTCGGCGCGGTGCGGGCCGGGCTGATCTTCGTGCCTCTCAACACGGCCTATACGGCGGTCGAGCTCGAATATTTCCTCGGCGATGCCGAACCCGCGATCGTGGTCTGCCGTCCGGCCGACGAGGCCGAGGTGGCGGGCATGGCCGGCGCGGCGCGGGTGGTCACGCTGGACGAGGATGGCTCCGGCAGCCTGACCGCCAGCCTCACCGACGAGACCCTCCCGGTCGCGGAGCGGCGGAACGACGATATCGCCGCGATCCTCTACACCTCCGGCACCACCGGCCGCTCGAAGGGCGCAATGCTGAGCCACGGCAACCTGCTCAGCAACGCCCTGACGCTGAAGGACCTGTGGCACTGGTCGGCCGAGGATATGCTGGTGCACATCCTGCCGATCTATCACGTCCACGGCCTGTTCGTCGCCATCCACGGGGTCCTGACGGCGGGAGCCGGGATGATCTTCCATCGCGGGTTCGATCCCGCCGCCGTGATCGCCGATTTCGCGCGGGCCTCGGTGCTGATGGGGGTGCCGACCCACTACACCCGGCTGACCGCCGTGCCGGAGCTTTCGCCGGAAGCCTGCGCGAACATGCGCCTGTTCGTCTCGGGATCGGCTCCGTTGCTGGCCGAGGCGCATGAGCGTTTCGAGGCCAGGACCGGAAACCGTATTCTCGAGCGTTACGGCATGACTGAGACGGGGATGATCACCTCCAACCCCTACGACGGCGCGCGGGTGGCGGGCACCGTGGGTTACGCCCTGCCGGGCGTGGAGGTGCGGATTCGCGGTGACGACGGTGCGCTCGTCGGGGCCGGGCAGCCGGGCATCCTGGAAGTACGTGGACCCAATGTTTTCAAAGGCTATTGGCGCAACCCGGAGAAGACGTCTCAGGAATTCAGGTCCGATGGCTTCTTCATCACCGGCGACGTCGCCACGCAGGAGGTGGACGGCCGGATCACGCTGGTCGGGCGAGCCAAGGACCTGATCATCGCCGGCGGCCTCAACATCTATCCCAAGGAGATCGAGGAGGCGATCGACGCCCTGCCGGGTGTCGAGGAAAGCGCCGTGATTGGCGTGCCCCATCCCGACATGGGCGAGGGCGTGGTCGCCGTGGTGGCGCGGACGAAGGGCGCCGAGCTGTCCGAGGCGGAAATCCTCGCGGCGCTGGCGGGCCAGCTCGCGCGGTTCAAGCAGCCGCGCCGCGTAATCGTGGTCGACGCATTGCCGCGCAACGCCATGGGCAAGGTCCAGAAGGCGGCACTGCGGCAGGAGCACGCGGGGCTGTTCGCCCCGGCGGCAGCCGAATGAGCGCGGGAGAGCTGGTCGAGGTCAGCCGCGCGGGACCTGTTACCACGGTCACGCTCAACCGGCCCGAGGCGCTCAATTCGGTCACGATCGAGATGCACCACGCCTTGCAGGCCGCGTTCGACGCCTTCGCCGCCGACGACGCCCAGCAGATCTGCGTGGTGACGGGGGCGGGCGATCGTGCGTTCTGCGCCGGGTCCGACGTCAAGGCGGCAGCGGCGGCGGGCGGCCTGCCGACCGACTATCCCGCGAACGGCTATGCCGGGCTGGCCCGCCGGTTCGACTGCCCCAAGCCGTTCATCGCCGCGGTGACGGGGCTGGCGCTCGGCGGCGGGTTCGAGATCGCGCTGGCCTGCGACCTGATCGTCGCCGCCGATCATGCGACCTTCGGCCTGCCCGAGCCGCTGATCGGGGCGGTCGCGCTCGGTGGTGGCCTGCACCGGCTCGCGCGGCAGCTTCCGCTCAAGCAGGCGATGGGCCTGATCCTGAGCTCGCGGCCGATCACGGCCGAGGTGACGCTGGGCCTCGGCCTGGTCAACGAGGTCGTGCCGGCGGGCGAGCTTATGGCGGCGGTCGGGCGCTGGTGCGACGACATTCTCCGCGCCTCGCCGGTCGCGATCCGCGCCTCGAAGGCGACGGCCCTGCGCGGCCTCGACGAGGCGAGCCTGGCCGAGGCGCTGGCGAAGCAAGCGGGCTACCCGGAATTCGCCGCCTGGTGGGAGAGCGAGGACCTCAAGGAGGGCCTGGCGTCCTTCGCCGGGAAGCGCCCGCCCGAATGGATGGGGCGCTAGCGTGCGCCCTTCCGGAACGGCCGCTGGATGCAGACCTCGTAGCTCGGGTCGACGCCTTCCAGCATGTTGCGGAACTTGCCGTCGAAGGGCCGGCGAATCTGCACGTCATAGGTGACGACACGCTTGGAAAAGCGCCACTTTCCATCGGCTTCACGGCGATAGTTATCGATGTATCGAACGCACATGAAGTCCTCGATCATGGCACCGAGGTCCTGGCGGTCGGGGATGATGTGATAGGCCAGGGCATAGACCTCGCCGTTGCCCTCGTCGCCTTCCACGCTGATCATGTGGTTGCAGACGTGGTGCCCGCTGTAGGGCATGTGGGGCACGGACATCTCGATGAAATCGCAGTATTCCTTGGCGCCGCCGTCGAAGCTGTCGCCGTGGCTGTCGGTGGCGTCCGCGGTGTAGAGATCGCGCAGCAACGCGATGTCCTTGCGGTCCACCGCCCGCGAGTAGGCGAGGACGAGATCGCGGATCGCTTCCCGGTCGATCAATTGCTGAAGGGCATCGGCACTCATCGCTAACTCCTTGTTCCTATTCGCTGAGCAGGGCGCGGGCGGCCGCGACGGCGGGCCCCAGCCGCTCGACTGGGCCGATCCCGGCGAGCGCCTTGTCGCGCATCGGCACCTCCAGCCCGATCGTGCAGTCGCGGGGCAGGGCGGCGATGAAGTCCTTGAGCGGCAGTTCGCCCTCTCCCGCGCCGCGCCGGTCGAACCGCGCCTCGATGCTGTAGTCCTCGTGCGCCCCCACCAGCGGCACGTCGCAGAGCTGGGCATAGCCGATCAGGCCGGGATCGAGCGCCGCGACCTCCGCCGCGCCGTCGCCGCTGCGATAGAGGTGCATGGCGTCGATCAGCAGCCGCGCATTGGGCCTGCCCGACCGCACCACGAGATCGCGCGCCGCGGCCAGGGTACCGATCGGCATCCCCGGCATATATTCGATCGAGGCGACGAGGCCGCGTTCGGCCGCCATGTCCGCGAAAGCGCCGAGCTGGTCCTCGCTGCGCGCCGGATCGCTCTCGATCGAGACCACGTTGATCACCGGCGCGCCAAGCTCGGCCAGGATATCCATGTCGCCGGCCTGGTCGGCGATCTCCGCGCCGGCCCGGATCAGGAAACCCTCGCCGAGCGAAAGCGAGACGCAGTTGGCGGCCAGCGCCTGCTTCACCGCGCGGACCAGGGCGGGGTCGCCGCGCAGGCTCCAGGCCGGATAGAGTTCGGGCAGGGCGACGATCTGGTTGCAGGCGAAGCCGATCCTGCCCACGCCCAGCTCGGCCGCGACCTCGACGAATTCGACCGGTGGCAAGCCCAGCACGCTGATGAATTCGATGGCGAGGCGGTCCATCGGGCGCTCCCTTGCTCGATCAGGCGGCCGGGGGTTCGGCCGCCGCGAAGTCAGGGTAGCGGCCCAGGTTGATCAAGAGAAGCGCGCCGAGCAACGCCCCGGGGATGGCTGTCAGCAGCAGCACGTCGTAGCTGTGGAAGCGGTCGAAGATGAAGCCGGCGACCACTGGCCCGATCGCGCTGCCCAGCATCAGCATCGAGCCGAGCGCGCCATAGACCGCCCCGAAGGCGCGCAGCCCGGCATAGCGTGAGATCAGGAAGGCGGTAAGGGCGAGGCCCGCGCCCGAGGTATAGCCGATGATGACGACCCCGAGTGCGATGGCGGGAACCGAGCCCAACGTGTTGAGCAGGAAGAAATAGCCGAGCGCCGACAGTCCGAAGCTCAGCACCGGAACGACGTTGCCCTGGATGCGGTCGAGCAGCCAGCCGGTGAGCAGCTTTCCGACGATGCCCGAGACGCCGGCCAGGGCGGCGATCTGCGCCGCGCTCGATGAGGTGAGGCCGGCGCTGACGATGATCGGCTTGAGGTGGAAGCTCGCGCCCGAGCCGACCAGCGAGGAGATGACGTTGGCGATGAAGATGCGCCAGATCGTCACGGAGCGCATCGCCTCGCGGAAGGTCAGGCCGGGGAGCAAGGGGGCGCCCGCCGCCGGGGTTGCGGGCTTCCTCGATCCGGCGTCGCGGAAGAACAGGGCGGTCAGCAGCAGGGCGATCCCGCCCCAGCATCCGCCGATCAGGAAATAGGCCATGCGCCAGCCGTAGGCCGGGATCAGCCAGTTGCCGATCAGCGGGGCCAGGCTCTGGGCGATGGCGCTGCCGCAGAGGATCACCGCCAGGGCCATGCCCCGGCTGACATTGAACGAATTCGACGCCGCCGCGCTCCACACCGTCGATTTGACCCCGAGCCCGACCACGGCGAGCACCAGCCACAGGCCGTACCAGCCGGTCAGCGAGCTGCCGGTCAGCCCGAGCGCGGCGAAGGCCAGCGAGGACAGCAGCAGGCCCGGCACGCCGACCGCGCGGGCGCCCCAGCGGTCGATCGCCGCGCCGATCAGCGGGCCGCAGAAGAAGGCCGTCAGGGCGAAGATCGTGTAGCCGAACGAGATTTCCGCGCGGGGCCAGCCGAATTCCTTCTCCAGCGGCTCGATGAACATCTGCTGCGAGTAGGCGAACATCGAATAGAACGACATGCCGATCATGCCGGAGAGGACCATCGGCCAATAGGCGCGCCACTCCTGCGCGGCGGTCTGCGGTGAAGCGGTCATGGTCCCTCCCGGGCGGTCCTGGCGTGAGGCGCCCGCCTATCCAACCCGGCTTTTCCGAGTTTGGAACATTTGTGTCATAATCAGGCGTCCGGCGGCAAGACCCACTTGCCCGCCCGGTCGCGAATCCAGCCGCCTGATCCCCACGTCCCGCCGTCGATCGGGACGATCGTCCCGGTGATGTAGCGGGCCATCGGCGAGGAGAGGAACACGGCGAGGTGGCCGCATTCCGCGTCCACGCCGCCGCGTCCCAGGGGAATCCGGCGGCGCATGATCTCGCGCTGGGCTTCGGGCATCTCCGGCGTGTCGGCGACCGGGCCGGTGAAGTTGCCGCTGGTGCCCGGCGTCACGGTATAGTCGGGGGCGATGGCGTTCACGCGGATGCCGTGATCGGCGAACTCGACCGCCAGGGTCCGGGTCAGGTTGTTGATCCCCGCCTTGCAGGCCGCATAGACCGCATAGCCCGGTGCCGCGCGCGATCCTTCGATCGAGGTCACGTTGATGATCGAGCCGCCGCGCCCACCCGCGATCATCACCGGCACGGCGGCCGAAGTCGCGGCGAGGTTGCTGACCAGGTTGAGGTCGATGTGCCGCCGCCAATTCTTCTCGACGAGATCGGTGAAGCCGCGCCGGGTCACGCCGCCGGCGTTGTTGACCAGGATGTCGAGCCGCCCAAACGCTTCGGCCGCCTGCTCGACGGCCTTCGTCACCTGCTCCGCTTCCATGACATTGGCGGGGGTGCCCCGGCCCTTGCGGCCTTGCTCCTCGATCCGCGCGACAGTCTCGGCGCAGCGGTCGGGGATCACGTCGACCACCGCGACGTCGGCGCCGTGCGCGGCGAGGCAGATCGCCACGGCCCGGCCGATCCCGCCGCCGCCGCCGGTCACGAGGGCGGCCTGGCCGGTCAGGTCGAGGGTGCCGGTATCCATGTGTCAGTCTCCCAGTAGCCCGGCCGTATCCGGAAGGTCGGCCGGTTCGTCGATGTCGTGGGCGAGGCCGGGGCTGTGGACCTCCTCGATCCCCAGGCCGAGCCGCCGCGCCTCGCCGCTGTGCCGGGCGAAGCTGTCGGGGCCGAAGGCGAAGGCGAAGTCCCTGGCCGCGGGCAGGGGCAGGCACAGGGCGTTGGTTCCGGTGCCGTGGCGGTCGGGGGCGATGGCGATCGCGTCGCCCGGCGCGGCCAGCAGCAGCTCGACCTCCAGCGTGGTGAGCTGCGGCAGGTCGGCAAAGAGGATCAGGATGCGCGCCGCGCCTTGGTCACGGGCCGCCGCGAAGGCCGAGGCGACGGCGGGATTGAGCCCGGTGCCCGGATCGGGAAGCAGCGCGAGGCTTTCGGGCATCCCGTGCCGCGAGGCGCCGAGCAGGGCGATCCGGTCGATCCCGCGGGCGCGCCGGACTGCCGCCACGACATGTTCGAGCATGGCGCCCACCAGCGCCGCCCGGCGCGGGGCGTCGAGGACGCCTGCCAGGCGCTGCTTGCCTTCGTCGGGCCCCTTGACCGGGATGACGACCCAGCAGGCCATGGCTCAGTACGCTGGAGCCTTGGTCAGGCCAGTGAAGCGGATGCCGGCGCCGTCGGCGGCATAGGTCTTGTTCATGTAGATCAGGATTGAGGTCAGCGCCTCGGCCGCCGCCGAATTGGCCAGCGCCCCGCCCGAGAGGCCGCGCATGTCCATGTCGCCGACCAGGCCGATGACGACGTTGCGCGCCTCGACGTCGTCGCTGAAGACCAGCACGTCGCAATCGACCTTGGCCTCGGTATCGAGGATATGTGCGGCGACGCTGTGGAACGAGGTGACGAAGCGCACTTCGTCGCCGAGGATCGCCTTGGCCTCCAGCGCGGCCGAGCCGGCGGCGGGAAGCTGCACGCGCATGACCTTGGGCGGGACCAGCGGCACGGTCGTATCGACGACGATGGCGCCGCCGACGTGGGGCGCGATCTGCTTCAGGGTATCGGCCTGTGAGGCATAGGGGACGGTGACGATCACCACGTCCTTGCCCGAAGCGACGGCTGCGTTCTCGCCCGCGCCGGCCGCGCCGATCTCCTGCGCGGTCGTCTGCGCCTTGTCGGTGGTGCGCGAGCCGATCGTCACCTCGTGCCCGGCCTTGACCAACCGGCGGGCGATTGCCTTGCCGAGGTGGCCCGTGCCACCGATGACCGCGATGGACGCCATTCTTTCCTACTCCCGATAATCCGAACTTGCTTCGGGCCGGCGATTGCCGATAGCGGCGAACCTCGCAAGCAATAATCTTGCGCCGGAGGGTTTGGACAAGTGGAATGACGGCGCCAGCGGGTTTCAGCGTCACGGCGATCGGCGGAATGCCGCTGTTCGCGCCGGGGATGTCGGTGGCGGCGGAGATCGCCCGCGCGCTCGATCGCTCGGGCGAAGCATTGCGCGACGGCGATGTCGTGGTCATCGCGCAGAAGATCGTCTCGAAGGCGGAGGGCCGCCTGGTCCGACTGGCCGGGGTTCAGCCGAGCACGGAGGCGAGTCGCCTGGCCGGGGAGACGGGCCGCCCCGCGCCGCTCGTGCAGCTGATCCTCGACGAGAGCGAGGCGGTCATGCGCGCGACTAAGGCGGCGATCATCGTCCGGCACCGCACGGGGCACGTCCTCGCCAATGCCGGGATCGACGCTTCCAACGTCGCGGGCAACGTCGAGGGCGGCGATGCCGATACGGTGCTGCTGTGGCCCGCCGATCCCGACGCCAGCGCGCGGCGGATTCGCGGCGAGCTCGGCGCGAAGGTAGCGGTGATCGTTGCCGACAGTCTCGGTCGCGCCTGGCGGATGGGAACCTTGGGTACGGCGATTGGCTGCGCGGGCCTTACCGCCATCGAGGACCGGCGCGGTCAGAGCGACCTGTTCGGGCGGACGCTGCAAGCCACCGTGATCGCCACGGCCGACAGCCTCGCCGCCGCCGCCGTCCTGGCCATGGGCGAGGGCGCCGAGGGCACCCCCGTCGCGATCGTGCGCGGCGCGGGGAAATGGGTGACGGAGGAGGACGGGCCGGGCGCCGCCGCCCAGCTCCGGCCGCTGGCCGAGGACATGTTCCGATGAGCGGCCACGTCCTCGCGCTGTCCGGCGGAGTCGGCGGGGCCAAGCTGGCCGCGGGCCTTGCCGCGGTCCTCCCGCCCGAGCGGCTCACCATCGCGGTCAACACCGGCGACGACTTCGAGCATCTCGGCCTGACGATCTGCCCCGACATCGATTCCGTGGTCTATGCCCTCGCCGGGCTCACCGACACGCAGCGGGGCGGGGGCGTGGTCGGCGAGTCGTGGCGGATGATGGAGACGCTCGGCCGCCTCGACGAAGCGGCCTGGTTCAACCTCGGCGACCGCGACATGGCCATGCATCTGGCGCGGTCCTGGCGGCTGCGGGCCGGCGAAAGCCTGAGCGCGGTCACGATGCGGTTGGCCGGAGCGCTCGGCATCGCGCATTCGGTTTCGCCGATGAGCGACGTTCCGGTCCGTACCCAGGTGGAGACCGAAGAGGGCTGGCTCGACTTCCAGCGCTATTTCGTCGCCGAGCAGTGCAAGCCGGCGGTGCGGGCGATCCGCTTCGCCGGGGCGGGCGCGCCGCCGTCACCGCGCCTTGCCGAGGCGCTGGCGCGACCCGACCTGGCGGCGGTGATCGTCTGCCCGTCGAACCCCTTCCTCAGCGTCGACCCGATCCTCGCCGTCGCGGGCGTCAGGGCGGCGCTGGAACGGCTGAGCGTGCCGCGCGTAGCGGTGTCGCCCCTGGTCGGCGGCAAGGCGGTCAAGGGCCCGCTGTCCAAATTGCTCGAGGAGCTGGGCACCGGCAGCGATAACCTTGCCCTGGCCCGGCACTATGGCCCGCTTGTCGACCATTTCGTCATAGATCGCAGCGACGCTGACGACGCCGAGGGATTGCGCGCCCTCGGCCTTTCCGTCACCGTGACCGAAACCCTGATGCGCGGAGCCGCCGACCGGACGCGCCTCGCGCGCACGGCGCTCGCCGCCGCCGGACTGGACGATTGACGTGACGATGACCGATGCAGACCTGATCGAACGCCTTCTGACTGCGCCCCTGGCCGACCTTCTGGCCGAGGCGCGCGCCCGGCGTGACGCGCGAGGCCCGGCGCGGACGACCTATTCGCGCAAGGTCTTCATCCCGCTGACCCGGCTCTGCGCCGACGTCTGCCATTACTGCACTTTCGCGACCACGCCCTCGCGCCTCCACGCGCCCTATCTCTCGCCCGAGGAGGTGCTGGAGATCGCCCGTGAGGGCCTGGCCGCGGGTTGCAAGGAGGCGCTGTTCACCCTCGGCGACGCGCCCGAGCGGCGCTATGCCGCGGCGCGCGACTGGCTGGCCGAGCACGGCTTCGGCCGGACCATCGACTACGTCCGCCACTGCGCCGAGCTGGTGCTGGCGCAGCCCTGCGTCGCCCCCACGCCCACCGCGGGGCGAGTGTCGGAGGGCGGCGTCGCCCGGATGACGCCCTGCGCCCCCTCGGCCGGGTTGATGCGGGCGCCCCCGCCCGCCCGCCTGTGCGAGAAGGGCGAAGCGCATCACGGCTCCCCCGACAAGCTTCCGGCGCTGCGCATGGCCTCTCTGGAAGCCGCCGGGCGCGCGCAGATGCCGGTGACGAGCGGCATCCTCGTCGGCATCGGCGAGACCATGCGCGAGCGGATCGAGGCGCTGATCGCCCTGCGCGATCTCGACCGCCGCGACGGTCACTTGCAGGAAGTCATCGTCCAGAACTTCTGCCCCAAGCCGGGCACGAAAATGGCCGCCTCCGCCGAGGCGGGCGAGGACGAGTTCCTGCGCGCGCTCGCCGCCGCGCGGATCGTGCTGGACGATCGCGTTTCCGTACAGGCCCCGCCCAACCTCAACGGCGAGCGCCTGGTCGAGCTGCTCGACGCCGGCATCGATGACTGGGGCGGCATCTCGCCGGTCACGCAGGACCATGTGAACCCCGAAGCGCCCTGGCCCGAGATCGCCCTAATGGAGGAGGTCTGCGCCGCCTACGGCCGCCCGCTGGTCGAGCGGCTGACCGTCTATCCGCGCTTCGTCGCGACCGACGACAAGGCATGGATCCGGCAGGCGGTGCTCAAGCTCTCGGACGCGGAAGGGCTGGCGCGCGACAGCGTGTGGAGCCCCGGCGTCGCCGAACACGCTCCGGCAAGCCCCGACAGGCCGCTCGGCCGCATCGTTCCCGGCCCGACCGCGCCGGGGCTGCATCGTATCCTCGACAAGGCGGCGGGCGGCCATGAGCTGTCCGAGGCCGAGATCGTCGCGCTGTTCGCTACGCGCGGCGCGGCGGCGCAGGCGGTGGTCGAGGCGGCCGACGCGCTGCGGCGCCAGACGAAGGGCGACGAAGTCACCTTCGTCATCAACCGCAACATCAACTACACCAACATCTGCACCCATTCCTGCTCGTTCTGCGCCTTCTCCAAAACCAGCAGCAAGGCGGGCTTCCGCGACAAGCCCTACAACCTCGACCTCGACGAGATCGCCGAGCGGGCGCGGGAGGCCGTGGCCAAGGGCGCGACCGAGGTCTGCCTCCAGGGCGGCATCCACCCGAGCTATACCGGCGAGACCTACCGCTCCATCGTCCGCGCGGTGAAGGATGCCTGTCCCGATCTCCACGTCCACGCCTTCTCCCCGCTGGAGGTGACGCAGGGCGCGCAGACGCTGGGCATGGCGATCCGCGACTATCTGGCGATGCTTAAGGACGAGGGGCTGGGCTCGCTGCCGGGCACGGCCGCCGAGATCCTCCACGACGACATCCGCCGCCAGATCTGTCCCGACAAGCTGACCACGCAGCAATGGCTCGGCGTGGTGCGCGGCGCGCATCTGGTCGGCATCCCGACGACCTCAACGATCATGTACGGCCACCTCGAACGGCCCGAGCACTGGGCGGCGCACCTCCTCGCGCTGCGGCGCTTGCAGGGCGAGACCGGCGGGGTCCCCCAGATCGGGCCCCCCCCCCTCCTCCCCATGGAGGCGCCCGTGGTTCGCCCCGGGCACACGCGCAAGGGGCCGACCTGGCGAGAGGCGCTGATGATGCACAGCGTCGCGCGGATCGCGCTGCACGGGCGGATCGATTCGATCCAGTGCTCCTGGGTCAAGCTCGGGGTCGACGGCGCTGCGGCGGCTCTGGCGGCGGGCTGCAACGACCTGGGCGGGGTGCTGATGAACGAGTCCATCAGCCGCGCCGCGGGCGCGAGCCACGGCCAGGAGTTGACCGTCGACAACCTGGAGGACGTGGCGAAGGCGGCCGGCCGCACGCTGCGGCGGCGGACCACGCTCTACAAGCTGTTCCACGAAAGCCAGGGCGAACTGGCGTAAGATGCTTAAATTGACCTGCCTTTGCGGCGAAAGCCGGGTCGAACTGCGCAAGCGGCCGGATTACATTCACGAATGCAACTGTACGCTGTGCAGCAAGACCGGCGCGCGCTGGGGCTATTTCCACCCCTCGGAAGTCGAGATTGAAGGCACGACAAAGGGGTATTCCAGGGACGATAAGGCGGATCCCGGCGCCCAAATCCGGTTTTGTGTCCAGTGCGGCGCGACCACCCATTTCGTCCTGACCGAAAGCGCCATCGCAAAGTTCGGTAACGGCCTGGTCGGCGTCAACATGCGTCTGGCGGACGAACGAGACCTAGCCGGCATTGAGTTGCGCTATCCTGACGGACGGGCCTGGCCGGGGGAGGGAGACTTCGGCTATGTGCGAGAACCGCGCCTCCCCGGTCAGGCAAACCCCGAAGCCCGAGGCTGCTTTAGCTCCGCATGTAGGCCGTCAGCGAGACGACCTTTCCGCTGTCGTCGAAACGATAGTGGTTGGTCGTCTGGCGTACCGTGCCGTCGGGCAGTTGCGCCTCGACCTCGACCGCGATGCCTTCCGCGCCGATGAAGCGCGCGCCGGGGTTGGGGAAGGGCGATCCCGAGGCGAAGACCATCTGCTGGAACTCGCGGATCGCGGCCTTGCCCTGGAATACCTGGCCGTTGGGCAGTGAGTAGGTCGCATCCTCGGCGAAGAGGGCCATCCAGGCATCGATGTCCTTGGCCCGCACCGCGGCGAAGTAGCCGTCGACCGTCGCGTCGGGGTCGGCGGGGCTGGGGTTGCCCGCGGCCTCGCTCGCTGCGCGGCGGATGCGCTGGAGCATGAAGTCGGCCGCCTCGGTCAGGCTGCGCAGGGCCACCGTCTCGCTGGTCGGCAGCTCGCGGGCGTGCTCGACGTCCTTCTTGAGGAGATCGTGGAGCCCTTGGAAGCTGCTCGGCGCGCCCATGCCCTCGCGCGGCAGGACGAAGCGCGGACCGACGCCGAGCGCGAAGCTCTGGGCCGAGCCGGCGTTCAGCGCGTCGATCAGCTCCTGGCGGTCGAAGCCCATTGAGATGCCGATGTCGACGATCGCTGCGGACATGCCGTAGTTGGCGATCGAGATCAGGTTGTTGATGAGCTTGCCCTCCTGCCCGCGGCCGACCGGGCCGAGGTGGGAGAGCTTCTTGCCGATCGCTTCCAGCCAGGGGCGGGCGCGCTCGACATCGGCGTCCTCGCCGCCGATCCACAGCGAGAGCTGGCCCTCGATCGCGGCTGGGCCGCCGCCCGAGACGCCGACGTCGACGAAGCCGACGCCGTGGTCCTTCGCCTGGGCGGCGAGCCTGCGGGCAAGGTCGGGCGAGACCGTCGAATGGAGGATCAAGGTGCCGCCCTGGCCCAGCGCCTCGTAGAGCTTGCCGCCGTCGATCAGGCTTTCGAGCTGCTCGTCGGTGCGCACGCAGACGCCGAGAAGGTCCGCGCCCCGCGCGGTCTCCAGCGGATCGGCGCAGCGCGTGGTGCCGGGCTCGTCGAAGGCGTCGAGCATCTCGGGCGAGATGTCGCAGCCGGTGACTTCGAAGCCCTGCCGCGCCAGCCGCCGCGCAATCGGCGCCCCCATGGAACCAAGCCCGATGAACCCTGCCTTCATTGCCGTTGTCCTCTCAGATAGCGGAGGAGAGAAGTGACATGATCATGTCAAATCTACAATGCCGATCCGGTCCGGCGGGCCATTCATCGCCGCGACGTTGAGGATGGGTCAGGGACGCATCACCCAGCCGCCGTCGATGTGGATCGTCTGGCCGGTGATCCATTCGCCGGCCGGCGAGCAGAGCAGCAACAGCGCGCCGACCAGCTCGTCCGGCTCGCCGCGCGGGCGGGTGGCGCAGGTCGCCTGGAGGAACTGGATGAACGGCGAATCGTCGGGCACCAGCAGCTTGCCGGCGTCGGACTTGACGTTGCCGGGCGCGATGGCGTTGCAGGTGATGCCGTCCTTGCCCCACTGCTTGGCGAGCGAGGTGGTCAGGCCGACCAGGGCGAGCTTGCTGATCCCGTTGAGGCTGGTCGCGGGGAAGGCGCCGCCCGAGGTCTGGTTGACGATCCGCCCGCCGCCGCGCTCGCGCATCGATGGGGCTACGGCACGGGCGCAGAGCAGGGCACCGGTGAGGTTGACCGCGAAGGCCTTGTTCCAGGCTTCCAGCGAGACTGTCTCGATGCTGTCGTAGCTGACGTCGACCATCAGCGCGGCGTTGTTGACCAGGATGTCGACCCCGCCGAAGGCTTCGATCGCCGCGGCGGCCATCGCCTTGGCCGAGGCTTCGTCGGACACATCGACCCGGACGCCGATCGCCTTGCCCCCGGCCGCCTTGATCTCCTCGGCGACGGCGTTGGCGCCGTCCTGGTTGAGGTCGGCGACGACCACGGCGGCGCCGGCATTGGCGAGGCCCAGCGCATAGGCGCGGCCGATCGAGTTGCCGCGGCCGCCGGCCCCGGTGACGATGGCGACCTTGCCGTCGAGGCGGTACTGGTCGAGAGTGAAGGCCATTCTAAGTCTCCAAGTGATCGGTTCGTCCCGAGCCTGTCGAAGGACCGTCCTTCTTCAGGCCGGGCGGCATCAGGTTTCCGGATTGGCGGCGGTCAGGAAGGGCTCGGCGGCGGCGCGCAGCAGTTCGGCGCCCCACTCGTCGGGCAGGACCGCCTTGAGCAGGCCCACGTCCTTCGCCAGCATCGGCGCGCCGACCTGGAAGGCGGCGGGCGAGGGCAGGCGGGCATAGACCTCGAAGCCGAAGCTGCGCCCGCTGCTTTCCCGGACCAGCTCGGCCAGGGCCTTGCGGTCCACGCCCAGAGCGTCGGCCGCGGCCATCGCGCCGTGGGCCAGGCCCATGTTGGCGGCCATCAGCGAGTTGTTGACGATCTTCGCGCGCTGGCCGGCCCCGGCCCCGCCGAGCAGGACGACGAGCTTGCCGAAGGTCTGCAGCACGGGCAGCGCCGCGTCGAAGGCCTCCTGGCGCGCGCCGCACATGACGGTCAGCGTGCCGGCTTCGGCGGCGGGCTGGCCGCCGCTGACCGGCGCGTCGATCAGCATCAGGCCGCGCGCGTCGCACAGGGCTTCCAGCCGGGCGCAGGTCTCGGGCAGGATGGTCGAATGGATCGCGATCCGGCTGCCGGGCTTCATCGCCGGGATGAGCTGCTCGCAGATCTGCATGACGTCGGTGTCGTTGACCACGCAGATGCCGACATGGTCGCAGGCCGCGCCCAGCTCGGCCACGGTCGCCGCCGACGTGGCGCCCTTGGCGGCATAGGCTTCCAGCACCTCAGGCCGGCGGGCCCAGACGACCAGCGGATAGCCGGCGTCGATCATCCGATGCGCCATCGGGCCGCCCTGGCTGCCGAGGCCGATGAATCCCGTCACTTCCTTCATGTCGCTCATCCCGCCGTGATCCCCGCGTCGATGGTGACGCAGGCGCCGTGATAGGAGCGCCCGGCCGGCGAGGCCAGCATGGCGACCAGCTCGGCCACGTCCTCCACCTCGACCGTGCCGCGCAGGCCGGAGAAGCGCTGGATGAGATCGTATTCGACGCCTTCGGGCATGGTCAGGCCGTTGGCGATGTTCGTGACCATGCCGCCGGGCGCGACCGCGTTGATGCGGATCGGCTTGCGGACGTATTCCATCGCCATGGCCTTGGTCATCTGGACCATGCCGGCCTTGCTGGCGCAGTAGGCCGCGGCATAGGCCTCGCCGACGAAGGCCGCGGTCGAGGCGACGTTGACGATCGCGCCTTCGGCTTCGAGCAGGTGCGGGATCGCCGCCTGCGAGAGCAGGAAGGGCGCGGTCAGGTTGATCGCGATCGTCCGGTCCCAGTCGCCGCGCGGCATCTGGTGCGAGTTGGCGAACTTGATGATCCCGGCGACGTTGCACAGCGCGTCGAGCCGCCCGAACCGCGCGACCGCCGCAGCGACGGCCGGAGCGCAGGCCTCGGGATCGGTGAGGTCAGCGGGATGGACCAGCGTCTCCGAGCCGGCGATCAGCTTCGCCGTCTCGGCCAGCCCGTCGGCGTCGACGTCGACCAGGCAGACCCGCGCGCCGGCCTCGGTCAGCCGCAGTGCGGTCGCCCGGCCCAGGCCCGAGGCCGCGCCCGTCACCAGTGCGGCCTTGCCGCCCATGTCGATGGTCTGGGCCATCAGCCGTTCCAGGGCAGGCCGGCTTCGACCTTCTTCGTCATCTCGATCACGACGCCCTGGACCACCGAGGCCTTGGGCCAACCGGCGTGGATGCCGTATTGCAGGATGAATTCCTGCATCTCGGCGGGCTTGCAGTTGCCGCTCGCCATGGCGGCGTGGATGTGGCTCTTGAGCGGGATCTCGGTCGAGGATTCGCACACTCCGACCAGGGTGATCCACCGCCGCGAGCGCTGGTCCAACCCCTCGTAGCGGCACCACATCTCGCCGAAGACGAAATTGTTGATCGCTTCGAGATAGGGCGTGGCCGAAGGGCCGCCGGGGAAGGTCATGACCGCGGTGAACTCGTCCCGGCCTTCCTGGGTGCGCACCTCGGGGTCCCAGGGCGCGGCGCGGATCGGGGCGGCTTCGACTGGCGGCAGGCCCAGGCTCTCCGCGACGCGGGTGACGGCCTGGTCCAGCGCGTCGCCGCGCGACCAGCCGCCATAGACCGCCAGGTGCAGCGCCGCCTCGCGCAGCTCCCGCAGGTTCAGTTCGCCGCCGGTCAGGGCGCCGCGGACATAGCCGTCGAGCGTCGCCGTCGAGGCGCCGGCCAGGGCCGCACCGGCCAGCGAGATCAGGTAGCGCGCGCGGCGGTCCAGGCCGGGGCGGCTCCAGACCTCGGCGAAGACGAAATCGCGCCAGCTTTCCTGGACGGGCGTCGCGGGGGTCTCCGCCCGGCCGGTCGCTTCGGCCTGGATGGCGCTGCCGCGCGCGGCGCGTTCGGTGGGATCGAGCAATGCCATGTCAGGCCTCCGGCGCCGAAAGGTTGATCCAGACGTTCTTGGGCTGGAGGAACTCCTGCAAGCCCTCGACCCCGCCGAGGCGGCCGTGGCCGCTGCGCTTGTAGCCGCCGAACGGGCAGTTCGGCTGCATCGCCTCGCCCGCGCCGTTGACGTGGATCATGCCCGCCTGGAGCTGGCTGGTCACGTAGTGGGCGCGGCGCAGGTCCTTGGTGTGGACATAGGCGCCGAGACCGTAGTCGGTCCCGTTGGCGAGCTGGATCGCCTCCTCCTCGGTGTCGAAGGGGGTGACGACGAGGACCGGGCCGAACACTTCGTTCTGGGCGATCTCGCAGTCGTTGCGGACGTCGGCGAGGACGGTCACGGGCAGGAAGAAGCCGTTGGCGTGGTCGCCGCCGAGCCGCTCGCCGCCGGCGATGATCCGCCCGCCGTCCGAGACGCCGCGGCCGACCATGCCGAGGATGCGGTCGAGCGCAGTCTGGGAGATGACCGGGCCGAGCGTCGTCTGCGGATCGTAGGGGTCGCCGACATTGATGTGCCCGGCCATCGCCGCCAGCGTCTGGAGGTACTGGTCATAGACCCCGCGCTGGACCAGCAGGCGGGTGCCGTTGACGCAGCCCTGGCCGTTGGCCGAGACCGCGCCGGACAGCCCGCGCTTGGCCGCGTTCATCAGGTCGGCGTCGTCGAACACGATCACCGCCGACTTGCCGCCCAGCTCCAGCCCGACCGGCTTCAGCGTCTGGGCGGCGTTGGTCAGCACCTTCTTCGCCGTCGCGCCCGAGCCGATGAACTCGATCTTGTCGACGCCGGGGTGGGCGACCATCGCCTCGCCGACGTCGGCCGCGCCGGTGACGAGGTTCACCACGCCGGCCGGGAAGCCGGCCTCCTGGATCATCTCGACCAGCTTCATCGCGCTGTAGGGGGCGAGGTCGGGGGACTTGAGCACCACGCAGTTGCCGGCGGCGAGGGCCGGGGCCATGACCATGGTCGCGGCGAACAGCGGGCCGTTCCACGGCACGATGATGCCGAGGACGCCGTAGGGCTCGTAGGAGACGTAGTCGTGCGCCGGGGCGCCCCACATCGGCACGGTGCGGCCGTGGATCTTGTCGCACCAGCCGCCGAAGTAGCGGAACTTCTGCGCCGCGTCGTAGCCCATGTAGGGCGCGGCCATGGAGATCGAGCCGTTCTCGGCGATCAGGCTCGGCGCGAACTCGGCGGAGCGGGCCTCGAACATCTCGGCCAGCTTGAAGAACAGGTTGCGGCGCTTGTCGCCGGGCATGGCCTTCCAGGCGGGCAGGGCGGCCCGGGCGGCGGCGACGGCGCGGTCCACGTCGTCGGCATTGGCCATGGCGATCTCGCGCGTGACCTTGCCGGTGCCGGGATAGACGTGCGGCATCGCCGCGCCGCTGCCCTTTTCCTCGCGGGTTTCGCCGATGATCAGGGGATAGCGCGGCAGCTCGTCCGCCGCGGGGTCTCTGAAGGCCATTTCGACTCGCTCCTCTCGTGCAGCCATGCTGCTTGCCAGAAGGGCTAATGGTCATATTAATGCATGGTCAATCCACCAAATCGCCGGTTCCAACGGCGGGGTGGACTAATTATAGGCATATAATTAGCCTGCCGGCATGAGCCAGCCCAAGAAGCCCCTCGTCCAGCAAGCGGCCGAGCGCCTGCGCGAGCTGCTGTTCGCCGTTCCCTCCGGCACGCGGCTCGGCGCCTTGCCCGAGCTGGCCCGGCGCTTCGGCGTCGGGATCGTGACGGTCCAGCAGGCCGCGCGCATTCTGGAGCACGAGGGGCTGCTGGAGGTGCGGCGCGGGCCGGGCGGGGGCTATTACGGCACCCGGCCGGACGACGCCGCGCTGGAGCGGGCGATCACCGCCTACATGCGCGTCCACCCGACCTCGTTTGAGGAGGCGGCGGACATCACCTCGCTGCTGTTCAACGAGCTGGTCCCCGCGGCCTCCGCCTGCCGTGACGAGGGCCTGCGCCAGGCCCTGCGCGCGCTTGGCGAGCGGGTCGACGCCTGCAACACCGAGCCCGAGCGCGGCGCCTTCGAGATCGAGTTCCAGGACCTCCTGTTCGAGATGGTCGACCGCCCGCTGTTCGAGGCGCTGACCCGGGTCACGCTGCGCTTCGCCGAGACGCGGCGCTTCCCCCTGATCGACGGCAGCCGCGCCGGCATCGCCGAGTGGAAGGCCGGCCGCCGCCGGATCATCGAGGCGATCCTTGCCCAGGACGCCGAGCTGGCCCGCTTCGAGGCCGACCGCAGCAACCGCCGCGCGGTGATGGGCGGGCTGGGCCGGATTTAAAGCCCGGCGATCTGCTCCCACATCGCGTCGGGCATGCAGGTGTATTCGAGGTAGTGGCCGAAGGCCTTGCGTCCGTCGAGATAGAGGAAGTTCAGCTTGTCCGGCCCGAGGTCGCGTTCGAAGGCGACGGGCAGGTCCTGCGCGTCGACGGCGGCGCGGAACGAGGCCCAGTCCGGCACCCGCATGCAGACGTGGTGGAAGCGCATCGGCCCGCCGTTGTCCTGGGCATTGGCATAGACGCCGGTCTCGTCGATCTCGACCTCGATCAGCTCGTACTGCACGCCGTTGAGCCAGAACATGCAGATCCGCGACTTCTGCCGCTTGGGGCCGTCCGGGGTCTCGACCGCCTGGTCGACCGGGATGATCGTCGGGTCCTTGTCCAGCCCGCGCGCCTTGAACACCTCCTGGTAGGCGCTCGACAGGCTGATCTGGCCGACGGCCGCTGCAGCCTGGGACTGCTCGAGGGCAAGCGCGCCTTTCGGGAGCTTCAGCACGTGGCGGCCGAGCGCGATCGCGCCCGAGGATACGAGAATGATCTCGCGCCCCTCGGCGGCGAGCGCCTTCACGTCATCGGCGATGGATTCGAGCCAGCCCGACCTCAGGCGCCCCGTCGAGCGCTCGACGAGCAGCGCGGAACCGATCTTGACCACGATTCGGCGGGCATCGCGCCATTCAGGCCGGACGGCGGCTGTGGATGTCTCTTTCCGGGCGGCGGGCATGGCACGGGCTTCGGCTCCAGGAGTGAGGCGCTCACATAGCAGAAGCCGCGGGCTCGCGCACCCCGGCTAAGGCAATCGTGGTGTGCGATCAATCGCGCCTATGGCGCGAACAGGGCCTCGGCCCTGTAACCCGATCGGGGGACACCCCCGAACCCCCGTCTTGATGGACTTGGAGCAAGCCGCGAAGGAAGCCGCATCCCCTCTCCCCGCCTTTGCGGGGAGAGGGTTAGGGTGAGGGGCGGGAGCTTGTGCGACGTTGGCGTTTGCCGCCGCCCCTCACCCCGGCCCTCTCCCCATTGAAGACAATGGGGAGAGGGGGAAGTGGAGCCCATTCGCGCCGAAGGCGCGAGTGGCCGCCAAGTCGTGTATCGTGGCGGTTAGCGACTTAGGAGGTGGAGCGGATGTATCTAGAGCCAACGCCGGCAACCTTCACACCATCAGCCGGTGGCTGCGATTGCCACACGCACGTCTTTGGTCCCTTCGACCGCTATCCGCTGGCGCGAGAACGCAGCTACACACCGCCGCCGGCACCCGTCGAGGATCTCATCGCGCGGCTCGACCGTACAGGTCTCGGGCGCGCCGTCATCGTGCAGCCAAGTGCGTACGGCACGGACAACCGGCGCACGCTCGATGCCGTGAGGGCCTATCCAGATCGCCTGCGCGCCGTTGTCGTCATCGATGGGAAGGAAAGCGATGCGGTGCTCGCCGAGATGCACAATGCTGGCGCGCGCGGCGTGCGGCTCAATCTGATCAGCGCGGGTGGACCGCGTGGGACGACGGTCGCAGAGCTGTTGACGCGTGTTGCTTCGCGCATTCGCCCGCTCGGCTGGCACATCCAGATCTATACCGACCTCGAGGTGATCGCGGAAAATGCCGCAACGCTGCAGGGGCTCGGCGTCGACATCGTGCTCGACCACATGGCCAAGGTGGATGCAACCCAAGGCGCGGCGCATCCGAAGTTTCCGGTGCTGCGGCGGCTGATGGAGACAGGGCGCTTCTGGGTCAAGCTCTCAGGCACGTATCGCGTGTCGCCCGAGTTCTACGGCAATGCGGCTGTGACGGCGCTCGCGCGAGCACTGATCGCGCTCAACCCGGAGCGCATGGTCTGGGGCACGGACTGGCCGCATCTCGCCAACCACAATCGCGTCGCATCAGCCGAACCGCCGCCGATCGACTATCATGCCATCGACTACGGCCGGCTGCTGAGTCTGGTCCCTGAGTGGACTGAGGACGAGAAGCTGACGGCGCAAATCCTGTCGAGTAATCCGGCGCGTCTCTATGACTTTCCCTCAACGTGAGATCCCTCGCGATGCCTGAAGCCCTCAAGCGGCCGGAGTGGCCGCGCCCCGCGGCGAGCGCCGTGATCTTTCGCGGCGGCAACGTCCTGATCGTCGAGCGCGGGAAGGGGGCGCTGCCCGGAACCTGGAGCCTGCCGGGCGGACACATCGAGCCCGGCGAGAAGGCGCGCGCCGCCGCTATTCGCGAGCTCCACGAGGAGACAGGGCTCGCTGTGGCGATCGAGGGGCTCGTCGATGTGCATGACGGCATCTTCCGGGACGGCGAGGGGACGCTGCGGGCGCACTACGTGCTCGCCGTGTTCTGGGGCTACTGCGAAGAGGGAGCACCGGTTGCCGCGACGGACGTGCGTGACGCGCGCTTCGTGCCGGTCGGCGAGGTGGACGGCTATCGCATGACCCCGGGGGCGCAATCCGTCAGCCGGTGCGCGTACGAGCTGAGCCGGAACAGCTCGCGGCCGGAAGCCTGATGGCCGCAATCTCTGCCAGGCTTGCCGAGCTCGTCGATGCTCTACCGCTTAGGTCCGGCATGCGCGTTCTGGAGATCGGCTGCGGGCCGGGCGTCGCGGCGAGGGAGATCAGCCGGCGCATAGGCAACGGCTATGTGCTGGCGATCGATCGTTCAGCAACAGCCATCAAACAAGCCATTGCGGGTTCGAAGGCTGAGATTGAGTCTGGGCGGCTCGGCTTCCTTCAGTGCGCCGCCGAGGGCTTCGAGCTGGGGAAGAGCGAGCCGCGCTTCGATCTCGCCATCGCATTTCGGGTGGGGGCTTTCGACGGGAGGCATCCCGAGATCGAGGAGATGGCGATCGCGCGCGTCAAAGCCGCGCTGAAGCCGAAGGGCAGAATGTTCATCGACGGCGGCCGGCCGCTGCAGGAGATCAGGCTCTGAAGGGCCGATTTCCTGGTGTCTGCCGTAGCCTCAAGTCATTCGCATAATATATATTATGGAATATGTTGAGGTGCAGGATCGGCAACATGGAGCCCAGAACGGTTGGAGATTTGGGCGTGGCCCGGCGGCTGAGCTCTATGATCGCTGAGCCCGATGGCGCCCCGACAATCCCCCGGCAGCCCACCGCGATCCGTTGCCAGGATCGGCCCCTGACCGTATCTCTCAAGGATGACCACTGAGGCCGATCCTCTGATAGCCGCAAAGGAAGACAGCGCGCCCGACGCAGGCGCCGTTCTCGTCGCACGGATGCGCGCGGGCGAGCGCCGCGCCATTGCCAAGGCTGCGACCGAATGCGAGCGTGCCGGCATCCGGCCGAGCCCTGGCCCGGCTAGCCTCATGCGCGCCATGCAACCTTACCTGGGCCGCGCCCGCCTCATCGGCATTACCGGCCCCCCCGGCGCCGGCAAGTCGACGCTCGTCAATGCGCTCATTGCCCACCTCCGCACCCTCGGCCTGACAGTCGGCGTGATCGCCGTCGATCCCTCGAGCCCGATCTCCGGCGGCGCTATCCTCGGTGACCGCGTCCGTATGACCGCCGCCCTCGACGACGATGGCGTGTTCGTGCGCTCGGTCGCGAGCCGCGGCGCGCTCGGCGGTCTCTCCCCTGCGGCGGTCCGGGTTGTGGATGCGCTCGATGCGGCAGGCTTCAACGTCATCCTCATCGAGACCGTCGGCACCGGCCAGAGCGAGATCGACATCGCCGAAGTCGCGGACGTCAGGATCGTCGTCAACGCCCCAGGTCTCGGGGATGACATCCAGGCCATGAAATCCGGGCTGCTGGAGATCGCGGACATCCTGGTCGTCAACAAGGGCGACCGCCCGGATGCCGACGCGACGCTCGCCCAGCTCAAGAGCGCGGCAGCCATCCGCTCCTCACGTGTCCCCGTCCTCAAATGCACCGCGGCCACCGGCGACGGCATCAAGGCACTGTGGGAGGCCACGGCCCCGCTCGCCGAAGCCGTACTGCAGGTCGCGCCGGAGATCCGCCGCCGCCGGCGGGCCCGCACGCTCATTGCCCGGGCCGCGGCCGAGATGCTGGCCCGGCGCGTCCGTGCCGGCGAGGTCGATCGGCTCGGGCCTCTCGCCGACGACCTGCTCGAGGGCCGCCTCAGCCTCGACGAAGCAGCGCGGCGCCTGCTCGAGGGAACGTAAGCGCCTCCCCCTGGTTATGCTCTTGAGCGGCAAAACCTGGAGGACATCCCATGGCCAGTAGCGACTATGACCGGCCCATGGCCGAGCGCCCGGTCGCCTGGAGCGGCCCGCTCGGCATCACGCTGGCAATCATTTTCGTCGTTCTGCTGCTGATGGCGCTGCTGGGTTAGGTTGGGTCAGGCGATCAGTCACCCATCCAGGCATCGGCGACGCCGCTGATCAGATTGGCGCCATAGAGCGCAGCTTCGCGAAGTCCCGTCTCGGGTGCGGCGGGCTCCAGGCTGTCCCGCCAGCCGGCCTCGACACGTGCCTGGGCGCGCCTCAGCTCTTCTGCCGCCTCAACGCTGATGACCTCGAACTGAAGCTTCGCGCCCGGTCCCACGCGACCGAGCGCCGGGAGATCGACGCTCGCGACCGTGGCGATCTTCGGATAGCCGCCCGTCGTCTGACGGTCCGCAAGCAGGATGATCGGCTGGCCGTCGCCCGGCACCTGGATCGATCCCGGCGCAATGCCATCCGAGACGATGTTGAAGCCCTTCGCGTGGCCAAGCGCGGCCCCGGCGAGCCGTATCCCCATGCGATCGGCGGCGCGCGTCACCTCATAGGTGCCCGAGAGCAGCGTCGATATCGCTTCGGGGGTGAAATAGTCGTCCTGAGGCCCGAGGACGAGGCGGATGCGCTCAGGCACGGCAAGATCGAGATCGGGGAGCCTGAGCTCGGGGCGCTCCTCGACCTCCTCCTGTACAATCGGCAGCAAATCGCCGACGGCCAAGGCGCGTCCCTCGAAACCGCCGATCTGAGCGCGCGTCAGCGTCGAGAGACTGCCCATGACGGGCTGCAGGGCAATGCCGCCCTCGACAGCCAGGATGCAGGATATGGCATTGCGCCCGACCATGACCCGCAGGCGCGCGCCGCGCTTGAGGCGCACGCTTTCGGCGGCGGGAATCTGACGCGTCGCCCCCTCCTCGGTCACCTCGAGCCCAGCGCCGAGACCGGCGCAAGCAACGCGCACACTTTCTGCTGCAACCTCGAGGGTCGCTCCAAGGTACAGCATTTCGAGCACGGCCATGTCCGGTGCATTGCCGACAATCGTGTTCGCCGCCGCCATGGCGACACGGTCGAGCACGCCTGCCGTCGGCACGCCGAAGCGCTGATAGCCGAAGCGACCGGTATCCTGAACGGTTGTGCCGAGACCGGCAGCGACGACGCGCAGATGTCCGCTCATTCAAAAACCTTGAGCGTATCGATGTCGAAGGTGCCGTCAGCTCGGGCCGCCTGCATGTCCTCGAACACCTCGCGGCTGACCGACACGAATTGCACGGTATCGCCGGGCGTGAGCAGGGCCGCCTTCTCCCGGCGTGTATCGAAGAGCGGAACAGCCGAGCGGCCGATGATGTGCCAGCCTCCGGGGCTATCGAACGGGTAGATCGTCGTCTGGCCGATGGCGATGGCGACAGAACCTGCAGACACCTTGATGCGCGGGCTCGTGCGGCGTGGCAAGGCCAGTGTCTTGGGAAGATCGCCCATGTAAGCTTGGCCGGGCAGAAATCCGATCATGTAGACGAGATGCTCGATGGCGGCGTGCGTGGCCACGACCTCCGCGGGATCAAGCCCCGCTGCGGCCGCAACGTCGGCAAGGTCCGGCGCAAAGTCATCGCCCTCGTAGCAGGTCGGGAAATACCAGCGCTGACCGACCAGAGCCTCTGCCTGGAGATCGTCGATGAGCGGCACCAGCAGAGCCTGGAGATCGCGCGCCCGCACAACCAGCGGATCGTAGTGCACCATCAGCGAGCGGAATGTCGGCACGGCCTCGCTGACGCCCGCAATTCCAGCAGCCTCCACGCGACGGCACAGATTGAGCACCAGCGCCGAGAGATGACGGTCCATGCGGTCGCCGAACTCGACGACCAGCGACGTGTCACCGCTCGGCAAGAAGCGCGGGGCCACCGCAAGCTCCTTCCTTGGCATTACGAGTTCTCTCCCCCAGCCCAGGCGCCTCAGCTCTGCCGCGTGCCGTGGCAGCTTGGCGGGCCAGCCCGTCGCTGCTACCTATCGAAACACGCAGGAGCGCTCGACGCCTGATCCCCACGCCACGACTCCCCGATCTGTGAGGAAGCGAACAATGGCCGCCAAAGTCAACCTCAATGCCGACATCGCCGAAGGCTGGGGCGCCTACGACATCGGCAACGATGCCGCGATGATGGACATCGTCAAGTCGGCAAATGTCGCGTGCGGGATGCACGCGGGCGACGCCAACACCATGCACCGGCTGGTCATGCTCGCCCGCGACAAGGGCGTGAGCATCGGCGCGCATCCGGGCTTCAACGATCTGTGGGGCTTCGGGCGCCGCCAGATCCGCATGTCGCCGACGGAGCTCGAATACCTCGTCGCCTACCAGATCGGCGCCCTGCAGGGCATCGCGGCTTACGGCGGGCTCAAGGTCACGCATCTCAAGACGCACGGCGCGCTCAGCAACATGGCCTGCGTCGAGGCCGACTATGCCATGGCCATCGGCCGCGCGATCAAGACGATCGACCCGAGCATGATCTTCGTCGTCCTGTTCGGCTCCGAGCTCGAGAAGGCCGCGCAGAAGCTCGAGTTGCCGATCGCGCGCGAGGGCTTCTGCGATCGCGCCTATGCCGATGACGGCATGCTGGCCTCGCGCTCCATTCCTGGCACAGTCTTCAAGGATGCCGCGAAGGCAACGGCGCAGGCGCTGCGCTTCGTGCAGCAGGGCGAGGTCGTCTCGGTCTCGGGCAAGGTGATCAAGGCCAAGATCGACACGCTTTGCGTCCACGGCGACGAGGCGACCGGTGTCGCGGTGGCGCGCGGCGTTCGTGACAGTCTCGAAAAGGCCGGCATCGAGATCGTTCCGCTGACCGGAATGAACCTCTCCGGCTGAACCGAAGTTGTAGCCTCAGTCGGCCGTCCGAGCAGGCAGGGGATCAGATGAGAACAGCGGCGCTCTATGCGGGCCTCCTTGGTCTAGTCCTTTTCGCGTTGACGCTCAGCGTTTCGGAGGCGCGTCATCGCACGAAGACCTCGATCGGCGATGGCGGCGACGAGGTTCTCCGGCGCCGCATCCGCGCGCACGGCAATTTCGTCGAGTACACGCCGCTGACGCTGTTGCTGCTCGCGCTCTCGGAGCACCTCGGCATGGGCTCGCTGTTCGTGCACGTGCTCGGGCTCGTGCTGCTGGCCTCCCGCGTCTCTCATGCCTATGGTATCAGCCAGCCGAGAGAGCCGCTTACCTTCCGCATGCTCGGCATGACCGGCACGCTCATCGTGCTGGTCATCGCCGCGCTCTACTGCATCTGGGCCTTTTTCTGACGCGCCGCCCGGCGCACTCAACAACACTCACACCGACAGGCGCGGATGAACCGCGCCCAAAAAGCAGGAAACGCCTCATGCCCTACTCGACTTTCCGCCCAGAGCTCATGGGCAGTGCGACGCTCTCCCCCACCGGCCGGTTCGAGGCGGGCTCCTGGCAGTCCTTCACGCTCGTCTACACGGCGGGCGCATTCGGCATCGACGACACAGGCAGCCTCAAGATCGCGTTCCGCTTTGCGACCGATCTCGGCCCCGTGCAGTTCGATGATCCGAAGGCACCCGGCTACACGACGCTCGAAGCGTCGAATGGCGCGACGCTCGAGGCGCGCTGGGAGTTCAAGCGCAACATCCGCCCGTGGAGCCGCTCGCTCTACATCGGCGTCATGAAGCATTTCCTGAAGCCGGGCGACACGATCACCATCCGCTTCGGCGACACGCGCTTCGGCTCGCCCGGCGTGCGCCTGCAGACGTACTGCGAGAAGATCTTCGAATTCCACGTCCTCGTCGACGCGATCGCGACCTACGACTACGTCGCGCTGCCCGTAAGCCCGACCATCGAGATCGGACCAGGCCCCGGCGTCGCGTGGCAGGCACTGCTGCCGACCATGGTGCGGGCCGGCGCGCCCTTCCGCTTCGGCATCAAGGTGGATGATGCCTGGGGCAATCCCTCGGACCTGGTGACGCGCACGGTTCGTCTCGCGCCGAGCCGGCCGGTCTCGGGACTTCCCGCAACCGTCGATCTCAAGCAAGGCACCTTCGGCGCAACGCTCGATGGGCTCTCCGTACGCGAGCCCGGCGATCTCACGATCGATGTCCTCGGCGAGGACGGCACACTGCTCGCCCGCAGCAATCCACTGCGGATCGCAGCCTCTGATGCCGCTACTGTCCACTTCTGGGGAGATACGCACGGCCAGTCCGACGAGACGCTCGGCACGAACCCGGCGCGCGAGTATTTCGCCTTTGGCCGCGACCGCGCGTTGCTCGACGTCATGAGCCACCAGGGCAATGACTTCCAGATCACCGGCGACTTCTGGCGCGATCTCAATGTCGCCACCGCAGAGTTCGACGAGCCCGGCCGCTTCGTCTGCATTCCCGGCTACGAATGGAGCGCCAACACCGCCGTCGGCGGCGATCGCAATGTGATGTATCGCCACGAGGGCGAGACGATCCACCGCTCGAGCCACGCCCAGATCACCGAAGGCGGTGACATGGTCGATGAGGCGAACGACGCGCACGAGGCGGGCGCCCTGTTCGAGAAGCTCGCCGGCAAAGACTGCGTGGTCATGGCGCACGTCGGCGGCCGCTATGCCGACATCACCTACGCGCACGACGGGCGCCTGGAGACGGCCGTCGAGGTGCACAGCGACTGGGGCACCTTCGAGTGGATCCTGCGCGATGCCTTCGCCAAGAACTATCGCGTCGGCGTCGTGTGTAATTCGGATGGTCACAAGGGGCGGCCCGGCGCCTCGTATCCCGGAGCGTCGTTCTTCGGCGCACAAGGCGGGCTCACGTGCTATCTCGCGCCGCGTCTCGATCGCGACGCCATTTTCGAAGCCATGCGCCGGCGCCATCATTACGGCACGACCGGCAATCGGATGCTGCTGTCCGTGGCGGCGACGACGAAGAGCGACGCGACCCTCTTCATGCGCGATCCGGCAGTCTTCGAAAACCCGGCCACGGAGCGCACGCGCCGCGTCATCATGGGGGATATCGCGCGCGTCGCCGACGAGGACGTCGAGTTGCAGATTGACGTCGTGGCCTCGGCCCCCATCGAACGCCTCGACATCTTCGACGGCACGGAGATCATAGAGACCATTCGCACGTACGGCCCTTCAGATCTCGGCCGCCGTGTCCGCCTCACCTACTCCGGCGCGGAGTACCGCGGGCGCGCGCGAACGTCCGTCTGGGATGGCAGCCTTACCATCAACGGCAATGCGATTGCCGAAGCGCGCATGTTCAACAATTGGAACATGGATCGCGGCATTCGCGGGCAGAGGCCGGATGGCCTTTCGTGGAAGGCGGTCACCACCGGCAACTACGGCGGTATCGATCTCTGGCTCGAGGAGCCAAATGCCGGCGCGATCAGCTTCGAGACCAAGCACTGCAGCGGCACGCGGGACATCACCTCGCTCGGCGTCGAGGCAGACATCTTCCCTGGTGGCGGCCTCGAGCGCGAGGTGGCCCTCGCACGCCTTCCTGAAAAGATGAGCGAGACGCGCTTGTCGCTCAGCCGCCGCATTGCCGTGCCGAAGGGGCGCGACACGCGTCTCTTCGTACGCGTGACGCAGGAGGATGGCCATCGCGCCTGGTCGAGCCCGATCTATCTCTTCCGCTAAACGCGGAAGATCTCACGAGGCGAGCGCTTGGGTGCCGTACACTTCGGCATCCATGCGGTTCAGCAGCGCGATCAGGCAATCCCAGTCGATGGGCTTGGCCAAATGATCATTCATGCCGGCCTCGATGCAGCGCTGACGGTCACCGTCCATCACGCTCGCGGTCAGGCCGATGATCGGCAGCCCCCGCCCGGCCTCCGTCTGGCGAATGTGCTGCGTCGCTTCGAGCCCGTCCATGGACGGCATGTTCACATCCATGAGCACGACGTCATAGGGCTTCTGGCCGACCAGCTCGATAGCTTTGTGGCCATTCGCGGCAACGTCGATCGCATAGCCTGCACCGCGGAGAATGGCGCGCGCCACGCGCTGATTGGGCTCGTTGTCCTCGGCGAGCAGGACCTTGAGATGGCGCTGGGGCCCTGCCGCGGCTGCTGCCGTGCTCCGCGCGACCGGCGCCGACGCCCGGCGGCGCAATCGGTTGCAGATGCGTTCGAAGGACTGCTGGCCGAATGGACGTGACAGAAGCAGATCGGGCTCGATGTCGAGACCACCAGCATCCGCGACCGTGTCCGCGATGACGAAGAACGGCGCGGACGGGCCACCCTGCTCGGCGGCAATGAGCCTTATGATCTCGTCGCGACTGGACTTCGCCGCATTGCAGTCGATGACGATGGCCGTGCTCTGCGTCTGACCCAGCCGCTGCAGGACATTGGGTCCGCAGGCCAGCAGATCCATGGTCGCGCCGCTCGAGGCAGCATACGCTCTCATCACGCTTGCCAGCGGGCCTTCACGACCGATCAGCGCCATCCGCCAGCCGGAAAGCTGGCGCGCGCGACTGCGATCGGGCGCATCCACACCGGCGACCGACAAGGGAAGGAGCACGACGAACGTGCTGCCCGCGCCGGGTGTGCTCGCGCAATCAATGTGGCCGCCCATGAGCGCGACGAACTCGCGGCAGAGCGCCAGGCCGAGCCCGGTGCCGCCGTGCGTGCGCGGCGTCGAGGCCTCGACCTGCGAGAAGCGCTTGAACAGGCGCTCGCGCTCGCTCTCGGGAATTCCGATGCCCGTATCGCTGACCCTGATGCGAAG
>Ga0066256_1000910_pt1 | contig 50628 bp, 57 predicted proteins | sample ThiBio_1000_biof_FD_87107 | JGI IMG/M metagenome (GOLD analysis project Ga0066256, IMG submission 87107) | Wastewater bioreactor microbial communities from Cape Town, South Africa - Thiocy_expt_1000_biof (version 2) | ecosystem: Engineered > Bioreactor > Thiocyanate-remediating >... | reverse complement strand
TGCCAGGTGACGCGCGCCTGGTAGGGCGCGTTGTCTTCGAGCAGCGCCTTCATCTCCTGCGCGCAGGCGGCGGCATCGGCCAGCGGCGGCAGGCGCAGGCTCAGCTTGAAGGCGGTGTAGGGGCGCAGCACGTTGCCCGCGTCCTGCAGCGCCGGAAAGCCCTCGGCGCCGGTGACGCTGAGCGTCGGCTCCCAGGTGCGCCGCAGCAGCGCCTCGACCGGGTCGGTCGTGGTCGGCAGGGCAAAGGCCGAAGCACCGCCGCAGTCGTGGTGCGCCCAGGGAAAGCGCTGGTAGATCTCCTCGCCCAGGATGGCGGCCGTGGCGCGCGCCTGCGCCAGGCGCTCGGCCGGCACCTGGCAGTGAAAGCGCGCCGGCAGCAGCCGCCCGGTGGCGCTGTCCTCGAGCCGGTCGAGCACCTGGCGCATGATGCGAAACGACGAGGGCACCAGGCCCGAGGCGTCGCCCGAGTGCACGCCCTCGGTCAGGATTTCGACCTTCAGCGTGCCCGCCACCATGCCGCGCAGGCTGGTGGTGAGCCACAGCTGGTCGTAGTTCCCGGCGCCCGAATCCAGGCACACCACCAGCGCCACGTCGCCCAGGCGGGGCTTCAAGGCGTCGATATAGGGCAGCAGGTCGCGCGAGCCGCTCTCTTCGCTGGTCTCGATCAGGCCCACGATGCGCGGGTGCGGCACGCCCTGGCGCTGCAGCTCCTGCACGGCGGCGATGCTGGCATAGACCGCGTAACCGTCGTCGGCGCCGCCGCGGCCGTAGAGCTTGCCGTCTTCGTATTTCGGCGTCCACGGCCCCAGGTCGCTGCGCCAGCCGGAAAATTCGGGCTGCTTGTCGAGGTGGCCGTACATCAGCACGCTCTGGCCCGATCCGGGCCGGGTGGCCGCGACTTCAAAGAACAGCACCGGCGTGCGGCCGGGCAGGCGCACGATGTCCAGGCGCAGGCCATCCAGCTTCTGCGCCAGCACCCAGTCGGCGGCCCGACGCACCACGGTGTCGAGCAGGCCCTCCGCCTCCCAGTCGGGCGCGAACATGGGCGATTTGGCGGGGATGCGGATGTAGTCTTCGAGTTGCGGCAGGATGCGCGCGTCCCAGACCTGGTCGAGCTGCGCCAGGGCCTGGTCGGGCAACAACTGGGCGGGGGCGGTACGGGCGTTCATGGCGCTCTCCTTGCAAAGGCTTGCATTGCACCACAGGCACGCCGGGCGCGCCGCGCCGCCCCGCCCTATTGCAGGGACGCCGGCAAGGTTTCCGGGTGGCTGCTGGCCGTGCCGGTGCGCGGCAGCACCGGCGTCGTCTCGACGCGGTTGCGGCCGGCGTTCTTGGCGCGGTAGAGGGCGCTGTCGGCGGCGTGGATCAACAGATCCCAGCTGTCGCCGGGATCGAGCCGGCCACCGTACACGCCGATGCTCACCGTCACCGCGAGGCGCTGGCCGCGGTGGACCACGGTATGCGCGGCGACGGCGCGGCACAGGTCCTCGGCCAGGCGCTGCACGCCGGCCAGGGTGGTGTCGGGCAGCACGACCAGGAACTCCTCGCCGCCGTAGCGGCCGACGATGTCCTGCGCGCGGATGCGCTGGCGCAGCACGCTCACCAGGCCGCGCAGCACGGCGTCGCCCGCCAGGTGGCCGTGCAGGTCGTTGATGCGCTTGAAGTGGTCGAGGTCGATCATCATCAGCGCCAGGGGCTCGCGCGTGCGGATGGCGCGGCCGACGTCCCGGTCCAGTGCTTCGATGATGGAGCGGCGGTTGGCCGCGCCGGTCAGCGGGTCGGCGGCGGCAAGCACGCGGTTGGTTTCGTCGGCGCGCTCCTTGGTCATGAAGATGAAACCGAGCGAGGTGACCAGCAGCACGACCAGGGTGCCGAGGAAGGTGGCACTCTGCATCGCGCTGCCGTGCAGCAATTGCCCCTCCTGCGCGCTGGCGGTGGCGCGCAGCAGCATGAGCAGCGCCTGCACCACCATGCCGGCCATGACCAGGCGTGCGCCCCGGCCTACCGTTTCGCCGCGGCGCTGGTGCAGCACCCACGCCAAGGCACAAGACTGCCCGGCAAACACCAGGCTGCTCAGCACGATGCGTGCGCTGAAGTTGTCCAGCAGCTGCGACAGGCCGGCCAGCAACAGCGCCGGCGCCACCAGCAGGGGCGCCCAATGCTGCGCCGCGCCGTAAAAGCGCCACACCGCCGCCAGCAGCAGCGCCAGCGCCAGCGAGGCCAGGGTGTTGCCGGCCAGGATGGACAAGGTCTCGTCGATCTGGCCGCGCAGGGCGAAAAACAGGTAGCCGGCGGCGTGCACCGCCAGGCCCGCCGCCCAGATCTGCAGGCCCTCGCGCCGCATGCCCCGGCCCACCACCAGCATCACCGCCGCCATAGTCAGCGAGGCCAGCAGGATGGTGGCCATCAGGGTCGGGACGTCGGCGTGCATGCAGGTGGGTGGGTCTGGAAAAGCCTCCAGTATGCAGGGGAAGGGGCGGTATTCGGTCAGGCGCCCGGCAGGCGCGGGGCCGGCGCGGACAAGGTCGCCGCCGGGGACGGCTGGGCGGGCACCGCCGGGGGCGCCGCGGCCGGTGCCGCATCGGAGAGCTTGAACACCTGCACCGCGCCCGCCAGGCGCTGCGCCTGGTCGCGCAGGCTTTGCGCGGCGGCGGCCGACTGCTCCACCAGTGCGGCGTTCTGCTGCGTCATCTGGTCGAGCTGGTTCACCGCCTGGTTCACCTGGCCGATGCCGCCGGCCTGTTCGGCGGCGGCGGCAGTGATTTCGCCCACGATGTCGCCGACCCGCTTTACCGAGCCGACGATCTCTTCCATGGTGCTGCCGGCGTTCTGCACCAGGCGTGCGCCCGATTCCACCTTGTCGACCGAGGCGCCGATGAGCGCCTTGATTTCCTTGGCCGCCTCGGCGCTGCGCCCGGCGAGGCTGCGCACCTCGCTGGCCACCACGGCAAAGCCCCGGCCCTGCTCGCCGGCGCGCGCTGCCTCGACGGCCGCGTTGAGCGCCAGGATGTTGGTCTGGAAGGCGATGCCGTCGATGACACCGATGATGTCCGCGATGCGGCGCGAACTCTGGTTGATCTCGCCCATGGTGCTGACCACCTCGCCCACCACCTGGCCGCCGCGTGCCGCCACCTCGGCGGCGGTGCCGGCAAGCTGGTTGGCCTGGCGCGCCGCTTCGGCCGACTGGCGCACCGTGGCGGTGAGCTGCTCCATGCTTTGCGCCGTCTCGGCCAGGCTGCTGGCGGTGGCCTCGGTGCGGCCGGAGAGGTCCTGGTTGCCGCTGGCGATCTCGGCGCTGGCCGTGGTGATGCTGTCCACCGCCTTGCGCACGTCCTGCAGCATCTGCAGGTAGCGCTGGCGCATGCCGTCCACCTCCTGCACCAGCGCGCCGATCTCGTCGCGCTGCGCGGTGTGGAAGGGCTGCGTCAGATCGCCCTGCGCCACCAGGGTGACGGCCTGGGTGAGCTGGCGCAGCGGCCGGCTGACGCCGCGCCGCAGCATGACGAACAAGCCGGCCCCGAGCAGCACCACCGCCAGGGCGATCAGCCCCCACACGGCGACCAGCACGGGGCGCTGCCCGGCCATGGCCTCGGCATCCGGCACCTCGGCGACCACCCACAGCCCCTCGGGCCCGGTCTTGCGCATCAGCGCCCAGGGCTCGCGCGCCGCGTTGTCGAGCAGGCTGGTCGCCTGGCGGACGTAGCCGTCCGGGGCCTTGGCCAGCGCTTCCAGGAACGGTCCGGCTTGCGGGTAGGCCGCCAGCACGGGCTTGCCTGCCGCGGTGGGGTGCGCCACCAGCACCGCCTGGTCGGGCCCGCCGCGCGGGTCGATCACGTAGGCGCCGCCGTGCGCGAAGAAGTGCGTCTGCGCCACCTGCTTCTGCTGCATTTCCTCCATCACGCCAATGTCGTTGCCGATGAACAGCAGGGCGATGGTTTTCTTGCCGGCGTCCTGCACCGGCAGGTAGTAGCCCATGTAGGGCTTGCCGGCGACCACGCTGCGCCCGACCCAGGGCTGCCCGGCCTGGGCGGCGGCGAGCGGCGCGCCGGCGAGCGCCTGGGGCCCTTCGCGGGCGCCCTGCGCATCCTTGACGGAGCTGGTGATGCTGGAGAACCCGGTGCCCTGGCGGACATAGACGCGGGCCACGCCGCCGGTTTCATTGGCGAAGCGGTCCACCGAGCCGTGGTCGTCGTTGACCAGGGCGCCGAAGCTGCGCAGCTCGCCGGAGGCCTCGTCGAGCTCCATGTTGGCGTCGAAATAGCGCTGGAACCCCTTCATGGTGCGCTGCACCAGCTCCCGGTTGGTGGCGTCGGCGGCATTGAGCGCGTTGGCCACGCTTTGGGTGGTGTCGGCCACGCTTTGCACCACCTGCGTGCGCGTGCTGCGTTCGGTGAGCACCGAGATGGCCGCGCCGACCAGTGCCAGCACCACGGCCACAAGGGCAATCGACAGTGCCGTCAGCCGGCGGGCCACGGAACGGTTGTTGGCAGATGCGGATGCCATTGGCTGTCTCCTCGCTGCGGAGCCAGGCACGGCGCGGCTCCGGGAGGGCCAATGTACGGGCAGGCGGCTGTTACATTGCCTAACGGATTCCATTACGCACTATTGCGTAGCCTGCCGCGCGCAAGGGCGGGCCGGGGATCAGTCCATCTGCACCGGCACGCGCCGGGCCAGCGCGCACATGAGCTCGTAGCCCACGGTCCCGGCGGCCTGCGCCACCTCGTCGATCGGCAGCACGGCGCCACCCTCGGCCCGGCCCCACAGCGTGACTTCGGTGCCGAAGCCGGGCGCTTTGCCGGTGGCGAACACGGGCTCCAGGTCCACCGTCACCATGTCCATGCTCACGCGCCCGACCAGGCGCGTGCGCACGCCCGCCACCAGCACCGGCGTGCCCGTGTCGGCATGGCGCGGGTAGCCGTCGGCGTAACCGCAAGCGGCCACGCCGATGCGCAGCGGCCCGTCGGCACGAAAGCGCGAGCCGTAGCCCACGCAATCGCCGGCCTGCAGGTGCTGCACGGCCAGGAGCCGGGTGGACAGCGTCATGGTGGGCGCCAGCTCCCAGCGGGCGGCGCTGTGCTCGGGGAAGTCGGGTGCGCTGCCGTAGAGCGCGATGCCGGCGCGCACCCAGTCGCCGCGCACGCCCTGGTCGTGCGCGTGGCGCAGGATGGCCGCGCTGTTGCAGACGCTGCGCTCGCCCGGCAGGTCCTGGGTGGCGGTGCAGAACGCCTGCCACTGCGCGGCGATGCCGCGCGGGCCGTCGGCGTCGGAAAAATGCGTCATGTGCGAGATCTCCTCGACCTGCGTCAGCGCATTCAGGCGCGCCCAGGCACTGCGGTAGCGCGCGGGCGTGAAGCCGAGCCGGTTCATGCCCGAATTGAGCTTGAGGAACACGCGCTGCGGCTGCTGCGTCTTGTGCGCCGCCAGCATGTCGATCTGTTCGTCGCAGTGCACCGCATGCCAGAGCGAGAGGCGCGAGCACAGTTCCAGGTCGCGCGCCTCGAACACGCCTTCGAGCAGCAGGATGGGTCCGCGCCAGCCCAGTGCGCGCACGCGCTCGGCCTCGGCCAGGTCGAGCAGCGCAAAACCGTCGGCCGCGCGGAAGGCGTCGAACACGCGCTCGATGCCGTGTCCGTAGGCGTCGGCCTTGACCACCGCCCAGACGCGCGCGTCCGGCGCGGCGCGGCGCGCGCGTTCCAGGTTGGCGGCAAGGGCTGCGGAGTGGATGCGGGCGGAAATCGGGCGCGGCATGGCAGGTGCAGAGGGTGGACGGAAAGCGCAATTCTGGCACCAGCCCGGTGCAGGGGTGCGTGATATAACCGCCGCTCATTTGCCCAGCGACCCGACTACCCCGGCCGTCCGCCACCGCGCGGCGGCCCTTCTTGCCTCTGATGAAGCGCGGTTTCTACACCATCATGTCGGCGCAGTTTTTCAGCTCGCTGGCCGACAACGCATTGTTCGTCGCTGCCGTGGAACTGCTGCGCACCGGAGGCTCGCCGGAGTGGCAGCGGGCGGCGCTGGTGCCGATGTTCGCGCTGTTCTACGTGGTGCTGGCGCCGTTCGTGGGCGCGTTCGCCGACGCCCTGCCCAAGGGGCGGGTGATGTTCATCAGCAATGCCATCAAGATCGTCGGCTGCGTGATGATGCTGTTCGGCTCGCATCCGCTGATCGCCTACGCGATCGTCGGCCTGGGAGCGGCGGCGTATTCGCCGGCCAAATACGGCATCCTCACCGAGTTGCTGCCGGCTTCGCAGCTGGTCAAGGCGAATGGCTGGATCGAAGGCCTGACCATCGCCTCCATCATCCTCGGCGTGTTGCTGGGCGGCCAGCTCGTCGGGCGCCGCCTCTCCGACCTGCTGCTGGGTTTTGATTTCCCCTACCTGGACACGGGCGTGGCCACGCCGGCCGAGGCGGCGATCGCGGCGCTGATCCTGATCTACGCCATCGCCGCCTGGTTCAACCTGCGCATCCCGCACACCGGGGTGGAAATGCGGCCGCTGCGCCACACCGCGCAGACCGGCGTGCTGGCCAGCGCCCTGGCCCTGCTGCCCGATTTCTGGGCCTGCAACGGGCGCTTGTGGCGCGACCGGCTGGGCCAGATCTCGCTGTCCACCACCACGCTGTTCTGGGGCGCGGGCGGCAACCTCAAATTCATCGTGCTCGCCTGGGCGGCGGTGGCGCTGGGCTACAACACCACGCAGGCCTCGGCGCTCACGGGCGTAGTGGCCATCGGCACCGCGGCGGGCGCCGTGCTGGCCTCCATGCGCATGCGCCTGGACGCGGCCACGCGCGTCATCCCCATGGGCATCGCCATGGGCGTGCTGCTGGTGATGATGGTCTTCATCCACAGCATCTGGGTGGCCGTGCCCTTCCTCATCCTGCTCGGTGGCCTGGGCGGCTTCCTGGTGGTGCCCATGAATGCGCTGCTGCAGCACCGCGGCCACAACCTGATGGGGGCGGGACGCTCGATCGCCGTGCAGAACTTCAACGAGCAGGCCGCCATCCTGGGCATGGGGGCGTTCTACAGCCTGTCGCTCAAGCTGGGGCTGTCGGTGTTCGGCGCCATCACGGTGTTCGGCGTGGTGGTGGCGGGCGCCATGTGGCTGATCGGGCGCTGGCACCGGCACAACTGCTGCCACCACACGGAAGAGGTCGAGCACCTGCTGCAGATCGCGCGCCAGGACCGCTTGCATTGAGCGCGGGGCGCACAGCCCATACAGAACGCTATTTTATAGATAGCGACTAACCTATTACCAGCAAGCGCTGGAGGCCAATTTAGATCTTATTTCATGCCCCGTACCCGGCCCGTTCTCGCCCTGTTGTTCAACGCCTTCGTCTGGGGCTGCTCGTGGTGGCCGCTGCGCGCACTCAACGCCGCCGGCCTGCACCCGCTGTGGGCCACGGCGCTGGTCTACCTGGCGGTGCTGTTCGTCCTGGTGCTGGCGCTGCCGCAGAGCGCGCGCAGCCTGCTGCGCACGCCGTCCCTGTGGCTGCTGGCGGCGGCGGCCGGCCTGACCAACATCTGCTTCAACTGGGCCGTCCCCCTGGGCGACGTGGTGCGCGTGGTGCTGTTGTTCTATCTGATGCCGGCCTGGTCGGTGCTGCTGGCCTGGTGGCTGCTCGGCGAGCGCGTCACGCCGATGGCGCTCGTGCGCCTGGTGGTGGCGCTGGCGGGCGTGGTGCTGGTGGTGCTGCCGCCCGGCGCGCCGCTGGCTTCGCTCGCCAGCGGGCTCTCGGCGACCGATTTCCTGGCCGTGGCCGGGGGGTTCTGCTTTGCCCTGACCAATGTGCTCTTGCGTCGCCTGCACGCGGCGCCCGAGCGCGAGCGCATGCTGGCCATGTTCGCCGGCGGCTTCGTCATGGCGGGGGCGGGTGCCTGGGCAGCCACGGCGCTGGGACTGGCACCCCCGCCGCCCGCTCCGGCGGCCGGCTGGCTGTGGGTCGCGGCCGGCCTGGCCTGTGCCTTCCTGCTGGGCAACCTGGGCCTGCAGTACGGCGCGGCGCGCCTGGCGGCGGGCACCACCGCGCTGGTGATGCTGAGCGAGGTGCTGTTTGCCAGCGTGTCGTCCTGGCTGGGCGGCGCGGCGCAGATCGGCCCGCGCCTGCTGCTGGGCGGGGCGCTGATCGTGCTGGCCGCGCTGCTGGCCGTGCGGCCGCGCCGGAGCCGCGACGCGCGGTAGCTGCGCTGCGCGGCTACCATGGCCGTCCACTCCCGGAAAACCCCATGGCCCAGACCGCCTACGATTTCGACGCCCTGCAGATGGACGGCAGCAGCGTGCCCTTGGAGCGCTACCGCGGCCAGGTGCTGCTCATCGTCAACACCGCCAGTGCCTGCGGCTTCACGCCGCAGTTCGCCGGGCTGGAGGCGCTGCACCGCGCGTACGCCGGCCAGGGCCTGGTGGTGCTGGGCTTTCCGTGCAACCAGTTCGGCGGCCAGGACCCGGGCAGCAACGCGGAGATCGCGTCCTTCTGCGAACTGAACTACGGCGTGAGCTTTCCCATGCTGGCCAAGATCGACGTCAATGGCGCCGGCGCGAGCCCGCTGTACCGCTGGCTGGCCGCCGAGGCGCCGGGCCTGCTCGGCAGCAAGGCGATCAAGTGGAATTTCACCAAGTTCCTGGTCGGGCGGGACGGCCAGGTCCTGCGCCGCTACGCCCCGCAGGACGCGCCCGAGCGCCTGAAGGGCGACATCGAAGCGGCGCTTGCCAGCACCTGACGGACGGCGCTGAGGGGGCGGCGCCAGGTTGCTTGTGAAATTCTCGCGCGCTTGAGGCAATGGCCTGGCTATCCCGCCAGGAGCGCCACGGGCGCGGGGCTGTGGGGAACCGATGCGCCCTGCAGGCGGAACGCGGAGATGGTCTCCACCTGGCCGTGGGCCTGGTCCTGCAGGCTGCGCGCGGCGGCGGAAAGCTCCTCCACCAGCGCAGCGTTCTGCTGTGTGGTCTGGTCCAGGTGCTGCACCGCTTCGCCGATCTGCCGCATGCCGCTGCTCTGCTCGGCGCTGGCGGCGCTGATGTCGGTCATCAGGGTGGTGACGCGCTGGATCGCGGCCACCGCCTGTTCCATGGTCTGGCCGGCGGCGTTGACCAGTTCCGTGCCCTTGCCGACGCGCTCCACGCTGGAGCCGATCAGCGCCTTGATCTCCTTGGCCGCCTCGGCCGAGCGCCCGGCGAGTGCGCGCACCTCGCTTGCCACCACGGCGAAGCCCCGGCCCTGCTCGCCCGCGCGCGCCGCCTCGACGGCCGCGTTGAGCGCCAGGATGTTGGTCTGGAAGGCGATGCCGTCGATGACGCCGATGATGTCGGCGATCTTGCCCGAGGAGGTGTGGATCTCGCGCATGGTGCTGACCACCTGCCCCATGACCATGCCGCCCTGCTCGGCGACGCTGCTGGCCGTGGCGGCGAGCTGGTGCGCCTGGCGCGAGTTGTCGGCGTTTTGCTGCACCGTGGCATTGAGCTGCTCCATGGCGGCGGCCGTCTGCTCCAGCGCGCTGGCCTGCTGCTCGGTGCGGCTGGCCAGGTCGTGGTTGCCCGAGGAAATCTGCGCCGAGGCGCTGGCCAGGCTCTCGCCGCCGTCGCGGATGTGCGTGACGATGCCGGTCAGTTGCTGCTGCATGGCGCGGAGCGCCTGCAGCACCTGCGCGGCTTCGTCCCGGCCGCGCACGGCAATGGCCTGGGTCAGGTCGCCCCGGGAAATGGTGTCCGCCGCCACGATGGCCTGCCCGAGCGAGCGCGAAATGCCGCGCACCAGCGCCCCGGCGAACAATGCCGCGAACGCCAGCCCGCAGACGATGGACGCGATGGAGGCCCAGCGGATCGCAGCGTAGCGCGCATCGGCCGCTTCGTAGGCCTTGCGCCCTTCGTCGAACTGCAGCTGGACGAGTGCATCGATGCCGCGGCCCACCGGTTCGTAGAGTGGACGCACGCGTTCCACCACGGTGCGGTTCGCGCCTGCGATGTCGCCCGCGCGCAGCGCCGCCACGGTGGGCAGCAGGCCTTCGCGCACGAAGCGCGTGCGGTCGTCGGTGAACGCCTTGGCCAGTGCCAGTTCCTGGGCGGTGTGGTTGCGCGCCAGGTAGCGATCCCAGATGGCCGTGATGGCGGCGATGTTGGTGTCCACGGCGGCGGTGTTGGCCGCTATGGTGGCCTCGTCCGGCGTCACCAGCGCCACGGCCAGCAACAGGCGCTGGCGCAGCAGGAGGGACTGGATCTGGCCGACCTCGGCGGTGGTCGTCAGCCGCTCCTGGTACATGGCGCGCAGGGCGCTGTTGGACTGCACGATGCCCCATAGGCCGAGGGCGCCGATGGCAAGCAGCAAGAGCGACAGCAGCCCGGCGAGGGCGGAGATGCGCGTGGAGATCTTGAAACGGTTCATGGCAGCGTGGTGGTGGCGTCCGTTGGCTCGGACGGGGTGGGGGAGGTGGGCGGCGCGGCCCCCGCGCCGGCCAGCCATTGCTCGAATTGCGCGGCGCTTTGTGGCCGCCCGAACCAGTAGCCCTGGAACGCGGTGCATGCCAGCCGCCGGAGGGTCTGGTGCTGCGCCGGCGTTTCCACGCCTTCGGCGATGACGCACAGACCGAGGTTGGCGGCCATGCCGATGATGGTCTGCACGATCGCCGCGTCGCCCCGGTCGTGCACGATGTCGCGCACGAAGCTGCGGTCGATCTTGAGCTGGTGCAGTGGCAGGTGCTTGAGCTGCGCGAGCGACGAGTAGCCGGTGCCGAAATCGTCCAGCGCGAAGCGCACGCCGTGGCGCGACAGGGCTTGCATGCGGTCGACGGCGTCGGCCACGTCGTCGAGCACCAGGCTCTCGGTCAGTTCCAGCACCAGGCGCTCGGGTGGCGCGCCCGCCTGGGCGAGCGCCTCACGCACCTGTGCAACGAAGTCGGGGCTGCGAAACTGCCGCGCGCTGACGTTGACCGCCAGGTCCAGGTGGCGGGCGTGCGGGGCTGCTGCCCAGGCGCCGAGCTGCGCGCACGCCTGCTGAAGCACCCATTGGCCGATCGGCAGGATCAGCCCGCAGGATTCGGCGATGGGAATGAACTGCGCGGGCGGCACGCTGCCGTGCACCGGGTGGTGCCAGCGCAGCAGCACCTCGGCGCCCACGGCGTGCCCGTCCAGTCCCACCTGCACCTGGAAATCCAGCGCCAGCTGGTCGGCGCCGATGGCTTCGCGCAGCGCCGCCTGCAGCGCGGCGCGGGTTTCCAGCTCGGCCTGCAGGGCCGGGTCGAACAGGCGGTAGGCGTTGCGCCCGGCGTTCTTCGCCTGGTACATGGCGGTGTCCGCGCGCTTCAAGAGTTCGTGGATCGTCGTGCCGCCGCGGCGGAAAAGGCAAATGCCGATGCTGGCGCTGCCGTGGTGCACCTGGCCGGGCAGCTCGCAGGGCCGTGCGATGCCATCGAGCAGTTCCTGCGCCATCGCCTGGGCGCGGGCCAGCGCCGGCGCCTCGGCGGCGGGCAGATGGTCCAGGAGCACCACGAACTCGTCGCCGCCGATGCGCGCCACCGAGTGCGGTGGGCGCACGATGGCGCTGAAGCGGCGCGCGATCTCGACCAGGTATTGGTCGCCCACCTGGTGACCGAGCGTGTCGTTGATGTTCTTGAAGTTGTCCAGGTCGATCAGCAGCAGCGCGCGGTGGGCGGCGTCGTCCGCGCCCGCGTCCAGGGTGTTCTGGATGCGCTCGCGCAACAGGCGCCGGTTGGGCAGGTGGGTCAGCGGGTCGAAAAACGCCAGGTCGTAGATGGCCTTCTCATTGGTCAGCAGGCGCCGTTGCATGGCGCGCAGCTCGAACAGCAGGGTGCTGACCTCGTCCTTGCCCTCAACGACGATGTGCGAATCGAGTTGCCCGGCGGAAATGCGCCGGAACACGGTGCCCACCGCCTGCAGGGGGCGCACGATGGAACGTATCAGCATGGCGCCGAGGAAGCCCAGCACCAGCATGGAGACGATCAGCGCGCCGAGCGACAGCTGCAGCGTGAGCGCGTGCCGGCGCACGCCGGCCTCATAGGCGGCGTGCGCCTGCTCGAACTGGTGGTTGATCAGCGCCTGGATTTCCGGCCGTGCGCGCTCGTACAGGCGGTGCACCGTGCCCGCCATGCGCTGCGCGCTGTGGTGCTCCAGGCTGCGCAGCGCGGCGATCGCGGGCTTGACGCCTGCGCTCAGGTAGACCGCGCGCTCGTGGGCGAACCGCTCGGCCAGATCGGTCTCGGTCTGCTCCTTGGGCGCGCGGGAATACTCTTCCCAAAGCCGGTCGATCTCCAGCATGTTGCTTTCTATCGCCCGCGCTGCCTGGCGCGCCAGTTCCGGCGAGAGCGCGCCGCGCTCGGTCAGGTCGGAATCGCCCGGGCGGGCGAGGGCCAGTTGCAGCTGCAACTGGTTGGACAGCATCAGGTGCGCCACCTGGTCGAGGTTGCGCACCGGCTTCATGCGTGTCTCGTACACCATGCGCAGGCTCTCGTTGGCGGCAGCGAGCCCGCGCACGCCCATGGTGGCCAGCAGTGCGCTGACCAAGGCCGCCAAGGCCATCATGGCAGCCAGCCGGGTGCCGATGCGAAAGCGGGAGAACAGCCGGTGGCCCAACCCTTGTGCTGCGCCCAGCGACGGCGTGCCGGCCGGCGTGGCCCACACCAGAGGATCGTCGCTCATGCAAGAAGGCCAGCGCCGCTGCAAGGAGGGCCGGCCAGCGTGGCCCGCGGGGTGGAGGACGGGCCGGACACGGGGCAGCGTGGCCGCGCGCGGACAGGGCTTTCAGGCGTCAAGACCATTCCCAAATTGTGGTTAAAGCGATGGCCGATTCTAAACGTATGTTTTTGTAATTACTGTGTCATTGATCGTGTTTTTGCATTTTTGAAGCCCTTGCCGTCTGCCTGCTTACGCATCCGGCGGAGGGGCCTCCCGCTGGCATCACGCGCCGGCTCGGACGGGACAACGCGGCGTCTCGGTCCGGCTTGCCGCCACCGGGGCGTTGAAGGCGTGCGGCGGGCCGCGGGCGCCAGTGCGTCAGGCGTGCACGGCGGCGTGCAGGTCCAGGGCGTTGGCGGTTGCCGCGCCGCTCGCGGTGTTGTCGAAGATGCACCAGACGGCGTCCGCGTCGCTGGACGCCAGCACCAGGCGGGCCGCCAGTGCCTGGATGAGGGGCGCGCCGTAGGCCGAGTAGTACCGGCGCGGCGTGCCGTGCAGGCGGCAATACACCAGGCCCGGCCAACCGCCCGGCGCCGCGCCGGGCCCGTGCAGCACCGGGTCGGCCAGCACGCGCGCGGCCTGCCAGCGCGCGAGCAGCGCGTCGCCCTCCGGGGTGAACCAGCTGCCATGGCGCGGCTCGACGGCGATGCCAACCGTGCCATGCAGGCGCCGCAGCGTGCGGAAAAAACCGTTCGCGATGGGCGCATCGAGCGCCAGGCTCGGCGGCAGCTGCACCAGCAGGCAGCCCAGACGTCCGCCGAGGCCGCCGACCTGGCCCAGGAATTCCTTCAGCAGCGGCGCGCAGTCCGCCAGGCGGGCCCGGTGCGTCACGGCTTGCGGCAGCTTCACGCAAAAGCGAAATCCGGGCGGCGTGGCGGCGGCCCAGCGCGCGTAGGTGCTGCGCTGGTGCGGGCGGTAGAACGATGAATTGATCTCCACCGCCGGCAACTGCAGGGCGTAGCGCTCCAGCAGCGACAGCCCGGGGTCCGCCGCAAAACGCTGGCGGCTTGCGCGCGGTAGGCTCCAGCCGGCGGTGCCGACGCGTACCGGCGCCGTGCGCGGGCTCATTTCCTGGTGCGCGAGAGGTACTGCTTGCGCCAGAAAAGCGCCACCAGCGCCACCGCGATGAGTGCCATCGCGCCCATGGCCCACCAGAAGCCCCCCTGCTTGTGGATGAGGGGGATGAATTCGAAGTTCATGCCGAAGATGCCGGCGATGAGGTTCAGCGGCAGGAACACGGCGGTGAGCGCCGTGAGCGTGCGCATGATGTCGTTGGTGCGGTGGCTCTGCACCGAAAAATGCATCTGCACGGCGGTTTCGGTGCTTTGCTCCAGGCGCCGCACATGGTGCACGACACGCTCGATGTGTTCCAGCACGTCGCGGCTGCGCACCTTGAGCAGGTCGAGTTCGCGCAGTTCGGCGGGCGCCTCGGGCGGGGCCCAGGTTTCCAGGGCGTCGATCCAGTCCTGCAGGGCGGTGCGCTGGTCTTCGCAAATCTCGTCGAGCTGGTGCAGCGACAGGCGCGCTTCGAGCAGCGAACTCCAGTTGACGTAGCGCGCACGGGGCTTCAAGAGCTCGGTCTGCCAGTGGTCGAGCTGGCGTGTGAGCTCGCGCCGCAGGTCCAGGTAGCCGTCCACCATCAGGTTGACCACGCGCAGCATCAGGTCGGCGGGGCCCGTCGGGGGGCGTGCACCGGCCGGGGAGGCGGCACGCCCCTCGGCCGGCGATGGGTTGCCGAGCAGGCGCGCGGCGTACGTGTCGCGGACCGCGCAGTCCGGCGGATGCACGGTCAGCAGCACCTGGTCGAACACCGCAAAGCCCACCGGGCTGGTGGCGATGCGCCGAAGCACCGGCGGGCCACCGCGCCGCGGCGGGGCGCTCCCGGCGGCACCGGCTTGCGCCGCAGTCGGTAACGCCGCGGCCTCAGCAGCAGCAGCGGGCGCGCCGCCCTCGGCCGTGGCCAGGCGGCGGAACACCAGCAGGTCGTACTGCGAGGTGTAGTCGTAGCGCGATGGCAGCTGGGTGTTGAGCAGATCGGAGACATGCAGATCCACCAACTGCAGGCCGGCCAGGCTCTGCAGCGCGCGCTGGATCTCGGCCAGACGCGCCTGGAAGTCCGGGCGCGCGCAGGCGATCCAGACGAAGCCCAGCGGGGGCTTCTGCGCCGGCAGTTCCGCCAATTCCAGCGCGGCGCCGCCCTGGATGTGGAAGATCCGCATGCCGGAAATTTGGGGCAAAAATGGCCTCCAGCGCTTGATAGATAAAGGAAGATAGCTCTTATTTCGAGAGCAATCTGGCCGCGTCGCGTGCAAAGTAGGTCAGCACCCCATCGGCGCCGGCGCGCTTGAAAGCCAGGAGCGATTCCATCATGACCGCGTCGTGGTCCAGCCAGCCGTTGGCGGCGGCCGCCTTGAGCATGGCGTACTCGCCGCTCACCTGGTAGGCGAAGGTCGGCACCTTGAACTCGTCCTTCACGCGGCGCACGATGTCCAGGTAGGGCATGCCGGGCTTGACCATCACCATGTCGGCGCCCTCGGCGATGTCGATGGCCACCTCGCGCAGGGCTTCGTCGCTGTTGCCCGGGTCCATCTGGTAGACGTTCTTGTCGGCCTTGCCCAGGGCGCCGCGCGTGCCCACGGCGTCGCGGAAGGGGCCGTAGAAGGCGCTCGCGTACTTGGCGCTGTAGGCCATGATGCGGGTGTAGATGTGGCCCTGCACCTCGAGCGCCTCGCGGATCGCGCCGATGCGGCCGTCCATCATGTCGCTGGGGGCGACGATGTCCACGCCGGCCTCGGCGTGCGTGAGCGCCTGGCCGGTGAGGATTTCCACCGTCTCGTCGTTCAGGATGTAGCCGGTCTCGTCCAGCACGCCGTCCTGGCCGTGGCTGGTGTAGGGGTCGAGCGCCACGTCGGTCATCACGCCGAGCTGCGGGAACTCCTTCTTGAGCTGGCGCACCACGCGCGGGATCAGGCCCTCGGGGTTGAGCGCCTCCTTGCCGTCGGGGGCCTTGAGCGACGGGTCGATCGCCGGGAACAGCGCCAGCACCGGGATGCCGAGCGCCACGCAGTCTTCGGCCACGGGCAGCAGCAGGTCCAGGCTCAGGCGCTCCACGCCGGGCATGGAGGGCACTGCCTCGCTGCGCTTCTGGCCCTCGTGCACGAAGACCGGGTAGATCAGGTCGTGCGGCGTGACGCGGTGCTCGCGCACCAGGTTGCGGCTGAAGGCATCGCGGCGCAGGCGGCGCGGGCGGCTCTGGGGGAAGGGGGTGGGGCTGGAGAGGTGCATCCGAAAATTGTGCACCACGCGCGCCGGACGCACCGCAGCCCGAAGAGCGGTTTCATGAAGACGCCCTAAACTGCCCGCCATGCTTTGGGTCAAATCACTCCACATCGTCTTTGTCACCAGCTGGTTCGCCGGCCTGTTCTACCTGCCGCGCATCTTCGTGAACCTGGCGATGGTCGCGCCGGGCTCGTCGGCCGAGCGCGAGCGCCTGATGCTGATGGCGCGCAAGCTGATGCGCTTCACGACGCTGCTGGCGATTCCCGCCGTGGCGCTGGGCCTGTGGCTGTGGCTGGGCTACGGCATCGGCAAGGGGCCGGGCAACGCCTGGCTGCACGCCAAGCTGGCGCTGGTGCTGCTGGTGCTGGGCTACCACCACGCCTGCGGTGTGCTGCTGCGCAAGTTCGGCGAGGAGCGCGGCACGCGCAGCCACCGCTGGTACCGCTGGTTCAACGAAATCCCCGTACTGCTGCTGCTGGCCATCGTCGTGCTGGTGGTCGTCAAGCCGTTTTAGGCAAGGTTTCCCAGGTCAGGGGGCGGCGCGCGCATGGACAAGACCACGGCCTGGCCCCTGGCGCTGGTGTACGCGGCGCTGATCGTCTTTGCCAGCCTGTTCCCGTTCGAAGGCTGGCGCGCGCAGGGCCTGGCACCGTGGGAGTTTCTGGCCGAGCCGCTGCCGCCGCACTATTGGACGGGGTTCGACGTGGCCGCCAATATCGCCGGCTACGCGCCGCTCGGTTTCCTGCTGGCGCTGGGTTTCACGCGCAGCGGCTGGCCGCGCGCCGCCGTCCCGCTGGCGTTCGTGCTCGGGGCGGCGCTGTCGCTGTCGGTCGAATTCCTGCAGATCTACCTGCCCAAGCGCGTGCCCTCGAATCTGGACCTGCTGCTCAACGGCGGCGGCACCTTGCTCGGGGCGCTGGCCGCCGCGGCGCTGGAACGTTTGGGCGCGCTGGACCGCTGGAGCCGCTTTCGCGCGCGCTGGTTTGCCCGCGACGCACGCGGGGCGCTGGTGCTGCTGGCCCTGTGGCCCTGGGCGCTGCTGTTTCCGGCCGCCGAACCCTTTGGCCTGGGGCAGGTGCTCGAACGCCTCGAAATCGTGCTGGCGGACATCTTCGAAGGCACGCCTTTCTATCCCTGGCTGCCGGTGCGCACGGAGCCCATGCAGGCGCTCTCGCCGGTGGCCGAGGCGGTCTGCGTGAGCCTGGGCCTGCTGGCCCCGTGCCTGCTGGCCTTCAGCGTCGCCCGGCATCCCGGGCGGCGCGTGGTGCTGCTGGCCTCGGCGGCGGCGCTGGGGGTGGGGGCCACGGCGCTGTCCTCGGCGCTCAGTTGGGGGCCGGCGCACGCCTGGGCCTGGCTGAGCGCACCCGCGCGCGCCGGCATCGCGCTCGGGTTGGTGCTGGCGGCGGCGGCCATCGCCCTGCGCCAGCGCGCCTGTGCCGTGCTGCTGCTGGTGGTGATCAGCCTGCACCTGGCCTTGCTCAACGACGCGCCCACCAGTGCCTACTTCGCCCAGACGTTGGTCGGTTGGGAGCAGGGCCGCTTCATCCGTTTCTACGGCCTGGGCCAGTGGCTCGGCTGGCTCTGGCCCTACGCCACGCTGGTGTATGTGCTGCAGCGTGCCTCGCGCCGCGCGCTGCCCGAACGGGGCGTCTAGGAACAGGTTCCAAGCAAGGATGCGCAAAGCGCCTTGCGCTCCTCGCGCACTGCACCACCCGCCACGCGCGAGGGTTATGCAGGCCTTCCCTAGAATGAAAGCATGAGCCAAGCCGCCTCCACGCCGCCGTACTTCGCGCGCCACATCTTTTTCTGCCTCAACGAACGCCCGGGCGGCGAAGCCTGCTGCGCCCAGCACGGCGCGCAGCAGGCCTTCGACCACTGCAAGCAGCGTGTCAAGGCCGCCGGTCTGGCCGGGCCGGGCAAGGTGCGCGTGAACAAATCGGGGTGCCTCGACCGCTGCGCCGCCGGGCCGGTGGCGGTGGTGTACCCGGAAGGCGTCTGGTACAGCTACGTGGACCTGGCCGATATCGACGAGATCGTCGATTCGCACCTGGCGCGCGGCGTCGTCGTCGAACGTTTGCGCACGCCGCCGGAACTCGGGCGCTAGGGCCGGCTCACACCAGGCGCACCCCAGAGTGCGCGGTCGAAATTTTGTATGAAAATGGCATCTAGCGCTTATTGCATAAGCGTTGTTAGCTATTAAAAGAGAAGTCCCTTGAACGCACACACCGAACGCCTCGTGCTGCAAGGCGGGGCCGGCGCCATCGAGGCGCTGCGCGATGCGCCCGCCTCCGGTGCGCCGCAAGGCATCGCCGTGCTGGCGCATCCGCACCCGCTGTTTGGCGGCAGCATGCACAACAAGGTGGTCCAGACGCTGGCGCGCGCCTTCGTGCAGTGCGGCTACGTGGCCGTCCGCTTCAACTTCCGCGGCGTCGGCGAGAGCGCCGGCGTGCACGACGCCGGCCAGGGCGAGTTGGCCGACCTGCTGGCCGTGGTGCGCCAGGTGGCGCCGGCCGGGCCCATCGCCTTGGCCGGGTTTTCCTTCGGCGCCTTCGTCACCAGCCACGCCCTGGCCGCGCTGTGGGACGAGCGCGAGGTGCGCCATGCCGTGCTGGTGGGCACGGCGGCCAGCCGCAACGCGGTGGCGCCGGTGCCCGCCGAAGCGCACGCCCGCACCCTGGTGGTGCACGGCGAAAGCGACGACACCGTGCCGCTCGCCGCCGTGCTCGATTGGGCGCGGCCACAGACACTGCCGGTTACGGTTGTGCCCGGCGTCGGGCATTTCTTTCACGGACAATTGCCGCTGCTCAAAACCCTGGTGGTGCGCCACCTGGCCTCCGGCTGAGGCCACCGTCGCGGGTGTGCCGCCCAGGCACGCCGCCTTTCGCTTTCTTTTTTCCCGATCCCCAGCGAGCTTCATGAAACGCCTTTTTCGCGCCCTGCGCTCCCTCGTCCTTCCCATTCTTGTCGCCGCAGCGGGCGGCGCCCAGGCGCAAGCCCCCCAGCCGCCCGAGATCGCGGTGCGCAACTACCTGCTGATGGATGCCACCTCGGGCCAGATCCTCGCCGCCAAGGACATCGATGCCCCGGTCGAACAGGCCTCGCTCACCAAGCTGATGACGGCCTACGTGGTGTTCGACGCCCTGCGCGCCAAGAAGATCACGCTGGAGCAAAAGCTCCCGGTGAGCGAGCGCGCCTGGAAGATGCCCGGCTCGCGCATGTTCATCGACCCCAAGATGCAGGTGCCGGTGGACGACCTGCTGAGCGGCATGATCATCCAGTCGGGCAACGACGCCACCATGGCGCTGGCCGAGGGCGTGGGCGGTACGGCCGAACAGTTCGTCAAGATGATGAACGACCAGGCGGCGGCCATGGGCCTCAAAGGCACGGCGTACAAGAACCCCGAAGGCCTGACCGAGGCGGGCCACACCACCACGGCGCGCGACCTGGCGGTGATCACGGCGCGCCTGCAGCAGGATTTCCCGGAGTACATGCACTACTACGCGACCAAGCAGTACCGCTACCCCGGGACGCCCGCGTCGAACAGCAACAACCGCAACCTCCTGCTGTACCGCGATCCGTCGGTGGACGGCATGAAGACCGGCCACACGGCGGCCGCGGGCTACTGCCTGGTGTCCACCGCCAAGCGCGAGTTCGCCGGCGTGGGCAGCCGCCGCCTGATTTCCATCGTGCTCGGTGCCGCCAGCGAGAACGCCCGCGCCAACGAGAGCCAGAAGTTGCTCAACTGGGGCTACACCGCGTTCGACGCCGTGAAGCTCTTTGACGCCAACCAGGCCGTGGAAACGCCCGCCGTCTGGAAGGGCGCGCAGAACAGCCTGAAGATCGGCAGCACCGCCCCCATCGTCATCACCGTTCCCTCGGGCAGCGCTGGCAAGGTGAGCACCCAGGTGGTGCGCCAGGACCCGCTGGTGGCGCCTTTCGCCAAAGGCCAGGAGGTCGGCAAGCTCAAGATCACCGTCGGCGACCAGATGGTGCGCGAAGTGCCCCTGGTGGCGCTGGAAGATGTGCCCCAGGCCGGTTTGTTCGGCCGGGCCTGGGATGCCATCCGTCTCTGGATCAAGTAAAGCGGGCGCCGGGCAACCGCCCGCAAGTCTTGCTGACGGGCCTGGCATCTGCTACATTTGAAGGCTTTTCGGAATTTCCGAAGGGATTCACGTTTTCGCTTTTCACGTTTAGGGACGATCGTATTCATGCCAACCATTAACCAGCTCGTGCGTCACGGGCGCGAGGTCGAAAAGACCAAGTCCAAAAGCCCGGCGATGGAAAACTCGCCGCAGCGCCGTGGTGTTTGCACCCGTGTGTACACCACCACCCCCAAGAAGCCGAACTCGGCCCTGCGCAAGGTCGCCAAGGTCCGTTTGACGAACGGTTTCGAAGTCATTTCCTACATCGGCGGCGAAGGCCACAACCTGCAGGAACACAGCGTTGTGCTCGTGCGCGGCGGCCGTGTGAAGGACTTGCCGGGTGTGCGCTACCACATCGTGCGCGGTTCGCTCGACCTGCAAGGCGTGAAAGACCGCAAGCAGTCGCGTTCCAAGTACGGCGCCAAGCGCCCCAAGGCCAAGTAAGCCGGGCAAAGCCCCATCCATCGGTGTTTGCCGCGCCTTGGCGGGCCGTGCAAACGTAGTGACCCCAAACGCAAATGTCTTGCGCGGGTCGAGTAAGTGAGAGTTTTGATGGCTCTCGCGGCGTTCTGAAAAGACGCCAACTGAAGCAAACAAGAGGTGAAAAATGCCACGTCGTCGCGAAGTTCCCAAACGTGAAATCCTGCCGGACCCGAAGTTCGGCAATGTAGAGCTGTCCAAATTCATGAACGTGATCATGGAAGGCGGCAAGAAGGCTGTGGCCGAGCGCATCATTTACGGCGCGCTCGAGCTCATCGAGAAGAAGAATCCGGACAAGGACCCGCTCGAAGCGTTCGTTGTGGCCATCAACAACGTCAAGCCCATGGTGGAAGTGAAATCCCGCCGCGTGGGTGGCGCGAACTACCAGGTGCCCGTGGAAGTGCGCCCGGTGCGCCGCCTGGCCTTGTCGATGCGCTGGATCAAGGAAGCCGCCCGCAAGCGCGGCGAGAAGTCCATGGCGCAGCGCCTGGCCAACGAAATCCTGGAAGCCACGGAAGGCCGTGGCGGCGCCATGAAGAAGCGTGACGAAGTGCACCGCATGGCCGAAGCGAACAAGGCGTTCAGCCACTTCCGCTTCTAAGTTTCGTCTCCATATTCCGAAGGCTGGAAGCCCGACCCGTCGTTCCTGGCGGGCGGGCTTTGCGCCGTTAACGAAAGAAAACCATGGCTCGCAAGACCCCCATTGAGCGCTACCGCAATATTGGTATCTCGGCCCACATCGACGCCGGCAAGACCACCACCACCGAGCGCATCCTGTTCTACACGGGCGTGACCCACAAGCTGGGCGAGGTGCACGACGGCGCTGCCACCACCGACTGGATGGAGCAGGAGCAAGAGCGCGGCATCACCATCACGTCCGCTGCAGTGACCTGCTTCTGGAAGGGCATGGACCTGTCCTACCCCGAGCACCGCTTCAACATCATCGACACCCCCGGCCACGTGGACTTCACCATCGAGGTGGAGCGCTCCATGCGCGTGCTCGACGGCGCCTGCATGGTGTACTGCGCCGTGGGCGGCGTGCAGCCCCAGTCGGAAACCGTCTGGCGCCAGGCCAACAAGTACAAGGTGCCGCGCCTCGCGTTCGTCAACAAGATGGACCGCACCGGCGCGAACTTCTTCAAGGTCTATGACCAGATGAAGCTGCGCCTGAAGGCCAACCCCGTTCCGGTGGTGATCCCGATCGGCGCCGAGGACAACTTCAAGGGCGTGGTGGACCTGCTCAAGATGAAGGCCATCATCTGGGACGAAGCCTCGCAGGGCATGAAGTTCGACTACGCCGACATCCCGGCCGACCTGGTGGAATCCGCCAAGGAATGGCGCGAGAAGATGGTCGAGGCCGCCGCCGAGGCGAACGAAGAGCTGATGAACAAGTACCTGGAAGAAGGGGACTTGAGCGAAGCCGAGATCAAGCAGGGCCTGCGTGCGCGCACCATCGCCACGGAAATCCACCCCATGCTGTGCGGTACTGCCTTCAAGAACAAGGGTGTGCAGCGCATGCTGGACGCCGTGATCGACTACCTGCCCGCCCCGACGGACATCCCGGACGTGACCGGTACCGACGAAGACGAAGCGCCCGTCAGCCGCAAGGCCGACGACAGCGAGAAGTTCTCGGCCCTGGCGTTCAAGCTGATGACCGACCCCTTCGTCGGCCAGCTCACCTTCGTGCGCGTCTACTCCGGCGTGCTGACCAAGGGCGACACGGTCTTCAACTCGGTCAAGGGCAAGAAGGAGCGCATCGGCCGTATCGTGCAGATGATGGCCAACGACCGCGTCGAAGTCGATGAAATCCGCGCCGGCGACATCGCCGCCTGCGTGGGCCTGAAGGAAGTGACCACCGGCGAAACGCTGTGCGACGTCGCTTCGCCCATCGTGCTCGAACGCATGGTGTTCCCGGAGCCCGTGATCTCGCAGGCCGTGGAACCCAAGACCAAGGCCGACCAGGAAAAGATGGGCATCGCCCTGCAGCGCCTGGCCGCCGAAGATCCGTCGTTCCGCGTACGCACCGACGAAGAATCGGGCCAGACCATCATTTCGGGCATGGGCGAGCTCCACCTGGAAATCATCGTCGACCGCATGAAGCGTGAGTTCGGCGTGGAAGCCAACGTGGGCAAGCCCCAGGTGGCCTACCGCGAAACCATCCGCAAGACGGTGGAAGAAGCCGAAGGCAAGTTCGTGCGCCAGTCGGGCGGCAAGGGCCAGTACGGCCACGTCGTGCTCAAGATCGAGCCCAACGAACCCGGCAAGGGCATCGAGTTCGTCGACGCCATCAAGGGCGGTGTGGTGCCGCGCGAATTCATCCCGGCGGTGGAAAAGGGCATCAACGAAGCCGTCACGCAAGGCGTGCTGGCCGGTTACCCGGTGGTCGACGTGAAGGTCACGCTGCACTTCGGTTCGTACCACGACGTGGACTCGAACGAACTGGCGTTCAAGATGGCTGCCATCTTCGGCTTCAAGGAAGGCGCCCGCAAGGCCAACCCGGTCATCCTGGAACCCATGATGGCCGTGGAAGTCGAGACGCCGGAAGACTACGCCGGTACCGTGATGGGCGACTTGTCCAGCCGCCGCGGCATGGTGCAGGGCATGGACGACATCGTGGGCGGCGGCAAAGCCATCCGCGCCGAAGTGCCGCTGTCGGAAATGTTCGGCTACTCGACCTCGCTGCGCTCGGCCACGCAAGGTCGCGCCACGTACACGATGGAGTTCAAGCACTACGCCGAAGCGCCGCGCAACGTGTCCGAAGCCATCATGGCCGCGCGCGCCAAGTAATGGCGCACGAGAGGAGAGGCCAGCTGGATGCTGGTCTTTTCTCGAAGATTTCTAATGAAAATGGCCGTCAGCGCTCACCCTGTAAGCGTTGATAGCTATTTAAACAGTAGCAATTTCATTGCAATCTGCGACCCGGTGCCGTCCTGTTGCCCTGTGCGGGACGAATCAGCAACCGGGTGCAGACGTTAAACCCGGACGCAGGCATTGCTCTTTGGAGAATTGAAATGGCAAAAGGAAAATTCGAGCGTACCAAGCCGCACGTGAACGTGGGCACGATTGGTCACGTGGACCACGGCAAGACGACGCTGACGGCGGCGATTGCCACCGTGCTGTCGGCCAAGTTCGGCGGCGAAGCCAAAGGCTACGACCAGATCGACAACGCCCCTGAAGAAAAGGCGCGCGGCATCACCATCAACACCTCGCACGTGGAATACGAAACGGCCAGCCGCCACTACGCCCACGTCGACTGCCCCGGCCACGCCGACTACGTGAAGAACATGATCACCGGCGCTGCCCAGATGGACGGCGCCATCCTGGTGTGCTCGGCCGCTGACGGCCCCATGCCCCAGACCCGTGAGCACATCCTGCTGGCCCGCCAGGTCGGCGTGCCCTACATCATCGTGTTCCTCAACAAGTGCGACATGGTGGACGACGAGGAGCTCCTCGAACTCGTCGAAATGGAAGTGCGCGAACTCCTCGACAAATACGACTTCCCCGGCGACGACACCCCCATCATCCGCGGCTCGGCCAAGCTCGCCCTCGAAGGCGACAAGGGCAAGCTCGGTGAAGAAGCCATTCTCAAGCTGGCAGAAGCCCTGGACAGCTACATCCCCACGCCCGAGCGCGCTGTGGACGGCGCCTTCCTGATGCCCGTGGAAGACGTGTTCTCCATCTCGGGCCGCGGCACCGTGGTGACCGGCCGCGTCGAGCGCGGCATCATCAAGGTCGGCGAAGAAATCGAAATCGTCGGCATCCGCGACACGCAAAAGACCACCTGCACCGGCGTGGAAATGTTCAGGAAGCTCCTGGACCAAGGCCAGGCAGGCGACAACGTCGGTCTGCTGCTGCGCGGCACCAAGCGCGAAGACGTGGAGCGCGGCCAAGTGCTGTGCAAGCCCGGCTCGATCAAGCCGCACACCCACTTCACGGCTGAGGTGTACGTGCTGTCCAAGGACGAAGGCGGCCGCCACACGCCGTTCTTCAACAACTACCGCCCCCAGTTCTACTTCCGCACGACGGACGTGACCGGCGCCATCGAGCTGCCGGCCGACAAGGAAATGGTCATGCCTGGCGACAACGTGTCGATCACGGTGAAGCTGATCAACCCCATCGCCATGGAAGAAGGCCTGCGCTTTGCTATCCGCGAAGGCGGCCGTACCGTGGGCGCGGGTGTCGTGGCCAAGATCATTGCTTGATCTGTAAGCAGAAAAGGAACTTGCCATGTCCAAGCAAAAAATCCGCATCCGCCTGAAGGCGTTCGATTACAAGCTGATCGACCAGTCTGCTGCCGAGATCGTCGACACCGCCAAGCGCACCGGCGCCATCGTCAAGGGCCCCGTGCCCCTGCCGACGCGCATGAAGCGCTTCGACATCCTGCGTTCGCCGCACGTCAACAAGACCAGCCGCGACCAGCTTGAAATCCGCACGCACCAGCGCCTGATGGACATCGTGGACCCGACGGACAAGACCGTGGACGCCCTGATGAAGCTCGACCTGCCCGCCGGCGTGGACGTCGAAATCAAGCTGCAGTAACTTGCCCAGGCCGGCGCTAGGCCGCCGGCTCCTGTGAAAACAACGCGAACTTGCCTGAAAAGGCGGTTCGCGTTATACTTTGCGGCTTCGCCTTTTTTGCGTGCTTTTTTATGCGTGCAATGGTTTTCTAGGCGAAGTTTTATCAACCGCCTTTCATGCGCTTGCCAAGCGCAACGCCGTGGCCAATTGCAGTCGCGGCGGTGAAAGTTTTGGAGAAACAAATGAGTCTGAGCAACTCCCTCGGGTTGCTGGGCCGCAAGGTTGGCATGATGCGTTTGTTCACCGACGAAGGGGACGCAGTTCCCGTCACGGTGGTCGACGTATCCAACAACCGCGTCACCCAGGTCAAAACCCAAGCGAACGATGGCTACGTGGCCCTGCAGGTCACGTTCGGTGCGCGCCGGGCCTCCCGCGTCACCAAGCCCGCCGCCGGCCACCTTGCCAAGGCAGGGGTCGAAGCCGGTGAAATCATCCAGGAATTCCGCGTGAGCGCGGACGTCGCCGGCAAGTACGCCGCCGGCGCCACCGTGCCGGTGGCCGACCTGTTCACCGTGGGCCAGAAGGTCGATGTGCAAGGCACCTCGATCGGTAAGGGCTACGCCGGCACCATCAAGCGCCACAACATGGCTTCCCAGCGCGCGTCGCACGGCAACAGCCGTTCGCACAATGTGCCGGGCTCCATCGGTATGGCGCAAGACCCGGGTCGCGTGTTTCCCGGCAAGCGCATGACCGGCCACCTCGGCGACGTCACGGTCACCACCCAAAACCTCGACGTGGTTCGCATCGACGAAGCACGCCAACTGCTCTTGATCAAGGGCGCTGTGCCGGGCTCCAAGGGTGGGTTCGTCACGGTCCGTCCGGCCGTCAAGGCCACCGCTGCCAAAGGAGCGAACTGATGCAGCTCGAACTCCTCAATGACCAAGGCCAGGGCGCGAGCAAGCTCGACGTTCCCGAAACCGTGTTTGGCCGCGAATACAACGAAGATCTGGTCCACCAGATCGTCGTCGCCTACCGTGCCAACGGCCGTCAGGGCACCCGTGCCCAGAAGGACCGCGAGCAGGTTCGCCACTCGACCAAGAAGCCTTTCAAGCAAAAGGGCACCGGCCGCGCACGCGCCGGTATGACCTCCTCGCCGCTGTGGCGTGGGGGCGGCCGCATCTTCCCGAACCTGCCTGACGAAAACTTCACGCAGAAGATCAACAAGAAGATGTACCGCGCCGGCATGGCATCCATCCTCTCGCAGCTGGCCCGCGAAGGCCGCCTGGCGGTGGTGGATTCGCTCAAGCTCGATTCGCCCAAGACCAAGGTGCTGGCCGACAAGTTCAAGGCCATGAACCTGCAGTCCGTGATGGTGATCGCCGACGAAGTCGATGAAAACCTGTACCTCGCGTCGCGCAACCTGGTCAATGTGTACGTGGTCGAACCGCGCTACGCCGACCCGGTGTCGCTGGTGCACTACAAGAAGGTCATCGTCACCAAGGCTGCAATCGACCAACTCAAGGAGATGTTCGCATGAGCACGCTCAAGTTTGACGAAGGCCGTCTGATGCAGGTGCTCGTGGCGCCCATCGTGTCCGAAAAGGCCACCATGGTGGCCGAGAAGTCCAACGCCGTGACGTTCAAGGTGCTGCAGAGCGCCACCAAGCACGAGATCAAAGCCGCCGTGGAACTGATGTTCAAGGTGGAAGTCAAGGGCGTCTCGGTCCTCAATACCAAAGGCAAGACCAAGCGCTTTGGCAAGACCATGGGCCGCCGCGACAATGTGCGCAAGGCCTATGTGACGCTCAAGCCAGGTCAGGAGCTGAACCTGTCCGGGGAGGCCGCGTAATCATGGCTGTCATCAAGATGAAACCCACCTCGCCCGGCCAGCGCGCCGTGGTGAAGGTCACGCGCGATCACCTGCACAAGGGTGATGGCTACGCGCCGCTGCTGGAACCCCAGTTCCAGAAGGCCGGCCGCAACAACAACGGCCACATCACGACGCGCCACAAGGGCGGTGGTCACAAGCACCACTACCGCGTGGTGGACTTCAAGCGCAACAAGGATGGCATCGCCGCCAAGGTGGAGCGCATTGAATACGACCCGAACCGCACGGCCCACATCGCCCTGGTGTGCTACGCCGACGGCGAGCGCCGCTACATCATCGCTCCCCGTGGTCTGGAAGTCGGCAGCACGCTGATGTCCGGCTCCGAGGCGCCGATCCGCGCTGGCAACACGCTGCCGATTCGCAACATCCCGGTGGGCTCGACCATCCACTGCATCGAGATCAAGCCCGGTGCAGGTGCCCAGATCGCGCGCTCCGCAGGGGCTTCGGCCACGCTGCTGGCACGCGAGAGCATGTACGCCCAGGTGCGCATGCGCTCGGGTGAAGTGCGCCGCATCCACATCGAATGCCGCGCCACGATCGGCGAGGTGGCCAACGAAGAACACAGCCTGCGCCAGCTTGGCAAGGCCGGTGTGAAGCGCTGGATGGGTATCCGTCCGACGGTGCGTGGCGTGGCCATGAACCCGGTGGACCACCCGCACGGCGGCGGCGAAGGCCGCACCGGCGAAGGCCGCCATGCAGTCGACCCATGGGGCAACCTGACCAAGGGTTATCGCACCCGCAACAACAAGCGCACGCAGAACATGATTGTTTCGCGTCGCAAGAAATAAGGGATAGCCAATGACTCGCTCTCTCAAAAAAGGTCCGTTCGTTGACCACCATTTGCTGGCAAAGGTCGAAAAGGCCGTTGCCACCAAGGACAAGAAGCCCGTCAAGACCTGGTCGCGCCGCTCCATGGTTCTTCCCGACTTCATCGGCCTGACGATTGCCGTGCACAACGGCAAGCAGCACGTGCCGGTCTATATCACCGACCAGATGGTGGGCCACAAGCTCGGCGAATTCGCCCTGACGCGCACCTTCAAGGGCCACCCCGCTGATAAAAAAGCGAAGAAATAAGGAACGACCATGTCTGAAACACGTGCAGTCCTCCGGGGCGTCCGTCTGTCGGTCGACAAGGGCCGCCTCGTTGCCGATCTGATCCGCGGCAAGAAGGTGGACCAGGCCCTGAACATCCTGAACTTCACGCAGAAAAAAGCTGCGGGGATCGTCAAGAAGGTTCTGGAATCCGCCATCGCCAACGCCGAGCACAACGACGGCGCCGACATCGACGAACTGAAGGTCAAGACCATCTACGTCGAACAAGGCACCACGCTCAAGCGTTTCACCGCGCGCGCCAAAGGCCGCGGCAACCGCATCGTCAAGCCCACGTGCCATGTGTACGTGACGGTTGGCAACTAAAGGCCTGGAAAGACTATGGGACAAAAAATCCATCCTACCGGCTTCCGCCTCGCGGTCAGCCGCAACTGGGCCAGCCGCTGGTACGCCAGCAACCGCGACTTCGCCGGCATGCTGGCCGAAGACATCAAGGTGCGCGAGTACCTCAAGGCCAAGCTCAAGAATGCCGCGGTTTCGCGCATCCTGATCGAGCGCCCCGCCAAGAACGCCCGCATCACCATCTACTCGGCACGTCCGGGCGTGGTGATCGGCAAGAAGGGCGAAGACATCGAGAACCTGAAGAAGGAACTCGCCACGCGCCTGGGCGTGCCCGTCGCAGTGAACATCGAAGAAGTGCGCAAGCCCGAAATCGATGCCAAGCTGATCGCCGACAGCATCACCCAGCAGCTGGAAAAGCGCATCATGTTCCGCCGCGCCATGAAGCGCGCCATGCAGAACGCCATGCGCCTGGGCGCCCTGGGCATCAAGATCATGTCGTCCGGCCGCCTGAACGGCATTGAAATCGCCCGTTGCGAGTGGTACCGCGAAGGTCGCGTGCCGCTCCATACGCTGCGCGCCGACATCGACTACGGCACCTCGGAAGCCAAGACCACCTACGGCGTCATCGGCGTCAAGGTCTGGGTCTACAAGGGCGACACGCTGGGCCGGGGCGACCTGCCCGCCGTGGAAACCCCGCGTCCGGACGAAGAGCGCCGCCCCCGCGGACCGCGCCGCGATGCGCGTCCTGGCGATCGCAACGACCGTGGCGCAGGCCGCGGTGCCCCGCGCCGCCCGGCCGCCACGAACGTGGCGCCTGCCGATGGCAGCGACAAGCCCGCTGGCGCCGGTGGCGCCGATACAACCGCCGTTAAGCGCGTTCGCAAGGCAGACGCGCCCGCTACAGCAGCGGACGGAAAAGGAGAATAAAACATGCTGCAACCCGCTCGCCGGAAATACCGCAAGGAGCAAAAGGGCCGCAACACTGGCGTCGCAACCCGGGGCAACTCGGTGGCGTTTGGTGATTTCGGTCTGAAGTGCACCGACCGCGGTCGTCTGACGGCACGCCAACTCGAAGCCGCACGCCGCGCCATTTCGCGCCACGTCAAGCGCGGTGGCCGTATCTGGATCCGCGTCTTCCCGGACAAGCCCATTTCCTCCAAGCCCGCCGAAGTGCGTATGGGCAACGGCAAGGGCAACCCCGAGTTCTACGTGGCCGAAATCCAGCCCGGCAAGATCGTGTTTGAGATCCTGGGTGTTCCCGAGGAACTGGCCCGCGAAGCCTTCCGCCTGGCCGCCGCCAAGCTTCCCCTGCGCACGACCTTCGTCACGCGCATGATCGGCCAGTGAGTTCAGGAGAAACTGATATGAATACTGCTGAACTGCGTCAAAAGGACGTCGCTGGCATCCAGGAAGAAATCAAGGCCCTGCAAAAGGCCCATTTCGGACTGCGCATGCAGAAGGCCACGCAACAACTGGGCAACACCGGCACGCTGCGCGCCACGCGCCGCAGCATCGCCCGCGCCAAAACCATTCTTGCTGAAAAGCAAGCCGCCAAGTAAGGAGCCCACATGACGGAAGCTAAAAAATCCCTCAAGCGCACCTTGGTTGGCAAGGTGGTCAGCGACAAGCGTGCCAAGACCGTGACCGTGCTGGTCGAGCGCCGTGTCAAGCACGAGCTCTACGGCAAGATCGTCGGCAAGTCGAGCAAGTACCACGCGCACGACGAGAACAACGAGTACAAGATGGGCGACGTGATCGAGATCACCGAAAGCCGTCCGCTCTCGAAGACCAAGAACTGGGTGGCGAGCCGCCTGGTGACCAAGGCCGCGCTGGTCTGACCGCGCTGTCGCGGCGCCCTCGGGCGCCGTACCCGAAACGGCCCACCTGGTGGGCCGTTTTTTTTTTGGGTCCAGCTCTGCAGTTTGCTCCTATATAAAGAGCAAACTATTCAATCATAGTAAGCGCTAGCGGCCAAAATAACCAAAAATTGGCTAGTAGATGTCCGCCTTGAGGTAGTGCGCCCCGGCGATCGGGTTGTGGTAGTAGGGCGGTATCTCGGCGAATCCGAGCTCGTTGTACAGCGCGCGGGCCGACTCCATCTCGTCCAGGGTATCGAGCAGCACGCTGGCGTAGCCGCCCTCGCGCGCGGCGTCCAGCGCCGCCTCGGCCAGTTGCCGGCCCAGGCCGAAGCCGCGGAACGCCTTGCGGACATACAGGCGCTTCATTTCCGCCGCGTTGGCGTAGTCGGCGCTGTCGAGCGGGCGCAGCGCGCAGCAGCCGGCCGGGGCGCCATCGACCAGCGCCAGCAGCCAGGCGCCGCGCGGTGGGCCGTACTCTCCCGGCAGGCTGGCCAGCTCCTCGGCAAAATTCTGGAAGCACAGGTCGATGGACAGGCTCGATGCGTACTCCTGAAACAGCTCGCTCAGTGCGGGCAGGTGCTCGGCGCCAGGGGAGTTGAGAATCGTCACGGAGGGGGTCTGCACGGGCGGAATCGGGTCAGCGGGAACGCCGACCAGTGTAGAACACTGCGCGTATTCTCAGCCGCCCAAACCAACCACCCAGGCCACCGCCGCGCCGCAGGCCAGCAACAGCACGGCGGCGACGGCGCGGCTCGCGGCGTCGTCGCGCGAGGGCTCCACCGGTTCGACCAGCAGCTTGTCGCCGCTCACCATGGCGCGGGCGAGCGCCTTGCCGCGCCGCCGTGTGTAGTACGCGATGGCCAGGATGTGCAGCACCACCAGGCCCAGAACGAGGACTTTGCCAACTTCGCCGTGAAACCACGTCGCCTGGCCGACGCGCTCGGAAGACACCAGCGCGGTCAGCGGGCCGGCGTAGGCGATTTCATCGTCGCTGAACAAGCCCGTGCCCACCTGCAGCGCCAGCGCGGTGAGCAGGGCAAACACGGACAGGGCGCCCAGCGGGCTGTGCCCGGCGGACTCGGCCAGGGGCCCGCGCACGTAGCGCCACACGGCGCTGGGGGAAAACAGGAAGGACGCAAAGCGCGACCAGCGCCCGCCCACCAGGCCCCACACCAGGCGAAACAGCAGCAAGGTGAATACGCCGTAGCCGCAGCGCATGTGCCAGACCATGGCGTTGCCGCCGATGTTGGCGGTGACGAACTGGGCCACCAGCAGCAGCGCCAGCAGCCAGTGGAATACGCGGGTGGGAAGGTCCCAGATGCGAACAAGGTGCGCCATGGTCGGGGCATCGCGGCCGGCGCGCCGGGCACGGCCCGCTGCGCAGCTGCAGGAATGCAAGAGTGAAAGACTCTGGAATTGTCGCGTGGTTCGGCCCAAGCGGCGAACCGCGCGCGATACTGCGCCACCCCACCTTCATTGAGGAACTCCATGAAAGCCCTTGCCGCCGTTGCCTTGTCTCTCGCAGCCGCTGCCTACGCCGTCCCGGCGGCGGCGCAGTTTGAAAAGGCCGAGGACGCCATCAAGTACCGCCAGAGTGCGCTGTTCGTCATGGGTCAGCATTTCGGCCGCATCGGCGCCATGGCCAATGGCAAGGCGCCCTTCGATGCCAAAGCGGCGCAGGAAAACGCGGACATCGTGGCCCAGCTCGCCAAGCTGCCCTGGGCCGGCTTCGGCCCCGGCACCGACAAGGGGCGTGAAACGCGGGCCAAGCCGGAAATCTGGACCGAGCACGCCAAGTTCCGCGAACTGGCCGACAACCTTGGCGCCGAGACGGTCAAGCTCGCGGCCGCTGCCAAGACAGGGGACCTGGGCAAACTCAAGGCGGCGTTTGGTGAGACCGCCAAGAGCTGCAAGGCCTGCCACGACAACTACCGCAACAAGTAACGCAGACATATCAAAAATGATAGCTGCTTCCGTAGACGTGGCGGGCGCTAGCCCCTGTTTTTAATCAAGATCCGCGCCGGGGCGAGGCGCTGCGGCGCGTTCAGGTTTGCGCGAGCAGCTGCTCGATCAACTGGTGCAGTTCGTTGAAGTTCGGCGCGCCGACGTAGGTCTTGACGATTTCCCCGCGCTTGTTCACCAGGTAGGTGGTGGGGGTGAGCTGCACGTCGCCCCAGGCCTTGGCGATGGCGCCGGTGTTGTCCAGCGCCACCTGGAAGGGCAGCTTGCGCGTTTCGACGAAGTTCACCACGTAGCTCGGCGGGTCGTAGCTCATGGCGACGGCCAGCGTATCGAAGCCCTGGGCGTGGTATTTTTGATGCGTCGCGACCAGTTCGGGCATCTCGGCGACGCAGGTGGTGCAGCTGGTGGCCCAGAAGTTCACCAGCGTGACCTTGCCGTGCAGGTCCTGCGTCGTGCGCGTGCTGGCGTCGAGCAGCACAAAGGTCGACTGCGGCGCCGGCTGCGCCGCGCTGCGCAGGAACAGCCAGCTGCCGCCCGCCGCCAGTGCCACCACCAACAGTACCGCTCCAACCGTCTTCGTACGCATGCGCCCATCCTGTGAGAAATCCAGACCCGATTGTGCGCCCAGCGCACGCCCGGCGTGTGGGAGCGGCGCTGGACCGGTTTGGTTCCCGACGGCCGCGGCGTACCGATAATCGGGCCATGTGCTTTCTGCGTATTCCCCTTGTCCTCTGCGCGCTGCTGGTGGGCCTCGCCGCCTGCAGCCCCGCGCTGGAATGGCGCAGCCTCGTGCTGCCTGAGATCGGGATCGAGGCGAGCCTCCCGTGCAAGCCCGAACGGGCCGAGCGCAGCGTGGAGCTGGCTGGCCAGGCGGCGCAGGTGGTGATGCACAGCTGCGACGCGGCCGGCGCAACCTTCGCCATCGCCTGCGCCCCCCTGGCCGAGCCGTCCCGCGCCGGCGCCGCCCTGCGCCACTGGCGCGCGGCCGTGCTCGCGGCGGCCCAGGCCGGAACGGCCAGCGATCGCCCTTTCCAGCCCGAAGGCGCGCTGGACCTCCCGCAGAGCGTGCGAACGGCGGCAGAGGTGAGCGCGCCCGATGGCAGCAGCGTGCACATGCAGGCCGCCTGGTTCGCCCGCGTGCGCGGTGACACGGTGCAGGCGTGCCACGCCATGGTGTACGCACGCGCGCTTCCGACGGCCACGGCGGATGTGTTTTTTGCCGCCCTGGCACTGCGGTGAGCCGGCCATAATCGCCCGTGAGCGACCTGCATGACCACCCTCATCCTTCTCATCGCCCACGCTCCGCTGGCCCAGGCACTGCGCGATTGCGCTTTGCACGTGTTTCCCGATTGCGCCGACGCGCTGCGCGCTTACGACGTGCAGGCCGATGCAGCGCCCGAGGCCAGCCTCGAAGGCGCCAGCGCGCTGCTTGCCGATGCCGCCGACCGGCCGGTGCTGGTGCTCGCCGACATCTTCGGCGCCACACCGTGCAACATCGCGCGCCGGTTGGTGGAAGGCCGCGGCAACGCCCGCCTGGTGACGGGCCTGAACCTGCCGATGCTGCTGCGCGCCGTCAGCTACCGCAGCGAGGCGCTCGACCTGCTGGTGCAGCGCGCCCTGATCGGCGGCACCCAAGGCGTGATGCAGGTCGCCGTGACGCCGCACATTCCCTTGCCCCATCTCCATGATCAAGACCCGCACGACCATTAGCAACCAGTTGGGCCTGCACGCCCGCGCCTCGGCCAAGCTGACCAAGGTGGCGGCTTCCTTTCCGTGCGACGTGTGGATGCTGCGCGGCGAACGCCGCATCAACGCCAAGAGCATCATGGGGGTCATGATGCTGGCCGCCGGCATGGGGGTGGAAATCGAGATCGAAACGGACGGCCCCCAGGAGCAGGAAGCGATGGACGCGCTCCTGGCCATGATCGACGACAAATTCGGGGAAGGGCAGTAGCGTGCAGCCGCCGCGCCGCCGCATCGTCCGCCGCCCGGCAGAAAGGCGCGGCGCATGACATTCTCCGTACCCGGCCTGGCCGTCGCGCGCGGCATCGCCATCGGGCGCGCCGTGCTCGTGGGTTCGAGCCGCGTCGATGTGGCGCACTACTTCATTGAAGCGCACCAGGTACAGAGCGAAATCGAGCGCGTGCGCCAGGGGCGCAACGCCGTGATGCAGGAGCTCGCGCGCCTGCAGGCCGAGATGCCGCCCGACGCTCCGCACGAACTCACCGCCCTGCTTGACGTGCACCTGATGCTGCTGCAGGACGAAATGCTCGTCTCGGGCGTCAAACACTGGATCACCGACCGCCTCTACAACGGCGAATGGGCGCTGACCACGCAGCTCGAACTGCTGGCGCGCCAGTTCGATGAAATGGAGGACGACTACCTGCGCGAGCGCAAGGCCGACCTGGAGCAGGTGGTCGAACGCATCCTGCGCCACATGAAGGGCGTGCCCAACCCGGTGGCGCCGCCGCCGCCCAGCCCCCGGCGCAAGACACAGCAGGACCTGCTGCTCGACGACACCGAGGACGTACCGCTGGTGCTGGTGGCGCACGACCTCTCTCCGGCCGACATGCTGCAGTTCAAGAAGAGCGTGTTCGCCGGTTTCGTCACCGACGTGGGCGGCAAGACCTCGCACACGGCCATCGTCGCGCGCAGCATGGACATCCCCGCCGTGGTCGGCGCGCGCGCGGCCAGCCAGCTGGTGCGCCAGGACGACTGGGTCATCATCGACGGCGACGCCGGCGTGATGATCGTGGACCCGTCGGCCATCATCCTGGCCGAATACGGCTTCCGCCAGCGGCAGATCGAACTCGAGCGCGAGCGCCTCTCGCGCCTGCGCCACACGCCGTGTGTCACCATCGACGGCGAAAAAGTCGAGCTGCTGGCCAACATCGAGCTGCCCGCCGATGGCGCCGCGGCGATCGGTGCCGGTGCGGTGGGCGTGGGCCTTTTCCGCACCGAATTCCTGTTCATGGGCCGCGCCGGCAAGTTGCCCGACGAGGAGGAGCAGTACCTCGCCTACCGCGAGGCGGTCGATGCCATGCACGGCCTGCCGGTGACCATCCGCACGCTCGACATCGGCGCCGACAAGCCGCTCGACCGGGCGCGCAAGGACGATTCGCTCAACCCGGCGCTCGGCCTGCGCGCGATCCGCTGGAGCCTGGCCGACCCGGCGATGTTCCGCACCCAGCTGCGCGCCGTGCTGCGCGCGGCGGCGCACGGGCGCGTGAACCTGATGTTCCCGATGCTGGTGAACGCTGAGGAGATCCGCCAGACGCTGGGCCACGTGCGCCTGGCCCAGGCCGAACTCGACGACCGGGGCGCCGTGTACGGCGCCGTGCGCCTGGGAGCGATGATCGAGGTGCCGGCGGCGGCGCTCACCGTGCGCATGTTCCTGCGCCACTTCGATTTCCTGTCCATAGGCACCAACGACCTGATCCAGTACACGCTGGCCATCGACCGCGCCGACGAAGCCGTGGCCGAGCTGTACGACCCCATGCACCCGGCCGTGCTGTACCTGATCGCGACGGTGATCGCCGAGTGCCGCGCGCAGGGCAAGAGCATCTCGGTGTGTGGCGAAATGGCGGGCGACCTGGGCCTTACCCGGCTGCTGCTGGGCCTGGGCCTGCGCACGTTTTCCATGCACCCGGCACAAATCCTCGCGGTCAAGCAGGAAGTGCTGCGCGCGGACACGCGCAAGCTGCGGCTCTGGGCCAGCGAAGTGCTCGACCAGGGCGAGTGCCCGGCCTGGCGCGGCACCGGTCTGGCCTAGCAGAGTTCACCAATATCGATAGCAAACTATCGTTACTGGATAAGCGCTAGAGCCCTATTTTTATCAAAATTTAGCGGGCACGCATGCCCAGCACCGCCGCGCTCACGATGAGCACCGTCGCCAGCGCGATGCTGGCGGTGAACGGGCGGCCGCTCACCAGCACCAGCAACGCCGTGGAGGCGAGCGGTGTGAGGTAGCTCAGAATGCCGATGTGCCGTGCGTCGCCGAGCTTGAGCGCCTTGTCCCACAGGTAGAACGAGGCGCCCAGCGGCCCCAGGCCGAGCACGGCGAGCAGCGCCCAGTCGCGCGCCTGCAGGGCCGTGGACGGCTCCAGCAGCACATGGCACAGCAGCGACAGCAGCCCCGAGACCAGGCCGAACAGGCCGATGGCGGTGGTGGGGAACGCCGCCACGCGTTTGGTGAGCAGCGAGTAGCTGGCCCAGATGAAGGCCGAGGCCAGCGCCGGCACGTAGCCCCAGGAGAGGGCACCGCTCAGTGCGCGCCCTCCCGCGATCGCCAGCGCCGCGCCGCCAAAGCCCAGCAGGGCGGCCAGGACATGCGCCGGGCGCAGCACCACGCCCGGAAGCAGCACGGGTGCCAGCACCACGATGAGCAGCGGCCACAGGTAGTTGACCAGGTTGGCTTCGACCGGCGGTGCGTGGCGCAGTGCGATGAAGAGCAGGAAGTGGTAGGCGAACAGGCCGTAGACGCCGAGCGCCAGGGTGCGCGGCGGGATGCGCCAGACCGAGGGATTGCGCCACACCAGCGGCCACGCCGGGACGCTGCCGATCACCAGCGCGATGCCGGTCAGCAGGAAGGGCGGAACGTGCGCCAGCGAGACCGCCAGCGCGGCCAGGCTGGCCCACAGGGCAATCGCGCCGAGCGCGTACAGGTTGGCTTGCATGGAAAGCGGGAAAAGAGGGGCAGGGCGCGGCCGGCGCCGACGCTGCGGCGCCCGCGGCGGGCCGGGCTACACGCCGGCGGACTTGGCCTGCTGGTCGGCGTGGTAGCTCGACCGCACCATGGCGCCCACGGCGGCATGCGTGAAGCCCATGGCGTAGGCCGCCTGCTCGATCTGCTTGAACTGGTCGGGGTGCACGTAGCGGCGCACCGGCAGGTGGCTGGCGCTCGGTGCGAGGTACTGGCCCACCGTCAGCATGCTCACGCCGTGCGCGCGCAGGTCGCGCATGACGTCGAGGATTTCCTCGTCCGTCTCGCCCAGGCCGACCATGATGCCGCTCTTGGTCGGGACCTGCGGGTGCATTTCATGGAACTTCTTGAGCAGGTTGAGCGAGAACTGGTAGTCGCTGCCCGGCCGCGCCTCTTTGTACAAACGCGGCGCGGTTTCCAGGTTGTGGTTCATCACGTCGGGCAGGGCGGTGCTCAGGATGGCGAGCGCGCGGTCGTCGCGGCCGCGGAAGTCGGGCGTGAGGATCTCGATCTGCGTGCTCGGCGAGAGCGCGCGGATGTTCTGGATGCAGGCGACGAAATGCCCGGCCCCGCCATCGCGCAGGTCGTCGCGGTCGACGCTGGTGATGACGGCGTACTTCAGGCGCAGCGCCGCAATGGTGCGCGCCAGGTTGAGCGGCTCGTCCGCGTCGAGTGCGTCCGGCCGGCCGTGGCCGACGTCGCAGAACGGGCAGCGGCGCGTGCACTTGTCGCCCATGATCATGAAGGTCGCCGTGCCGTTGCCAAAGCATTCACCAATGTTCGGGCAGCTGGCCTCTTCGCACACCGTGTGCAGCTTGTGCTCGCGCAGGATGCTTTTGATCTCGTAGAAGCGCGTGCTCGACGAGCCGGCCTTGACGCGGATCCACTCCGGCTTCTTCAGCACCGGGCCGGCCTCGACCTTGACCGGAATGCGGGACAGCTTGGCCGCCGCCTTCTGCTTGGTGAAAGGGTTGTAGGTGGCGCTGGGCTGCGGTTCGTGGACGACGTCGGAGTTGCTCATGGCGGTGTGGAATCAGGGCGTGAGGCGGGCGACCAACTGTTTGCCGAGTACGGCCGCCGCATCATCCCAAGTGGTGTGAACCCCGATTGTAGAAAGGTCCACCGTGCGCAAACCCGCGTAGCCACACGGGTTGATGCGCTCGAAGGGCTCCAGGTCCATGGCCACGTTCAAGGCCACGCCGTGCAACGTGCAGTGGCGCGTGACCTTGATGCCGAGCGCGGAGATCTTGCCCAGCCCGCTGAAATCGGGCGCGGGGCGCGCGCTGCCAGGGGCGCGGTGCGCGGGGCGCTGCGCCAGCGCGGCATGGCCCGACGGGTCGTCCAGGCGCACATAGATACCCGGAGCCTGCGCCACCCGGTGGCCGGTCACGCCGAAATGGGCAAGCGTGCGGATCACCGCTTCCTCTACCCGGTAGACGTACTCCTTGACGTAGTAACCGGCGCGCCGCAGGTCGACGAGCGGGTAGGCCACCACCTGGCCGGGGCCGTGGTACGTGACCTGACCGCCGCGGTTGGTGTGCACCAGGGGAATGCCGCCGGCAGCGCGCACATGCTCGGCCCGCCCCGAGATGCCTTGCGTGAAGACCGGCGCATGCTCGCAGAGCCAGAGCTCATCCGGCGCATCGGCATCGCGCTGCGTGCTGAAGTCCCACATTGCCGCCAAGGTCTGCGCGTAGTCGGCGCGCCCGAGCCGCCGCACCACCATCGGCGCGCTCACAGCACAACTTTCACCAGGGGGTGGGAAGTCAGTGCCAGGTACAAGGCGTCGAGCTGCTCCCGGCTGGTGGCGTTGACGACGAGCGTCACGCCCATGTATTTGCCGGCCCGACTGGGACGCAGTTCGATGGTGGCTTCGTCGAATGCGGGGTCGAAGCGCCGCGCGATCTCCAGCAGCCCCGGCAGCAGCGCCGGCACGTTCGCGCCCATGACCTTGATGGGGAAGCGCGACGGGTATTCGATCAGCGAATCCTTGCGTGCATCCGAGACAATCGCCTCGCCGTTGTTCGGGGGGGTACCGGGGGCAGCGCTCATGGCATGTCACTCACTCTTCTTGTGCGTGGTACTCAGGCGTTGCGGACGCAAGCGCCAGTAAGAACAGAAATCGGTTCGCGTGCTGAGGCACACGCGCCACAGAGGCCAGCGCTCACAATGTGTGAAATTTGGTGAACGCCCCGGGTTTTTACTTATAATAAGAGGCTTTTGTAGAAAATTTCAACGTGCAGACGCGGGAAGGCCCATGTGAAGGATGTTGCCTCCAGGCCCGAAGCTGAGGACGAAGAAACCGAGTTCAAGCCCCTGACGCCGGAGCAGGCGCGCGAATGGCGCAAACGCCACCCCGCGATGTCTGTTTGGCGCCTGTTGTTCGGGCAGCTGGTGGTGGGCAGCGTGGTCACATTGTTGGCCTGGCTTTTCACCCAAGACGCTGCCGTAGCGAAGTCGGCTGCCTGGGGTGCGCTCTGTGTGGTGCTTCCGGCCGCGCTCTTTGCGCGCGGCCTGGCCCGGACAAAGCGCACGGCGAGCGGGGTTCTGGCGGGGTTCTTCGTGTGGGAGATGGCCAAGATCGCGCTCACCCTGGCGATGTTGGGTATTGGTCTGCGCTGGTTGCAGCCACTGAGTTGGTTGGCCCTGCTGGCCGGCATGGTGGCAACCATGAAAACGTACTGGCTCGTGCTTCTGGCGCGGTCCGGTGTCCGAAAAACGATAGATTGAGAGAAGAGTTGTCCGATGGCCGCTGAAGCGCACGCTCCAACTGCAAGTGAATACATCGTTCACCACCTGCAGCATCTTCAAAATATCAAGCAAAAATCCGTCATCGACCTATCGGTGGTGAACTACGACTCGGTGATCGTGAGCGTCGTGGTCGGTGTGCTCGGATTGTTCTTCTTCTGGCTGGCCGCCCGCAAGGCGACCTCCGGTGTTCCGGGGCGCTGGCAGGCGGCGGTGGAGATGATGGTCGAGATGGTCGATACCCAGGCCAAGGCGACGATCCACAACGCCCAAAGCCGCAAGGTCATCGCGCCCCTGGCGCTCACGGTATTTGTCTGGATCTTCCTGATGAACGCCATGGACTTGTTGCCGGTCGACCTGTTGCCGGTCATTTGGGCGCAGATCTACGGCGCCGCCGGCCATGACCCCAGTCACGCCTACCTGCGCGTCGTGCCCACGGCCGATTTGTCGACCACCCTGGGTCTTTCGGTGTCGGTGCTGATCCTCTGCCTGATCTACAGCGTGAAGATCAAGGGCTTGGGTGGCTGGCTGCACGAACTCGTCACGGCGCCCTTCGGTACCAGCAAGAATCCCCTCTTCGCCCTGATTCTGGGCGTGGTCAATCTGTTCATGCAGATCATTGAATACGTCGCCAAGACGGTCTCGCACGGTATGCGGCTGTTTGGCAACATGTACGCTGGTGAGTTGGTGTTCATGCTGATCGCCCTGATGGGCGGTGCGGCGGCCCTGTCGCTCTCCGGTGTGTTGCTCCCCCTGGGGCACATCATTGCAGGCTCGATCTGGGCGATCTTTCACATTCTGATCATCACCCTGCAAGCCTTCATTTTCATGATGCTGACGCTGATTTACCTCGGCCAGGCGCATGAAGCCCACTGACCATTTCCCCTTTTCCCTTTCAACTTAGTCTTTTCAATCAGGAGTCATCATGGAAAACATTCTCGGTCTCGTCGCTCTGGGTTGCGGTCTTATCGTGGGCCTCGGCGCCATCGGCGCCTCCATCGGTATCGGCCTGATGGGCGGCAAGTTCCTGGAAGCTTCGGCACGCCAGCCCGAGCTGATCAATGAACTGCAAACCAAGATGTTCATTCTGGCCGGCCTGATCGACGCTGCGTTCCTGATCGGCGTGGCCATCGCTCTGCTGTTCGCTTTCGCCAACCCCTTTGTCCTGGCCTAAGCTCCCTTCAACGCCCATTTAGAAAGGTGTTGCCGTGAGTATCAATGCGACCCTGTTCGTTCAGGCCATCGTCTTTCTGATCCTGGTGCTGTTCACGATGAAATTCGTGTGGCCACCGGTGGCGAAGGCGCTGGATGAGCGAGCCCAGAAAATCGCCGATGGCCTCGCTGCTGCCGACCGTGCCAAGTCCGAACTGAGCGCTGCCAATCAGCGTGTCGAGCAGGAGCTGGCCCAGACGCGCAGCGAGACGGCGACACGGCTTGCCGACGCGGACCGTCGCGCCCAGGCCATCATCGAAGAAGCCAAGGTGCGCGCCAGCGAAGAGGCCGGAAAGATCGTCGCCGCAGCCCGCCAGGAGGCGGAGCAGCAGGCCGTGAAGGCGCGCGAGGCGCTGCGCGAGCAGGTTGCCGTGCTGGCCGTCAAGGGTGCTGAGCAAATTCTGCGCAAGGAAGTCAACGCTGGCGTCCATGCAGACCTGCTTGGCCGCTTGAAGACCGAGCTGTAAGGGGCACACATGGCCGAAATCGCGACCATTGCCCGCCCCTACGCCGAAGCGCTGTTCAAGGCATGCGCCGACCAGCCCGAGGGTGCCGCACGCGCCGCCCTCGACTGGCTGGACCGGTTGGGCGCCATCGCTGCCAGCCCCGCGCTGCTGGAGCTCGTCGGCAACCCCAAGATCACGTCCGAGCAGCTCTTTGGCGTGGTCTCCGGTGTTGCGGGCGACGCGCTGCCGGTGCTGGCGCAGAACTTCCTGCGGACCGTGATCGACAATGGCCGCGTAGAAGCGCTGCCGGAAATCGCCGCCCAATTCCGCGCCCTGGTGAACCGCCAGAGAGGTTCGTCCGATGCGGTGGTCTACAGCGCCTTCGCCATGGACGAGGCGGCGTTGGCCGAACTCGGCGCCACGCTGGAAAAGCGCTTTGCCCGCAAGCTCAATCTGAGCGTACAGCGCGACGAAGCCCTGATTGGTGGCATCCGCGTGGTGGTCGGCGACGAAGTGCTCGACACCTCCGTCAAAGCCCGTCTTGAACAAATGAAAGCCGCCCTCACCGCCTGAAACGTGCGCTGGGGCCAACCAAAGAAAGAAGGAAAGAGTCATGCAACTCAATCCCGCAGAAATTTCTGAATTGATCAAGAGCCGCATCGAAGGGCTCGCGGTCGGTTCCGACATCCGCAACCAGGGTACGGTGGTGTCGGTTTCCGACGGCATCGTGCGCATCCATGGCTTGTCGGACGTGATGCAGGGCGAAATGCTCGAATTCCCGGCAACGGCAGCTGGCACGCCTTCGTACGGCCTGGCGCTGAACCTCGAGCGCGACTCGGTCGGCGCGGTGGTGCTCGGCGAATACGAACATATTTCGGAAGGCGACACCGTCAAGTGCACGGGCCGCATCCTGGAAGTGCCTGTCGGCCCCGAACTGATCGGCCGCGTCGTGGACGCGCTCGGCCAGCCGATCGACGGCAAGGGCCCGATCAACGCCAAGATGACCGACGTCATTGAAAAGGTCGCCCCTGGCGTGATCGCCCGCAAGTCCGTGGACCAGCCCATGCAGACGGGCCTGAAGTCCATCGACTCCATGGTTCCGATCGGACGTGGCCAGCGCGAACTGATCATCGGCGACCGCCAGACCGGCAAGACGGCCGTGGCCATCGACGCGATCATCAACCAGAAGGGTCAGAACATGACCTGCGTGTACGTCGCGATCGGCCAGAAGGCTTCGTCGATCAAGAACGTCGTGCGTGCTCTGGAACAGGCCGGCGCCATGGAGTACACCATCGTCGTGGCGGCATCGGCGTCGGAATCGGCCGCCATGCAGTACGTGTCCGCGTACTCGGGCTGCACCATGGGCGAGTACTTCCGCGATCGTGGCCAGGACGCGCTCATTGTGTACGACGATTTGTCCAAGCAGGCCTTGGCCTACCGCCAGGTTTCCCTGCTGCTGCGCCGCCCGCCAGGCCGCGAAGCCTACCCCGGCGACGTGTTCTACCTCCACAGCCGTCTGCTGGAACGTGCGGCGCGCGTGAATGCCGACTACGTCGAAGCCTTCACCAAGGGTGAAGTCAAGGGCAAGACGGGTTCGCTGACCGCCCTGCCGATCATCGAAACGCAGGCCGGCGACGTGTCCGCCTTCGTGCCGACGAACGTGATCTCCATCACCGACGGCCAGATCTTCCTGGAAACCTCGTTGTTCAACGCCGGTATCCGCCCCGCCATCAACGCCGGTATTTCGGTGTCGCGCGTGGGTTCTTCGGCACAGACCAAGATCATCAAGGGCCAGTCCGGCGGTATCCGTACCGACTTGGCACAGTACCGTGAGCTGGCTGCGTTCGCGCAGTTCGCCTCCGACCTGGACGAATCCACCCGCAAGCAGCTCGACCGCGGCGCCCGCGTCACGGAACTGCTCAAGCAGACCCAATACAGCCCGCTGCCCATCAGCCTGATGGGTGCCTCGCTGTTCGCGGTGAACAAGGGCTTCATGGACGACGTCGAGGTCAAGAAGATCCTGGCTTTCGAGCACGGATTGCACGGCTGGCTGAAGGACAAGCACGCCGCCCTCCTGGCCAAGCTGGAAGACACCAAGGCCCTGGACAAGGACGCCGAGGCGGAACTGACCGCAGCCGTGGGCGCTTTCAAGAAGACCTTCGCCTGATTGTTTTCCCCCTGACGAACTAGGAGCCATCGATGGCAGCAGGCAAGGAATTACGCACCAAGATCAAATCGGTGGAAAACACCAAGAAGATCACCAAGGCCATGGAGATGATCTCCGTGTCCAAGATGCGCAAGGCCCAGGAGCGTATGCGCGCCGCCCGCCCGTACAGCGAGAAGATCCGCAACATCGCCAGCCACCTCGGCCAGGCGAATCCGGAGTACGTGCACACCTTCATGAAGGCGAACGACGGCAAGTCGGTCGGCTTTATCGTGGTGACCACGGACAAGGGGCTGTGCGGCGGTCTCAACACCAACCTGCTGCGCGCCGTGACGGCCAAGCTGCGGGAGACGCAGGCCGCCGGCAAGACCGTGCAAGCGGTGGCCATCGGCGGCAAGGGCCTGGGCTTTCTCAACCGGGTAGGCGCCAAGGCGGTTTCGCATGTCACGCAACTCGGCGACCGCCCGCATCTGGACCGGTTGATCGGCCCGGTCAAGGTGCTGCTGGATGCGTACGTCAACGGCGAAGTGAGCGCGGTGTACCTGTGCTACAACGATTTCGTCAGCACCATGCGGCAGGAGCCGACCGTGCGGCCCTTGCTTCCGCTGTCGGCTGCCGCCATGGATGCCGAAAGCAAGGCGAGCGGTACGCAGCATGGCTGGGACTACATCTACGAGCCCGACGCCCAAAGCGTCATCGATGAACTGCTGGTGCGCTATGTGGAGGCGCTGGTCTACCAAGCGGTGGCGGAAAACATGGCTTCCGAGCATGCCGCGCGCATGGTGGCCATGAAGGCCGCCACGGACAACGCCGGCAACGTGATCGGCGAACTCAAGCTGGTCTACAACAAGACCCGGCAGGCGGCGATCACCAAAGAACTGTCTGAAATCGTGTCCGGCGCGGCCGCGATCAGCGGTTGATCGCGCCCCGCAGCACCGCAAGATTCAAATTTACTGGAGCAAAAAATGGCTCAAGCCCAAGGAAAGATTGTTCAATGTATCGGCGCCGTGGTCGACGTGGAGTTCCCGCGCGACAGCATGCCGAATATTTACGACGCGCTCAAGCTCGAAGGCACCGCGCTGACGCTTGAAGTCCAGCAGCAGCTGGGCGACGGCATCGTGCGCACCATCGCGCTGGGTTCCTCCGACGGCTTGCGCCGCGGCCTGATGGTCTCGAATACCGGCAACCCGATCACGGTGCCCGTGGGCAAGGCCACGCTGGGCCGCATCATGGACGTGCTGGGCACGCCCATCGACGAACGCGGCCCGGTGAGCAACGAGCTGACCGCTTCCATCCACCGCAAGGCGCCCACGTACGACGAACTGAGCCCTTCGCAGGAACTGCTGGAAACCGGCATCAAGGTGATCGACCTGATCTGCCCGTTCGCCAAGGGCGGCAAGGTCGGCCTGTTCGGCGGTGCCGGCGTGGGCAAGACCGTGAACATGATGGAGCTCATCAACAACATCGCCAAGGCCCACTCGGGCCTGTCGGTGTTCGCCGGTGTCGGCGAGCGTACCCGCGAAGGCAACGACTTCTACCATGAGATGGCCGACTCCAAGGTCGTCGATCTCGAAGATCTGCCGAACTCCAAGGTGGCCATGGTGTACGGCCAGATGAACGAACCGCCGGGCAACCGCCTGCGCGTGGCGCTGACGGGTCTGACCATCGCCGAATCCTTCCGCGACGAAGGCCGCGACGTGCTGTTCTTCGTGGACAACATCTACCGCTACACGCTGGCCGGTACGGAAGTGTCTGCTCTGCTGGGTCGCATGCCCTCCGCCGTGGGCTACCAGCCTACGTTGGCCGAGGAAATGGGCCGTCTGCAAGAACGCATCACCTCGACCAAGGTCGGTTCGATCACCTCCATCCAGGCCGTGTACGTGCCGGCGGACGACTTGACCGACCCCTCGCCTGCGACGACCTTCGCCCACCTGGACTCCACCGTGGTGCTGTCGCGCGACATCGCCTCGCTCGGTATTTACCCGGCCGTGGACCCGCTCGACTCGACCAGCCGCCAGCTCGACCCGCTGGTCGTGGGTACCGACCACTACGAAACCGCCCGCGCCGTGCAGGGTACGCTCCAGCGCTACCGCGAGCTGCGCGACATCATTGCCATCATGGGCATGGACGACTTGGCGCCGGAGGACAAGCTGGCCGTGGCCCGCGCGCGCAAGATCCAGCGTTTCCTCTCGCAGCCTTTCCACGTGGCCGAAGTGTTCACCGGCTCGCCGGGCAAGTACGTGCCGCTGGCCGAAACCATTCGCGGCTTCAAGATGATCGTCAACGGTGAATGCGACCACCTGCCTGAGCAAGCCTTCTACATGGTGGGCGGCATCGACGAAGCCATCGAAAAAGGCAAGAAGATGGCCTGAGCGGGCGGGGCGGCCCGGTCCAAGGCCGGTGCCGCTCGTTCCCTCGTGACCGCTTTTTGAAGAACCCAAAGGAATTTCGATGGCCAACACCCTACATGTCGACGTTGTCAGCGCCGAAGAGTCCATCTTTTCCGGTGAGGCACGCTTTGTCGCCCTTCCCGGCGAAGCGGGCGAACTGGGCGTGTACCCGCGCCACACGCCGCTGATCACGCGCATCAAGCCGGGCTCGGTGCGCATTGAAATGGCCGATGGCAGCGAAGAATTCGTATTCGTCGCGGGCGGCATTCTGGAAATCCAGCCCGACGGCGTAACGGTGCTGTCGGACACGGCGGTGCGCGGCAAGGACCTGGACGACGAGAAGGCCAACGCCGCCAAGCTCGCCGCCGAGGAAGCTGTGAAGAACGCCAAGAGCGAACTCGACCTCGCCCGCGCGCAGTCTGAACTGGCCGTGATGGCGGCGCAGATCGCCGCGCTGCGCAAGTTCCGCCAGAAGCGCTGAGCCGGGCCCGCGCGTTCCGCGAACCCCAGAGCCGCCTTTCGAGGCGGCTTTTTTATGGCTGCACAATTTTGGAGGGAAAAGGGGGCTTGGCGCTTATCCCGCAAGGGTTTGCAGCTACATATTCAATAGTCTTCCCGCGCCAGGAACGGGGCGTCCGGAAGCTCGTTGGCCATTCGCGCCAAACCCGCCGAATGGCGCTCCAGCAGCGCCGAGACGTCGTCCACCGCCAGGTTCAAAGCCCCCTCCCAGTCGCCGGCATGCAGCCGGGTCCCCATGCGTGCGACCAGGGCGTCCCATTCGGCGGGTGCCACCGCACGCGCCAGGGCGCGGTCCGCCACGATTTCAATGCGCCGCTCAGCGAGCAGCAAGTACACCAACACACCGTTGTTGTGTTCCGTATCCCAGACACGCAGCTTGCCGAACCACGCGATGGCGCCCTCGCGCGCAGGCGCCACGCGCCATGCCCAGGCCAGGGGCAGCGCGGCCTCGATACAAATACGCACTTGGCCGCTGTGGCGCCGTTCGCCCTGCGCCACGCGCGCCTCCATGCGCTCCAACGCGGGGCCGCGCAGCTGCTGGGGCAGCCTCCGGCTACCTTGCCACTGGTGGCGCAGGAGGCTCGTAATGCGGTGCCAGAGGGTGGCCATGGCTACCAGCGGCCGGAGGCGCCGCCCCCGCCAAAACTGCCGCCGCCGCCGGACGAGAACCCTCCGCCGGAGCCGCCGCTGTTGCCGCCGCTCCAGTGCCAATCGCTGTTACTGCGGCTGCTGCCCTGGCTGCCGCTGGACCAGGCGCCTGCGCCTCGACCGGCGGCCAGCAAGACGTACAGCGCCGCGGCAATCGCCGCCGCCACGGTGATGGGCCATCCAGCACCAATCAGCCACACCACGGCGCCGGTCCCGGCGCCCAGCAGCAAGGCGCCCACGCGCCTGCCGAACAGCGACCCCATGAGCTGCCCTATGGCAAGCACGCCGAACAGCAGCGCCGCGCCGAAGTCCGACGGGTCAGCGTCCGAAGCGACGCCGGTAGGGGAGGGCTCCGGCAGGGGCTCGCCCGCAATGCGGGCGGCCAGTTGGTCGACGGCCGCGTTCAAGCCCCCAGCGAAATCGCCCTCCCGAAAGCGGGGCGCCATGGCGTGGTCGATGATGCGTGCGGCCGCCAGGTCTGGGATGGCGCCTTCCAGCGCCTTGGCGACCTCGATGCGCATGGTGCGATCGCCCTTGGCCACGACGACGATGAGCCCGTCCCCCACCTCGGGACGACCGATTTTCCAAGCGCTGCCCACGCGGTTGGCGAACGCTGCGATGTCCTCCGGGGCGGTGCTCTGGACAATCAGCACCACCAACTGCGTGCCTTCGCGCTGCTCCAGTTCCACCAGGCGCGCTTCCAGGGCGTCGCGCTGGGCGCTCTCCAGGGTCGCGGTCTGGTCGATCACATGCGCGCTCAGCGCGGGTACGGGCAGCAGCGCCTGGGCGGCCGCGGAGAAGCACAGCGCAACTACAAAAACAAGAGCTACTAAGCTACGTACAGCAAGCGTTAGCGGCATATTTTGTTAAGAATTTTGCCGCGATTTACCGACCGGTGCCTCGGACAGAGAAGTCCACCTTGGGCGGCTGCGAAATCTGCGCCTCGTTGGGGACGGGCAAGCCCGGCTTCGTCTCGAAGCCGAAGACCTGTGCCGTCAGATTGGTGGGGAAACTCTGTGCCAGCACGTTGTATTCCTGCACCGTCTGGATGTAGCGGCTTCGGGCGATGGCGATGCGGTTCTCCGTGCCTTCCAGAGTGACGCGCAGATCGCGAAAAGCCTGGTTCGCCTGCAGCGTGGGATAGCGCTCGGACACCGCCATCAGCCGCGCCAGGGCACCCGAAAGCTCGCCTTGCGCTTGCTGGAAGCGGGCGATCGCCGCCGGATCGTTGAGCGCCTCGGGCGTGATCTGGATGGAAGTACTTTTGGCGCGCGCCTCGATCACCTTGGTCAATGTTTCCTGTTCGAAATTCGCTTCGCCCTTGACGCTGGCGACGATGTTGGGCACCAGATCGGCGCGGCGCTGGTACTGGTTGAGCACTTCGCTCCACGCGGCCTTGGACTGCTCGTCCAGCCGCTTGAAATCGTTGTAGCCGCAGCCGCTGAGCGCAGCGGTCAGGAGGACGAGAGCCAAGAGACGTTTCATGAGGACTGCGCCGGCCGGAAAAGGCGGGATGCCGCGGCCTGAGCGCCTGAAATTGTGCCCCAAGCCGCGCCGAGGGCAAGCATGCGTCCTGGGGCAGCGCGCTGGGGAGGCACAATCGTGCCCATGGACGACATCGTGCGGCAGGCCATGGCCAAATGGCCAAATGTCCCAGCCTGCTTCGGCTGGCTGGGCCTGGATGCGCGCGGCCAGTGGTATTTGCGCGACGATGAAGTCCAGGCGGCGGGCAGCTTCCCGCACAGCCGGGGTACGCTGCTGCGGCACGAGGCGCTGCTGGCCTTCATAGGGCGCAACTACGCCAGCGACGCCCAAGGGCGCTGGCATTTCCAGAATGGGCCGCAGCGCGTCTATGTGGAACTCGAATACGCGCCCTGGGTGTGGCGCATCCAGGCTGGCCTGGAGTTGCTATCGCACACCGGCCTGGAGGCGCAGGCCAGGCGCTGTCTGGTGGATGAAGCGGGCCGGGTGTATCTGGAGAGCGATATCGGCCTGGGCTTGGTCCACAGTCTGGACGTCGGGTTGGCGGCAGATGCCATCGCACAGGGCAGCTGGCACTTGGAGGAAGTTGCTGCCGAGAGCCTGCCGGCGCGCTACGGGTTTGTGCGCAGCCCGCTTGCTGCGCCCCGGGATTGAAACGCGGCGGGTCGTCCGCCACCGCCCGGGCATGCCGGCAGCTATATCGGTGCTGCGGTCATGAAATCGACTGGGGGCATGGACGTGGGCGGCGGAGGCAGTCGATCCACCGCGCGGTGGCATGGCGCCCCGCCTGCGTTGACGCTGTAGTACAGCACATCCCTGCCGGTCTTCAGCCGGGACGCTCCGGCAGCCTGCGGCGTGACAGACTGGCACGCTTGCTTGTAGCGCGGGTCTCCCGCGCTGCTTAGCGAGCCTGGCCCTGGGCTGGCTCTGCGGCCACCGCCGAATGTTCGCCTGCTGCCGGCGCGGCAGCGGTGGACGCCGGAGAGTCCGCTGGGGCCGCTGCGGCCGCCGGCGCAGTCGCAACAGGAGCCGCAGCGGCGTCCCCCGCGGGTGCGGCGGGTTCGGCGAATTTCGCGCCCGCCGCATTGGCCATGTAAACCACGGCTCGGCCGATTTCCGTGTCGTTGAAGTTGCCGCCGCCTTGCGGCGCCATGGCGCCCTTGCCAGCCAGTGCGGAGTGCAGCAGGGCTTCGTAGCCGGTCTTGATGCGCGGCCCCCAGGCTGCCGCATCGGAGAACTTCGGTGCGCCGGCGGCGCCGGTGGCGTGGCAGGCGGAGCACTGTGCGGTGTAGACCTCCTGCCCGGACTGCAGGGGCCGGTTGGCATCCCTGATCTCTACCGTTCCGATCTTCTGGATCCGCAGTTCCACGGCGCGTTCGGGATTGGCAGAGCCTACGGAAGGCGTGTCCGAAGCACCGGCAAAGATGGCCAGGGCAATGATGGTGAATACGGGAACGACGAATCCGAGAATGGTCGCGGCCAGGAGCTGCTTGGGATTCTTGATGGGCCCCGTGTGGGCTTGCGTGGGATGTTGCTCGCTCATTGCTTCCTCAAAATGGCCAAACGGGACTTGATCTAGATCGAACAATTATAGGGTGCCGCGAGCGGATGGGGACGCGTCCAGGTGGGTGGCATGCGCCTGTGTGATAATTGCGGGCTGCGCCCAAGAGGCAGTGCGAGCGGCTGTAGCTCAGTGGATAGAGTATTGGCCTCCGAAGCCAAGGGTCGTGGGTTCGATCCCCGCCAGCCGCGCCACCCTTGCCTCGCAGACCTGTTGTTTGGCGGGTACGCGCCCGCTCAGACGAGTGGGCAACAATCTGCCTGTCTTCCCATCTTCCAACGGTGCCCGAAAAAAAGCTATAATCTAAGACTGCGTGGAGGAGTGCCCGAGTGGCTAAAGGGGGCAGACTGTAAATCTGTTGGCTTACGCCTACGCTGGTTCGAATCCAGCCTCCTCCACCAAAAGTGATAGCACAGCAGGGCCTCATGGCTTCTGCCGCCGTCGCGGGAGTAGTTCAATGGTAGAACCCTAGCCTTCCAAGCTAATGACGCGGGTTCGATTCCCGTCTCCCGCTCCATGGCTTGTGTTGGATTGGTTTTTTTAGTTTCCCATGTGGCTCA